>Ga0209933_1001672_pt1 | contig 17984 bp, 17 predicted proteins | sample ThiBiot_300_biof_FD_183944 | JGI IMG/M metagenome (GOLD analysis project Ga0209933, IMG submission 183944) | Wastewater bioreactor microbial communities from Cape Town, South Africa - Thiocy_cont_300_biof (SPAdes) | ecosystem: Engineered > Bioremediation > Thiocyanate > Unclassified | place...
TATCGACGAGCTGATCGCCAAGAAGAACGCCTGACGGCGCGATGCGTCTCGAATATTTCCAGATGATCGACAGCGTCGTCGCCTTCGACGCCGCTGCCGGAACGATCCACGCCAAGGCGAATGTCCCGGAGGCGAGCCCCGTCTTCGAAGGACACTTTCCGGGCTATCCGATCATGCCGGGTGTGCTGCTCATCGAGACCATGGCCCAGGCTTCCGGCTTCCTGATCCTCGGGATGAACGGGCTCACGCGCATGCCCTTCTTCATGGGCGTGCAGAAGGCCAAGTTCCGCAAGTTCGTCGGGCCGGGAACCGTCCTCGACGTGCATGCGCGCATCGAGCATGATGGCTCCGGCTTCACCGTCACCAAGGCGCGCATCGAGCATGACGGCCCGGTCTGCGATGCCGAGCTGACGCTGCGCATCATGGATTTCCCGGCCGAGGAACTACGCACCTCCCTCCTGGAGCGCGCCGCGACCATGGGGCTCTCGCAGGCCATCGCGACCAGTGCCGGAGAGGCGACATGAGCGGCGCGGCGAACGACGTCCTCGTCACCGGCATCGGCCTCATCTCCTCGCTCGGCGAGGGACTGGACGCGCATTGGCAGGCGCTCGCGGTCGACGGCGCCAGCCCCACGGCGCCGGAAACGGAGAAGTTCAAGCCGTTCCCCGTCTTCCCGATGGTGCCGCTCGAGCTCGACCGCCAGATCCCGCGCCGTGCCGACCAGCGGCAGATGGAGACCTGGCAGCGGCTCGGGACCTATACGGCGGGCCTCGCGCTCGCCGATGCCGGCCTTGCCGGCGATCTCGATCGCCTCGCGCGCATGGACATGGTGGTGGCGGCCGGCGGCGGCGAGCGTGATCTCGCAGTCGACGGCCAGATCCTCGAAGGCCTGGAGACGGCGGCCGATCCGGCCTCCTTCCTCAACGAGCATCTCGCCAACGACCTTCGCCCGACGCTCTTCCTCGCGCAGCTCTCGAACCTTCTCGCCGGCAATATCTCGATCGTCCACAAGGTGACCGGGTCCTCGCGTACCTTCATGGGCGAGGAGATCGCGGGCGTCTCCGCTGTCGAGGTCGCGGCCCGCCGCATCGCCGCCGGGCAGGGCGACCTCTTCCTCGTCGGCGCCGCCTACAATGCCGAGCGCAAGGACATGCTGCTCTCGCTCGCCATGGGCCGCACGCTCTGGCAGGGCGCGCCGAAGACCGTTTGGCAGCGTGGCTCCGCCGGCGAAGGCGGCATGATCACCGGTTCGGCCGGCGCCTTCCTGGTGCTCGAATCGCGTGCCCATGCCGAGGCGCGCGGCCGCGCGGCCTATGCGAAGCTGACGGGCGTGCTCTCCGGCCGCAGCCGCCGCGGTCCGGGCGAGGCGGCCGCCGTCGCGAGCCGGCAGTTCGACGAATTGTCGCGCCATTTCGGCGGCTTCACCCCCGCTGTCCTCTCCGGCGCCAACGGCATCGCGGCGACGACAGCCGAGGAACGGGCGCTCTGGGAGGATCTCGCCGCCGATGAGCGCGTCGCCGGCATCCGCGCGACGCAGACGCTGATCGGCAATGCGATCGAGGCGGATTTCCCGATCCGCGTCGCTTTGGCCGCACTGGCGATCGGCCGCCGCGGTTTCTATCTTCCGACCGACGATACCGGCATCGAGCGCCCCGCCGAGACGCCGTCGAAGATCCTGGCGACGAGCTGGGGCTTCTGGCGCGGCGAGGGCATGGCGCTGGTCGAGGCGGCGGGCTGAGGCCCCATCGCCGCCCGAGTGAGGCGGCTGCGGGCCATATCTGACGTGGAAGGGCGAGCGATGGGCAAGACACGCGATCATCTCGGGCGGCCGGTCGTGGCGGTGACGGGCATGGGCGTCGTGTCCTCGCTCGGCCAGGGCGTCGACGACAACTGGGCGGCGCTGACGGCCGGCAAGTCGGGCATCCACCGCATCACCCGCTTCCCGACCGACCATATGCGCACCACGATCGCCGGCACGGTCGATTTCCTCTTTCCCGACGAGGTGCGCTCGCCGGTCCTCTCCGAGCGGCTCGCCCGCCTCGCCGCCGAGGAGGCGGTCTCGGAATCGGGCATCGGCGCCCCCGGCGATTTCCCCGGCATGCTGTTCATGGCGGTGCCGCCGGTCGAGATCGAGTGGCCGGCGCGGCGCGACTTCTTCGCCGGCACGGATGGCGCGACGGGCGACGCCTATGACCGCATGATCCAGAGCGTGCTGCAGCTCAACGATCCCGACACCTACGAATTCGCGCTCTATGGCTGCGTCGCCGACCGCATCGCCGATCATTTCGGCACGCGCGGCGCGCCGATCGGGCTATCGACAGCCTGCGCCTCCGGCGCCTCGGCGATCCAGCTCGGCGTCGAGGCGATCCGCCGCGGCGATACCGATGCGGCGCTGGTGATCGGCACCGACGGCTCGGTGCGCATCGAGGGCCTCGTCCGTTTCTCGCTGCTTTCGGCGCTCTCGACCAGCAACGATGATCCTGAAAAGGCCTCGCGGCCGTTCTCGAAGGATCGCGACGGCTTCGTGATGGCCGAAGGCGCCGGCGCGCTGGTTCTCGAGGACTATGACGCGGCCAGGGCGCGCGGCGCCAAGATCCTCGGCATCGTGCGCGGCATCGCCGAGAAGGCCGACGACTTCCACCGCACCCGCTCGACGCCCGACGGCAAGCCGGTCATCGCGGCCATCCGGCAGGCGCTGGACGATGGCGGCGCGGCGATCGAGGACGTCGATTACGTCAACGCGCACGGCACCGGCACGCCCGAGAACGACAAGATGGAGGCGATGTCGCTGGAGGCCGTTTTCGGCGAACGCATGAAGTCGCTGCCGATCTCGTCCAACAAGTCGATGATCGGCCATACGCTGACCGCGGCCGGCGCCATCGAGGCGGTGTTCTCGCTGAAGACAATCCTCTCCGGCGTCGTCCCGCCGACGATCAATTACGAGACGCCCGACCCCTCGATCCCGCTCGACGTGGTGCCGAACGTCGCACGCAGCGCGCCGGTCTCGATGGTGCTCTCGAATTCCTTCGGCTTCGGCGGGCAGAATGCCTGCCTCCTGATCGCCGCCGAGCCGGCCTGATCGCGGCCCGTTTCGGCGGGAGACTGGCGCCGCCGCGGATGACCCGCTAATAGCCTCACCATGAACGCCGTCCTTTCGGGCGGCGCCTGCCATTCTTCGACGGCCGTTCGTCCGCGGCCATGGATTGGGATCCGATGCGCGCCCTGCAGCTCCTCTCCGACCGCAAGCTCTCGATCGTCGACGTGCCGATGGCGCCCGCGCCCGGCGAAGGCGAGGTCCGGCTGAAGATCGGCGCGGTGGCGCTCAACCATATCGACGTCTGGGGCTGGCGCGGCATGGCCTTCGCGCGGCGCAAGCTGCCGCTCACCGTCGGCGCCGAGGCGGCGGGGACGATCGAATCCATCGGCCCCGGCGTCGAAGGCCTCTCCGTCGGTCAGCGTGTCGCGATCTATGGCGCCGAGACCTGCGGCATGTGCCCCGCCTGCCATGCCGGGCGTGACAATCTTTGCGAGAATGTCGCCGGCGTCCGCGGTTTCCACATCGATGGCCTCGCGACCGACTATGTGACGATGAAGGCGCGGCTCGTGGTGCCGGCACCGGACGGGGTTTCGCTGAGGGATGCGGCCTGTACCCCGGTTACCTTCGGAACGGTCGAGCATATGCTGTTCGACAATGCGCGGCTCGAGGCGGGTCAGACCGTGCTCGTCCAGGCCGGCGGCTCGGGCATCGGCACGGCGGCGATCCAGCTCGCGAAGGCGGCGGGGGCGACCGTGATCACCACGGTCGGCAGCCCGGAAAAGGCCGAGAAAGCCAAGGCGCTTGGCGCCCATCACGTCATCAACTACCGCGAGGAGCGCTTCGAGGGCGTCGTCCGCAAGCTCACCAGGAAGCGCGGCGTCGATGTCGTCTTCGAGCATGTCGGCGTCGATACATGGGCCGGCTCGATGTTTTCGCTGCGCCGCGGCGGCACGCTCGTCACCTGCGGTTCGACCACGGGTATTTCGACAGAAATCAACCTTTTCCAACTTTACCAGCAACAACTGCGCCTGATCGGCTCCTTCGGCTGCCGGATGGAGAACATCGCCCATGCGCTGGCCAAGATCGCCGGCGGCGTCGTCTCGCCGGTGATCGACAGCGTCGCGACGCTGGACGACCTCGACGATGCGCTGCAGCGGATCGAAAGCCGGCAGGTGTTCGGCAAGATCATCGTGATGCTCTGAGGCGCCGATGACGAGAGCCGAGCGGCGCCGCCGCCGCAAGGAATTCGGCAAGCGCCTGTTGCGCTCGCCGGCGGTCAATGCCGTCATCGCGGCGACGGTGCGCGGGGTGATCGGCTTCGTGCGCCTGCTCGGGCCGAAGAGAGCCGGCTGGCTCGGCGCCCGCGTCAGCCGCTTCGTCGGCCGCTTCGTTCCCGAATCGAAACTCGCCCTCGCCAATCTCGCCGCCGCCTTTCCGGAGAAGAGCGAGGCGGAGCGGCGGGCGATTCTGGACGGCGCCTGGGAGAGTCTCGGCCATACCGTCGTCGAGTATGTCCATCTCGATCAGTTGATCGACATCGACCCGCTGCATCCCGAGCGCGGCCGCACCGAGATCGAGGGCGTCGACCAGTTCCTGGCGCTGCGCGAGGACGGCAAGCCGGGCATCATCTTCTCGGCCCATCTCGCCAACTGGGAGGCGCTGGCCGTCGTCGCCGCCCGCTTCGGCCTGCCGGTCGTGGCGCTGTTCCGCATGCCGAGCAACAACCGCATCGCGCAGGACCTGATGGCCCGGCGCGAGGAGCTGATGGGCAAGCTTGTCGCCTCCGGCCGCGGCGCCACCTTCGAGGTGGCGGCGGCGCTCGATCGCGGCGAGCATCTCGGCCTCCTCACCGACCAGCATCACACCGGCGGCCCGCGGGTGCCCTTCTTCGGCCGCCCGGTCTCGGCCAACCCGCTCGTCGCAAGGCTCGCCCGGCAATATGACTGCCCGGTGCATGGCGCGCGCACCATCCGCCTGCCGGACGGCCGCTTCCGCGTCGAACTGACGCCGCCGCTCGACATGCCCCGAGACGAAGAGGGCAAGATCGACGTCGCGGCGGGAACCGCCCTCGTGATGTCGGTGGTCGAAGGCTGGGTGCGCGAGCACCCCGACCAGTGGCTCTGGCTGCACAATCGCTGGCGCTAGGCGGAGCCCGCGTTACTGGAAGGCGGAAGGCCCTCACCCCGGCCCTCTCCCAGAGGGAGAGGGAGAAGGGTGGCGGCGCCTCTGCCTGCCAACCGGCAATTCTGGCCCGACAACCGGCACAGCGGCATCCCCTCTCCCTCTGGGAGAGGGTTAGGGTGAGGGCCTTGCTGAAGGGGTGAGGGCCTTCCTTCGGACCGTCCTTCGACCGACCCTGACCCCAACCCGACTCTTGAACGTCCATACCCGGCGGCGCTAGACTGACGTTCATGGTTTATTCCCCAGCGATCGCCGTGCCACGCGACGGGCGGCAGTCCGATATGGCCTATGCCCTGCAGCGGGGCGTGGGGCGGCTTTTCCGTGCGCGCGGCCATGCGGTGGTGACGGAGCTCGGGCTCGGCAATGGCCGGCGCGCCGATATCGTGGCGCTGGGGCCGCAGGGCGAGATCACCATCGTTGAGATCAAGTCGTCGATCGAGGATTTCCGCGCCGATCGCAAATGGCTCGACTACGGCCCCTATTGCGACGCGCTGTTCTTCGCCAGCCATGCCGGCGTGCCGGCGGAGATCTTCCCCGCCGAGGCCGGGCTGATCCTCGCCGACGGCTATGGCGCCGAGATCCTGCGCGAGCCGCCGAGGACGCCGCTCACCGCCGCGCGCCGCAAGGCGATGATGATCGCCTTCGGCAAGGTGGCGGCGCACCGGCTGCACGGCCTCGTCGATCCCGAAGCCGGCTTCGCCGAACTCTGATGCGGAGGGCCGAGCCTCAGTCCTCGATGCGCTCATGCGCATCGGCGAGGCCGCGCGTCCAGTAGCCGGCCGCCTTCATCTGCGCCCGGGGATGGCCGCGCTCGAGCAGACGGGCGCGGATGGCGCGGGCGACGGAGGATTCGGCCGCGACGAAGATATAGCCGTCGCCGGCGGGGAAGGGACGGGCATCCAGAAGCGCGAGGAGCGCGGCCGTGTCGTCGGCGCCAGCCGTGTCTCGCTCGGCCCAGAGCGCGGTCCAGTCGGCCTTCGTCGCGAAGCTCTGCCGCTCGCCGGCATCGGCGATGGCAACCGCGGTCGTCACCTTGGCGCCGGGCGGAAGTTCCTCGACGAAACGGCCGATGGCGGGCAGCGCCGTTTCGTCGCCGACCAGCCAGTACCAGTCGAAATCATGCGGCACGACGGCCGAGCCGCGCGGCCCGCCGAGGTCGAGCATGTCGCCCACCTTGGCGGCGGTCGCCCATTCGGCGGCGGGGCCGGCCTCGTGCAGCGCGAAATCCACGGTGAGCGTGCCGGCGGCGACGTCGTAGGCGCGCGGCGTGAAATCGCGCATCTGCGCGGTGCCGTCGGCGGCGGCGAAGAACAGCTTGATATGGTCGTCGGCGCCGAGGCTGACGAAGCCGTCCATGTCGCCGGAAAGGACGATGCGCTTCATGCGCGGCGTGATCAGGTTCGCCTCAGCGACTTCGAGGCGGCGGCGGCGCGTCTCGTGCCGCACGCGGCGGATCGCGTGCGGCGGCAGGTTTTCGGTTGCGGTCATGCGAACATCCAAGGTCTTACGATATGTCGCAAGATATAGCGTAAGACTGGATTCCGCAATCGGCTGCCCGTCACGGCTTCGCGAGGCGGCGCCTCATTCGGCCGCCGGGATCTCGCCGGTCGGCTCGGGTCGCGGCACGCGGCCATGCACATGCATCGGGACGGCATGCTCGTGCACGAACTTGCCGCCGGCGAGCCAGGAACTCGCCGCCGCCAGGAGGTTCAGGATCATCGAGAAGCTGAAGGCGAAGACGAGCCCGTGCATGAAAGGCGCCGCGATCAGATGCGGGAAGAAGGTCTTGCCGGTGATCTCCGCCGCGGCCGGCAGGCCCGCCAGCGTCGCCGCGGGAATGAGCTCGCCCATCGGATTATAGCCGAGGAAGGCGGCGAAGAGGCTCGCGACCGCCGGGGCGGAGGCGGCCTGGCTCGCCACGGCGTCCGGAACCGCCTTGGCGACGAGTGCCGCATGCATGGCCGAGGGCAGGCTTTCGGTGAGGCCGAGGATCATCAGGCTGAAGAAGATGCCGATCGACAGCACCTGACCGGCATTCAGCGTCGTCGCGCGCATGCCGGCGGCCTGGCCGCGTTCGGCCGGCGGCACGGAATTCATGATCGCCGTCGAATTGGGGGCGATGAAGAGGCCGGAGCCGAGGCCGTTCAGGAACAGGAAGAGCGCGAAGAGCGGATAGGGGAAATCGGGTGGCAGCAGCATCAGCGCCGCGAAGCTCGCCGCGCCGATCAGCATGCCGCCGACGGCATAAGGTCGCGCGCCGTGACGATCGGACAGCCAGCCCGAGACGGGGGTCGCGACGAGGAAGCCGAGCGTCAGCGGCAGCATGAAGATGCCGGCCCAGAGCGGTGTCTCCTCGAAGGAATAGCCGTGCAGCGGCAGCCAGATGCCCTGCAGCCAGATGATCAGCATGAACTGCAGGCCGCCGCGCCCGATCGCCGCGAGGAGGCTGGCGAGATTGCCGGCCGAGAAGGGGCGGATGCGGAAGAGGGCGAGGTCGAACATCGGATAGGCGACGCGGCTCTCGATGACGAGGAAGGCGACCAGCAGCGCGAGCCCGACGGCGAGCAGCGTCACGACTTCCGGGCTCGTCCAGGCCATGGCATGGCCGCCATAGGGCTGGATGCCCTCGGTGATGCCGATGAGGACGAGGATGAGCCCGATGCCGAAGGTGATGTTGCCGGCCCAGTCGACCGGGCGGCGGCGCGGCGCAGTGCGGTCCTTGAGCTTCCAGTAGGCCCAGACCGTGCCGACGACGCCGAAGGGCACGTTGATCCAGAAGACGAGCCGCCAGTCGATGTCGGCGAGGAGGCCGCCGATCAGGAGGCCGATGAAGGAGCCGCCGATCGCCGCGATCGTGTTGATGCCGAGCGCGAGGCCGCGCTGCTCGGCCGGGAAGGCGTCGGTGAGGATGGCGGTGGAATTCGCCATCAGCATCGCGCCGCCGACGCCCTGGATGATGCGGACCGCGATCAGGTACCAGGCCGCGAAGGCGCCATCGCCCGGCATCAGGCTGAGCGCGACGGCCGAGACGGTGAAGATGAGGAAGCCGAGATTGTAGATGCGCGCGCGGCCGAGGCTGTCGCCGAGCCGTCCGAAGGTCACGACCAGCACCGAGGTCGCCACCATATAGCCCATGATCGACCAGAGCAGGATGTTGACGTTGCTCGGCTCAAGCGGCTTCAGATGGATGCCGCGGAAGATCGCCGGCAGGCTGATCAGGAGGATCGAGCCGTTGACGGCGGCGGCGAGCATGCCGAGCGTCGTGTTGCTGAGCGCGACCCACTTGTAGTGCGGGTCGCGGGGCGCCGGCTCGCTGCCGGCGGGAAAATCGGGGCTGGACATGGTGCGGACCTCGCGATCGGCACCGCGCGCCCGAGGAGGCGGGCAGCGGAGGATGCGGACCGGATTTAGTATGTAAAGCTTATCATCAGTGAAGCGACGAAAAGCGATATAGTCCCGTCCGCGGTCCCCGGCAAGCCTTCCGGCCGCGCCATGACGGCGCGGCCTGGCCGGTCTCAGGCGCCGATGACGCTCTCGAAGCCCTCGAAGGTGGGGTGGCCCTGGAACAGCGGCTTGCGGTCGCCCGCGCCCTGATGCGCCTTGCGGAACTGCTCCGACTTGGTCCAGGCGACGAAATGATCGCGGGTCTGCCAGACCGTGTGCGAGGCGTAGAGCGTGTGGTCGTCCGCCTCGGGACCCTTGAGGAGATGGAAATCGACGAAGCCCTCGAGTTCGTCGAGATGCCGGTCGCGGCTGCGCCAGACCTCCTCGAAGGCCTCCTCGGAGCCCTTGCTGACCTTGAAGCGGTTCATGGCGATGAACATGGCGGATCCTCTTGTGCGTGCCGTTCGGGTGCGTCGGTGAAGATGGTGCGGGGTGAACGAGATGAGGAGGGAGGTCTCGAAGGACCTCCCTCCTCGCGCGGGGCGGAGTCACCACACCACCGCACCGCGAAGGCTTTGGCGGGTGGCGCCGGTCAGAACTGGTAGGTGAGGTTCACCTGGTAGTTGCGGCCGGGCTCGGAATAGAAGTCGAGATTGGAGCTGGACGCGGTGACCGAGGTCGGCACGTCGAGATAGTTGAAATAGGTCTCGTCGAAGAGGTTGAAGACGCCGGCCTGGACGCGCAGGCCCGGGAGCTTGGCCGGGGTCCACCAGGCGGTCCAGTCGACCACCGCATAGGCCGGCGCCTGGAAGGTGGTCGAGGTCTGCGCATGCACCGCGGCGGCGGTGAGGAGCAGGTCGGTGCCCCATTCGACATCGGCATAGCCGATGCCGACGACGCCCTTCAGCGGCGGAACGCTGTCGATATAGGTGTTGTTGGCGAGGTCCTGCCCGACCATCCAGGCGAGCGAGCCCCAGGTCCGCCAGTTCGGGGCGAACTTCCAGCTGCCGCGCGCCTCGATGCCGTAGATGTTGACGCTTTCGAGGTTCACATATTCGGTGATGCCGAACGGATACTCGCTGAGGTCGTAGCCACGCGCCGCCGCCTCGGTGGCCGTCAGGCTCTCCGAGTCGATGAAGTTCTTGTAGAAATTGGTGAAGGCCGCGAGGCTGCCGCCGAGCTGGTCGTCGCCGAACTTGGTGCCGATCTCGTAGCCGGTGCCTTCCTGGGCCTCGAGGTCGGGATTGCCGATCGAGAGATAGGCGCCCGGTCCGCCATAGGTCAGGTAGAGCTGGCTCGGCGTCGGCGCGGTGAAGGCCTGGGCCCACTGCGCATAGAAGGAGAGCTTATCGGTCGCCTTCCAGGTGCCGAGCAGGCTCGGCGAGAACTTCGAGCCCGAGGAGGTGTCCGGCAGGCCGATATAGGCCTCGTTGCCGTTGCCATAGCCGGCGGTCGCCTGCGGCACCTGCTGGTACCAGTCATAGCGCAGGCCCGGCGTCAGGAAGACATTGTTGCCGACCGCGACCTCGTCGCGGACATAGATGCCGAAGGTCGTGCCCTCGGCGTCGGGCATGTCGGCCTGGTTCGTGTGCAGCATCGAGCAGGGCGAGGTGGTGGCATTGGGCGGGCAGTTGTCGAGGCCGGCCGAATACTGGCTCGTATCCGTCATGTAGAACTCGCCGCCCCAAGTGATGCGGTTCTCGTAGCCGCCGAGCGTCAGCGCCTTCTCGGCGAAGCCGGTGAGGCCGTATTCCTGGATCTGGTTGGTGTTCTCGCGGATATAGGGGCCGATGACGCTCGTCGAGCGCCAGGCATTGGTCGAATCCGTCTGCTCGAGATTCTGCCAGTAGAGGATCGCCTGCGCCCTGTCGGCGAAGCCGCCGGGCGCCGCCGCGTCATAGTCATAGGTGAGCGAGACGCGCTGGCGCGAGCCGTCCTCGCCGGTCGTGTAGTTGCCCGGCCGATAGTTGCCGGTCAGCGACTGGCTCGCCATCGCGTCGGTCGACGAATTGGCCTGGAAGGTCTCGCCCGTCAGCGTGAAGGTGTGCACGTTGTCGATGCTGTGCGTCAGCTTGCCGAGGATGCTGTAGTTCTCGAAATCCTCTGGATTGGCCTCGGTGCGGGTCGTGCCGTAGCCGCCGGTGTCGCCGTTGGTCTCCGTCTGGTGGCCCGTCACATAGGAGCCCTGCACGAGGACCGACGTGTCGTTGATCTTGCCGGCGACGGCGTTCGAGGTCGTGAAGGCGTTGTTGGCGCTCGTATAGATGTTCTTGGTGATGAAGCCCCACTTCTTGCCTTCGGTGATGACGTCATCGGCCGAAAGCGTGGTGAGGGCGACGAGGCCGCCCATGGCGCCCGAGCCGACGACGCTCGAATCGGCGCCGCGCACGATGTCGATCGCCGTCAGGGCGTTGAAATCGAAGGTCGACAGGCCGCCGGTGACGCCGCGCGGATCGGCGGAGCCGAGCCAGGGCAGGCGGATGCCGTCGATCGTGGTGAGGACGTTGTTCTCGCCGAGGCCGCGGACATTGATGCTGTTGTTCTGGCTCGAGAAGTTGACGCTCGGCTCGGCGCGCTGACCAAAGCCCTGCCAGGACTCGATCATCCGGTCGGTAAGCTCCTGCTGCGTCGTGGTCGTGACGAGCGCGGTGCCCTCCTTCGAGGTCACGGCGGGGCTCGCATCGCCGATGCCGGAGCCTGATCCCGAACCGCCCTGGACGACGACGGCGTCGAGATTGACGGTCTCCTCGCCGGCGGCCTGCTGGGCGCTCGCGATGCCGGCGCTCGCGGTGAGGAAGGTCAGGAAAGCGGAGCCGGCGAGAAGCCGGGCATTCAGTCGCGCCATGCGCATCAAAGCCCCCAGGAACTGGACGGTGGAAGGGCCTGGCTGGCTGGCACGGTCCGCGGGAGGGCGGCCGGACGGGCGGGCTCGGCAGAGGCGGCCGGGCGGGATCGTCCGGCGGCCTGATCAAAAGTTCTCGTTGCGATCCTTATGAAAGGTGAGTATGGCAGTCAAGTAATTAGTTGCGAACGGTTCGCAACTTGGAAGCGTTCAAGACTGCCGCTGCCGAAGGCGGCGCAATGGCGGAGATCACCCATGCCGGATCCCGAAGCCGAGCCGATGCCGGACGTCGAGCCGATGCCGGTCCTGGCCGAAGCGCCCGCCGAAGCCCGCGAGACCGGCGGCCCGCGGATCGTGACCAGCGAAGCCCTGCTCCAGGGCGGCCGCGAGGTCATCATCCGCCATGGCGGCGACGATTACCGCCTGCGCCTGACGCGGGTCGGCAAGCTCATCCTCAACAAGTGACCGGAGCCGCGACGATGCGCACCCTCCCGCTCTTCCACACGCCGCTTCACCTCCCGCCCGCCTCGCGCCAGCTGCGGCTCTGCATGGGTTTCGCGGCGGCGCTGGTCATCACGCTCTTCGCCATCCAGCAATCGATCGCGGCGGAGCGGAGCGTGGTCGATGCGCGCGGCCGCGAGGTCACGATCGCGAGCGCCGACCGGATCGTCTCGATCGGCGGCGCCGTCACCGAGATCCTCTATGCGCTCGGCGCCGGCGACCGCGTCGTCGCGCGCGACCAGACCAGCCTCTATCCGCCCGAGGCGCTCCAGAAGCCGGATGTCGGCTATATGCGCGCCCTTTCGGCCGAGAGCGTCCTCTCGGTGAAGCCCGACCTCATCCTCGCCGTCGAGGGATCGGGGCCGAAGGAGGCGCTCGACCTGCTGCTCTCCGCCTCGGTGCCGGTCGTCATGCTGCCGGAGCCCTACAGCGCCGAGGGCATCGCGAAGAAGATCGCGCTCATCGGCGCGGTGATCGGCGAGGAGGAGAAGAGCAAGGCGCTCGCGGCCGAGGTCACCCGACGCGCCGATGCGCTCGCCGCCGCGATCGCCGCGATCCCGGCCGACAAGCGCAAGCGCGCCATCTTCCTGATGAGTTCGAGCGGCGACCGCCTGCTCGCGGCCGGCGGCCACACCGCCGCCAATGCGATGCTGACGGCGGCCGGCGCGGTCAATCCGTTCGGCACGGTCGAGGGCTACAAGCCGGCCTCGCCCGAGGCGATGGCGGCGGCGATGCCGGAAAGCGTCGTGATGATGACGCGGCCGGGCATGGAGGGCGCCGATCCGGCGGCGCTCTTCGCCATTCCGGCGCTGGCCGCGACGCCGGCGGCGGCGTCGAAATCGCTGATCGTGATGGACGGGCTCTATCTGCTCGGCTTCGGCCCGCGCATGCCGGACGCCGCGGCCGATCTCGCCAGGGCGCTCTATCCCGGCCTCGCGATCGGATCGGCGCGATGACCATGGCGCTCACCGCGGCGCCCGCCGGCGACCGCCGCGCCCGTGCCCGCATCGCGGTGGCGCTGCTGGCGCTGCTGCTCCTTGCCGTGATGGCGGCGGCGCTCGCGACCGGTCCCTATGGCCTGCCGGCCGGCCGCGTCCTCGCCATCCTCGGTGACTGGCTGACGGGCCAGCCGGCGGCCGATGTCACCGAGCGCATCGTGCTTGTCGATATCCGCCTGCCGCGCCTGCTGCTCGGCGCGCTGGTCGGTGCCGCGCTAGCGGTGTCGGGCACGATGCTGCAGGGGCTCTTCCGCAATCCGCTCGCCGATCCGGGCCTTGTCGGCGTCTCGTCCGGCGCCGCGCTCGGCGCCGTCGCCGCGATCATCACCGGCGCCGCGCTGCTGGCCCCGATCGCCGCCGTGCTGTCGCTTGGAATCCTCCCGGTCGCGGCCTTTCTCGGCGGCTTCGTGACGACGCTGCTGCTCTATGCTATCGCGACGCGGCAGGGCCGCACCTCGGTCGCGACCATGCTGCTCGCCGGCATCGCGATCGGCGCGTTCTCCGGGGCGATCACCTCCTGGCTGGTGTTCCGCTCGACCGATGCGCAGCTGCGCGAATTGACCTTCTGGACCATGGGCAGCCTCTCCGGCGCGACCTGGCTCAAGATCGCCTTCGCCGCGCCGCCGATCCTCGCGGTGCTGGCGCTCTCGCCGGTCGTCGCGCGCGGGCTCGACGCGCTCGTGCTCGGCGAGGCGGAGGCGCATCATCTCGGCATCGACACCGAGCGGCTGAAGACGGTGATCGTCTTCGCGGTGGCGGTGATGGTCGGCGTCTCGGTCGCCTTCACGGGCGTCATCGGCTTCGTCGGCATCGTGGTGCCGCATCTCCTGCGCCTCGGCATCGGCCCCGAGCATCGCACGCTGCTGCCGGCGGCGGCGCTGCTCGGCGCGAGCCTCCTCATCGGCGCCGACATCGTCTGCCGCATCGCCGTCGCGCCCGCAGAACTGCCGATCGGCATCGTGACGGCGCTGATCGGCGCGCCGTTCTTCGTCTCGATCCTGCTGCGCCGGCGCGGCGTCGTCGATCTCTGAGGGAGGCGCGCCATGATCACGGCCGAAGACGTCACCATCCGCGCCGGCAGGAGCACGCTGATCGACGGCGTGTCGCTGGCGCTGAAGCCCGGCGCAGTGACCGCCATCGTCGGACCGAACGGCGCCGGCAAGTCGACGCTCGTCCGCGCGCTGACCGGCGAACTCGCGCCCGCCTCGGGCCGCGTCGCCATCGACGGCGAGGACCTCGCGCGCCTCGCGCCGCGGGCGCTCGCCGCGCGCCGCGCCGTGCTGCCGCAGGCCTCTTCGCTCGCCTTCCCCTTCACCGTGCATGAGGTGGTGCGGCTCGGCGTCCTCGCTGCGCGCGACCGCCGCGCCGCAAATGACCGCGTGGTGGCGGCGCTCTCGGCGGTGGACCTCTCGGGCTTCGGCGGGCGCCTCTACCAGCAGCTTTCCGGCGGCGAGCAGCAGCGCGTCCATCTCGCGCGCGTGCTCTGCCAGTTGCCGGAGCCCTGTCCGGACGGGCGGGCGGCCTGGCTCTTTCTCGACGAGCCCACCTCCAGCCTCGATCTGCGCCACCAGCTGATGGCGCTGTCGGCGGCGCAGCGGTTTGCGCGGGCCGGCGGCGGCGTGGTGGCGGTGCTGCACGATTTGAACCTCGCCGCGCGCCATGCCGACCGCATCGTGGTCATCCGCAAGGGACGCATCGCGGCGGACGGGCCGCCGGCGACGGTGCTGACGCCGGAAATGATCGAGGACGTGTTCGGCGTCGCGCTCGCGGTCGGGCGCACCGGCGACGGCACGCCCTATGTGCTGCCGCACGGCATCGCGGCGGCGTCCTGACGCGTCAGCGACGGCGGGCCGGCAACGCGGCGAGGGCGGCGCCGGCGACGACGAGCAGCGTCGCGACGAGAAGCCGCCAGCTCGGCTCGGCCTCGCCCGCGACGACGAGAAGGATCATCGAGAGCGGCGGCGTCGCATAGGAGAGCGCGCCGAGCAGCGCGATATTGCCCTTCTTGGTCGCGTGGTCCCAGGCCGCGAAGGCGGCGCCGACCGGGCCGATGCCGAGCGCGAGCAGCGCGATCGCCGCCCGCCCGTCGGGCATCACGAAGGTCTCGCCCGTCGCGACATGGCCGATCGCGCCGAGCACCGCGATGGCGGCGCAGACGCCGATCATCGGCTCGCTGCCGGGCGCGGCGATGCGGTTGTTCAGCACCGAATAGAGGCCCCAGAGCACGGCGCAGGCGAGCGCGGCGGCGTAGCCGAGCAGCGGGGCGGGCGCGCCGGCCGTCTCGGTCAGGCTGCCGGTGCCGACGAGGAGCACGGTCGCCGCGAAGCCGATCACGCCGCCGGCGAGTTGCGGCCAGCCGAGCCGGCTGTCGCCGCCCGGCAAGAGGCCGGCGAAGAGCACGATGGCGAGCGGCCAGAGATAGTTGATGACCGTGACCGGGCCGACCGGGGCAAGGCGGAAAGCGACGAAATAGAGCGCGTGATAGGCGAAGATGCCGATGATCGCGAGCGCCCAGGCCCGCCGCGGCCAGAGGCGGAACGAGCGCGCGATGCCGCCGATCCCCTGTCGCGGCAGGAAGCAGAGCGCGAGCGTCACCGCGCCGATCGCGAAGGTGATGGCCAGCGCCTCGAAGGTCGGGATGGCCCGCGACAGGCTGGTGACCAGCGCGAGGCACGACCAGAGCAGGATCGCGACGGCGCCGACGGCCGTCGCCGCCCCTTTTCCCCCGTGCGTCACGATCAGGCCTTCAGCGTGCCTTCGAGCGCGTCGATCTCGGAAAAGTCCTTCGCGACCGGATGTCCATGGCCCTCCGGCAGGACGACCTCGCCACGGTCGAGGGCGATGGTCTTGAAGCCCGCTTCGCGCGCCGCGTCCAGCTCGGCCGTGTTGTCGGAGAGGAACAGCATGCGGAAGGGCGGCAGGTCGGCCACTTCGGCGATGGCGGCATAGGAGGCGTGGTCGGTCTTCGGCCCGACCGTGGTATCGAAGAAGCCCGAGAAGAGCACCGTCAGATCGCCGAACTCGGTGTAGCCGAAGATCAGCTTCTGGGCGAGCACCGAGCCGGAGGAATAGACATAGAGGGCGATGCCCTCGTTGCGCCAGCGCGCGAGGAATTCGGCCGCGTCGGGATAGATGTCGCCCTTGAGGCTTCCCGAGCGGTATCCGTCCTCCCATATGAGGCCCTGCAGCGTCTTGAGCGGCGTCGCCTTGCGGTCGGCGTCGATCCAGGATTGCAGCAGCGCCACGGTGGCGTCGCGATCGAGCGTCTCGTCGCCGCCAAGGCGCCGCGCGTCGGCGAGAGCGGCCGCGACGGCCGGCTCGTCGCCATGCTCGGCGACGTATCCGGCGAGGCGGCTCCGCGCGAAGGGAAACAGCACGTCCTTGACGAAGGCGATCGACGAGGTGGTGCCCTCGATATCGGTCAGCACGGCGCGGATGGGATGGCTCGACATCGGATGGCTCTCGGGAAGCTCTTGCTCGGGACGTTCTTGCGCGCGCCGGCCGGATCGCTAGCGGAGCGTCCGGCTGAGCGGGGTTGAACGGCAACCGCTCCGCCTCTACTCGATAACACCGCCGGGGTCATCCCCTTTCCGCCGCGTGGCGGACCAACTGGAGGCATGGATATGAAAGTCGACGGCGTCGCCTATCGTTCGATCTGGCGCGAGGGCGAGGGGACCGCGGTGACCGTGGTCGACCAGACGCTGCTGCCGCATCGCTTCGAGACGCTGACGATCTCGACGGTCGCCGAGGCGATCGACGCCATCAAGCGCATGGTCGTGCGCGGCGCGCCGCTGATCGGCGTCACCGGCGCCTATGGCTATGCGATGGCGCTCGCCGCCGATCCGTCCGACACCAATCTCGCCAGCGCCTATGACGCGCTTTATGCGGCGCGGCCGACGGCGGTCAATCTCCGCTGGGCGCTCGACATCGTCAGGGCCGAGATGCAGCCACTGGCGCCGGAGGCGCGCGCCGCAGCCGCCTTCGCGACGGCCGACCGGCTGCATGCCGAGGATATCAAGACCAACGAGACCATGGCCGCGCATGGCGCGGCGCTCATCCGCGAGATCTGGGAGGAGAAGGGCCGTTCCGGCCCCGTCAACATCCTCACCCACTGCAATACCGGCTGGATCGCCTGCGTCGACTGGGGCACCGCGCTCGGCGTCGTCTACCACGCCCATGACCAGGGCATTCCGGTGCATGTCTATGTCGACGAGACGCGGCCGCGGAACCAGGGCGCCAGCCTCACCACCTGGGAGCTCGGCGCCCATGGCGTGCCGCATACGCTGATCGCCGACAATGCCGGCGGCCATCTGATGCAGCATAGCGAGGTCGATATCTGCCTCGTCGGTGCCGACCGCGTGACCGCCAATGGCGATGCCTGCAACAAGATCGGCACCTATCTCAAGGCGCTCGCGGCGCATGACAACCAGGTGCCGTTCTATGTCGTGCTGCCCTCCTCGACGATCGACTGGCGCATCGGCGACGGCGTCGCGGAGATCGAGATCGAGGAGCGCGCTCCCGACGAGGTGACGCATATCGCCGGCATCGCCGGCGATGGCACGATCGTGAAGGTCCGCCTGGCGCCGAAGGGCACCAAGGCAGCCAATCCGGCCTTCGACGTGACACCGGCCCGGCTCGTCACCGGCCTCGTCACCGAGCGCGGCGTCGCCAAGGCGAGCCGCGAGGGGCTGGCGGCGCTGTTCCCGGAGCGCGGCTGAGCCGCGCTACTGCTGCGGCGCCGCTGGACGGACATCCTGCGGACGCGTGCGGCTTGCGCCCTGGCGAACGGTGCCGTTGCCGCTTGCGCAGTAGCAGCGCGAGCCGGAGCGCATCAGACGACCGGTCGGGCAGGTTCCGGCCGAGAGCTGGCACTGGTTGGCATTGAGCGGCGGCACGCCGACCTGCGGCGTGGTCCGGACGACCGGCGGCGGCGTGAAACCGATCGAGGGCTGCTTGAACAGCGTCTGCGCCCCGGCCGGCGGCACCAAGGCGAGGACGGCGGCGGTCGCGAGCGCGGCGTATAGGGCCTGTCGCGGGAATG
>Ga0209933_1001681_pt1 | contig 17860 bp, 13 predicted proteins | sample ThiBiot_300_biof_FD_183944 | JGI IMG/M metagenome (GOLD analysis project Ga0209933, IMG submission 183944) | Wastewater bioreactor microbial communities from Cape Town, South Africa - Thiocy_cont_300_biof (SPAdes) | ecosystem: Engineered > Bioremediation > Thiocyanate > Unclassified | place...
CCGCTCGTTTGAGCGCCGGTTTGCAGCAGTAATTGAGTAGAGCGGAGCCTTTCATGTTCAGTATCATCGGCAAGGCGACTGCGTTGGCTGCGGTTGGCGGCAAGACCACGGCCTTGATTGCCGTCGGCGCTGCGGCGCGCGATAATCGGGTCATGGACGGTGTTGAGGACGCTGCGGACATCTCGCGCGAGGTCGGGTTCCCTTTCGAGGAGGACAGGCCTCTGATGTCGGCCAATGAGGCCGACAGCGTCGGGCGCGACAACGAACTGATCCGCAACCGCTGCATCGACATCATCACGAAGGTGCAGACCTTCACGACGCTGAACGACGAACTCGCGTCCGTTTTCAGCCAGTTCGACGTCACGATGCGCGAACTCGAGCAGACCAAGGCCGAGCTGGTTCAGCGCAACGCCATCTTCAATGTCGAGCGCGACGCTCATGGGGAATTGCGCGCCCGCTTCAATGCGCTCCATGACGAGAACGAGTTCCACAAATCCGACAACGAGCTTCTGCGCATGGAGTCCGAGCGGCTGCGCGAAGGCCTCGCTGCGACCGAGGCGCGCGTTGAGACGCTCGAGAACGATGCGATCGAGAATGCGGCCCAGCTCGCGGTCGGCGCCGTCCAGCGGCAGGAGATGGACGCGCACATCGCCTATCTCACCGGCGAGTTGCAGACCGCGCAGCAGACCATCCGCGACGCCGACGCGCTGATCTCCTCGCTGCAGTCCGAGCTCGCGGCCGAGCGTCATCGCGTCGCGGTGCTTGAGCAGAATGAGATGTCGCTGCAGACGGCGCTGAACGATTCGCAGCAGACCGCCGCGCGTCTCAAAACGGATCTTGACGACACCAACATCGCCTGGGAGACGGCGCTTCAGCAGGTCGCCGCGCGCGACGCGGAGGTTGCGAAATATCAGGCCGAGCACACGCGCATGCGCGGCCTCTGGCAGCAGGCGACGGATGCTCACAGCGCTGACGTGCAGTCGCTGCAGACGCAGCTCGAGGCGCTCAAATCGCGCGCCGAGGTCAATGAGCGTCTGCTCGGCGAAAGCCGCGACGATCTGCAGTCCAAGACCGACGACCTTCGTCAGGAGGAGCGCCGCTCGCAGGAGGCGCTCGCGAAGGTCGCGGCCCTGGAGCAGAAGCAGCAGAACTACGATCTGCTCAACAAGGAGCGCGCGGACCGCGTCTCCGAGCTTGAGCAGGCGCAGGCCAAGCTGTTGCAGCGCGTGAAGCCCATGCTCAAGGCGATCAAGCAGAAGGACGCCGAGATCGGCAAGCTGAAGCAGCAGGTCGAATCCATGCAGGCGCGCATCGCGATCGAGAGCGAGCGCTTCAACGCCGAGCGCGAGCGCGCCGAGGACACCATCAAGACGCTGACCGAGAGCTATGAGCGCGAGCGCGTGCTCAAGGCGCTGGCCGAGGGCGCGCTCGATACCGACCGCAAGGAGCGCGCGCAGCTTCAGCAGGCGTTGAAGTCGGCGCGCGAGATGCAGGGTCCCCAGATTCCGGCGGCGGGCTGACCGATTACTCCGGCCGCGCGCCGAGCCCGTCCAGATAGATCATCACGCCGGCTTCGAGCAGATCCTCGGCCGGCATCGGAAGCGGACGCCGCGCAGAGTCGCCGCGGGCGAACAGGCTCGCCACGCCGTGCGACAGCGACCAGATGTGCAGCGCCATCATCATGGCGGGCGGGCGCGTGGCCTGCGGCATCGCCGCGACGACCGCGTCGCACGCCATCTTGAGGATGCCGAACGCTTTCTCCGACGCCGCGCGATAGTCGGCATGGTTGGCGATCGGCAGTCCCGCTTCGAACATCGCCGCGTAATAGGCCGGCTCCGCCCTGGCGAAGTCGAGATAGGCGCGCCCCAGCCGCTGCAGCGCGGGCAGGGGCGTCGGCTTGCCTTCGTCCCATGCGGCCGCGAGGCGCTCGGCGAACAACTCGAAACCGCGCCGCGCCACGTCGGCGAGCAGGGTGTCGCGGTCGCGGAAATGCCGATAGGGCGCCGCGGCGCTGACGCCCGCCTGGCGCGCCGCCTCGGCGAAGGTGAAGCCGCCCGGCCCCTTGCTTGAGATCAGGTCGAGAGCGGCGGCGATCAGCGCCTCGCGCAGGTTGCCGTGGTGATAACCCCGGCGCTCGCCATGTCCTTGCCATCGCATGGGTTGCTGATGCCACAACGGCCGGCCATGCGCCAAGGGACGTTTCCGACCAGAGGCCGCGATGGTAGGACGCGCCCGGTTCGATGCCGATGGAGGCCGTCATGCAGCTCAAGGATTCCGCGCTTCTGAAGTCCCAGTGCTTCGTGGACGGCGCCTGGATCGGCGAGGGCGTGGACGCGATCGACAATCCCGCAACCGGCCGGGTTCTGGCGAAGGTCCCGCGGTTCGGCGCCGATGAAACCACGAAGGCTGTGGAGGCGGCCGCGCGCGCCTTCGGGCCCTGGGCGAAGAGGCCGGCGAAGGAGCGCTCCGTCATTCTGCGCAAATGGTTCGACCTGATCATGGCGAACCAGGAGGACATCGCGCAGATCATGACCGCCGAGCAGGGCAAGCCGCTGGCGGAATCGCGCGGCGAGGTCGCCTACGCCGCGTCCTTCGTCGAGTTTTATGCCGAGGAGGCCAAGCGCGTGTATGGCGAGACCATTCCCTCGCCGTTTCCCGGCTCGCGCATCATCGTGCAGAAGCAGCCGATCGGCGTGTGCGGCGATCACGCCGTGGAATTTCCCCGCCGCGATGATCACCCGCAAATGCGCGCCCGGCCTCGCCGCCGGCTGTTCGTTCGTGGTCAAGCCGGCGCCGGACACGCCGCTGACCGCGCTCGCCCTCGCGGAGCTGGCGGCGCGCGCCGGCCTGCCCGCCGGCGTGCTCAATGTCGTGACCGGCGATGCGGCGGCGATCGGCGGCGTGATGACGTCGCATCCGGCGGTTCGTTTCGTCGGCTTCACCGGATCGACGCCGGTCGGCAAGCTGCTGATGAAGCAGGCGGCCGACACGGTGAAGAAGGTCGCGCTCGAGCTTGGCGGCAATGCGCCCTTCATCGTCTTTGACGACGCCGATCTCGACAAGGCGGTGGAGGGCGCGATCATCGCCAAATACCGCAACATGGGCCAGACCTGCGTCTGCACGAACAGGCTCTACGTGCAGGACGGAATTCATGACGCCTTCGTCGAAAAGTTCGCCTCGGAAGTGATCAGGATGAAAGTCGGCGACGGCGCCGAAGTCGGCGTCATGCAAGGTCCGCTGATCAATGAGAAGGCGGTGGAGAAGGTGGAGCGCCTTGTGGGAGACGCCGTCGGCCAGGGCGCGAAGCTGGTCGTCGGCGGCCATCGGCACGCGCTTGGCCGCACGTTTTATGAGCCCACCGTTCTGTCCGGCGTGACCACGACGATGCTGATCACCCGCGAGGAGGTGTTCGGGCCTGTCGCCGCGGTCTACAAGTTCAAGGACGAGGAGGAGGTGGTGCGGCTCGCCAACGCGACGCAGTACGGCCTCGCGAGCTATTTCTACACGAAGGATCTGGGCCGCGCCTTTCGCGTCGCGGAAGCGCTCGAATACGGCATGGTCGGGGTGAACGCGGCGATCCTTGGGACCGAGGTCGCGCCGTTCGGCGGCGTCAAGGAATCCGGCCTCGGGCGCGAAGGCTCCCGCCACGGCATGGATGAGTTCGTCGAGATCAAATACATGCTGATGGGCGGTCTCGGCGTCTGAAAGCGGGCGCGGGAAAGCGGCGCCCGCTGGTCTGAAGGCGTTCACGCGGCGCGGATGATTTATGCTTTCTCGCCGATGGCGCCGCGCCGCGCGAGGTCGAGCTCCTCCGAATAGCGCCGCAGCGCGAACGCTTCGGTGAGGAAGCCGACCACCTTGCGCGACTGCTGGTCGCCGACGACGACCAGCGCCTCGCTTTCGGAGCGCTCGAAGATCGCGATCGCCTGTTTCACATTCATCAGAGGCGTCAGCATCGTGTTCGTGAGCTTGAGGAGCGGCGCGATGCTGTCCTCCGCCTCGTCGACGGCGATCACGCGGGTCGTCGAGCCGAGGGGAAACGCCTGCCGGAACGCCTCGACCGTCAGGCTGCTCGGCGCCGTCTCGCTCGGCGGCCGCATCATTCGCCCGACGGTGAGGCTGCGGATCCAGCCGACATCGAGCGCGCTGCGGATCGTCTCGCCACGCAGGTGGAGACGCCAGGTGGAGAAGGAGTAGCCGAACAGCTCGCGCACCGTGAGGCTCGCGATCACGGACGCCGCGAGCGCGACGCCGGCGATCGTCAGATCGCCCGTCGTTTCGAGCGCGAGAAACGTCATGGTCAGCGGTCCGCCGATGATCGCGACCGCCAGCGCGCTCATGCCGGTCAGCGCCACGAGCGTCGGATCGATCGGCGCGCCGGGGAACGCGAAAAGCAGAACGCCGCCGACGATGCGGCCGAGCACCGCGCCCAGAAACAGCGACGCGAAGAAGAGGCCGCCGCGAAATCCTGAGCCCAGCGAGATCGCCGAGGCGAGCGATTTCAGCACGAAAACGAACAGCAGTTCGTAGAGCAGGCCGGGCGAATGCAATTGCATGTGAAGCGCGCCATGCCCGGCCGCGAGCGCCTGCGGCGTGATGAAGCCGAGGCCGCCGATCAGCAGGCCGCCGACCACCGGGCGCAGCGGCGCCGGGAGCGGAGAGCGATTGAACAGCGTTTCGATTTTCGACACCGAGCGCATGAGCGCGATGCCGAGCAGGCCGCAGGCGAAGCCGAGCGCGAGGAAAATCGGATATTGCGAGGGCGGCGCCGAGGCGAGCGGCGCAAGCTCCAGCGGCAGCGTGACGCCGCCCAGGGCTTTCGCCGCGAGCGTCGCGCTGACCGCCGCCGCCATCACCGGCGCCATGGTGCCGATGGCGTAGGAGCCGATGATCAGCTCGAAGGCGTAGAACGCGCCGGTGATGGGCGCATCGAACGCGGCCCCGATCGCCGCCGCCGCTCCGCAGCCGACCAGCGTCCGCATGTCCTGCCGCCGCAGGCGGAACGCGACGCCGACGCGCGAGGCGATCATGCTGCCCATCTGCGTGTAGCCGGCTTCCAGACCGACCGACGCGCCGAAGCCGTTGGAGATCATGGTCTGGATCGCGATGATGAGGCTGTCCCGCACCGACATGCGGCCGCCATGCAGCGCGTTGGCCTCGATCGGGTCGACCATCTGGCGCTTGCGCCAGCGGCCGAGCAGCAGGCTGATGACGCCGAGGGCCGCTCCGCCGGCCGCCGGAATGAGCAGGCTCCAGAGCGGCAGGGCGCGCGCGGCGCTGACCCCGCTTCCGTCGGTCACCCCGAAGAAGACGGCGTGCATCGCCTTCGTCGTTGCGCTCATGCCGACGACGACCGCGCCTCCGACCCCGCCGATGATGAGAGCGAGAATGGCGAGGTTGAACTCGCGCGCCCTGACCTGCGCCCGCAGCCAGTCCTTGAGGCGCTGGGGGCGAAGATCTGCGGCGAGGGGGGAGGGAATGTTCATGCCGGCCTGTCGCGAAGACGCGCCGGCCCGGATCGCCGGCGCGCCTCGGCGCTCAACAATCGCCCGCAATTGGCAGGATTGTGTTAAAGAGGCGCTGCGTTTCGGTGATCAGGCGGCGAAAGCCTTTTTTGCGCCGTGCGGGGAAGCCGTGGCCCGCGAAACCGGTCGGCGTCGCTCACATCTTCGTCGCGGTCAGCGGCCCGTAGCGGTTGGAGACGCCCCGCATGCGCGTCGTGCTGGTCAACGGCTCCGGGGAGAAGGTTTCGATCGTGACGCCGCCGTCGGCCGGATTCCAGTTGATGATGAACTGGGTCGGGTCGGACGCGACGGCGACGGTGCCTTCGTTCATGGGCATTTTGGTGGGCGGCAGCGCGACGTTCGCCGGCTTGGTTTTCGTGTAGGTCACGCCGTGCTGATCGGAGAAATAATAATAGTAGAGCTTGCCGTCATCGACCTCCCACCATCCCGGCAGCCAGCCGGGGATCGGATTGCGGTCGCTTGAATCGAAGATGTCCCAGAACAGAATCCGCGCCTGGCCGAAAATCGCCTTCTCGTTCATCACCGCCGTCGCGCCGGGAATGGCGCCGGACTGGAGAATGTGCGCCCCGTCCCAGAATTCGGTGTGGAAGCCGGCGCCGCTGTTGCGGAACACGAGCAGGCCGGTGCGGTCCTGCAGATACTCCTTCATCTGCTTTTCCGTGCGCGTTCCGCCGGCGGGGGTTTTCTTGATGTTCTCGCCTGCGCCGTAGCGCTGGGCCAGATAATGTTCGAGTTCGTCGACGGCGCCGAGATAGTAGCCGTTGCCGCCGGGGATTCTCGGATTGGGCCGCCGGTAGCTGCGCGAATAGATGTCCTGACCGACGGCGTTGAGCGCATGGCTCACCTGGATGCAGCAGGGCGTGTTCTTCGGCTTGCCTTCCTCGATCCCCTTGTTGAGGCCGTCCATGTATGTTTTCACCGGCTTCGGCAGCTTGTCGTATTTCGGATAGTTCGTCCGAATATCCTCGAAGCTGACCCGAATGACGCCTCCATCGGCCATGGCGACCTCCTGTCCTGCGCGAGGGTCGATCCGCGCCGGCGGAAGGATTCGCGGGGCGTCGCGCCCGCCGCCAGCAGACGCCCGCCGCGGAAAAAGCGGGGTGCGGGAGCGCACGTCCCTCGGCTATTGGCCGGCCGCCCTTGCCAGCCGGCCCGCGTTCCTGTAACCGGCCGCCCATCCCACAGGCGGAGATCGGGGCCTCATTCCGAGGCTCCATCCGGTGGCGGGGCTTCAAGCCCTGCCAGCCTCCGCCGACGTTCAACCGGAGAAGGCATCGATGGCTCTTCCTGAATTTTCCATGCGCTCGCTTCTGGAAGCCGGCGCGCATTTCGGCCACCAGTCGCATCGCTGGAACCCGAAGATGGCGCAGTACATCTTCGGCACCCGCAACAACATCCACATCATCGACCTCGCGCAGACTGTGCCGATGCTGCACCGCGCCCTTCAGCAGGTCTCCGACACGGTGGCCAAGGGCGGCCGGGTGCTCTTCGTCGGCACCAAGCGCGGCGCGTCCGAGGCGATAGCCGAGGCGGCCAAGAAGTCGGCCCAGTATTTCGTCAATGCGCGCTGGCTTGGCGGCACGCTGACCAACTGGAAGACCGTGTCGGCCTCGATCGCGCGTCTGCGCAAGGTGGACGAGCTGCTGGCCGGCGGCGCGGGCGCCGCGGGCCTGACCAAGAAAGAGCGCCTGATGCTCTCGCGCGAGAAGGCCAAGCTCGAGCGCGCGCTCGGCGGCATCAAGGAGATGGGCGGCGTGCCGGAGCTTCTGTTCGTGATCGACACGAACAAGGAGCAACTCGCCATCAAGGAGGCGCGCCGCCTGAACATTCCGGTCGTCGCCATCGTCGACACCAACTGCGACCCGGACGGCATCACCTTCCCGGTTCCGGCCAATGACGACGCCGGCCGCGCCATCGCGCTCTATTGCGACCTCGTCGCCCGCGCCGCCATCGACGGCATCGGCCGCGGCCAGGGCCAGGCGGGCGTCGATATCGGCGCCTCCGAGGCGCCGATGGTCGAGGCGCTGCCGGCCAACGACGTCGGCGCCGCGCCGGCGGAAGAGGAAGCCGCCGGCCAGACCGAGCGCTTCGAGCTGCTCGCCGCCCCGCGCGGCGCGCCGGACGATCTGACCAACCTCACGGGCGTCGGCCCGCAGCTCGAGAAGAAGCTGAACGAGGGCGGCGTGTTCCATTACTGGCAGCTTGCGGCGATGACGCCGGAGGACGAGGCCAAGCTCGACGCCGATCTGAAGCTGAACGGCCGCTCGGCGCGCGACGGCTGGATCGCCCAGGCCAAGACGCTTCTCGAGGCGTAAGCCTCATCCGCGTGGCGGAACGCGGATCGCCGACCGATATGACCCGGCGATCCGCGATCGCCGGGTTTTTAACTCTGAGATTTGAAGGAGCCATCCCATGGCTAATATCACCGCAGCAATGGTGAAGGACCTGCGCGAGAAAACCGGCGCGGGCATGATGGACTGCAAGGCCGCGCTCGCGGAAACCAATGGCGACATCGAGGCCGCGATCGACTGGCTGCGCAAGAAAGGCCTCTCCAAGGCCGCCAAGAAATCCGGCCGCGTGGCCGCCGAGGGGCTGATCGGCGTGTGGAACGAGGGCGTGAAGGCGGCCATCGTCGAGGTCAACTCCGAGACCGACTTCGTCGCCCGCAACGACCATTTCCAGGGTCTCGTGAAGATGATCGCCCACGCCGCCTGGAAGACCGGCGACGACGTTGAGGCGATCAAGGCGGCGAAAGCCGGCGAGGGAACGATCGCCGACGCGATCTCCTCCGCCATCGCCACCATCGGCGAGAACATGACGCTGCGCCGCGCGGCCGTGCTGTCGGTCGCTCAGGGCGCCATCGGCGTCTATCTGCACAACGCCGTCGGCGAGGGCCTCGGCAAGATCGGCGTGCTGGTCGCGCTCGAATCGACCGGCGACAAGGTGGAGCTCGCCGCGCTCGGCCGCCTGATCGCGATGCATGTCGCCGCGACGAATCCGGTCGCGCTCGATCTCGCCGCGGTGCCGGCTGACGTGATCGCCCGCGAGAAGGCGATCCTCGCCGAGAAGAACGCCGGCAAGCCCGCGCATGTGATCGAGAAGATCGCGGAATCGGGCCTGAAGAGCTTCGCCAAGGAGAACTGCCTGCTGGAGCAGGTGTCGATCCACGCCGAGCATGGCGGCAAGTCGATCGCCCAGGCGGTGAAGGACTCGGAAGGCAAGGTCGGCGCGCCTGTGACGCTGAAGGCCTTCGTGCGCTACGCGCTGGGCGAGGGTATCGAGAAGGAAGAGTCGGACTTCGCCGCCGAGGTGGCCGCGCAGGCCGGCGTGAAGAAGGATTGATCCCCGCGCGAACTGCGCCTTTCAAAAGCAACGGAGAGCGGCCGCAGGGCCGCTCTTTTTGTTTTCCGCCCCTAACAAGGGCGGCTGCGCCGATACGCGAAATTTACCGCTCCCGCCGAAGGTGGCGCGGGAGTTGAAGACGTGACGCTGTTTTTCCAAAGTGGCGCGCCGGAGCGGCCGGCCCGAGGACGCGGTCCGCGAGGCCGCCGATGACGGCCGCGCGCGCCGCATTGAGCGCATCTCCCGCGCGCGACAGAGCGCCCGCGGCGGGCGTCCCCGCGCACGATCGTGATTGTCAATGATCACGCCGCGATGACCGGCGGCGCGGCGATGGTGGCGATCCAGAGCGCCATCGGCTTCGCGCGGCGCGGCCTGCGCGTGATTTTCTTTGCGGCCACGGGGCCGATCGCGCCGGAGCTGCGCGACAACAGCGTCGAGACGATCTGTCTCGGGCAGCCCGACATCACGACCGCCTCGTCGCCGCTCGCCTTCGTCGGCGTCGCCACCTGGAACGGGCTGGCGCGCGACAAGCTGTCGGAATTGCTCGACACGCTCGATCCGCGCGACAGCGTCGTCCATCTTCATTCGTGGGCGAAAGTCCTCTCGCCGGCGATCGGGCGCGCTTTCGCCGGACGGGAGATTCCCGTCGTCGCGACGCTGCATGATTTCTTCTGGGTGTGTCCGAACGGCGGCTTCTTCGTCTATCCCGCCGGCGAGACCTGCCATCGCGTCCCGCAATCCCTCGATTGCCTGCGCACGAATTGCGACCAGCGCAGCCATGCGAGAAAGCTGTGGCGAAGCGCGCGCCACTGGCTGCTCGACCACGCCAGCGGGTTGAAGGATGTCTGCCGTCACGCGATCACGCTGAGCGCGACGCAGGAGCGCGTCGCGCGGCCGTGGCTGCCTCCGGCCATGCGGCTGCACCGCGTCGACAATCCGATCGACATTCAGGATCGCGGCGTCGCCGATAAGACAGAGCCGGGCCCGTTTCTCTTTGTCGGCCGTCTCGCGCCCGAAAAAGGCGCGCGCCTGTTCTGCGAGGCGGCGCGCGCGATCGGCGCGCGCGCGCGCATCGTCGGAGACGGACCTCTGCGCGATGAATTGCAGCGCGATTTTCCCGAGCATGATTTCGCCGGCTGGAAATCGGCCGCCGAAGTGACGCACGAAATGCGCGCCGCGCGCGCGCTCGTCTTTCCATCGGTGCTCTATGAGGGGCAGCCGCTCACCGTGTATGAGGCGCTCGCCAACGGCTGTCCGGTGATCGCGAGCGACGCCGGCGCGGCGGTGGAGGCGATCGAGCAGGACCGCAACGGTTTCTGCTTCAGATCGGGCGACAACGCGTCTCTGGCGCGGGCGATGACGCAGCTTGCCGATGATGCGCGCGCGCGGTCAATGGCGCGGACGGCGCATGAGATCTACTGGCGCAGGCCGTTGACGCTCGATCGCCATCTCGACGGCGTGATGGCGGTTTATCGCGCCGCGATGATCGCTGAGGCCGGGATCGCCGTCTGAATCGGCGCGGCGGGCGCAGACGCGCGGCGGTCGGCGCGCCGGCGCATCGTCGCCCAGGCCGCCGTCAGCCCCCAGATAAGCCCGATCATCATGTTGAAGTGCCGCCAGCTGTTGGTGTCGATCTGCAAGCCCTGCAGCATCTGCACGAACAGCGCGCACCACACCGCGATCGCCTCGCGCCGCCACGGGCTCGGCTGCAGCGCGTGCCGGAAGCCGACGTAACAGGTCGAGACGATCAGCGCGATATAGGCGCTGCCGCCGACCCAGCCGAAATTCGCGAAGCCGTTGATGATGACGTTGTGCGGGTCTTCAAAAAAGGTGTCCGCATAGCGCAGCGGCCCCAGCCCCAGCGGATTGTCGAACAGCAGCGGCAGCGAATAGATGATCTTGCCGAAGCGCCCGAAGCGCCCTTCGTCATAGCTCTGGAGAAGTTGCGCGCGCTGCTCGAAGATGGCGCGAATGTCGTCGATCGACAAAATCGCCGCGACGAGAAGGGCGAGCGCGGCGAACGCCGCAAGCCCCATCATCGCGACGCGTCGCGCCTTGTCCCGCTCCGTGATCAGCGTCAGCGCGGCGAGGATGAGGGCGGCGCCCGCGAAGGCGAGCCAGGAGCCGCGCGAGAATGTCAGGAAGATCATCAGCGCGACCAGCATCAGCGAGGGCGCGCGCCACCACAGGCCGGGTCGCCCGACGAGCGCGTCCTGCATCAGCAGGATGGCGGGGAAGATGAGAAACGATCCGAACACGTTCGGATCGCGAAAGGTGCCGGAGGCGCGCCCCTCATAGACGCGAAAGGATTCTGCAAGGCCGCCGACGTCGAAAAACCCGACGAGGCCGATGAAGCAGGCGATGATCGCCGATGCGAGCGTGGCGTTGCGGATGATGGCCATGCGCCGGCTGGTTTCTTCCTGCAGAACGATGGCGAAATAGAAGCTCGTGCAGGCGAGGAAGAACATCGTCACGACATAGCGCTGCGACATGAAATCGCCGAGCGCGCCGGCGATGAGCGAGGCAAGGCCGCCGCCGACATAGATGAGCGTGAGAAGGAGGAACGGCGCGAGCGGCGCCGTCACCCGCGCGCCCGCTGCGAACATCACGAGGGCGGCGATGATGAAGGCTGCGTTGTAAGGGCCTTCGAACACCACGAACGCGCCCGTGAAGACGAGCGCTCCGAGACAGAACCGGTGCAGCGTCAGCAGCAGCGGGTGTGGGCCGCGCGGGCCGAGGCGCGGCGCATGGTCGGAGAGTGCGGCGCTGCGTCTCGTCTCGTCCATGATCGGCGGGTCAGTAGGCGTTTTCGGTCTTCATGAGAGCGAAGGGCGTCTTCGCCAGGATGTAGAGATCGAAGAACAGGGACCAGTTCTCGATATAGTAGATGTCGTGTTCGACGCGGCGCTGGATCTTGTCCGGCGTGTCCGTCTCGCCGCGCCAGCCATTGATCTGCGCCCATCCGGTGATGCCGGGCTTCACCTTGTGGCGCGCGAAATAGCCGTCCACCACGTCGTCATAGAGCTTGTCCGCCGCCTTGGCGTGAACTGCGTGCGGGCGCGGTCCGACGAGAGAGAGATTGCCCTTGAAAACGACGTTGAAGAGCTGCGGCAGTTCGTCGATCGAGGTCTTGCGGATGAACCGCCCGACCCTGGTGACGCGCGGATCGCCTTTCGTCACCAGTTTCGACGCGGTGGCGTCGCTCGCCTCGACATACATCGAGCGGAATTTGTAGACTTCCACCAGCTCGTTGTTGAAGCCGTAGCGCCGCTGCTTGAAGAAGACGGGCCCGCGCGAGTCGAGTTTGACCGCGATCGCCGCGAGCAGCAGAACCGGCGTCAACGCGATCATCAGCAGCGATCCGACCGCCTTGTCGAACAGCCATTTCAGCACGACGTCCCAGTCCGCGATCGGGCGGTCGATGATGTCGAGGACCGGCACCATGCCGATGTAAGAGTAAGAGCGCGGACGAAAGCGCAGGCGCGAGGCGTGCGCGGAGAGCTTGATGTCGATCGGCAGCACCCACAGCTTGCGCAGCATCGCCAGGATGCGCGCCTCCGCGGTGACGGGAACGCTGAAGACGATGAGATCGACCCGCGTGCGCCGGGCGAATTCGACGAGGTCGCTGACGCCGCCGAGCTTCGGATAGGCCGCGACGATATCGGGGGAGCGGTCGTCGGCGCGGTCGTCGAAGACGCCGAGGATGCGCAGGTCGGAGTCGCGTTGCGATTCGAGCGCGCGGATCAGTTGCTCGCCCGGCGCGCCGCCGCCGACGATCACCGTGCGCCTGTCGAGACGGCCGTCATGCGCGAGGCGCCGCACGATTCCTGCGACGATGGCCCGCTCGATCAGGATGAGCCCGAGGCCAAGGAAGAACCACAGCCCGAGCCACACGCGCGAATAGGATGTGCCTATCTTGAGGAAGAAAAGGGCGCCGAGCGCCGCGAGGAACACGCAGGTCCAGCAGGCGATGATGCGCAGGCCCTGATGGCGCAGCGAGCGCAGCGCGCTCGGCGTGTAAATCTGCATCGCTTCGAAGGCGAGCGCCATGAACACGGCCACCGCGATCGAAGCGACGAGGTAGCCCGGTTCGAATCCGTCCCGCAGCGTGGGGTAGAACCCGTAGATCGCAAGTCCGGACGCTGCGACGATGACGAAGTCCGCCGCCTGGACCAGGCCCGCCAGCACGCGCGTCGAATAGGGCGTCTGCGGCGGCAGGTCGATGATGCGTTCGGCGATCGGGGAAAGACCGCGCGGCTCCTCCGCCGGCGTCGCGTCCCCGGCCTGCATCAGATCCCGTACTGTGATGCCGGTCATCGACACTGTTCCGGTCCGCGTCCGCCTTCCACCCGCCTGTCTGGTTACGGGCTAAGGGTCACGGAACATTTAACAGCCGGCGAGCCGGTCCAGCCGCTCGAGCGCTGATTCATAGCCGGCGAGCACGCCGTTGATCATGCTCTCGACGCCGAAGTTCGCCTTCACATGGGCGGCGAGCGCGGCGGCTTCCCTGGCGCGTTCGAAGGCCGGCATCGTGAGCATGCGCGTCAGCGCCTCCGCGAGCGCGTCCGCGTCGCCGGCCGGGATCAGCCTGTCGGCCTGCGGGCCGAACACCTCCGCGATGCCGCCGACGCGGGTGGCGATCATCGGCTGCGCGGCGCCGGCCGCCTCCAGCACGACATAGGGCAGGGACTCCGCGCGCGACGGCACGACGATGATGCGCCCGCGCTCCAGCGCGTCGCGGATCGGGCGCGCGGGCAGGATGGTCACCTTGTCCGTGAGCGACAAAGACGCGATCTCCGCTTCCAGCGCCGGCAAGTCTGGCCCCGAGCCGACCATGAGCAGCGACGGCGCGGCTCCAAGCCGCTCGCGCACGATGGCGAGCGAGCGGATCAGAACGTCCAGGCCCTTCGCGGCGCGAAACTCGCCGACATAGACGATGTCGCTCGCGTCGGCGCGATGGACCACCGGCATGAATTCATGCGGATGGATGCCGTTTCGCACGACGCGCACGAGCGGTCTCGGCAGGCCGACAAAGTGAACGTAGCGCTCGCGCACATAGTCGCTCTCGAACAGGAAAACGTCCGTGCGCCATTCGAGCGCCCATTCGGCGCGCATGTAGAGCCAATGGACCCATGTTCCGGGGCGGTAGTTCAGGCTGCCGCCATGCGGCGTATAGGCTCGCACGGCGCGTTTTGCGCCGCGCGACGGGGCGGCGAGCCTGCCGTAGAGGCCTCCTTTCGAGCCGTGGCAATGGACGACGTCGATATTGGAGTCCGTGATGAACCGGCGTAGCGCCCGCAGCGCCGCGATGTCGGACAGGCTCGGATTGCGCTCCATGGGAACGCGCTGGAGCCCGATGCGCAGATCAGGCTGCAGCGCGGCGAGCATGGTTTCGGAATGAGCGTTGCCGGGCCTGGAGTCGCAGAAGATGCCGACGGCGTGGCCGCGCGCCACCTGGCCGTGCGCGAGATCGACGACGTGCCGGAACAATCCTCCGAGCGGGGCCCGGAAGACGTGTAGGATGCGCAGCGGTGTCGGTGGCGCCTGATCGGATCGCATTCTGACGGCGTCAGAACCAGCGTTCGCGGATGACGATCGTGTCGCCCGGCCTGATGGCGGTTGTGATCGGCACGGTTCCGGTCACCGGCTCGCCGCGGATCATGCGCGTGATCTCCGCGCTCGACTGATAGCCGCGCGGCGAGAAGCCGCCGGCGATGGCCACGGCCTTGAGCGCGTTGAGCCCGACGACATAGGGAAACTGGCCCGGCGCATTCACCTCGCCGAGCACGAAGAAGGGGCGGTAGGCGTCCACCTCGACCGATACGCGCGGCTCGCGCAGATAGCCGACGCGCAGGCGGGCCTCGATCTGCCGCTCCAGCTCGCGCGTGTTGAGCCCGGTCGCCGGAACGTCGCCGATCAGCGGCATGGAGATGCGGCCCTGCGCGTTGACGCCATAGATGTTGGACAGCGTGTCCTGCCCGAAGACGATCACGCGAAGGCGGTCGCCGCTCGCCAGCCGGTAGTCGTTCAGCGGGTTTTCGTCGATCAGCTCGACCGCGACCGGCGCGCGCGGCGCGCATCCGGAAACGAACAAGCCGCCGGCGCAGGCGAGGAGGGTGAATCGGCGCGTGAGCATCGTCGGGCCATCTGGGACGACTCGATTTACGGCGATCATGGTTAACAAAATGCAACGAATGCTGGGGCGGCGCGCGCGCGGCTTTTAACCGCGCGGCAACCCTAACCATGTGTAATCGCCGCGGGAGCGGACATCTCCGCGGCGGTCGTTCGAGTGAAGCAGATGGCGAAACGGGTCAGGGCGGAAAGCGAGCCAGCGCCGCGCCGGCAGGGCGGGGAGCTGGATGTCGGCGGCCTGTGGCTGGCGCTTCGCCGCCGCAAGGCGTCGATCATCGGGCCGACGCTGCTGCTGACGGCGGCCGCCGTCGCGTTCGTGACGTTGTCGACGCCGCGCTACGCCGGCGAGACGCGCGTGCTGCTGGAGAGCCGCGCCAACTATCTCAACCGTCCGGACGCCGAGAGGGACGCGAGCGGCCAGAATGCGTTCGATCCCGAGGGCGTGCTGAGCCAGGTGCAGGTCGTCACCTCCAACGACATCGCGCGCGAGGCGATCAGAAAGCTCAACCTCGTCGGCAATGCCGAGTTCGATCCCTCCGCCGGCTCCCTCAATCCTGTCGGGCGGGTCATGGCGCTGCTCGGCCTGTCGCGCGACCTGACCGACCGATCGGTCGAGGATCGCGTGATGCAGGCCTATTACGAGCGCCTGTCCGTCTTTCCCGTGGGCAAATCGCGCGTCGTCGGCATCGAATTCTCTTCGAAGGATCCGGAGCTCGCCGCGCGCGGCGCGAATCTCATCGCCGATCTTTATCTCGATGCCGCGACCGCCGCGAAAAAGGATCTGGCGCGGACCGCCGGAAGCTGGCTTTCGGATAACATCGACGGGCTTCGCAAGCGCGTGCGCGACGCCGAGGCGAAAGTCGAGGAGTTTCGCAGCCGCAACGGCCTTTTCTCGTCGGGGCGCGACACCACCTTGTCGCAGCAGGAGCTTGCCGAGGCAGCGACGCAGCTCAGCCAGGCGAAAAGCCAGCAGGCTGACGCGCAGGCCAAGGCGCAGCTCATCCGCGACATGATCCGCAGCGGCCGCGCCTTCGAGATTTCAGAGGTTTCCAACAACGAATTGATTCGCCGCCTCATTGAGCAGCGCGTCACGTTGCGCGCGCAGCTTGCGCTCGAATCCCGCACGCTCGGCGCGGCGCATCCCCGCATCAAGGAACTGAACGCGCAGATCGCCGACGTCGAGACCCAGATCCGCGCCGCCGCCGAGCGAACCGTTCGCGGCATGGAGAATGACGCGGTCGTCGCCGGCGCGCGCGTCGCGCAATTGCAGACCGCTCTCGACGAGCAGAAAAAGCGCTCGGCGAGCGGCCTGGAAAACGACGTCCAGCTCCGCGCGCTGGAGCGTGAGGCGAAGACGCTCCGCGACCAGCTTGAATCCTATCTCGTGAAATATCGCGAGGCGGTCGCGCGCGACACCGACGGCGCGCAGCCCGCCGATGCGCGCATCATCTCGCGCGCCGTGGTGCCGTCGCGCCCCGCCTTCCCGAAAAAACTCCCGATCGTGACGCTGACGGCGCTGGCGTCGCTCATTCTGTTCTCCGCGCTTGCGATCGCGCGCGAGCTGATGGGCGGCGATCCGCGCCGCGTCGTCGATGAAGCTGATGAAGCCGATGAGCGCGAGGCGGCGGTCCGCGAACCAGTTCGCGCCCGCGCCGAATCTCCGGCGCCGGCGGTCGATGTCGCGCCCGTTTTGACGGTCGAGCCCGTCGAGCCCGTCGCGGCGGCGCCGTCGCGCGATGAGGCCGTCGCCGAAGATTCCGGCGTTGCTGAACCCCGGGCGGCGGAGCCGGCCCATGCGGCGCGGACAGTGGCGGAGCAGGGCGTCTCGCCGGCGCGCGCCTTGCTCGATCGCATCGGCTCGGCGAGCCATGAGGGACTGCGGATCGCGATCATCGGCGCCGATCGCGCCGAGGCGGGCGACGTCGTCGCGGAGGTCGCGCAGGCGCGCGCCGCGTCCGGCGGCGCGATCCTCGTGGCGCTCAGCGGCGCCGTCGCGCCGGCGGACTATCGCGGCGCCGGGCTCCTCGATCTCGCGCGCGGCGAGGCGGGCTATGCGGAGGTGATCCATCGCGCCCGCCAGTCGAGCCTGCATGTGATGCCGCGCGGCGAAGGCGACCTGGAGGATTTGGTGGACGACGCTGACTCGCTGGACGCGATCCTCGACGCGCTGTCGAATTCCTATGACAACGTCGTGATTGACCTGCCGTTCGATCTCTCCGCCGAGGAGCGCGCCGCGTTCGCCGCGCATGTCGATCACATCGCGATCGTCCAGCGCGGGGACGCGCCGAGCGCTGAGACGGCGGAGCTGTTCTCGTCGCTGCGCGCGCTGCTGGCGCGCGATCCGCTGGTTCTGCTGCTGCCGTCGAAGGAGCCAGCGCTGAAGTCAGCGGCGTAAGACCCGCTCAGCGCGCGCGTCGGATCATGGAAAGAAGGCCGGGGCGCTGCTTGATCCAGCGCTTCGCGGTCGCCCGCGCCCGCAGCGCCGCCGACAGAATCGCGCCGGCGGGCGTGAGCGCAAGATGCGTCTCGAACATCGGGATGCGCCGGTCGCAGTAGGCGCGCTTGTAGCGCGCCTCGCCGACGCCGAGATCGAGCGCGGACAGGTTGCGCGCCGCCAGATCCTCGATGAGGCGCGCGAGAAGAATATCGCCGGGACTGTTGCGGGCGATCTCCGGCGCGTCGTCGAATGCGGTGAACATGCCGGAGAAGCGCGCCTTGTCCTCCGCTCCCCCGAAGAGGGCGGCGATGCGTTCGCCAAGACCGAGAGAATAGAGAACGATCGCCGGTTGACGGCCTGCGTCCGCGTTCGTCGCGCGTCGCAGGAATTCTTCCGCGCCGGCCTCGTCGAACGGATTGGCGGG
>Ga0209933_1001687_pt1 | contig 17777 bp, 12 predicted proteins | sample ThiBiot_300_biof_FD_183944 | JGI IMG/M metagenome (GOLD analysis project Ga0209933, IMG submission 183944) | Wastewater bioreactor microbial communities from Cape Town, South Africa - Thiocy_cont_300_biof (SPAdes) | ecosystem: Engineered > Bioremediation > Thiocyanate > Unclassified | place...
TCGTGGTCCTCGTCGTAGATATCCCGCTCCATGTGAGCCGGTCCCTTCTCCTCATCGAGTGCGGCCGGTCGGGCCGCGTGGGATTGCATCCCACCGAACAGGATACTGAGTCTCACGCCGGATGGGGTGCGGAGCCCGGGTTCATCCGAGAAATGCCCCGGCGCGCGAGACACGGCGACGCCTCGCGCGCGGCGCGATGTCTCACGCGTCGGCGCGCGGACGGAGCCCCGGTGACGCGATGCGTCAGTTCGCGTACCCGGGCGCGGGCGGGAGGCCGAAGAACTCCTCGAGCGTGTGGAATCCGCCCTCGTGATATGCCGCGGCGAGGTCGGTGCCGATGTAGCGCAGGTGCCAGGGCTCGGGGAGATACCCCGACACGTCGGTGTGCCCCTTCTCGTATCGCACGATCCAGCCGTACTGCCACGCGTGCGCGGCGACCCACGCGCCCTGCGGCGTGGCGGCGAGGTCGTCGAGCGTGCCGCACGCTCCGTTGCAGGCCACCACGTCGCCGGCGAGGCCGGACTGGTGCTCGCTGTAGCCGGGCCGGGCGCTGACGAGATCGGCGTCGGCGGTGCCCCGCGCCGCGACCTGGTTGCCGTACGACGTCTGCTGCGTGCGGTAGGAGCGGTAGCCGCTCTCCAGCGCGATCTCGCCGGCACCCGCCGCCCGCGCGGCCGCCGCCATCGTCGACAGGGCGGATGCCGCATCCTGGCGCAGCGTGCCGCCCTCCAGGCTGCGCACACCCTGCGGCAGCGCCAGGGGCGCCGGCGCGTAGTCGATGGGGCTGAACGGACGCAGTTTGTCGACGACGACCCACACGTGGGACGGATCGGACAGGGACACGCAGGGCAGCGTGCCGGCCGCGACGGCGGTGCGGAAGGCGGAGGCGCCCCCCGCGGCCGCGATGGCCGCGGCGTCGTCGTGCTGCGCAAGGGCTGAGGTGAACGACGTGGTCGAGCACAGGGATGCGCCGGCGGGCACGACCGAGGCGCTCGCGTCGGGCGAGATCGTCGGGCCGCCCGCACCGGGCAGCGCCAGCTCGGCGCGGATCTCGGGGATCGGCAGCGGGGGCTCCAGCGTCGGCGCGTCCGCGACCGCGGTCACGGGCGGCCCGGCCAGTGCTGAGGTGGTCGCCGCGGTCCCGCCGAGCACGAGGATCGCCGCGGCCGCGGCGGCGAGCACGGCACCGACCCCGCGCCCTCGTCGCCGGCGGACGTGCCGGGCGGGCACCCGCCGGGCGGGCGCCCGCGGCGGGGCCGGGGGCGCGGGCGGCGGTTTGAAGATCGGGGAGTGGTCGCCCGCCGGGTGGACCGCGGCGATCGGATGCGTGACGGCCAGGTCGCCGAGCGGGTCGACGTCCTCCGCCTGCTCCCCCGCATCCGGCACCGCAGGGGACATCGCGATCCCTGCCCGCGCGCGGTCGTCGCGCTCCCTCGCCTCGCGCAGAGCGCGACGAGTGAGGGGGACGCCGAGTGATGCGGAGGCGTGCGGATCGGGAACCGTCACCGGCCCATTCTGTCGCGGACCGTCGGCGATCGCGAGGCATGCCGCGTGTCGTTCGAGTGTCGCAGTCGTCGTGTTGACAGAGCATCGAAGGTATGTTCCCATGAAGAGATGAGGTGGCAGGGGCAGGAACTGGGCGTGCCGGATGCGGCGGCGCTGCCCGGCCTCGAGCGGATCGACGGTCTGGTCCGCACGGTGACGACTCCCGAGTTCGCGGGCATGACCTTCCACGAGGTGATGTGCAAGAGCGCGCTCAACCACGTCCCCGGCGCGTCGGCCATGCCGTTCGACTGGACGGTGAACCCGTACCGCGGGTGCTCGCACGCATGCGTCTACTGCTTCGCACGCGGCACGCACGAGTACCTCGATCTGGACGCGGGGCGCGACTTCGACTCGCAGATCGTCGTCAAGGTGAACGTCGCCGACGTGCTGCGGAAGGAGCTGCGTCGCGGCTCGTGGCGACACGACCCGGTCATGCTCGGGACGAACACCGACCCCTACCAGCGCGCCGAGGGGCGCTACCGGCTGATGCCCGAGATCGTGGCGGCGCTCACCGAGTCGGGCACGCCGTTCTCGATCCTCACGAAGGGCACCCTGCTGCGGCGCGATCTCCCCCAGCTGGCCGAGGCCGCACGGGAGGTCCCGGTGTCGATCGCGATGTCGATCGCGATGTTCGACGATCCCCTGCAGCGGCTCATCGAGCCCGGCGCACCGAGCACGGCAGCGCGGCTGGAGACGGTCGCGGCGGCGGCCGAGGCGGGGTTCGCGGTGACCGTGTTCCTGATGCCGATCGCGCCGCACCTGTCCGACTCCATCCCCGCGATCGACGACGCGCTGGCACGCATCCGGGCGGCCGGAGCGCGCCGCGTCGTCTACGGCGCCCTCCACCTGCGCCCCGGCGTCAAGCCGTGGTTCATGCAGTGGCTGGGGCGCGAGCATCCGGAGCTCGTCTCCTCGTATCTGGGCCTCTACCCCGGGGCATCCGCTCAGGCGCCCAAGGCGTACCGCGCCTGGCTGGCCAAGCGCGTCCGCCCGCTCATGCGCGTGCACGGACTCGACGGTAGAGCGGAGGACGACACTCCCCGCGGCGACGCGGTGCCCGGGCTCGCGGCGCGGACGGCGTCACCTGTCGTCATCACCTCCCGCGGGCGTGCGGCGGCACGGGCCGCGACACGCGAGCCGTCACCGGGGGCGGTTCGACCGCGGCCCGAGGCCACGGCGGGCGACCGGCTGTTCTGAGCCCCTCCGCGCGGGGCACCGGGCGGAGCGGCCCTGGACGAGACGGCCTCACCCGCGCACAGACGGGACGAGCCGCGGCATCCGCGCCGCCCGGAGGCGAGGGATGCCGCGGCTCGGCGCGATCGGATCCGCCCGGCTCAGGCGACCGGGTCGACCTGACGACCCGCGAGCTCCTCGAGCACGTCGTCACCGGGGCGCGCGTCGATGAACGGCGCCTCGATCTCGGCCCGGTCGAGCATCTCGGTCATCTTGCGACGACGCTGACGCGTGACCAGCGTCACGACCGTGCCGGTACGACCGGCGCGACCGGTGCGGCCCGAGCGGTGGAGGTACGTCTTGTACTCGTCCGGCGGGTCGGCCTGGATGACAAGGTCGATGTCGTCCACGTGGATGCCGCGGGCCGCGACGTCCGTGGCCACGAGCACCTGCACCCGCCCGTCGGTGAGACGCTGCAGGTTGCGCGTGCGCTTGGCCTGGTTCAGGTCGCCGTGGAGTGCCACCGCGTTGATGCCGTTGTCGTCGAACTGCTCGGCGAGCATCTCGGCGTAGGCGCGCGTGCGCGCGAACACGAGGGTCTTGCCGTCGCGGTCCACGAGCGAATCGAGGATCTCGGCCTTGTCGCGGTGGTCGATGACGAGCACCTTGTGCTCGATCGTGCTGGACTCCTGGTCCTCGCCGGCGACCTCGTACACCGCGGGGTCCACGAGGAACTCGTCGACGAGCGACGCGACCTCGCGGTCCAGCGTGGCGGAGAACAGCAGCTTCTGCGCACCATCGGCCACCAGGCGGAGGATCCGCTGCATCGGCTCGAGGAACCCGAGCTCCGACATGTGGTCGGCCTCGTCGAGCACGACGACCTGCACCTCGGCGAGGTCGAGCTTGCGCTGCTCGATGAGGTCTTCGATGCGACCGGGTGTCCCGATGATGATGTCGACGCCCTTGCGCAGCGCCCCGACCTGGCGCGCCTGCGGCACGCCGCCGTAGATCTGCGTGGTGAACAGGCCCACGCTGCGGGCGATCGGCTGGATGGTGCGGTCGATCTGCAGGGCGAGCTCACGCGTGGGCGCGAGGATCAGCGCCTTCGGCGAGCGCCCGAACTCTCGGCGCTGACCGGCCTGGCTGCGCAGCACGTTCTCGACGAGCGGGGCGCCGAACGCGATCGTCTTGCCGGAGCCGGTGCGGCCGCGAGCGAGCACGTCCTTGCCCTCGAGGATCGCCGGGATGGTCGCCGCCTGGATCGGGAAGGGGAGGGCCGCGCCGAGGTCGGCGAGCGTCCGCACGATGTTCTCGCCGAGACCGAGGTCGGCGAAGGTCGTCTCCGCGACCTCCTCCGCCTGGATGGCCTGGGCCTGGAGGCGATCGTGCACGACGTCGACGTGCTGCTCATGGGCCTCGCTGCGCACGGGGCGGTCGTCGCGGCGGGGACGGTCATCGAACGACCGACGCGGACGGTCGCCGTACGAGCGGGCCGGACGGTCATCGCCCGAACGGCGAGGACGGTCATCGAACGAACGCGCCGGACGGTCGCCGTACGAACGCGCCGGACGGTCATCGCCCGAACGGCGAGGACGGTCATCGAACGAACGCGCCGGACGGTCATCGCCCGAACGGCGAGGACGGTCATCGAACGAACGCGCCGGACGGTCGCCGTACGAACGCGCCGGACGGTCATCGCCCGAACGGCGGGGACGGTCATCGCCCGAGCGGCGCGGGCGGTCGTCGTACGAACGCGCCGGACGATCGGCTCCCTGCGAACGCGCCGGACGATCGCTGTACGACGGGCGTCCGTCGCCGGAGCTGCGGCGGTCATCGCGGCCGACCCGGTCGCCGGCGCCGCGCGTGCGCGGCTCCGCGCCGCGGTAGCCGCCGCGCGCGTCGTCCCGGTCGGTCGCACGCGGGCGGCGCGGCGCATCGTCGTGGGCGTGGGAGCGGATGGCCCGCGCCTCGTCGCGGCCGGCGCGCTCCTGCGCGGTCCAGCGGCGCTTGGCCGACGGCTCGGTGGTCTCGGCGCGGTAGCCGCGATGCCCGGGGCTCTTCGACCCCGGCTTGCTCGGTCGACCCTGGCCCGACGCATCCGTCTGGCGCTTGCGGTCCTGATAGGAGGTCTGCGCGCCGTAGCGCGGCTCGAAGTTCTTCGCGGGGCGGCCGCCCGCCGGCTTCTTGTTCTTGGGCATGGCTGTGTCCTTCTGGGTTCTCTCGCACGAGAACAGCGCCCGCGTGCGCGCGGGCAAACCCGGACATCCGTCGGCCGGGGCCATTCATGTGATGGTCATGTGCACCGAACGGTGCTCACCATCGGCCCCTTGGACTCACAAACCCTCCGCGAACGCGCGGTGTCCAGAGCCGACCGCACCACGTTACCGGATGGACCTGGGAGGCCGCCTCACGCCCGTCCATCCTCCGGACACCGTGCCGCAACACGCGCGCAATCCCGACCCGGCCAGAATGGTCGCCATGAGCAGCAGGGAAGACCCGACCGGACGGCAGTTCTCGCTGAGGTCCGCGTCCGGCCGCGCCACGGCCACGGTGGCACAGGTGGGCGCGTCGCTCCGGCACGTCGCCGTCGGCGGAGTGGATGTCGTACCGCCCTATCCGCACGGCGGGCCGACGCCCGCGGCATCCGGCATCGTGCTGGTGCCGTGGCCCAACCGGGTGCGCGACGGCCGATGGACCCAGCGGGGTGAGACGCGGCAGCTCGCGCTCTCGGAGCCGGCGCTCGGCAACGCGTCGCACGGTCTGCTGCGGTTCGCCCCGTTCGAGCCGGTCGAGCTGTCGGATGCCGCGGCCGCGCTCGGCGCCCGCGTGTACCCGCAGACCGGATACCCGTTCCATCTGGACGTGACGATCCGCTACACCCTCCATGACGACGGCCTGGACGTCACCCACTCGATCACGAACCTCGGCGACGACGACGCCCCGGTGGCACTCGGGCAGCATCCGTACCTGTGCATCGGCGACGCGGACGCCTCTGATCTGGTGCTGCGCTCACCGGGGGCGACCTTCATCCGGACCGACGAGCGCAAGCTGCCGACCGGACGCGCGGCGGTGGATGACGCGACCGACCTCCGCGCGGGGCGGCGCCTCGGCGACCTCGATCTGGACACCGCGTACACCGACCTCGCGCGGGACGCGGATGGGCGGGTGCGGACGAGTCTCTCCGCCCCCGACGGGCGCCGGATAACACTGTGGCAGGGGGCCGGATTCGACTACGTCCAGGTGTTCACGACCGACCGGTATCCGGGCCGCTCGCTCGCCGTCGCCGTGGAGCCGATGACCGCTCCGGCGGACGCCTTCAACTCCGGCGACGGCCTCAGATGGCTCGTCTCAGGTGAAAACTGGACGACTGGTTGGGGGCTGGAGTGGCAATTGTGAAATCAGATCGTGCAAATACCCAGTGAAAAGCCTTACTCTCTTCATGACGGCTAGTTCGTCGCGCTGGGGTCCCGAAACCACCAGCGCCAGCCATGCAGCGAGCGGGGAAAAGGGGAGCTCGTCGCAGGGATGGCGCCCTATCCGATCTGCGACGATGACCTCCCTACCCTATCCCGAGGCCGCTGTATCCGGCCGACGCGTGCTCCCCGGGCACGTGCCGACGTTCAGCGTGCCCGAAGGTCTGGTCGCCCGGCTGGTTTCGCCCCTGTCGTTCCGCTGGTTCACGTCGAAGCGACTGCTGCACCTCTCGGTCGCCGTCCTGGTCACCGGCATCATGGTGTCGATCGTCACCACCACGGATCAGACCTGGTGGCAGAGCATGTTCAGCGCTCTCGGCACGTTCGACGACTTCTCCGGCTACGTCTTCAACGTGACGCTGTTCCTCGCGGGCGCCGGGATCACGATCGTGGGCTTCCGCGTCGCCGCCGAGCTCCGCCGCATCAGTGCGCGTCGAGCCCGGAAGCGCTCCGGCATGCTGACGATCCTCGTCGTCTCGGCCGGCATCCACCTGGCCGGCGTGGGACTCATGCCCGTCAACGTCAACCAGTTCCTGCATGAGCGCGCCGCCTCCGGTGTGATGCTCTCGTTCCTCTGCATCCTCGCGACCACCGCCTCCGCACGCCGCCACATCCCGCCTCAGCTGGTGCGCGCCACCTGGATCGTCGCGGCCGTGCTGGTCGCGGCGATCGCTCTCTTCGTCACCGGTGTCATCAACCTCGCCCTGTTCGAGCTGGCGGGCTTCGGCCTCATCTTCGTGTGGCTGCACGTCATGACGCACAGCCTCGGCCGGGCGCTGATGACCCCGCAGCAGCAGCAGCTCCGCCACGAGCGCCGCGATGTGGTGGCGCGCGGAACCCGCGCCCGCGTCAGCCGCCCGACCCGCGCGGCGGCTCGTCCGGCCCCGGCTCCCGCTCAGCGCCACGACGCGACGACGGGGGCGTCGACGGCACGCCATCAGGTGCGTCCGACGACGACGCGCCGGGTACATGCCGCTCCGCGGCTGCACCACGCCGGAACAGCGCCGGTGGACGGTCGATCGCCGGCCGCTCCGCGAGGACCGGGAATGTCCCGGTATGACCGTCGCGAGCATGAGCGGATTCTCGAATACGCGTCCTGAACGCGAACCAGCCGACGATCAGCAGCGGCACGATCACCACGAGCGACAGCAGCACCCAGCGGCCGGTGACCGAGAAGCCCATCGTCACCAGCACGAACAGCAGGAACGCCAGGGTGAGCCATGCCGTGAACGGCGCTCCGAAGAGCCGGAAGGCGGGCCGTTCGAGGAGCCCGCGGTCAGCCATGCGGTGCAGCTTCATCTGACACAGGATGATCGTCGCCCAGCCGCCGACGATCCCGAGCGCCGAGACCTCGAGCACGATCTCGAACGCCTGCGACGGGACGACCGCGTTGAGCACGACGCCGAGCAGCGTGATGCACGCCGTGAGCAGGATCCCGCCGTACGGAACGCCGTGCCGGCTCATCCGCATCGTGAACGCGGGTGCCGAGCCGTTCACCGCCATCGAGCGGAGGATGCGACCCGTCGAGTAGAGTCCGGCGTTGAGGCTCGACATCGCGGCCGTCAGCACCACGAAGTTCATGATCGACGCGGACACGGCCCCGGCCTGCGGTGAGCCGATGTGCGAGAAGAACGTGACGAAGGGCGACTCGTCCGCCGAGTACGCCGTGAAGGGGAGCAGCAGCGAGAGCAGCAGCACCGAGCCGACGTAGAACACCGCGATGCGGAAGACGACGGTGTTGACGGCCCGCGGCATGATCTTCTTCGGCTCGGCGGTCTCACCTGCGGCGGTCCCGACCAGCTCGATCGCGGCGTACGCGAAGACGACGCCGCTGATCGCGAGGAGCGGCGCGAAGGCACCCATCGGGAAGAGGCCGCCGTTGTCGAAGATCACCGGGAATCCCGTCTGCCCGAGATCGGTCTGGTGCACGAAGAGCAGGAACACGATGCCGATGACCAGGAACACGACCAGCGCGGTCACCTTGATGAGCGCGAACCAGAACTCCATCTCGCCGAACACCTTGACCGACACGAGGTTGAGGCTCAGGACGACCACCAGCGCGATGAGGGCGATCGACCACTGCGGCACCGCCCGCAGCGGCTCCCAGTACTGCGCCCAGAACTTCACATAGAGCGCGACCGCCGTGACATCCACGATCGACGTGAACGCCCAGTTCAGGAAGTACAGCCATCCCGCGGTGTAGGCCATCTTCTCGCCGTAGAACTCACGCGCGTACGACACGAAGGATCCGGACGACGGCCGGTGCAGGACGAGCTCGCCGAGCGCGCGGAGGATGAGGAAGGCGAAGAACCCGCAGACGGCGTACACCAGGATGAGCGACGGGCCGGAGCTGGCGAGTCGCCCTCCCGCGCCGAGGAACAGGCCGGTGCCGATCGCGCCGCCGATGGCGATCATCTGGATCTGTCTCGGCCGGAGAGTCTTGTGGTAGCCCTGCTCCTCGTTGGAGAAGTCCTGGGCCGCCAGCGTCACGTCGCCGACGAGTTCCCGATCGTTCTCGAGCGCCTGTTCCGGATCGTGCGGTTGCGTCGTCATGTCACCCCTCCATGGCCCCGACGGGCCCGTCCCCCCGATGGGCTGCCGGCCTCCCCCCGATGAGGCTGCCGGACACGTGGCGACCACGGTACAGCGACCTGGACCGCGCCCGCCCGATGGACGCGCCGCACGGCGGCCGGCACGCGTGTATGCACCGGCGAGCGGGAGCGCGGTTCTCGCGGGATGGGGTTCTCGCGGGAGCGGTTCTCGCGGGAGCGGGTTCTCGCGGGAGAGCGGGAACCTAGAACGGCGGCGGATCTCCGCCGGGTGGGTCGGCGGAGGGCGCGAAGGCGACGGATGAAGCAGGAACGTCGTGGTAGATGCGTCCGGTGGGGCTGGTCCATTCGAGGACGCCGTCAGCGAGTTGCTTAACACGCCAGGCGGTGTGGTGTTTGAGGATGTGGTGCCTGCGGCAGAGGTGGGCGAGGTTGCAGGTGCGGGTCTCGCCGCCTCGGGCGGCGTCGTGGGTGTGGTCGATGTCGCATCGCCAGGTGGGTTGCCGGCAGCCGGGGAAGCGGCAGTGCTTGTCCCGCACGCGGAGTGCGCGGCGGATCTGTTCGCTGGGCCGGTACCTGTCCACGGCGAGCACGGCGCCGGATACGGGGTGGGTGAGCACGCGGTCCCAGCCGGGGGCGTGGCCGGCGAGGCGGCGGGCGGTGTCGGGGTCGATCGGCCCGCACCCGGTGAGGTCGACCGGTCCGGCGTCGTTGCCGAGCAGGGTGAGCACGGGGATGGTCACCTCGACGGTCGCGTGGATCGCGGCGAGTCCGGTGGGTCCGTCGTGCGCGTCCGGGGTGCCGGTGAGGAGGAGGTCGGCGAGGATGTCGGCACGCAGCTCATCCATCGACCGCGCAGCCCGAGCAGTCTCACCGTTAGGAGCAGCGGCCTCACCGGTCGGAGCGGTTCCGGCCCCGGTGAGGGGTGCGGCGTCGGCCTGCCCGTCGCGTTCGGCGGCCCTCACCTCGTGCGCCATCCGGGTGAGCCGGTCATGACACCCGTGAGCGAGCACCGCCGGGAGGACGGCGATGAGCTCACTCATCCCGTCGTCCAGGTCGTTCACCCTCACCCCGCGGCGGGCGCGGGCACGGTCGTGGCGTTCCTGCAGCGACGACGGCACCACCTTCTCCGCCCGCAGCCGCGCCACCGGCTTCAGCCGGGTCGCGGACTCCGCCTCCGCATACGGCAGCACCGCCGCCTCGAACACCGCGCGCGCCTCAGGATCAGTCAGGTGGGCGCCCGCGTCCATGATCACCGTGACATGGGCGCGGGAGATCCGCCCCGCAGCCAACGCCGCGAACGTTGCAGGGAACCGCTCGGTCAGCGTGACCGCCTCCCCCAGCTGCCGCTGCACCGACCGGTCACTGACCCGCAGCGCCGCACCCAACTCCGCCGCAAGCGACCGCACCGGCAACTCCGCCTCCACCGAACCCGGCCGGCCCACAGACGCAGCCCGCACGGTCGTGAGAGCCGACGCCAACAGCCTCGCCTCCTGAGCCTGCAACGCCGCCACCGACCGGCGCAACTCGACGGCGTCCGCCACGATCGCATCGACCACCGAGAGGTCGGTCGGTGCGATTACGGGTGGCTGCGGCATCCTCCAACTCTATCCGAGTATCGAACATAGCTTCGACTTATCCACAGGTTCGAAGAGCGCTGTTCACACCGTTCGCGCCGTCCCCTCACCGGCCGCCACACCGGGCTTGCCGCGGGGCGCGCGCGGGCGGCGGCCAGGCGTGGGCGGGGCAGAACGGAGTCCTCGATTCCGAAACCTGGATGGCGCTCGACGTGCGTTCGCGATCCCGGCCGAAAGCGCCTACGTGTCGCGGCGGGTGCGGCGGGTCTGCTGGACCGGGGAGAGCGACGGCAGCGACCCGGGGCCGGACGCCGGCGATGCCCCGCCGGGGCCGGACACCGCTGACCCCACGGGGCTCGACACCGGCGCCGCAACCGCAGGACCGGGCTCGCCCTGGGGGCCGTCGGGCTCCTCGCCGCGACCGGCCGGGCCGTCCGATCCGCCGCCGCGTCGCGCAGCGCGGCGTTCCTTGGCGCCCTCGACGAGGTTGTACAGCGTCGGCAGCACGACGAGCGTCAGCAGCGTCGACGAGAGGAGCCCGCCGATCACGACGATCGCCAACGGCTGGGAGATGAACCCGCCGTGACCGGTGATCCCGAGCGCCATCGGCGTGAGGGCGAAGATCGTCGCCAGCGCCGTCATGAGGATCGGGCGGAGGCGCCGCGATCCACCGGCGAGCGTCGCGTCGTGGGCGGACAGGCCCTTCGTCCGGTACTGGTTCACGAGGTCGACGAGCACGATCGCGTTCGTCACGACGATGCCGATGAGCATCAGCACGCCGATCAGGGATGCGACGCCCAGCGGCACGCCGGTCGCGATCTGCAGCAGGATGGCCCCCGTGGCCGAGAACGGCACGGACACCAGCAGCAGGAGCGGCTGACGCAGTGACTTGAACGTCGCCACCATCACGATGTACACGATGAGGATCGCCGCGAGCAGTGCGAGTCCGAGCTGGGAGAACGCGTCGGACTGCTGGGACAGCACACCGCCGACGGTCGCGTCCGCCGACTCGGGCAGGTCGGCCTTCTTCAGCGCGGCGGTGACCGACGCGGAGGCAGCGGTCAGGTTGTCGGTGGACGGCGTGACCGTCACGGCGGCCGTGCGCTTGCCGCGGTCGGTCGTGATCGAGGTCGGGCCCTTGCTCTGGGCGACGGTGGCGACCTCGTCGAGGCGGACCGGTCCGGTGGCGCTCGGGATGCTCAGCGCCTGCAGGTCGGCGATCGTCGTCGGGGCGTCGGGCGCCGCGAGGTAGACGGTGAGGTTGCTGTCGTCGACCTCGACGGCGCCGATCGACTGCGGCTGCATCGTGTTCGAGACGAGTGCACCCACCGCCACCTCGGACAGCCCCAGCGCCGCGGCCTTCTCGCGGTCGACGGTGACCGCGATGTACGGCAGCGACGCCGACAGGTTGCTCGAGACCTGTCCGATGCCCTTCTTGCCTTTGAGCGCCGCGACCACCGTGTCGGTCGCGGTCTGCAGCGTGCTCTGGGCCGGGGCCGTCACGTCGATCTCGATGTCGCTCGACCCGAATCCGCCGCCGGATGCCGCGATCGTGATCGTGCCGACGTCGCTCAGCCCGGTGACGACCTTCTCCACGTCGTTTCGCACCTGCACCTGGTCAGCATCGGCATCCGTCGTGATCGAGTAGGTGATCCCGCTTCCGCCGCCGCTGAAGGCGTCGCGCAGCGCCGATCCGGACGAGCCGATCGAGGTCTGCACGGTCTGGATCCCGTGGACGTCCTTGAGGGCGGCCTCGACCTTCTTCGCCGCCGCGTTCTCGGCGTCGAGCGAGGGCGCCGCGCCGATGCTCTGCGTCATCGTGAAGGTGTTCTGCCCCGAGTCGCCGAGGAAGTTGGTCTTCATGAACGGTGCGACCGCGATCGTGCCGCCGAGGACGACGACGGCGATGATGAGCGTGATCGCCGAGTGCCGCAGCGTCCATCGCAGGATCGGCAGGTACGCCCGCTGCAGGCGCGAGGGCGGCGCCTCGGGCGACTCCGGGTCGATGTGGCGACCCTGCGCGTCGAGGACCGGCTTGCCGGGCCGGAGGAACCAGTACGCCAGCACCGGGACGATCGTGAGCGCGACCAGGAGGGACGCGGCCATCGCGATCGTCACCGTGAGCGCGAACGGTCGGAAGAGCTCTCCCGTGACGTCGCCGACGAACGCGATGGGCAGGAAGACCGCGACGGTCGTGATCGTGGATGCCGACACGGCCGTGGCGACCTCGCGCACCGCGCGGACGATGGACGCGAGCTTGTCGGCGTCGCCCACGTAGTGGCGTTTGATGTTCTCGATCACCACGATCGAGTCGTCGACCACCCGCCCGATCGCGATGGTGAGCGCGCCGAGGGTCAGGATGTTGAGGGAGTAGCCGAACGCCTGGATGCCGATGAAGGTGATCAGCACGCTCGTCGGGATCGAGATGGCCGTCACCAGGGTCGACCGCACGGACATCAGGAAGATCAGGATGATGATGACCGCGAAGAGCAGACCGAGCAGGCCCTCCTGCGCCAGGGAGTCGATGGACTGCTGAATGTAGGGCGCCTGGTCGAACACGACGGTGAACGTCGCGCCGTCGAGCTTCTTCTCGAGGTCGGGGAGCGCCGCGCGCACGGCCTTCGAGACGTCGACGGTGTTGGCCGCGGGGAGCTTCGTCACGGCGACGGTGAGCGCCGGCTTCCCGTCGACCCGCGAGATCGTGGTGACGGGGTCGCGCTCCTCGACGACCTGCGCGACGTCGCCGATCGTCTTGGCGCCCCCCGCGGCCTGCGCGGGGGAGGCGGGCACGAGCGGGAGCTTCGCGATCTGGCCGACCGCGTCGAGCTTGGCGCCGGTCTGCACCGTGAGGGTCTGGTCGCCCTCGGTGATCGCGCCGCCCGGGAACAGGACGCCGTTCTGCTGCAGTGCGTCCTTGATCGCCTGCTGGGTGAAGCCGGATGCGGCGAGCTTCGCGGCATCCGGCGTGATCGTGACGCGCTCGCCCCGGCCGCCCACGACCTGAGCCGCGTTGACTCCGGAGATGTCCTGGAGGTCGGGCACGATCGTGGACTCGAGGAGGGCCTGGATCTTCGACTCGTCGGAGAACCCGGTGACCGCGAGCTGGATGACGGGGAAGTCGTCGATGCTCGCCGAGATGACGTTCGGGTCGACGCCGGTGGGGAGCGTGCTCTTGATGCGGTTGATCGCGAGACTGATCTTCTGCTCGGCGGTCGACAGGTCGGTGCCGTAGGTGAAGGACGCCTGCACGATCGAGGAGTTCGTCGTGCTGGTGGCGCTCGTCGACTCGAGGCCGGGAACGCCCTGGATGGCCGTCTCGATCGGCCCGGACACGTCGTTGGCCACGACCTCGGGCGAGGCACCCGGGTAGGAGGACACGACGACGAGCTGGGGGAACTCGATCGAGGGGATCAGCTCCTGCTTGAGGCTCACCAGCGCGAGGCCGCCGAACACCGCGGCGACGATGGTCACGAGGGCGATGAGGGCCCGGTTCTTCAGACTCAGGACGGCGAGGTTCGACACGGGACACCTTCATGTGGAGGGAGCTGCGTGGTGCGGGATGCCGCGACGATACGCGAACGTATCGGGATCAGTATTTCACGGGGCACCCTGAGCGAACGCCGGGTCATCGCCCGTCTACTGCTGAGCGCGCAGCAGCTTCCTGATCGCCGATTCCGGCGACAGCGAGGGGTCGAGCAGATCGCCGTCGCGGTACCGCGCCCAGATCCGCGGATCGATGTACGAGCTGCGGGCGACGGCGGGCGTATTGCCGAGGATCTCGGCCGTCGCCTTCACCGCGAGCTGCTCCGCCCGGCGCCGGTCCCGCTCTGACTCCAGGACGCCGATCTGCGCGAGGGCACCGGCGGCGATCACCGTGCCCCGCAGCGTCCGGAAGTCCTTGGCGGTGAAGGAGCCCCCGGTGAGCGCACGGACGTAGTCGTTCACCTCGTGCGGCTTCAGCGGCACCCGGCGCCGGCCCCGCTCCCACGCGAGCAGGGGCGACTTCGGGCGTCCGGCGGTGAGCTCCGCGATCACCACTGCGAGGTCGGCGTCCTCCACATCGAGCGCCTGCTGCTTTCCGCTCTTGCCCGGGAAGGCGAGCGAGACGCGGTCTCCGTCGACGCGCGCATCGCGGCGGAGGAGCGTCGTCAGCCCCCTGCTCCCGTGCGCGGTCAGATACCGTTCGGACCCGATGCGCGGCGCGGCTTCGTCGAGGAGGCGGAAGGCCGTCGCGAGAACACGCTCACGATCGAGCTGGCTGCGGCGCAGGGACTTCGTCACGCGCACGCGAGCTCCGGGGAGCGCCTCGGCCAGATCGAGCATCCGGGCGAACTTCCCGCGGTCCTGCTTCGCCGACCAGTCCGGGTGGTACAGGTATTGTCTCCGACCGGCCTCGTCGGTGCCGACCACCTGGATATGCCCGTTCGCGTGCTCCGAGATCCATACGTCCTGCCACGCCGGGGGAATCACGAGCTCGTGGATGCGCTCGCGGTCGGCATCGGAGACATCCCTGCCCGACGGGCCCACATAGCGGAACCCGCTCCCGCTGCGCACACGTCCGATACCGGGGTCCTGCAAGGGACGAACCCGTCTCAGTCGGGCCATCCGGCCCCCGTTCCTCTCGTTGCGTGCCTGCAGTGCGAGGTCAGTGATTCCGGAGCATCGAGATGAGCTCGCGCTTCCGCTTCCCCGAGTATCCCGTGATCCCGAGCTCCTTCGCTCGCGCCCGGAGATGCTCGACGGTCCAGTCGTCGTAGTCGCCGGCTGTCCCTCCGCGTCGGCCGATCTCGGATCTGCCTTCATTGGCCGCCGCATTGGAGATCCGGGCGGCCTTCTCCTTGGAGGCGCCCTCCTTGCGGAGTTCCTCGTACATCCCGGGGTCCTTGAGGCTGGACTCCCGCGCGTTCGGACCGCGTCCACGGGGCATGCGTGGCTCCCTTCCGCACCAGCAAGACCAGCTTCCGATGCTGGCACGACCATAGAGGCGCCACGGGAGCCGTAGTGAGGGGGTTGACATCCCAGGCGCCCCTCTGCCACCCCAGACATCGAGCGGCCGAGAGTGAGCACCGCCCCCACGGGGGCCAGCGCCTACAGCGCGCCGCGCAGGAGGGCGGGCGCGCCGACGCGCACGTCCTCGACGGCGCCGACGTCTCCGCGCAGGAAGCGGATGAGCGCGTTCTGGAACAGACCGTCGAACAGGGCGTACGCGAGGTCCGGGCCGATCGCGGGCACACCGCCCTCGAGCACCGCGAAGCGCTCGACCACCGTCCACACCATGTCTTCCAGGAGACGGTCGATGTCGATGATGGTGTCGCGGAAGCCCTCGCTGAAGAGCGCCTGGTTGCGCAGGTCGTACCAGAGGCGATGCAGGGATGCCTCGTCGCGGAGCGTGGCCGCCATCTCGTCGCCGAAGCGGGAGGCGAGCTCCTCTCCGGTCGTCGACGTGACCACGATGTCGTCATAGCGCCGCGCGCACTCCGACTTGTAGTTCCAGACCGCGAGCGCGATGAGGTCGTCCTTGTCGCGGAAGTAGTAGTGCAGGGAGCCGTGCGACAGCGCGGAGTGCTGCGCGATGTCGCGCATGCCGGTGTGGGCGTAACCGCGCTCGGCGATCGCCGCCAATGCGGACTCCGCGAGCATGCGGCGACGCTGGGCGAACTTGTCCACGCTCGCCCGGTCGGCCCTCTCGGTCGTCGTCGTCATGAGCTCCGCTCCCCCGGGTGTGGACCCGATTCTACGCATCGCACGCCGCGGGATCACCCCCGTGACGACATTTATTGGTCAGTCGTCAAGATTTTCCTTGTCAGTCGTCCAGATTTCTGATCTGCTGGCCTCACCCGCTTTCAATGACGAAAGGACACACCATGACCGGTGATCTGACCGGACGACACGTACTCGTCTCCGGCGCCGCACGAGGCCTGGGCCTCAAAGCCGCTGAGACGCTCTCGGCCCGTGGCGCCGCGGTCGCCCTGGCCGACATCGACGAGGACGAAGGCACCGCGTCGGCCGCCGCGCTGACGGCGCAGGGGCGCACGGCCCACTTCGTCCGGCTCGACGTCACCGACGATGCGTCCTGGGCCGACGCCACGACGAAGGCCGTCTCGGTCCTCGGCGGACTCGACGTCGTCGTCAACAACGCCGGCATCGAGATCTCGGATCTCCTCGCCGATCTCGATCCCGAGAACATGCGCAAGATCCTCGACGTCAACGTGCTGGGCACCGCGCTCGGCATCAAGCACGCGTTCCGCGCCATGCGCCCCGGCGGCACAGCGGGCGCAGGCGGGGCGATCGTGAACGTGGCCTCGGTCGCCGCGAACATCGCGTTCCCCGGCATCGCCGCGTACTCCGCATCCAAGTCTGCAGTCGTCCGCCTCACGAAGGTGGCCGCCGCCGAGTCCGGACGCCTCGGCTACGGCGTCCGCGTCAACGCCATCTGCCCCGGCCTCGTGCCGAACGCCATGGGCACCCGCCTGGCCGTCGACATGGAGCGCCTCGGCCTCTTCCCGTCGGTGCAGGATGCGGTGACCGCGGTGGTCTCGCTGACTCCGTCCGGGCGACTCGCGACCGAGGACGACATCGCGAACGGCGTCGCCTTCCTCGCGTCGGACGAGTCCGCCTTCGTCAACGGCGTCTCGCTGTCGGTCGACGGCGCGATGGGGATGTGAGGCGACCATGAGCGACAAGAGGCCCGTCGTCGTCTACGGCGTCAGCGGATACACCGGCCGGCTCGTCTGCGAGTACCTGCGCGAGCTCGGCGTCCCCTTCATCGCGGCCGGCCGCGACAGGGCGAAGGTCGAGGAGGTGGTCTCGCGCATCCCGGGCATCGAGACCGCCGACTACGAGATCGTCGAGGCGGAGGCGACGACCGAGGCGCTGCGCGAGCTCTTCCGCGGCGCGAAGGTCGTGTGCAACACCGCAGGACCGTTCATCAAGTTCGGTCCCGCGGTGGTCGAGGCCGCCCTCGCGGAGGGACTCCACTACACCGACACCACCGGCGAGCAGGACTGGGTGCTGCACGCCCGAGACACGTGGGGCGACGCGTTCGCCGAGAAGGGGCTCCTCCTCTCTCCGGGCATCGCGCACATGTACACGACCAGCGAGATCGCGGCCAACATCGCCCTCGAGGGCGGCGGTTACGACACGCTCGACATCCTCGTCCTGTGGAAGGGCCTCCCGACCTATGCGTCGACGCAGACGATCTTCACGATCCTCAAGGCCGACTGGTACTACCTCGAGGAGAACAAGCTGGTCGAGTGGGATCACACGGCCCGCTTCGACGTCGCCGTGCCCGGCTACCACGAGTTCGGCGTCGCCGTCCCCTGGGGCGGGATGTCGCATCCGATCTGGTTCCAGCACGACCCGCGGGTGGGCAACGTCCGCGCGATCGGCGGTGTGTTCAACCGCGCCGTGATGGACAACGTCGCCGCCACGGTGCAGATGTTCGAGGAGCAGATCCGTCC
>Ga0209933_1001689_pt1 | contig 17737 bp, 10 predicted proteins | sample ThiBiot_300_biof_FD_183944 | JGI IMG/M metagenome (GOLD analysis project Ga0209933, IMG submission 183944) | Wastewater bioreactor microbial communities from Cape Town, South Africa - Thiocy_cont_300_biof (SPAdes) | ecosystem: Engineered > Bioremediation > Thiocyanate > Unclassified | place...
CGCTGCGCGACTGAACGTGTAGGTAATCGGAATGGCACCCTCACGGTTCCGAACGGCTTTTCGGATAAGGTCGGCCAAGAGACTTGAGTGGAATTGAAGTTTGCTGCAGAGCCCCCAGAGACCTTCGATGAAGAGATCGAGCCCGGTAATCGCAACCGCACCACTGCCGATGCCGTCTTTGTGAACGAGCGCTTCGAGCTCAGTCCGCAAACTGGCGTACTGGTCGTCACTATAGACCGTCAGATCGAAGCGGCCGTGCAGGTAAGCTGCGAACGCTCGGTCGAGCGTGTCGCACTTTAAGAACGCAATGCTCACGACGCCGTCTTGGTCGTGATGTTCCTCCGAAAACACCCGGCTCACATCGACCCAATAAATTTTTTGATCATTGGGATGATGAACGAGTAGAAAGAGTGGGATGGAGAGCTTGCGCCAATAGTCCAAATCATCCTTGTCTGGATAGAATTTGAAGGATTCTTCAGTCTCGGATCGGATGTAGCTCATGCCCGACTTGACCTGAGCGCCGATGAACTTGCCCGTCGGAAATTGCCCTAAGGCGATCTCGATCGTTCCGTCGACGCCAACGTCCTCCTCGATCAGGCTGCGCCAAATTAAATCTAGCTCATTGCATGCCTGTTCAACAGCAATGATTCCGGCCCGTGCCTGCTTGGCGGTGCTGCTGCGCTTCTTCATTGACCTGTTTCCATCTCCACATGAAGACGCTTTGAGCTCGCAATGTGTGGAAGATGCCAGCTTTCGCCTGCCCTAGGCCAACACCTGTAACTCGGACCGACACCGTTGGCCGGCGATTACTCAACCGCGAGGCCAGCGATCCATCAATTTCGGCACGAGATGCGCGAGCCGGCGCGCTTGATCGAGACCAGAAAGGCCGGAATTCTATCGGGCGACGCTTCGGATCATCCCTCAATAGAAGCCACGCCGGCCGCCGCGGCCGAGCGAGCCGGTAAATGACGTCACGATCGAGCCCTCGCCGAGAGCAATCGGCGGAGGGTCGTTTTCGATGATGACGAATTGAGCCAGGTCCTTCTTCTCGACCAGAAAGCGATAGAAGTGCTCTTTGAGCCCGCTCTCCTTCACTTCCTTCTCGTCGGCAGCCAACTCGCCATGTCTGGAGGTGAGGGGATCGCGATAACTCAGCAAGGGACTGTCGAGTACCACGATACCAGGGTGGGGAAGCTCCTTTCCACGGCAGTACAGCAAGACCCCGATCTTGAATGCGGCGTTCATCAGCGCCCGGACGCCCTTGCCGTTTGCGCGACGGCTTTTCCCATCGATGAGAATATCGTGCGTCCTATCGTCGAAGGAGACCGTCGGCAGCCCCGGAAACTTCCAGGCATGGAGTACCGTCTGCACAACCGTCGCAAATTCGTGCCCGGTCACACCATCGATGCCCGACGTCACGCTGCCGCGGGGCAAGGACTTCGGTTTGAACGCCTCGAGCTGCGTCTTTCTGCGAAGAAGCTCGTCAATCCGCTGTCGAAGAGCAATCCCCTGCCTGGTCACGAAGCGAGCTGTGTCCAGTTCCTCGTAGGTTCGACGCGCGGCGACCTCCAGCGGCTTCACCTCCTCAAGCTGCCGGTCGATTTCGTCGATTTCGTCCGTTAGCCGGCCCGCGCGTTTCAGCAAGCCTTCTTGCTCCGCCTCGAAAGACCGCGTCGCCTTGGCGAGATCGGCGCGCTCCGACGCGATCTTTGCCATTTCGGCTCGGACCGCTCTCTGCGTCGTCTCGACCTGTTCGATGCCATGCGCGTGGAGCTGGTGCGAAGGATCTGCGCCGCAAAGTGGACAAGGTCTGCGTGCCCCGGCGAGCAGAGCCGCCCCACCTTCTTCCAGCGAGGCCAGCCGCTCCAAGTCGCTCTCGTAGACGCTTTTGAGCAAAGCAAAGCGCTGCAGTGAGAGCGATATCTCGGTGCGCCGCTCCTGGGCGTCTCTGAGCGATTCCATTTTTGACCGGCGATCGAGCCGAAGATCATCCAACAGCGATTGGCGATCAGACATCGTCTTCTGAAGGTCGCGGATCGTCGCCGCTTGCTTTTCGGACTGATCGCTCAGATCAGGGTCGCCAGGATAGTCCCGTTCCCATTCCACCTGGGCGGCCGCCAGCATTTCATCGATAATCTCGATTTTGCCGGAATTCGCAGTGCGCTGGGAATCAGGATTTTGGGTGGTGACGATCGCGGAATCGTCGACTCCGGTCAGGATGAATTTCAGGACGTTCTTGTCGAATGTCTCACCGCTGCGATCCGAAATCCGGATCGGGCTCCACTCGCCCATCATGTTGGTTTCTTCGGTATAGACGAAGGCGGCATAGTGCCGGAACGTGAAAGCGTTCTTGTCGCCCGTCAGCGTCCGCGCGATCTCTTTCTCAGCGACCCCGAGCTCGCCAAGCAGGAAACCCGAGATGCTCTCGCCCTTGCTGCGGTGATCCCAGGATAGAGTCCGATTGGGCCGGCCGGCAGAATCGGGTTCCACCGAGCCAAGGTGGAGCCCGAAGTCTCCCCCTTTCATCGCTCGTTCTAGCGTGACTGTTCCAGCTAGAGGAAGCTCAAGCTCAAGCCAGCATTTGTCGTAGCCTTGGGCTTCGGTGATGGGAGGCAGGGGCGTCTTGGCGCCGGACATGAAGTCGAGCGCCTTGACGATATAGGACTTGCCGCTGTTCGAGGCGCCCCAAACGACGTTGATGTGCTCTCCGAACGTCAGTGCGACGAGCTTTTTCCCAGGCCCCGTCATAGCAAGGCGTCGAAGGAAAAATCGAGGGGGGCTAAAGTCGCTCATGCCGAGCCCGTCGGGAACGCTTCGCTCCAATCGCCGATCCGCTCCCGCACCATTTGCTTGAACTGCGCCTTGCTGTGTGTCTCAACCTGCTCGGCGAGCCAACGAGCACAAGATTTCATCTGCACCGAATAGGTCGTTTCGAGCAGCTCGACATAGGCCGCGGCCTCTTCAGAGGCGCGATAAATGATGCCTTCGTCGGCGCTTTCCTGGTTAACGAGATGGCATCGTTGCATGAGCTGCAAGCTTGCCTCGATCAATCGCCGGCGTACGAGTAGTTCGCCCTTTCGGCCAGGAACCTCGGGATGCAGGCTAGGGGGACCGCCAAGATCGGCGGTATGCACCACCACATGGTCGAACAGAACCATCTCGGCGAGGTCCAGCGACTCCGGCCGCAAATGTTCCAGGATCACAACGGCTCTGATGCCAGCCTCGAGAGGCGAATTGAACGCTCCGCTGAAATCAGCCTCGCTCACGGTGCCCATTTCAGCCGTCCTTCATTCGCAAGGTGATGACAAATTCCTTGCTTCACCGGGATTCGCACTGTGCGGCCGATCAGACTCGCCGGCAGGATCGATGCATGTCTCATAACCGCGTCGACGCGCCGAAGAAGCGTCTCGTGCCGATCGCGGTGCACATCGATGACGCCGTGATAGACGTCGTTCTCAAACGTTACGAGCACCCCCGGCGCGGTGTTGTCACGGTGGAATCGCTTGAATGAGGCCGCCTCGAAAAAGCGGGTCCGCTGATCGCGGAAATGTTCGCCATGATCCGCATGTGCGAGGACGTCGTCGGCGGACACGAACGCGATGCCACTAGCCTCGCCATAGACGATGCGAAGTTGATCGGCATACCGAGCCTCTTCGGGCTGAATGAGATCGGGTGCCGCACCGCTTGGCGCCTCCTCCGGCATCAATCCCAGCAGTTTTGACAAAGCGGGCCCAGCTGCCGGGTCCTTTACGATCATCGGCGCTGTCAGATGTTCGACGCGAGAGAAATCGAAGCTTGCGACCGCGGCCTTGATCTCCCGCGTCAGCGTCACGGTCATGCGCCGCGTTATCTGTGTTGAGCAATGCTCATCCCAGCCATCGATGAGCGCGGCTGCCAGTGTTGAAGGGTTATTGATCAGGTCCAGCAACGAGCCGACGATGCCGCGTGGCGCGACGAATACATACTTTTCCGGCAGGGTATTATACGCACCCTGACAATGGTGGAAAAACACCTTACCGAGTTCGCACAGCGCTTCGGATTTTCCAAGCTTGAGGAACCCGATCACATCGCGGCCCTTGTCGTTCGCCGCTCCAATCCGCTCGATCCGATCGTATTGCGCCGAGCGACGCTCCACCCACAGCTCGATAAATTCTTCGAGCTGGGTGTCGTCGATCTCCATCAGCCGAACAGCAAGGCTAGTCATCTCGGCCTCCGTTCAGGCGTGTCTCAAGCGAGCGGATGCTCTCGAGCACGGCCTCGAACCCCGGAGGGTCGCCGAAGATCATGCCTTGCATGGCTCTGTAGTCGACGCGCAGCTGTTCGATCATGGCGTCGTGTGGGGCAAGCGCGAACGAACCGCGCACGGCGCTTGCAAGGTCGAAATCCGGTCGATTGAAGAACATCCGGGCATGCGCGACGCAATCCGCGCCGAGCGCAGCATCGGCGATGGCGACCGCGCCCACGGATGCGGCTGCGAGCTGGTGCAGATCGTAGTAGTGCCGAGATATGCGCTGGCCGCCCCCACGCAATTCGCCGCGTACGTCGAACCAGCGTCGTGCCCCGTGCAGGATGACGACCTTGTCCCAGAATGTCCGCTCGGGATCGACCGTGCGCACGGCTGGTACGGTCAGGTCGAGCGCGGGCAGATCATCGTCAACATAGGGTTTGACCGGCACGGCGCTGTTCGGATCGAGCGCCGATTTCGCGCCAGATTCGATCTTGATCGCTGCTCGTACGTAATCCGACCGCGGCGTCGCGGCAGGATACCAGAGAAGCAGGGTCTGGCCGTCGGGATCGGTATCGTCAGATTCCACCCGTGTCGACTCGGAGGCTATGCCGGCGGCCTTGAGTCTGGCCTGCAGAGTTGCCGTCAATTCGGCGCGAAGGGGGCCGTTGATGTAGGTTTTGCAAGCGTCCTTGATCGCGTCTAGTCGCGCCCTGCGCTTGTTGCCGCTAAGCCCTTCGAGCTCTTCGATGGTCGCCGGCTCGCCGATATCGTCGCGAAACACCGTAACGTCGATGTCCTCGGAGAACCGATTGATCAGACCAAAGCCTTTGGACAGCGAGGTGCCGCCCTTGAAGAGCAACCGGGGGCCACCCTCTTTCAAGCCATTGAACAAGGCATCCAACGTCCAGCAGACCCAAAAGTCTTTCTCGACATTCTGGGACGCAGTGCCAAGGCGTAGCGCCGTTGTATCGAAGGCGCTCAACATCGCCTCCGACCCGGCGGCGAGAACCTCGTCGAAAGCCGGATTCATGCCTTCACCACCCCAGTCGGGCCGACTTGCTGACCATCCATGCCGAGATCATTCTCAATCATGGGCTTGAGAAATACCCACATCCATGTCGGAAGCGCTGTCATACCGGCCGTGATATCCGCTTTGAGGACTGATCCTGTTGTCGGATCTTCGAAAAGCTTGGCTAGCGTGCGTTTGACCTGATCGCTCTCCCCTTCCCGATTCAAGAGATCGCGCAGCCAATGAAGCGCTTGGACGATGCGCATTGCCGGCCGACCGGCCCAGAAGAGCTTGCTGGCTGCCGTCGGACGGAAGGTGATCGTGACATTGCCGAGTTGGATCGGGCGGCGACGAGCGTCGGTGTGCACCACGATTTTGGCCGGAACGGCATCAGTCAGCCCCAGATCGTTTGCCGCGGTCATGCCATCGACAAGCATTCGGGTTTGATCGCGTCGCCCGACGGCATCGATGACTGAGCGCGGATCAGGCGGATTGAGTTTCTGGGTGAGCTTGTTGAACCTCGGCAGATCGTAGAGCCCGCGATCGATTCTCCGGAGGGTTTCGCCCGTCGTCAGCCGCTGCAAGGCCTTATCGACGGCGTCCCGCGAAGCAAGGTCGACGAAGTCGCTAGGCGTCCACACTTTCCGCGGCGCATCCGCCTGGATGCGCTCGATTATGACTGTCTTCAGCTCTCGAGAGGCGTTGCTCATGTCCGAAATTTGTAGTTCTTTTTCGGACTCATCGCAAGGGCTGTGTCCGGAATTCGTATACATCTTTCGGACATCCGAAACCGCGAGATCGAGCGGGGCGGCACCGTCGGCAATGTAAGCCCATCGATCCTCAATGCTGAGCGACGAGTCTTGTGTATCTGCGTCGTTCAGTCAGAATCGCCGCAGAATCGGCAGGCCAGCGAGCGTGCTGACACGATTACCGGGGGGCCTGTGGCGATCAATATTGCAGACCTGACTTTGGATGAGGTCGTCCTGCATTTAGCAGCTGGAAACGCTTTGCAGATTTCAGGCGGCGCCGATTTCTCCCTTCCGCTGCAAGACAGCCGTGCCGTGTTGGCCTTCTACAATCAGAACCGACAAGCCTACTGGAACCCGGATAAGGACACCAATATCCTTGATGGCGAGATTGATCGCCTGTTGGAGACGCTGGACAAGCCCACCAAGGTGACCGCTCCGGCAACGCGGCCGACAAGCCAACAACAACATTGGCAATTGACTGGGGTTACTGCGCACCGTTTTCGGGGACTTCACCGCCATTGCGATGAGAAGGGAGCAGCGCCGAGGCCATTCGCACTCGATCTCTCCCGGCATGTGACCCTCTTTCGCGGTTTCAATGGCGCAGGCAAAACATCGCTGATCAGTGCCATTTGCTGGTGTCTAACTGGCTATGGGCATCGCTCCCAAGGCCTTCCTTCTCCTTTGCACATGCCCATCTCGGTCCAGATTCCGAACAAGAACAGCGGTGAGCCGAACACCACGTTCGAGCTACCGCCGATCGTACCGATCCCAACAGAAAGCGAGTTGCTGGCTGTCGACGGCCAGCCGCAGATTGATACCTGGGTGCGCTTGAAATTCAGGTCATTGGTGGACGGAAGCGAGGTCGAGGTCGAGCGCCGCCTGGAGCGAGACGGCAGAAAGACCTTCAAGACGACCGCTATCGGGCTCGAAAAACTCCGATTGCCGGAACTGGCCTTGCAAGTCGGCACCGTGATGCCTGGGATCGCCGCGGCGACCCGCTTCGATGATAAGACGACCCTGTCGCAGGCGGTGTCGACGTTGACCGGCTTACGGCCGCTGGCTCATTTCGGAACCCGCAGTGGCCGTCTCCACGAGCGGTTGACCGGAAAATATCCTAAACAGGCTACGGAGGATAAGGAGCAGTGCGAGGATCTCGCTGCCAAACAGCTGTCGACGCTCCAGGATCTCCTCAAGGAGAGTGAGGGTCTGCCAGATCTGAGTTGCGTTGCCACACCTCGCGAGACGGCTCCGGATGACTGGAAGGCGGGTCTTGAGCGAGCCGAACAGCTTCTGAAGTCGGCGGAGGAACAAGCTGCAGCGGATGCGCTACTGATTCTCGGTTCTCTCCCGCCTCTTACAAACGATGGCCAGATCAAGCGCTTTGGTGAGGCTATCAGAGCGGCCGAGCATTGTTTCAGCGGCGCAGCGCTCAAGGGCCTTCCGTCGATGCAGCTTGCGCAACGGCTCGGGGAGCTGAGCGAGGAGGAGCTGGCAGGCGGCGCGACGATATTGCTGGAAATCGAGCGCGAGGCGGCGACTCTCGTCACGCAGCTTTCCAACGCGGAGCGCGCCGATCGGATTCGTCTCTACGGTCTCGTGGCGAAATGGCACGAGACGGTTCATCCGGGCCACGCATTTACCGCGTGCCCGGTTTGCGAGCGCGATCTCTTACAACCCGGCGCTATTCCTAATGACGCCTTGCTGGACAAATCAGTGGCGCAGGCGCTGGAGGACGCGCGCAAGGCTGACGCTGCGATGTTGAAGACGGCCGACGAATGGGAGCGCGATGCGAAGAAAGGCCTGCGCGATCGTCTTCCTGAAAAGCTTCGCAGGTTCGTCGATGACGCTGTGCCTGACGATCTGGCCTCGGTCTACGGCGCGGCGCTGTCGAGTGAAGTCTTTCAGACTGCCGACTTTCCGGCGTCCCTGAAGCCAATGGCCAAGGGTATAGGTCCCCTTTGCGCGTCGGCTTGGAAAGATGCTCCTGAGCGCGAGCCGCTGCCTGGCGTCAATGTGCCAGTCGAGATTCCCGACAACGAGAAGCTGCGTGCAGCGATACGCAGCGTGCGACGGGCAATAGCCCTGTCCCGCTATCGCACCGCCCACGCCGAGTTCGCGCGAGCCGCCGTCCTAAAAGTGATGCGGACCGATGCTGACGAAACGGCGCTGTCGGCCAGCGAACGGACTATCCATGGGCAACTAAACGTCCTGAAGGCACACCTCGATGCGGCCACCGTCTTCGCCGGCATTCGTCGCCAGTTAGGTCAGATCAAGGACACCTGTGAGCGGTGGGCCAAGGCCCGCGCGCGGATCGAAAAGCTGGCGCGAGCAGCCAAGGCCGTCGAGCCGTTCAAGAGCTTCCCGGACCTCGTGCATAATCAGGTTGCCGGACTCATCACGGATTTGCAGGAGAAGGCGACCTCCTGGTCCCAACGCATGTATAGGGCCCATTTCGTTCAAGCTCCGGAATATGCAGGATTAGACCCAGCGAAGAGCGACGGCTTCACGTTCCTCGCGGCCCACGGGCAGCATCTGGTTGAGGCTCACCACGTCATGAATGCGTCGGCGTTGCGCGCCTTTCTCTCCGCTTTCGTGCTGGCACTTTGGCAACAGGTTTGGTCACGATCAGGCGGCATTTCGGCCGTCCTCATGGATGACCCCCAGGATCTGCTCGATCCGGGGAACGTTGCCAACCTCGCCTCCACGATCCCCTGGTTAATCGCAGAGGGTATCAACCCGATCATCGTCAGCAACGATTTCGCCTTCATTCCCACAATCGAGGCTTTTGTCGCTGCCGACAAACGCGCCCTGGGAGCTGTACGAACCGAGACGTGGGAATTCTCCGCGATCTCGACGTCGAAGTGCACGGTGAGCCTTGCCCCAGTCGTCGACGAGGTCCGCGTTCGTTGCGAGCATTGGCAGAAGAACGATCCGAACGACACCGGCATGGCGCGCGCCTTCGTTTATCCGGTTCGGGTGCGCATCGAGATCAAGCTGTGGGACCTGCTCGCATCCGATCCTGCGGTCCTGCATGACCCGACGATGGGCGATTTGCTCGGCAAGATCGCCAATGCCCGAAACCGCGGGGAGCAGCCTTTCAACGAGGAGCCGTTTCGACGGCTCCTGGAGCTGCCCGCGCTCAGGTCCGGAGCGCCCTTTCGCGATGTCATCAACAAGGCACATCACGGGCGAGCTGATCAGATCACACCCATCGAGGCCGAGATCGTCAGGCAGAGTTACGAAGATGTGTTCTCAGCGATCGATGCCTGTTGGCTCGCCTACGCGAGATTCATGGGCAGGCTGCCGCCAGAAGAAGCCGTGGCGGAGGCCCAGAAGGCGACCTCGGATCTGAAGCTCGTCACGCTCCGCACGACACCAATTTTGGTGGTTGGGCGACTGGCTGCGCGTGCAGCCGGGGCACCGCTGATGACGATCGATCAGGCGACAGATCGATTGGAGCTGTCATCGCTTGGCGACGTCTCGCTGTTCACATTGAGAGCGCCGACGCTGGGGATCGTCGCCTTTCCAGGCCAGACCCTCATCGTGTCGGCTACGGCGGAGGTCAGAAACGGCGACCTCGCCATCGTTCGCACGCCAGGCAAGACTTATGCGAGGAGGATCGGTCTAGATAAGGCGGACCGCTCTCGGATCGCGCTGGAGACGATGCCGTCGACAAATCCCCGCGCGCCCCAAACGCACTTCGTTCAGCGCAGCAGTGCGCATTTGAGCAAGGTGATCGGTGTGCTTTTCGATGAAACCACGCCTGCGAAATCGCAAGACGAAGCGATCGAAGCGGATCGGTCGCCGGTTCTCGAGCAGGTCGTCGCTGCAGCGTGTGTTGTCGGCGATAGTGCCTTTCCCGTGGCACTCGACGCAGGCCATGTCCTTCTAGGTGTTGCCCCGGACATCTCGCTGCTCGATGGCCGCATCCTGGCAGTCGTAACCAGGGCAGACGAGTTTTCGAGCGAGCACTTCGCCTACCTCAAGCGCCTCGGCAAGGCGATGCCCGGATCCCAGACCGTCTTCTATCTTGAAAATGTCGGTCAGGCTGGCGAGGGGGAGTTCGTTCAGTTTCCTGTGGCCGGAGTTACACCGATAGCTGGTGTTCCGATCGTTGAACAGACCTGGAAGGTGCTCGGCACCTTGTTCTAGGACTATTGGGTTCGCCCCTTAGCTGGAGATCCGGTGACTTTTCGCTTCGTTCATGCTGCCGACATTCATCTCGACTCGCCGCTGCGCTCGCTGGCGATGCGCCATCCCGAGCTGGCGGAGCTGATCGGCAACGCCACTCGGCAGGCATTCGTCGGGATCATCGACCTCTGCCTCGCGGAGCAGGTCGATGCGCTGCTGATCGCCGGTGACCTTTACGACGGCGATCAGACCTCGATGAAGACGGCCCGCTTTCTGGCCGAGCAGCTGCGGCGGCTGGATCAGGCCGGCATCCGCACCTGCGTCATCCGCGGCAATCATGACGCGATGTCGCGGATCACAAAGGAGCTGGTGCTTCCGGACTCGGTCAAGGTCTTCGGCGGCCGCGCCGAGGCGCTGGAGCTTCCGGGTCCGGCCGGGCGGGTCCCGATCGTGATCCATGGGCTGAGCTTCGCGCAGCCCCACGCTCCCGAGAGCCTGCTCGGCAAGTACCGGCCGCCGGTGGAGGGTGCGGTCAATATCGGCATGCTGCACACGAGCCTGGCCGGCACCCCGGGCCACGACCTCTATGCGCCATGCAGCCTAGCCGACCTTCGGGCTACGGGTTTTCGCTACTGGGCGCTCGGCCATATCCACAAGCGCGCCGTCGTCGACGATGCCTGCCTGATCGCCATGCCGGGCATGCCGCAGGGCCGCGACATCAACGAGGCCGGTCCGAAATCAGTGTCGCTGGTCACGGTCGGCGACGACCGCTCGATCACGATCGAAGAGCGCGTGACCAGCGTCGCGCAGTTCGAGCGGGTCACGGTTGACGCGACCGGGATAGAGGATTGGCGGGAGATGGTTGCGGGCATCGCGCGGGCCCTGGAGGCGACACGCAGCGTGGTCGCGTCCGCGCATCTGGTCGCGCGGCTGCAGGTCGTGGGAGCGACATCGCTGGCCTGGCGCATCCGCCGCGACATGGATCTGCTGAAGACCGAGGCCGACGACCGGGCCGCCGTCATCGGCTCATGCTGGGTCGAGAAGCTGGAGATCGCCTGCCAGCCGCCGGCGCTGCCGGGGGAGACGAGTGGCGACCCGCTGACCGATCTCCACCGCCTGATCGAGGAGCAGATTCTTGGCTCCGACGCCTTCGCCGCGACGCTGACCGGCATGGCGGAGGAGATCCGAGCCCAGCTTCCGCAGGAATGCCGCGACGTGCTGGGCGCCGACGAGGACGCCTTCCGGGAGCACGTCGCGCGCCTCGCCCGCGATGGCGCGGAGACGGTTGTCGCGCGCCTGCAGGCGGCGGGCGAGGGAGGCTGAGCATGCGCCTTCGCCGCCTCGACCTGACGCGCTACGGCAAGTTCACCGATCACAGCATCGATTTCGGCGCGCGACGCGAAGGCGAGCCTGATCTGCACGTGATCTACGGGCCGAACGAAGCCGGCAAGTCGACGACCTTCTCGGCCTTGCTCGATCTCCTCTTCGGAATCGGCTCGCAGAGCGCGTTCGGTTTCCTGCATCCCTATGCGACGATGCGGATCGGCGCGGCGCTGGAGTTCGATGGCGAGACGCGGGAATTCTCGCGCATCAAGCGGCCGCAGAACAGCCTGCTCGATGCCGAGGATCGTCCGCTGCCCGAGACCGCCATCCGCGCGGAGATCGGCGGGATCGAGCGCGACGCCTATCGCACCATGTTCTCGCTCGACGACGAGACCCTGGAGAAGGGCGGCGAGAGCATCCTGGCGAGTAAAGGCGATCTCGGGCAATTGCTGTTCTCGGCCAGCGCCGGCCTCGCCCATCTCAGCCACAAGCTCGTGGATCTCCGGGCCGAGGCTGAGGGGTTCTACAAGTTCCGGGCCCGCAGCGGTCTGCTCGCGGAGCTCAAGACAAGGCTCGCGGGCCTGAAGGCCGAACGGGAGCAGTTCGACACGCTGGCGTCGGACTATGCGCGGCTGATCGAAACGCGGGAGCGTGCGACCGGCCAATATGACGAAGCGGTCGCGGAGCGCGCGCGCCTCCAGGCGCGCCTGGACGATATCCAACGTCACCTCGCGGCGCTGCCCCGGCTCGCCGCACTGCGCACGGACCGCGAACGCTTAGCCCCGCTCGTCGGGCTGCCGGAAGCTCCGGCCGGCTGGGTGGCCGAGATGCCGGCGCTGCGGAAGGACGAGATCGCGCTCGGTGTCCAGAGTCAGGCCAGCCGCGAGGAGATCGCGCGGCTGCGCGCCGAGATCGACGCGACCATCATCGACGAGGCCGCACTTCGACAGGCGCGGGGGCTGGAGCGGCTGACCGAGCTGCGGGCGCGCTACATCACCGCGGACAAGGACATCCCCGAACGCAGGCTGCAATTGCGCCAGCTCGACCTGCAGGTCTCCGGCATCCTGCAGCGGATCGAGCGCGAGGGGGAGGCCGAGCCGCAGCGCCTCGTCCTGACCGCTGCGACGATGGGGCGGCTGCGCGCGCTGATCGAGGCGAGATCGGGCATCGACGCCGCCCTGCGCAATGCCTGCGACGAAAGGGACAACGCGCAGCGTCGGCTCGCGGAGATCGCGGGCAAGCTGCCGCGATTGGAGGGCGCCGAGCCGGAGTCCCCGGAGCGGGCCCGCGCCGTCGCGGCGTTGGCGGCGACGGTCGAGGCCCTGCGATCGGCCGATCATCAGCCGCGCGCGCGGCTCGCCGGGCGGGCACGGGCATCGGCACAGGACGATCTCGACGCGCGCCTGTCGGCGCTGCGGCCCTGGCAGGGCACGTTCGAGCAACTCGTCGACATGGCGGTTCCCAGGCCGGAGCGGTTGCAGCGGTGGAAAGCGTCGCGGCGCGAGAGCGAAGCCGCGCTGACCCAGCATCGGCATGAGATCGAGCGGCTCACGACCCAGATGCACCATGTCGAGGCGGAGCGGGCTGGCCTGGCCGCGACGACCGGCATCGTAACCGATCGGGAGGCGGCCGAGATCCGCGCGCGCCGCGAACAGGCCTGGGCCGCCCACCGGCGCGACCTCGGTGCTGCGTCGGCGGATGCCTTCGAGGCCGCCCTGCGCCAGGACGACCTCGTCGGCGCCGGGCGTCTCTCGCATATGTCCGAGCTGGCGCGGCTGCATCAGAGCGGGCAGGCGCTGGCCGTCGCGCAGGCCGATCTCGCCCGCGCGCAGGAGCTAGCCGCGAACGCGGCGGCCGCTCTCGACGGCATCGACGCCGAGGTCGCGCAGGCCGTGCGCGTCATGGCGCCATCCTGGTCCCCGGTGCCGTCCTTGCCGGAGCTGGAGGATTGGCTGCCGCGTCGAGACCGGGCGCTGGAGGCGCGGGAGGCCTTGCGGGCCGCCGAACGGGACCTGGAGGCGGCGCAGGCGGACATCCGCGAGGCGCGGGTTCGCCTTTCGGCCGCGCTGGCGCGAGCCGGATTCGCCGCGGCGGAGGAGGCCGATATCGGCGCCCTGCTCGCGGAAGCTCAGGCTGGCCTGGAGAGCGAGGCGCAGATGAGGCGGCTCTACGCCGAGCTGGCGGACCGGCAGCGCGACCTGGCTATGCGCGAGCGCACGGCGGAACAGGCGACGGCGAAGGAGCGGGACTGGGTCGAGGCCTGGTCCGCGACCTGTCGCGGCTGCTGGCTGGCGGAAACGGGTTCCGTCCCCGCGCTCGGCGTCGTGCGCGAGACTCTCATCGCGATGGCCGATCTTGCGCCGACGCTCGAGAAGCGCGCCGGGCTCGTCGATCGTATCGACAAGATGGAGAAGGATCAGGCGGCGTTTCGCGATGAGGTCGCGGTGCTCGCGCAGGCTTTGGGTCTTCCGCGCGAGATGCCGGTGCTGGACAGCGTCCGCGAGATCGTCGACAGGGTCCGGCAGGCGGGTGCCGGCGAGGACCGCCGCGCGCAATTATCCGCCCAGCTGGAGACCGCGGAGGAGCGGCAGCGCGGGTTGGCTGAGCGGCACAAGATCCATGCCGGCCAAACGGAGCGGATGATTGCCTTCTTCGAGGCGAGTTCGCTGGCCGATGTCGCCGAGGCGCTGGAGCTGATCGCGCAGCGCCGAGCATTGCAGGAGCGGGCGAGAGAAGCCGAGCGCGACATCTGCGAGGCGATGCGCAGCGACGACCTCGCCAGCGCCGAGGCGGCGCTCGACAACGCGGCCCGCCCGGCGCTGGAGGCCGAATGGAACGAGCTGAAGGTGCGCTTCGACGATCAGGATCGGCGCTGCCACGAGCTCTTCGCCGCCCGGGCGACGGCGATCGACCAGGTCGAGGCCATCGGCGGCGATGCCAGGGTCGCCGAGGTCGAGGAACGCCGCCGCACGACCTTGCTGGAGATCGAGGACGGGGCACTGCGCTATCTGCAATTGCGCGCCGGCATCGCCGCGGCGGAGCAGGCCCTGACGATCTATCGCGAGCGTCATCGCAGCTCGATGATGGAGCGGGCCTCGGCCGCCTTCAGGACGATCAGCCGGGGTGCCTATTCCGGCCTCGCGGCGCAGCCCGGCAAGGATGGCGAGACGCTGATCGCCCTTGCCGCCTCCGGCGGCTCGAAGGCCGCGGACGAACTCTCGAAGGGCACGCGCTTCCAACTCTATCTCGCGCTGCGCGTCGCCGGATACCACGAATTCGCGAAGGCCCGCCGCGCCGTGCCCTTCGTGGCCGACGACATCATGGAAACCTTCGACGATTTTCGCGCCGAAGAGGCGTTTCGCCTGTTCGCGGATATGGCCTGGAGTGGGCAGGTCATCTACCTGACCCACCATCAGCATCTCTGCGAGATCGTCCGGCGGGTTTGCCCGGCGGCGCGGCTGTATGACCTGAAGACGCAAGAAGCGCAGCGGCAGTTTGCGTGAATCAGGCCCCAGCTTGGGTTTCGAGAGGCTCCAGTACGCGGTCTTACTCAGCAAAGACAGGCAGGCTGCCGGCTGGGGAACCAGCTCGGTGACCGGGCCTGCAGGGATGAAGTCGATATCTGCCGGGCCGACGGCGAAATGCCTTAGCTAGTCAAGATCGATCGTTCTGCCGAATTGTGAGGTCCGGGCTACACTAGTCAAAGTCCCCACATGGCCACGCACAACGGGTGACTGAGCATCGACCGAACTTGAGCCAAACCACCTACAATAGAAGTCCGTCCGGTCCCTTCTCTTCGTCCTTAGGCGGCTCCGACACGGTTCTTGCGGTGCCGTCGTTAATGTCGGTTTCTGCATTGGGACGGCCTCGCGATATTGCTTGATCGGCTGCGCGCAGGAATTTCCGCCGATCGAGACCTGCGTAATCTATCAAAAGACCGATGATTGTCTTCGCCTCTGGGGGCAAGCCAGCGAAGTTTGGAGCCGCTTGGGCAAAGGCTGCGGCCTCCAACTGGATCGCTGCGTCGATTAATTCACGGCCAGCCGCGGGTCTCGAAAAGAAGTCAATGAATGGTCCGACGGGCAAGTTCTCGACGGCGCGTTGAAAACCTGAGCGAATTGTTGCCGCAGCGGCTCCGGTCTTGTCGAGGTAGTCCGTTGCGACCCGCTCCGCAAATCCGAGATAACGGCTTGCTGATCCATCGGCAGCGTTTCCGAATACGAGCCCTTCGCGGAAATATGTACGGCGGCTTTCCGGATCGCCGAATGCCGTGGTCCTTCCGACATAGTCGGCAGCGATCGCAACCAATGAGGCACACAGCAGGACAGCTCGCGCAACCGCGGCAGGCACGCGTTCATGGTCGTGGCTGTGCACCAGCAGCTTAGCTGCCTCATCTATCCAGATATTTAGTGCGGTAAAACTCAGGCCTAGCCCGATTTCGACCAGGTTGGTTTCCATCCGCGCTGCCAGCGTCTCTCCACCCTCAAGTCTGACCGAACGCCACATTTTTTCGAGGTCTTCGGAGGTCAGTCGGTCGCTTGCGCCCGAATAGCGGGCCATGACAGCTTTGAAGACCTGCGAAGAGAGGAGTTTCAGCCCCATTCTCGTGGCGAACGGCGCGAGATCCTCCTTGGACGCTGTCGTTGCCACGATAGCTTCGTCGGCGCCCACCGCCGCTTGGAGCCCCTTAAGCCAGATTAGCCGCTCGTAGCCTTTGGCTCGCTTCTTGTTTTTGATGTCGACGATCGCGACGTGTCGTGCGTGCACGCTTGCACGCGTGTAGACCCACAGATCGATGTCGGTGACGTGATCCTTTCCGGCCCGCACCTTGACGCCCCGAACGAAAGCGCCTAGCTGCTGGAAATAAAGGCGGAGGGCTTCTTCCGCCGCTCCTCCCTTGTCCATGTCTGGGGTGGGCTGCTTCGTCATCACCGGGCTTTCCTCAAGCTATCCAATGCAAGCGACGCAGAGCGCTTGGTTTCGGGTACATCCTTGAGCCGCTCCGCCATGCGTGCACCCTCGGGTCCGACGAACTTGCCCGCCTGCGAGCCGATTGTGGCACGCGCAGCGGCCTCAGAGGCATCACCTCGCAGGATGAGATCTTGAGCCATGGTTCCGATCTCGGGCTTCTGCAGCGTAAGCCGAAAACCGTCGGAGGACGACGACACGGTCACAACGCCACGCCGTTCGAGCGCCTGATAATCTTCCTTGATCGCGCGCGCCCACCCCTCAACATAGCCGCGATTGATAAGGACGTTCATGAGAACGGCTGGGTCTTGAATCTTGCCCCGCTCCTTGCTGCTCTTCAGGATTCCATAGGTCAGACTGCTGGCGAGCGCCTTAGCGTCGTCATGCATGTCTGCCAGACCACCAGGCACATATTTGACAAGTGCGGCTGGGCGCGTGACGAAACGGGTGCTGCCGTTTTCGTTGGTGACTAAGCTGACCTGATAATAACCGATTTGGTGGAGCTTGCTCCAGAGTGCGGTGCCTAGAATGCCGACGATCGTGTCTTCGGGCAGGCAGCCGGTTGCAGCAAGACGCGCATCGGTCTCGAGCAGGTTTTGCCGCTCTGTCGCATTCAGCCCGTCGAGAATGATTTGCGATTTCCGCGCATCATCACGCTTGAATAGGGAGCCATTGAACAGCAGTGTCTTGTCCCGCAAAGCTTCGTGATCCACGAAACCGATCTGCTTGGAGAGTGACGTCAGATCCGCGGTTTCGGCCTTCGATAGCCGATGCTCGTCGGACAGCCGCTCCGCAGTGGATACCTCCTCGACTGGCAACTGGCTAGCCAACTCGGCAAGCTCAAGTGCTGCACGCTCAAGACCGGTTGGCTCCTGCTCCTCGAAGACGGTTGCAGCGTGCTTAAATAGGTGGTCCTGGTTCACACCGAGAACCGCAACTCCGTGTGAGGTCTCATCGACGACTCCCACGTTTGACAGCTCCGTCAAAAGCCCGGCCACTTCATGCTTCCGGATGCCGTTTGCTTGAGCAAGTGCCTGTACCCGCGTGAGCGGCACGCTCCATTGCTCTTCTTTCGAAATATACGACAGCAGACGTGCCGCCCGGCCCGCTGTGGTGATGCTCTCAAACTCGGTTGATTTTACCGCCGAGAGCTTTTGGTCGTGATGCATCAACCACGCTCCGGTCACCTGAACCGGTATCGACATAGCCCCTCCAAATCAGATTCACTGAAACCGTCGGCACAATATAGGTGCGTCCTCTATAGAGTTGATTGATCTGCGTCACCTGGATGCGTTCAAGCGTGAACAGCGGTCTTCGGCTAACGGCGGG
>Ga0209933_1001690_pt1 | contig 17735 bp, 22 predicted proteins | sample ThiBiot_300_biof_FD_183944 | JGI IMG/M metagenome (GOLD analysis project Ga0209933, IMG submission 183944) | Wastewater bioreactor microbial communities from Cape Town, South Africa - Thiocy_cont_300_biof (SPAdes) | ecosystem: Engineered > Bioremediation > Thiocyanate > Unclassified | place...
AGCAGGAGCAGATGGGCCAGGACGGAGGTGATGAGCCCGGTGCGCATGCGGGATCATCCGCCGTCGGTGCTGATCGTAACCAGACCGATATTGCGATAGCCGGCACCGGAGATGGCGCCCATGACCTGCATGATCGCGCCGTAATTGCTGCTCTTGTCGCCGCGCACGAAGATGCGCTCGTCATAGCCCGTGGTGGCGATCGCCTTCAGCTTCGGGATGAGCTCGTCGAGCGTGACCTCGGTCTCCTGCAGGAAGATCTTGCCTGCCGGATCGATGGTGATCGAGATCGGGTCCTTGTCGGCCGAGAGCGCCTTGGCCTGCGTCTCGGGCAGGTCGATCGGAACGCCCGCGGTCAGCATCGGCGCCGAGACCATGAAGATGATGAGCAGGACGAGGATCACGTCGACGAAGGGCGTGACGTTGATCTCGCTCATGACCGCGGTCGAGCGCCGGCGCCGGCGCCCGGCCCTGCGGCCGCCTCCCCCGCCCGATCCGCCGACCGACATCGCCATGCTCAGACCCTCTCGTCGATCTGGCGCGAGAGGATGGCCGAGAATTCGTCGGCGAAGCCCTCGAGCCGCGACGTGATCTTGCCCGCCGAGCTCGACAGCTTGTTGTAGGCGATGACGGCGGGAATGGCGGCGATGAGGCCGAGCGCGGTCGCCATCAGCGCCTCGGCGATGCCGGGCGCCACGACGGCGAGCGAGGTGTTCTTCGAGGCCGCGATGGCCTGGAACGAGGTCATGATGCCCCAGACGGTGCCAAAGAGGCCGATGAACGGACCGGCGGAGCCGACGGTGGCGAGGAAGAGCAGCCGGCTTTCCAGCCGCTCGCTCTCGCGCGTGATCGTGACGTCGAGCACGCGGTCGATACGCATCTGCAGGCCGATCGGCGAGCGCGCGCCGGCCTCGAAGGACCGCTTCCACTCGCGCATGGCCGCGACGAACAGCGCCGCCATGGCGGAAGCCGGGCGGCTCGACAGCGAGCGATAGAGATCCTCGAGCGACTGGCCGGACCAGAAGACCTTCTCGAAGCGGTCGATCTGGCGGCGCACGCGTCCGAAGAGCAGCACCTTGTCGATGATGATCGCCCAGCTCCAGATCGAAGCGAGAGCGAGGCCGAGCATCACGCATTTGACGACGATATGCGCGTGGAGGAACAGCGTGATGAGGGACAGGTTCGGCGCGTCAAGCGCGGCCTGGCCCACGTCGGCCGGATTCATTCGCTTCAAACCTCTCGGGGTTGACCCTCGCGCGCCATCGGCGCTCGCGAGGTCGGGACCGGCCCTCGAGCAGATCCCCGCCTGGAACGATGCCCTTGCAAGCGGCGGGCCGGACGAGCCTTTCCGGTCGCTGTCTCGCCTTCAATTTTGTCGAAAAGAGGGCTTCCAGCCGCTTCCGCGCCCGTTCCTTATACCCACCGCATGGTTAATCAATTCCTTATTGCGGCGCTGCGGCGAAGCGCTCCGCCAGCGCGTCCGGGATGCGGCAGGGACGGCCGGCGCGGTTGACCAGCACCACCGTCACCGTCGCGTCCACCAGCAGCTCCGCGCCGCGCCGCACTGTCTGCGACAGGATGATGCGAGCGCCGCGGATCTCCTTCGGCCGCGTCACCACCTCGACGACATCGTCGATCCGCGCCGGCCGGCGGAACTCGACCTCGAGGCGATGCACCGCGAAGGCGAGCGGCTCGCCCGTCTCGCCGGCATCGAGCGCCGAATGATGCACCCCGAGCAGGCGGACATATTCGGTGCGGCCCCGCTCCAGGAAGCGGATATAGGAGGCGTGATAGACGACGCCGGAAAAATCCGTGTCCTCGAAATAGATGCGGACCGGCAGCACATGGCCGTCCGCGGTGTGGCGGCCGGACGAGGGCATCGCCTCCCCGGCTCCGCTCTCGCTGGTCATTGATCGTCCTCGAACAGCGGCATCTGCACGATCGACGGCGCGCTCGGCACCGCGAGGCCGAGATGCGCGAAGGCGTGCGGCGTCAGGATGCGGCCGCGCGGCGTGCGCTGCACCAGCCCCTGCTGGATGAGATAGGGCTCGACGATCTCCTCGATCGCGTCGCGCGGCTCGGCAATGGCGGCGGCGATCGTCTCGATGCCGACCGGCCCGCCGCCGAACGAGGTGGCGATGGTCGAGAGATAGCGCCGGTCGAGCTGGTCGAGCCCCATGGCGTCGACCTCGAGGCGGATGAGCGCCTTGTCGGCCACCGCCCGGTCGATCTCTCCCGGCCCCTCGACCAGCGCGAAATCGCGCACGCGCCGCAGCAGCCGGCTGGCGATGCGCGGCGTCCCGCGCGAGCGGCGTGCGATCTCATGCGCGCCGTCGTCGGTCATGCCGATCCCCATCAGCCGCGCGCCGCGCGAGACGATGTGCTCGAGTTCGGGCACCGTATAGAACTGCAGCCGCACCGGGATGCCGAAGCGGTCGCGCAGCGGCGTCGTCAGGAGCCCCAGCCGCGTCGTCGCGCCGACCAGCGTGAATTTCGAGAGCTCGATGCGCACCGAACGCGCCGCCGGCCCCTCGCCGATGATGAGGTCGAGCTGGAAATCCTCCATGGCCGGATAGAGGATTTCCTCCACCGCCGGCGACAGGCGGTGGATCTCGTCGATGAAGAGCACGTCGCGCTCTTCGAGATTGGTGAGCAGCGCCGCGAGATCGCCGGCCTTGGCGATCACCGGGCCGGAGGTCGCGCGGAAATTGACGCCGAGTTCGCGCGCGACGATCTGCGCCAGCGTCGTCTTGCCGAGGCCGGGCGGGCCGACGAACAGCACATGGTCGAGCGCTTCCTTGCGCGTGCGCGCCGCCTCGATGAACACCGAGAGATTGGCGCGCGCCTGCGCCTGGCCGACGAAATCGGCCAGGACCTTGGGGCGCAGCGTGCGCTCGTCGTCATCATCCGGCCGCGCTGCCGCGCCGACCAACCGGCTCTCGCTCATTCAACCTCCTGGCGGCGCGTGGCGTCCGCGCCCCGTGCGTAGCAGACCGGCCCGTCAGGCTCCACGATCAATGTAGCGGCGACCCGACGATGCAATTCGCCAGCAGGCGAGCGTCGCGGCGAGGCTGCCGATGATGACCCAGCCGGCGAAGATGCCGATCCGCGTCGCGCCGACGAAGCGGATACCGTAGCCGACGACGACGATATCGGCGGAGATGCCGACCAAGAGACCGGTCAGGACTGCGAAGCGGAGGCTCGCGCCGCCAGTCACCAGGCGTCGCAGTGCGATGACGGCGCCGCTTATCGCGCTCGGGCCGATCAGCATGCCCCAGACCGCCGTCCATCCGAAGCGAAGCACGACGAGCGTCAGCCCGATCGCGACCGTCACCGAGCCCGCTGGATCGAAGCGCCGGCCCTCGACGAGCGAATCGACCGCGTCGCCGGCGAGATTGGCGGCGATGATGCCGACCAGGAGCACGAGCCCCAGCACCAGCGGTCCGCCGATGACGAAGATCGCGATGCCAAGGCTGGCCTCGAAGAAGTCACGCCGCGCACTGAGGCGTTCCGGCTCCGCCGGCGCGTTCACGACGCCACCTTCGCCGATGTCCGCCGCCCCCCGATGGCGATCCACCAGCAGACGACGCTCGCCGCCGCGGCCGAGAGGATCAACCAGACCGGTACGGCCGGATACTTGATCAGGGCGCGGATTCCGAGCCGGACGACGCCCGCCGCGAGAACGAGCGCCGCCGCGCCGCCGCCCGTCAACGCGGCGTAGAGCGGGCCGGCGCCGCGAGGCCCCGCATCGCGCAGGGCGACGATGACGCCCGTTGCCGCTGACGGCAGCAGGCCGACGAGATAGGCGATGACGATCGTGCCGGCCGAGATGGTCGCGACCTCGCCCAGGCTCTCCGGGTCGAGCATCTGCACGAACGCCGCCAGCGACAGCATCGCCACCAGCGTGAAGAGCAGAGGGCCGAAGAGCACGAAGATCGCCACGATGCGCAGGAAAACCGCCGATCGTCCGGCCAGCGTGACGCCCGCGCTCACGGCCAGTGCCCCGCGAGGCCTCGCGCCGAAGGCACCGCGCTCACCGCGCGAGTTCCTTGAGGCCGAGGCGGATCAGTTGCTGCGTCGTCGCGTCTTCGCCGGCGCTGCGCGCAGCGGCCGCGACGGCGGAAGCGGCCTGCGCCTGCGCATAGCCGAGATTGACCAGCGCCGAGACCGCGTCCGCGACCGGCTGCGGCGCGCGCTTCTCCGCGACGGCGTCGTTGAGCGCGATCGCTCCCGGCTCGACGCTGGCATAGGCCGGCGCCTTGTCCTTGAGCTCGGCGACGACGCGCGCGGCCACCTTCGGTCCGACGCCCTGCGCACGCGCGATCTGCGCCTTGTCGCCCATCGCGATGGCCGTGGCGAGGTCGCCCGGCTTCAGCACGCCGAGGATCGCGAGCGCCACCTTGGCGCCGATGCCCTGGACGGTCATCAGCAACCGGAACCACTCGCGCTCGACATCGGAGCCGAAGCCGTAGAGGCGGATCATGTCCTCGCGGACATAGGTCTCGATGGCGAGCACGGCCGCCTCGCCGACCGCCGGCAGGGTCTGCAGCGTGCGCGTCGAGCAATGGACCTGATAGCCGACGCCGCCGACATCGAGAATCACCCAGTCCTCGCCGAAGGAATCGACGAGCCCCTTGAGCTTGCCGATCATGTGCGCTTGCCGATCATGACCGCTCCGGCGAGATGATCGTGAGCTCCGGGAAATAGACGGCGTAATTGCCGCGGTCGCGCGTCAACAGCCGATAGCCGCGCAACGCCGCATGGGCGCCGATGAAGAAATCCGGCAGCGGCGCGGTCCGCGCGCCGCCACGGCGGCGATAGGAAAGATACGCCTGCCCTGCCCGAAACGCCGCATCCCAGGGCAGATCTTCGCGGATGAAGGCTTGCTCCGACAGGAGTTCGTCGAGCTCGCTCTGTTCGCGATAGCCGTGCGCGACTTCCGCGTAGACGACCTGGTTGATGATGACGGCGCCCTGATCCAGCGCATCCGCCAGCATGCGGCTCGACCAGGCGAACCACTGCGGATCCTTCGCGAGGACATCCAGAAGGACATTGGTGTCGACGAATGTGTCAGTCATCGCCACGCAGGAGCTTCATGATTTCGTCGGTGGAGAGGTCGCGGTTCGCCGTCGCGGTCCCCGCAATCTGCGCCACGAGTTGCTCGCCCTTCGTCAGTTCGCGCGGCGGCCCCTTCTCGAGCTTGCGCAGGGTGATGACATTGCCCTCATGGCCGAGTTCGATCTCGTCGCCCGGGCGGATGCCGACTCGCTCCAGCAATTCCCTGGGCAAGGTCACCTGCCCATTCGCATTGACGCGCATGGCGTTCGTCCGTCCTGAAAACCCGCTTTGACGCTAGAACAATTGCGGAACAACCGCAAGGCGAGGCAGAGGCGTCCTACCCGGCCAGCGCCTTCATGCGGGCGAGCGACACGCGGTGATGGGCATGGCAGATGGCGACCGCGAGCGCGTCGGCGGCGTCGTCGGAGTCGAAATCGGCCTTGGGCAGCAGCACGCCGACCATCATGCGGATCTGCGCCTTCTCGGCATGGCCGGCGCCGACGACCGTCTTCTTGACCGCGTTCGGCGAATATTCCGCCACCGGAATGCCCGCCAGCGCCGGTACCAGCAGCGCGATGCCGCGCGCCTGGCCGAGCTTCAGCGTGCCGGCCGCGTCCTTGTTGACGAAGGTCGACTCGACCGCCGCCTCGTCCGGCTGGAACGCGCCGACAACCTTGGTCAGGCCGGCATGCAGCTCGACGAGGCGCTGCGCCATCTCGCCGTCGAGACCGGCGCGCACCGTGCCCGCGGCGACATAGGAAAGCGCGTTGCCGCGGCTCTCGATGAGGCCCCAGCCGGTGCGCCTGAGGCCCGGGTCGATGCCGAGTATGCGAATCACGGATGCCATCCTCGTTGTGGTAGCGGAGGATGGCCCGCCAGAAAAGAACGATTGGTGAACGCGAAGCCCGGTCAGGCGGCGGTGAGCTTCTGCATCACCTCGTCCGACACCTCGAAATTGGTGTAGACGGCCTGAACGTCGTCGTCGTCGTCGAGCTGGTCGATGAGCTTCAGCAGCGAGGCCGCCTTCTCTTCGTCGACGGGGACGAGATTCTGCGGCCGCCAGACGATCTTGGCCGATTCCGGCTCGCCGATCGCCTCTTCCATAGCCTTGGCGACATCGCCGAAACTCTCGAAGGACACGGTGATGACGTGGTTCTCGCCAGAGCTCTCGACATCGTCGGCGCCGGCCATGATGGCCGCTTCCATGACCGCGTCGGCGCTGCCCGCCTCGGCCTTGTAGATGATCTCACCGACATGATCGAACATGAAGGAGACTGCGCCCGTCTCGCCGAGCGCGCCGCCGGCCCGCGTGAAATAGGAGCGGACCGCGCTCGCCGTGCGGTTGCGGTTGTCCGTCAGCGCCTCGACGACGACGGCGACGCCGCCGGGGCCATAGCCCTCGTAGCGCATCTCGTCATAGTTCTCGCCGTCATTGCCGAGCGCCTTCTTGATGGCGCGGTCGACATTGTCCTTCGGCATGTTCTCGGCGCGGGCGTTCTGGATCGCGAGACGCAGGCGCGCATTCATCTTGGGATCGGGCAGGCCGAGCTTCGCGGCGACGGTGATCTCGCGGGCGAGCTTGGCGAACAGCTTCGAGCGCTTGGCGTCGGCCGCGCCCTTGCGGTGCATGATGTTCTTGAATTGTGAATGGCCGGCCATGGTCGCAATCCCCGGACGCTGGAGGCGGCCCGTCGGAGCCGCATTGAATGACCGCCGCTTATAGGCAGTCGGACCGGCGAAATAAAGCCGGCGACGCTCAGTTCGCCGGCCGGGCGGGCGCGGGGGCGGTCGGCGCGGCGGAAGCGGCTGGCTTCGCACCGGGATTGGGCTTCAGCCCCGGGGCCGGCATTTCCGGCTCGGGTCCGCGTCCGGTCGCGACCGGTGCCGAGGGGCCGCCGGCCTTGCCAAGCGGCTGCGCCGCCGTCGCCTTCGGGTCGCGCCCCTCCGGCCAGTGATCGGCCTCGGTCTGCGCCGTCTTGCGGTCGGCATCGGTCAGGCGCGCGACGAAATCGTCGAGCCATTCGTCCTTGGCGCCGGATCTGAGCGCCACGAAATGCCACTTGGCAGCCTCGATGCGATCCTGCGGGACGCCGGCGCCGACCGCGAGCATGCGCGCATAGCGGTTCTGGGCGATCGGGCTGCCGGCGAGCGCAGCGCGCTTGAACCAGGTCGCCGCCTCTTTCTCGTCGCGCGGCACGCCGATACCGTTGAAAAGACGGATGGCGTATTCGACCTCGGCGTCGGAATGGCCAGCCTTCGCCGCCTTCGCCAGCCACATCGTGGCGATCGCATCGTCGAGGATCACGCCGTCTCCGGCGGCATAGAGCTGGCCGAGCGCATATTGCGCGTCGGCGCTGCCGGCGCCGGCGGCGCGGCCGAAATACTCCGCTGCCTTCAGCGGATCGCGCGGGCGGACCTCGCCTGCGAGATAGAGCAGTCCGAGATTGTAGAGCGCGGCGCGATCGTCCCATTTCGCCGCCTGCTCGAAGGCATCGGCCGCCTTGGCGAGGTCTTTCGGAACGCCGCGCCCGTCGAGATAAAGAAGCCCGAGCTGCAGCTGCGCGGCCGGATCGCCGCCGAGCGCCGCCTGCTGGAACCAGGCCGCCGCGGCCTTGTCGCTCTGCTTGACGCCGAGCCCGTCGAGATAGAGCCGCGCGACCAGGGTTTGCGAAACCGGATCGCCGAGCCGCGCCCGTTCCAGCCCCAGCTGGAACGCCGTCAGATAGAGGCCGCGCTGGAAGGCGCCGAAGGCGGGATCGCCGACATCGAAATCGAGACCGCGCCCCGAGCGCAGATATTCGTCCGGCGTGGGCAGGAGGCCGGCATCGGGCGGCGGGACGCCCAGGAGCGGATCGGGCGGCGGCTGGAAGATCTGCGCCTTGGGATCCGCCGCTTTCGGATCGCCCGGCTTCGTCGCGCTTGCCGGGGCATCCGGCTTCGGCGCCGGCTTGGGGGCGCTGGCCGCGAAGGCCGGCACCGCCGCGAGCAGCGCGGCGCCAAGGGCGAGCCCGGCCGGAAGGCGGCGCATCACGGCAGTGTCTCCGCCTGCGCGGCCAGCACCAGCCGGTGCGCGGTCTCGACGGCCGCGGCCGCACCGTCGGCATGCGTCCAGATCGCCGAGCGCAGGGCGATGAACTCGATCCGCGCCGCCGCGGCCTCCGCGATCGAGGCGAGATCGCTGCCGCCCATCACGATGGCCGGAATCTCGAAGAGCGCGCTCCACCAGGCGGCGAGGTCGAGCGTCTTGTCGTGGATCGCAGGCGCGGTATCGCCATCGAAACGGCCGAAGAAGAGATAGTCGCACTCCGTCTCGGCGAGCAGCATGGCGTCGTGGCGGGTATGGATGCCGCCGCCGCCGACGATGCGGTCCGGCCGCAGCGCATCGACGGCGCGACGGAGATCGGCGAGACCGGTATCGACATGCAGACCGTCGGCGCCGCAGTGATCAAGGAGCGCGCGATCGGTGACGATCGCCGCCGTGCCATTGGCCTGCGCGATCGGCACCAGCCGCTCGGCCGCCGTCCGCCGCGCTTGCGGCTCCAGCCCTTCCGCCGCGATGATCAGCGACGCGACCTCGCCGGCGCGGAGCGCGGCGTCGAGCACCGGCGCGAACGCCACGGGATCGAAAGCCGGAGGCGTGATCAGGCAGAGCCGCGCGAAAGGCGGCTCGATCGGCTCCGGCTTCTTCTTGCCGCGCTTGTCCTTCGGCGCTTCGCCGCGAGGGTTCGATGGGGCCATGCTGACCGGCGCTTCCTCGGCTTCTTGTCCCGGCTAGACCGGCACAGGCTTGTGGCGAAAACGGGACGCCGCCCCTCCCGACCCGCGCGTCAGGCCTTCGAAAGCGTCGCCAGCAGGCGGCGCTGCACCGCCTCGTTGCCGGCACAGATATCGCCGGTCTCGATCATGCGGTCCCCGCCGGAAAGATCGGAAACGAAGCCGCCGGCCTCGCGGACGAGCAGCATGCCGGCCGCGATGTCCCAGGGCTTGAGGCCCGCTTCCCAGAAGCCGTCATAGCGGCCGGACGCGACCCAGGCGAGATCGAGCGCCGCGGCGCCGGCCCGGCGCACGCCCGCCGTTTCCATCATGACGGCGGCGAGCTTCTTCACATAAGCGGGGTGCCCGGGCTTGCCGAGATGCGGAATGCCGGTCGCGATCACGCAATCCGGCAGCGCCGAGCGCTGCGCGACGCGCAGGCGCCGCTCGTTCATGAAGGCGCCGCCGCCGCGCTCGGCGACATAGAGCTCGTCCATGACCGGGTTGAAGATGACGCCGGCGACGATCTGGCCGTCGCGCTCAAGCGCGATCGAGATCGCGAAGATCGGGATGCCGTGCAGGAAATTGGTTGTGCCGTCGAGCGGATCGATGATCCAGCGATGCGACCGGTCCGTGCCCTCGACGGCCGGCGATTCCTCGGCGAGGAAGCCATAGCCGGGGCGCGCCTTGGAAAGCTCCTCGACGATGGTGCGCTCGGCCTTCTTGTCGGCGGCCGAGACGAAGTCGCCCGGTCCCTTCACCGAGACCTGCAGCTGCTCCACCTCGCCGAAGTCGCGCGCCAGCGCGCGCCCGGCCTTGGTCGCGGCACCGACCATCACGTTGAGAAGGGCCGAGCGGGCCATGGCGAAAACTCCTGTTCAGCGGCGCCCTTTACGGCGCAGCATGCCGGCGAGGCCGGCATCGGACACACTCATTTCGGCGGGCGCCTCTCCCATCACGGACGGCGCGCGCCGTCAACCCCAGAAGGGCGGCAGCCTCTGCTCCAGCGCGCCGCCGATCGAGAGCGGCGCGACGGCAAGGGCGAGCCCCGTGCTCTCGTCGATCTCGACCGCGAGGCCGCAAAGCGTGCCGCTGCCGGAGGCAGGCGAGAAACGCGCCGACGGGATCTTGGTCAGGAAGCGCCGGACCGGCTCCTCCTTGTCCATGCCGAGCACGGAATCATAATCGCCGCACATGCCGGCATCCGACTGATAGGCGGTGCCGCCCGGCAGGATGCGGTGATCGGCGGTCGGCACATGGGTATGCGTGCCGACGACGAGGGTGACGCGCCCGTCGAGATAGTGCGCGGCGGCCTGTTTCTCGCTGGTCGCCTCGGCGTGGAAGTCGACCACGATCGCATCCGCCTGCTCGCCGAGCGGACAGGCGGAAATCTCGCGGTCGAGCGCGGCGAAGGGGTCGTCGAGCGCATCCATGAAGACGCGACCCATGACATTGATGACGAGGACCCGCGCGCCGTTGCGGGCGACGAAGAGATTGGCGCCGCGGCCGGGGGTTCCGGAAGGAAAATTGACCGGCCGCAGGAAGCGCGGCTGCCGCTCGGCGAAGATCAGCGCCTCGCGCTGGTCGAAGGCGTGGTTGCCGGTGGTCACCACATCGGCGCCGGCATCGAGCACATCCTGCAGGATCTCCTCGGTGATGCCGAAGCCGCCGGCCGCGTTCTCGCCATTGATCACCACGAAATCGAGGCGATGGCGCTCGACGAGCCCCGGCAGGCGATCCGAGACGACGGCGCGGCCGGGCCGCCCGACAATGTCACCCAGAAACAGCAGCCGCACGATCGCTCCCAAGCATCGAGGCCTCAATATCCATGGCCGGCACTCGGGCCGGGATGGTCAGCCGCGATCAGTTCTTCCTCGGTGACGATGAAATCGAGAGGAATGTCGTGCGGCTCGTCAGGAACCTTGTCGACTTCCTGCGCCGCGAAGGCAAGGCCGAGCAGGCGCGGACGGCGCCCCTTCGCGGTGAGCGCGTCGATCGCCCGGTCGTAATGGCCCTTGCCATAGCCGATGCGGTGCAGGCGCCGGTCGAACGCCGCGAGCGGCATGATCATGAGATCGGGGGTCACTTCGGGCGAGGCGGGCGGCGGTCCCATCGTGCCGAAGCCTGCCGGCATCAGCGGCTCGCCATGCTGCCAGCGGCGGAAGAGAAGACCGGACGGCGTCGTGACGGGAAGCGCCGCCACCGCGCCGCGTTCGGTCGCGATGGCGAGAAGCGGCAGCGGATCGGCCTCGCTGCGGATCGGCCAATAGGCGGAGACGACGAGGCCCGTGAGATCGACGAGGATGGGTTTTGCGCGGGCTGCTGCTGTCTTCGAGGCCGAAAGCCGAAAAGCGGCGTCGAGCGCATCGCGCCGCGCCAGCGCTGCGGCGCGGATATCCGACTTCAGCAGCGCGGTGGCGGCGGACAAGGAGAGACGGGCCCGTCCTGGGGGAAGGGAAGAAGTGGCGACCCACGATGGGCCGATGGATTGATCGATCCCGGGAACCTACAACGTAGGTGGGCGCCGTATATCCGAGCCCAGGGGCTCAGTCAGGGACAGCTCCCGTTTGGATCGATAAGGCCCCGGGGAATTTTGTCATCCTGTCGGGCCGCGCAGCATCGCCGAGACCGAATATAGGGGAGCGGCGATGATGCCGCTAGGGCGGGCGGGAAACTGTCCCCGCCCTTCCCACTGCCGTCGCGTGGCCCTTAGTCGCGTAGCCCTTAGCGGAACACGACCTTCTTGTTGTCGGCGACCTCGTTAGGCGGCTCGCCCGTGACCATCATCTTCGCATAGCCGTAGAGGTGGACCATGGTCGAGGACGGCGCGTCCCAGTATTCCGCCACCTCGAGCTCGACGCGGATCAGCGCGATGTCCGGATCGTCGGGCCCATCGGGAAACCAGACGCGGGCCGGCTCCGACCACAGGGCGTGGATCTTCTCGCGCTCGCGGGAAATCGTCGCCGTGCCGGAGATCGAGACATAGTGCTGCTTGTCTTCGTCCGAATAGGTCAGAAGCACGGTCGGCTCCTGCTCGAGTTCCTCGATCTTGCCCGAGCGGGCATCGGTCAGGAACCAGAGCGCGCCTTCGAGCGGCTCCTTGCCGGTCGCCATCGGGCGCGCATGCCAGCGCCCGCCCTCCCCGAGGCTCGCCATCATGGCGATGCGCGCATCGGCCACGAGATCGAAGACCTTGTCGCGCGCGGCGGGATCGGTGGTCACCTCGGCTTCAGGCGCCGCGGAGTCATGGGTGTTCATCGAGCGTTTCCTTCCGTGGACGAGTGCCTGTGGAAGGAACGACGGCGGCGGAATGGGGTTCCGCCAGGGCCTTTCCTGGCTCGCTGGAAGCGCCCTAGTCGCGATCGGCGGCGAGGCGGTCGGCGAAGCCTTCTAGCCGCATCGCGACATGGTCGACGGCCCGGGCAAAGCCCGCCTGGGCTTCCTCGTAGCGGGCGATCACCGCGGCCTTGGTCTCGTTGACGCCGGCGAGTTCGGCCTCGAGGCGGCGAATGCGGCGATAGGCCTCGGAGAGTTCATCGCCCAGCGTCAGCGCCGCCATCACCGTGAGCCGCTGGTCGCCGATCTCGCCGAAGCTCTGGCGCAGCCGGTCGATGGTGACGTTCAGCCGCTCGGCAAGGCCTTCGAGATGGGCTTCCTGCCCATCGTCGCAGGCCATCCGGTAGACCTTGCCGTTGATGGTGACATTGACCTGCGGCATCGCGCGGCCTCCCTCGGTCAGATCCCGTGGCGGTCGAGGACCGACCGGATGGTCTCCATCGCCGTCACGAGCCGGCGCGACACGTCCTGATTCGCATCTTCGAGCCGATCGGACCGCGCCTCGGCGGCGTCGAGCGACTGCGCGAGCCGCGAGCGATCGAGATTGACCCGGTGCAATTCGCCTTCGAGCTGCTGCTGCCGCTCATTGCTGGAAACGCGGCCGTCCACCGCCGCTTCGAGCGTGTCGAGCGCGGCGTTGAGGCGCCGAAGCGCCGTCTCGATCGGTGACGATCCCTGCATGTCCTGCGCCGGTTCCCGCCCGCTCGAAGAAGCCTCGCTCCCCGGATTCTAGGCGCCGCGTGAAGCGACCGTCAATGGTTCGATGCCGGCGAACAAAACCGCGGCGGACGCGCGGTTTGGCGCGCCTCGGCATGGGGTGGGCGTGATTGACTCGACTCCCTGACCTGTTATTTGTCGCAGCGGGTTACAGGGGGCAGGGTCGGTGCCGAAGCCCTCGATCGGGCGCGGCCCGCGCGGCGCCCCCACCGGCTGGGCGGTGCCGCCCCCCTCTGGAGCGAAGAGCGAACCATGACTGATCCGAACATCGAAGCGCGCATGGCCAACGCCATCCGTGCGCTTGCCATGGACTCCGTCGAGAAGGCCAAGTCCGGCCATCCGGGCATGCCGATGGGCATGGCCGATGTCGCGACGGTGCTCTTCAACCGCTTCCTGAAATTCGACGTCGCCAATCCGCATTGGCCGGACCGCGACCGCTTCATCCTCTCGGCCGGCCACGGCTCGATGCTGCTCTATTCGGTGCTCGAGCTGCTCGGCTCCAGCGTCGTGACGATGGACGAACTGAAGCAGTTCCGCCAGCTTCACTCGAAGACCCCGGGCCATCCCGAGAACTTCCACACGACGGGCATCGAGACGACGACCGGCCCGCTCGGCCAGGGCCTCGCGATGTCGGTCGGCTTCGCGCTGGCCGAGCGCATGCTCGCCGCCGAGTTCGGCGAAGAGGTCGTCGATCACCACACCTATGTGATCGCGGGCGACGGCTGCCTCATGGAGGGCGTCAGCCACGAGGCGATCGACCTCGCCGGCCATCTGAAGCTGAACAAGCTGATCGTCTTCTGGGACGACAACCGCATCACCATCGACGGCCACACCGATCTCGCCACCTCGATCGACCAGGTGGCGCGCTTCAAGGCCTCGGGCTGGAACGCCGAGCATGTCGACGGCTTCGACCGCGACGCCGTCGCCGCGGCGATCGAGCGCGCCAAGGCCTCCGACAAGCCGTCCATGATCGCCTGCCGCACCATCATCGGCTATGGCGCGCCGACCAAGGCCGACAGCCACGCCTCGCACGGCTCCGCGCTCGGCGCGACCGAGATTGCCGGCGCCCGCGAGAAGCTCGGCTGGCCCTACCCGGCCTTCGAGATCCCCGAGGATGTCGCCAGCGCCTGGCACGAGGCCGGCACGCGCTGGATCAAGGACCGCGAGGCCTGGGAGGCCCGGTTCGCGGCCCTCGACCACGACAAGAAGTCTGAGTTCAAGCGCCGCTTCGCCGGCGAGCTGCCGGGCAATTTCGAATCCGCCATAGAGGCCTACAAGCGCACGCTCTCCGAGACGAAGCCGAAGGTCGCGACGCGCAAGTCGTCCGAGATGGCGCTCGACGTGCTGACCGCCGTGATCCCCGAAATGGTCGGCGGCTCGGCCGATCTGACCGGCTCCAACCTCACCCGCGGCAAGCCGCAGAAGCCGCTGACGCCGGACGATTATTCGGGCCGCTACGTCCATTACGGCATCCGCGAGTTCGGCATGTCGGCGGCGATGAACGGCATCGCCCAGCATGGCGGCTTCATGCCCTATGGCGGCACCTTCCTCGTCTTCTCCGACTATGCCCGCCCGGCGATCCGCCTCTCGGCGCTGACCGGCGCGCCGGTCATCTATGTCATGACGCATGACTCGATCGGCCTCGGCGAGGACGGCCCGACCCATCAGCCGGTCGAGCATCTCGCGGCGCTGCGCGCCATTCCGCAGCTGAACGTCTTCCGCCCGGCCGACGCCGTGGAAGTCGCCGAGGCCTGGCAGCTGGCGATCGAGAACCGTCACCGGCCCTCGCTCCTCGCCCTGTCGCGCCAGAACCTGCCGGTCCTGCGCGTGCAGCATTCGCCGGAGAACAAGTCGGCCCGCGGCGCCTATCTCATCGACGGTCCGGAAAGCGCCGAAGTGACGCTGTTCGCGACCGGCTCCGAGGTCGAGATCGCGGTCAATGCCAAGGCCAAGATCGAGGCGGCCGGCCGCACGGCCCGTGTCGTCTCCGTCCCCTGCTTCGAGCTCTTCTTCGAGCAGGACGAGGCCTACCGCGCCGCAACCATCGGCGACTCGAAGGTCAAGGTCGCGATCGAGGCGGCGGTGCGCCAGGGCTGGGATGCCTTCATCGGTTCGGACGGCCTCTTCGTCGGCATGCACAGCTTCGGCGCCTCGGCGCCGATCGAGGCCCTCTATCCCTATTTCGGGATCACCGCCGACGCCGCCGCCGAGGCGGCGCTGAAGCGGCTCGGTTCCAACACCTGATCAATACGGCCGGGCGAAACGCCCGGCCTCTCATGACAACGACGGCGCGGGGCGCCCCTTCAGGAGATCGACTATGGCGGTGCGGGTTGCAATCAACGGATTTGGCCGGATCGGCCGCAACATCCTGCGTGCAATCGTGGAATCGGGCCGGACGGACATCGAGGTCGTCTCGGTCAACGATCTCGGCCCGGTCGAGACCAATGCGCACCTGCTCCGCTTCGATTCGGTGCATGGTCGCTTCCCGAAAGAGGTGAAGGTCGAGGGCGACACGATCGTCGTCGATGGCAAGCCGATCAAGGTCACCGCGATCAAGGATCCAGCGACGCTGCCGCACAAGGAGATGGGCGTCGACATCGCGCTGGAATGCACGGGCATCTTCACCGCCCGCGACAAGGCCGCCGCGCATCTGACGGCTGGTGCCAAGCGCGTCATCGTCTCGGCTCCGTCCGACGGCGCCGACTACACGGCCGTCTTCGGCGTCAATCACGAGGGCCTGACCAAGGATCACCTCGTGATCTCGAACGGCTCCTGCACGACCAACTGCCTGGCGCCGGTCGCCAAGGTGCTGCAGGAAATCGTCGGCATCGAGCACGGCTTCATGACGACCATCCATTCCTACACGGGCGACCAGCCGACGCTCGACACGATGCACAAGGACCTCTACCGCGCCCGCGCCGCGGCGCTGTCCTCGATCCCGACCTCGACCGGCGCCGCCAAGGCGATCGGCCTCGTGATCCCGGAGCTGAAGGGCAAGCTCGACGGCAGCTCGATCCGCGTGCCGACGCCGAATGTCTCGCTGATCGACTTCAAGCTCGTCACCAAGCGTCCGACGACGATCGCCGAGATCAACGACGCGATGAAGGCCGCCGCCGCCGGACCGCTGAAGGGCGTGCTCGCGATCACCGACCAGCCGAACGTGTCGCACGACTTCAACCACGACCCGCATTCGGCCACCTTCCATCTCGACCAGACCAAGGTGATCGACGGCAATTTCGTCCGCGTGCTCGCCTGGTACGACAACGAGTGGGGCTTCTCGAACCGCATGGCCGACATGTCGGTCTATTTCGCGAAGACCATCTGAACCTTCGGCCGCACGCCTTCCGACCAGCGGGTCCGGAGCCTCTCCGGACCCCGTGACGAACGGGGATGAGACGCCATGACGTCCTTCAAGACTCTCGATTCCGCCGATGTGAAGGGCAAGCGCGTCCTGATCCGCGTCGATCTCAACGTGCCGATGAAGGACGGGATGGTCAGCGACGACACGCGCATCCGTGCCATCCTGCCGACGGTGAAGGAAATCTCGTCGAAGGGCGGCAAGGCCATCCTCCTCGCCCATTTCGGCCGGCCGAAGGGCGAGCGCGTCGCCGACATGTCGCTCGCCCCTGTCGTTCCCGTGCTGCAGACGCTGCTCGGCCGCGAGGTCGGCTTTGCCAATGACTGCATCGGCAACGACGCCGCCTCGGCCATCGCCAGGATGTCGAACGGCGACGTGCTGCTGCTCGAGAACACGCGCTTCCACAAGGGCGAAGAGAAGAACGACCCCATCTTCGTCTCGGCCCTCGCGGAACTCGGCGACATCTATGTGAACGACGCCTTCTCGGCGGCGCATCGCGCCCATGCCTCGACCGAAGGCCTCGCCCATCACCTCCCCTCCTTCGCCGGCCGTTCGATGCAGGCGGAGCTCGAGGCGCTCGGCAAGGCGCTGACCGCGCCGCGCCGGCCCGTCATCGCCGTCATCGGCGGCGCCAAGGTCTCGACCAAGATCGAGCTGCTCGAAAATCTCGTGACCAAGGTCGACGCCCTCGTGATCGGCGGCGGCATGGCCAACACTTTCCTGAATGCCGAGGGCTATTCGGTCGGGAAGTCGCTCTGCGAGCACGAGCTCGCCGACACCGCCCGCCGGATCATGTCCAAGGCGCAGGACGCCAATTGCGCGATCATCCTGCCCGTCGACGCCGTCGTCGCCTGGCGCTTCGAGGCCAATGCGCCGAGCCAGGCCTTCGCCGTCGATTCGATCCCGGCCGACGGCATGATGCTCGATATCGGCCCGCATTCGATCGAGCGCGTCCGCGCCGCCATCGATGATGCCGCGACGCTCGTCTGGAACGGCCCGCTCGGCGCCTTCGAGATTCCGCCCTTCGATCGCGGTACCTTCGCTGCGGCGCAGCACGCGGCGGCGCGCACCCGCGACGGCCACCTGCTTTCGGTCGCCGGCGGCGGCGACACGGTGGCGGCGCTCAACGCGGCCGGGGTCGCGGGCGATTTCTCCTATATTTCCACGGCGGGCGGCGCGTTCCTCGAATGGCTCGAGGGCAAGCATCTCCCGGGTGTCGAAGTTCTGCGTCGCGCCTGATCAACTGCTCACCTGCTAGTCGAGCGCAAGGTGACGGACGGTTCATCCTGCGGCGCGACTGTCGTTCTCCGGTTTTATTTTGCGATGCAAAATCAAATCGGCAGCGTTATTGAGGTCCAGCGGTCCGGATCGGCCGGTCCGCCATCCCGGAAGAGATCGACGCATGAGCGAAAGCTTGCAGGACATCGCCCACCGCCTGGTCGTGCCGCAGAAGGGCATCCTCGCTGCCGATGAAAGCTCCGGCACCATCAAGAAGCGGTTCGACACGATCGGGCTG
>Ga0209933_1001691_pt1 | contig 17732 bp, 13 predicted proteins | sample ThiBiot_300_biof_FD_183944 | JGI IMG/M metagenome (GOLD analysis project Ga0209933, IMG submission 183944) | Wastewater bioreactor microbial communities from Cape Town, South Africa - Thiocy_cont_300_biof (SPAdes) | ecosystem: Engineered > Bioremediation > Thiocyanate > Unclassified | place...
GTCAGAAACAGGCTGCTCCGCATACATCTCTGTCATAAACTCTACATTGAAACGTAAAAAGTCTATGAATTCACAAGCTGCGTCAATCTCAGTCTGATGAACATTTTTGGATTGTCCGATCATTGTTGCGGCATTGATGATATCTCTGTATGGTCCGGCAATCAATTCAGCAGCTTTCAAAAAGATAGAAGCTCTGTGTTCCCAACCCAGGGCATTCCATTTTGATTTTGCTGCAAGAGCCGATCCGATTGCTTGGTCAACGTGAGACATATCGCCTTCGAAATAAAAGCCAAAGTTGTGCTGATGATCCTGTGGTGAGCTTAGTTTTATTTTTTTGTCTGTTTTTACTTCTTTTCCACCGATGATCATTGGAATTTCTGTTTTTTCTTTCCACATTTTTTTATAAGTGGCAATCAGGCTTTTTACCTCATCAGAACCGGGGATATAAGCTTTTACAGGTTCATTGATAACGGCAGGAACCTTAGAAATGGCTTTAGACATAATTTTGAATTTTGATTTTTACAAATTTACAATCTAAAATATTAATGTTAAAATATTTTGACTACAATAAATTTTTATATATTTGAATAGTTAAACAAATATTTAATTAAGTTATGATCAAAAAATTACTTTTTGCTGGTGCATTAGCACTGGCTTTTAATTCAGTAAATGCTCAGTCTGTAATCTTTGAAGATAGTTTCGAAACTTATACAGACTTTGCCATTGCTAACGTAGGAAGCTGGACACTTAGAGATGTAGATTTGAAAACAACTTATGGTTTTCAGGGGGTTACGTTTGCCAATTCAGGAGTTGCAAAGTCTTTTCAGGTTTTCAATTCTACAACAACAAACCCGGTTTTGGATCCTACAGAAACTTCTGACTGGACAGCTAGAACTGGAGATAAGGTAATGGTATGTTTTGCTGCTACATCTTCTCCATGGAATAATGACTGGTTGATTTCTCCACAGATTCAGCTTGCTGCAAACGGTAACAAATTAAGCTTCTGGGCTAAATCTTGTGATGCAGATTATGGTTTGGAAAGATTTAGAGTATATGTTTCCACTACTGGAACAGCAGTAGCTAATTTTGCTTCAATATCAAATGTTATCACTACACCGGATGATGCAACTTGGTATGAATATACTTATGATCTGGATGCTTATGCAGGACAAAAAGTTTATATTGGTATCCAATGTACATCTCAGGATCAATTTGGTTTTGCGATTGACGATTTCAAAGTAGAAGGAAACATCCTTGGGGTATCAGATGTAAACAAAAAATCTGTTTCTGTCTATCCAAACCCTACAACGGATTATCTGACATTCAGCCAGAAAGTTAATTCTGCGGAAGTTTATGATATGGCAGGTAAACTTGTTTCTTCTCCAGCTGTTGTAGATTCTAAAATTGATGTTAAATCTTTACAGAATGGAACTTATGTATTAAAAATCAATACTGAAGCTGGTCCTATTACTCAGAAATTTATCAAAAAATAATTTTGAAAGAAATTATAATTTAACCCTCTTGTTTAAAGAGGGTTTTTTTATTGATTCAAGGCAAAATGAAAAAGAAAACTGCACAAAAATGCATGATGCTCCCACCTAAAACAAATAGATGCCAGATCGGATGGTAAAATGGTCTCCGGTCTTTGGCATAAAAATAAATTCCAAAAGTATAACATAACCCGCCCAATATGATAAAGGTTAATGCACCGGTGGAAAGGTTTTCTATCATTGGTTTAATAGCAATAATGGCTGTCCAACCCATCAAAGCGTAAAGCGAAAGAGATATTTTTTCATTATTCCTAAGCGGAGAGAATTTGAAAATAAAACCAATTAAAGCCATTCCCCAAATCACACCAAACATTGTCCATCCCCAAGCGCCTTTCAGTCCGAGTAATGCGATGGGCGTATATGTTCCAGCGATGAGAAGATAGATGCTTAGATGGTCGATTCTCTGGCAGATTTTTTTCCATTTCAGTTTGTAAACAGCGTGATAAACGGTAGAAGCAGAGTAGAGTATAATCAAACTCAGTCCAAAAACCAAAGATGATGCAATTGCAATAGAATTTTCGCTAATAACGGAATAAGTAATCATCAGAACCAAAGCCACCAGAGATAGAATCGCTCCAAAACCGTGGGTAATAACATTATATAACTCTTCCTTTTTTCTATTCTTCTTCGGCATAATCTTGATTTTGAAGTAAAGTTAGTTATTAAACTTTTGACAAGTTGTGATTATTGTCAGAAAGATCTTTATTTTAACAGAGTTTTATTACTATTAACATCATTTAAAATTCTTAGTTTTGATAAAAATTAAGAAATGAAGATTCTCCTCTTGATTCCATTATTCGTTTCACAAACTTACTTTTCCCAATCAGTTTCCGATAATCTGGACAAGTCTGTTAAAGAAATGTTGTCGACATCCAACGCTTTGTCGGCCAATCTTTCTTTCTATGTTTCGGATGAGAACGGGAACTTGGTTTATGAATACAATGGGAACAAAGGACTTTCCACAGCCAGCACGCAAAAGATTTTTACTTCGGCTGCGGCTTTGGAAACGTTGGGGAAGAATTATCAGTTTAAGACAACCGCTTCATATTCCGGGAAGATTTCTAATGGAAACCTGGACGGCGATTTTTACATCACTTCCAATGGTGATCCGACTTTGGGAACCTGGCGTTATGAGAACTATAAACCGGAGAATTTCAAACAGCAGTTATTAGAAGCTATCAAAAAATCAGGAATCAGGAAAATATCAGGCAATCTGATTGTTGATGATTCTTATTTTGATTTTCAAAGTACGCCTGGTGGTTGGCCTTGGAACGATTTGGGGAATTATTATGGTGCAGGAACGTTTGGTGTTAACTGGAGAGAAAATCAGTTTGATATTAATATTAATGGGAATCAGTTCAAAAGTTTTTCCTATGATCTCGAGAATGTCAATTGGATCAATGAACTGAAAACGGGTGGAAGTTCTGACCAGAGCCTGATCTTCACTGCACCACATTCCGAAACCGCAATGATCAATGGAATGTTACCCGCAGGAAAAGTATCAACAGTTTCCGGCGCAACCCCGAATCCACCAATGCAGCTGGCTATCGAAATCAAAAAACTGCTGGAAGACAATGGTATTTCAATTTCCGGTAAAACCACGACTTATTATAATGAAAAGCTTGCCGGAAAATCAATTTTAAAAGCTCCGGTTCAGAATCAGATTTTTGAATATAAATCGCCAACTCTTGACAAAATTGTCTATTGGTTTTTAAGAAAAAGTATCAATCTTTATGGAGAAACGCTGATCAAAACAATGGCAAAAGAAAAACGAAATAATCCAACTTTTGAAACCGGTGTTGATTTTCTCAAAGATTTCTGGAAATCAAAAGGGATCAATCCGATGATGATCAATTTCGCGGATGGAAGCGGATTGTCACCCCAGAATTATGTTTCTGCAAAAGCCCAGGTTCAGGCTCTTTTATATGCTAAAAAACAAAATTGGTTCGATGCTTTTTACGAAGGTTTCCCTACTCAGAATGGCATCAAAATGAAAAGCGGAACAATCAAGGACAGCAAATCTTTTGCAGGTTATCAGACTTCTAAAAATGGGAAGAATTATGTGTTTTCCATTATTCTCAATAATTATCAGGGCGGAAGCATCAGTAATGCTCTGTTCAAAATTCTGGATAATCTTAAGTAGAATTTTAACGCAAAGGCACAAAATTTTAATTTTAAATTATATTTTCAAAGCACAAAGATTTAACTTCGTTAAATAGAAACTTTGCGACTTTTATTATTAATCAATTAAATGAATTTTGCGACTTTGCGATAAAACAAAATGAACCGAATCAATTCTTTTCCACCAATTGTAGATAAAGATTCACAAATTCTGATTCTCGGTTCTGTTCCGGGTGTTAAGTCTTTGGAGATGCAGCAATATTATGCGCATCCACAGAATCAGTTCTGGAAAATACTATTTCACCTTTTTGATGAGGAATTTTCTTTGGACTATCAAGAAAGAATAGATTTATTGAAAGAAAACAAAATCGCTCTTTGGGATGTTATCGAAAGCTGCGAAAGAAAAGGAAGCCTGGATACGGAAATCAAAAATGAAATTGATAACAATATTCCTCAACTGATAGAAAGTCATCCCAATGTCAAAATCATCTTCTGCAACGGACAGAAGTCTTACAAAAACCTTCTGAAGATTCTAGGCAAGAATTTCAAAATCCCGATTAAAGTTTTGCCTTCAACAAGCCCACTTCATACGGTGAAGTTTGAGGAGAAATTGGAGAGTTGGAAGGTGATTAAGGATTATTTGTAAATCAACTATTCCAAATCTGCCAGGCTTTTTCCGCCTGCTGTTCCAGCATATAAAAACCATTCAAGGTTGTAGCGCCTTTTTCTGCGCAATGTCTTAGAAAAGCGGTTTCTGAGGGATTATAAATCAAATCGATAACGTAATGCTTATCGGTAATCGCATCGAAAGGAAATTGAACAGAATCATCAACATTCGGGAAAGTTCCAACTGGTGTTGTCTGGATAATCAATAATGAATCTTTTACTAAATCTTCGGTCAGATTTTCAAAATTAATTTCGGATTTTCTGGAAACGGTTTGATGTTCGATGTTATGCTTATCCAAAATGTATCTCACAGCTTTCGCAGCACCGCCATCACCCAGGATCAAAGCTTTTTTGTGGTAGTCTTTTTTATTAATGAGAAGAGTCTTCTCAAACCCGAAAGCGTCTGTATTATAACCGATTTTTTTTCCGTTTTGAAAACTTACGCAATTCACAGCGCCAATTTGTAAAGCTTCGTCGCTCAGTTCATCAAGAAAAGGAATGATGGCTTGCTTATAGGGAATTGTGACATTCATCCCGACAAGATTAGGGTTTTCCAGAAAACGTGTAACATTTTCAATTTCAGAGATATCAAAGAAATTGTATGAATGATTTTTTAAAAATAATTTTTTGAATTTTTCCTCGAAATATTTTTTTGAAAAAGAGTAAGAGATATTCTTACCAAGTAATCCGAATTCCTGTTTTTCCATAGTTCAAATTTATAAAATATCATCACAAGAATCATCATAATTTTTTGATTCTTCTATTAGCCAAATTATTTTAGAATCTCTTTCCATTGGCGTAATTTTGGCTTTCGAAAAATCAAAATATTTAAAAATGAAGAACGTAATTCTTAACAACGGTACAGAGATTCCTGAGATTGGCTTTGGAACATGGCAGACGACAGAAAGTGTTCAGGAAACAGTGAAAATAGCTTTGGAAGTTGGTTACAGGCATATTGATACAGCCGATATCTATGGGAACGAAGCGCAAATAGGAGAGGCTATTGAAGAATCGGGTATCGCAAGAAAAGATCTGTATCTCACGACCAAAATATGGAACAGCAACAGAAGCGCACATGGTGTAAAATATTCTTTAGAACAGTCTCTCAAAAAACTGAAAACCGATTATCTGGATCTGCTATTGATCCACTGGCCTGCTAATGCGAAACAATTTGAAAACTGGAAAGAAATCAATGCGGAAACATGGAAGGCCATGGAAGAACTGTATAAATCCGGCGTTGTAAAAACCATTGGTGTCAGCAATTTTATGCTTCCGCATCTGGAAGCCTTGCTGGAAACTGCAGAAGTAATTCCGGCAGTTAATCAGATAGAGTTTCATCCTGGTTATGTTCAGCAGGGTGTTGTAGATTTTTGTAAAGAGAACGGAATTGCAATAGAAGCCTGGAGTCCTATCGGTTCAGGAAGATTGTTGAAGGATGAAGATCTGAAAGAAATTGCAGATCATTATGGAGTTTCTCCTGCGATTCTGTGCATTCAGTTTTGTCTGCAATCCGGCGTAATTGTTTTGCCTAAATCTGAAAATCCGGAAAATATAAAAAATAATCTTCTTTTTGAGAGATTTAAAATCACAGAAAGTGATATGAAGGCTTTGAAAGCTTTGGAAGAAACAGGTTTTTCCGGCTTAAATCCAGAAACGGTAGATTTCTAGGTTTGCACAATTAACAAGAGAAAAAGCAGTTTGAAATTTTTAAACTGCTTTTTTATTGAGTATTATTTATCCATAGACTTTTAAAATTGATGAATGCAACCGTCTTGATTTAAAAAGTAGAGACAGATTAAACTTTTGAGAATAGTTATTCAGCGGAACTGCTGGAATAATATCTTATTTTTTCTACAATTTCTCCAAGGTCAAAAGGTTTCGGAATGAAATCTATAGCGCCGCTTTCTATTGCGGAATCTCCCAGACCGCGGCTTGCAGACATGATCACCACAGGAATATTTTTAAAATCCTGATGCGCTTTTAACATTTTACAGATATCTCTTCCGTCTTCTCCGGATAGCCACATATCCATCAGGATAACATCCGGCTTGGAGGAGATCGTAAGAGAATTAAACATTTCGGATCCTTTTTCATAATTCATTACATCAAAGCCTTCCATATTAAGCATTAATTTCACTGAATCCAAAATTGCAGGACTGTCATCGACAACTATTATTTTTTTTGAATTTGACATTTTTTGTAAATAATTCTAAGTAATTAGTGTGGGTTATCGGCTTTCGGAATCTCAAAACAAAAATCAGACCCTTTTCCTTCAACAGAATTTACAAAAATCCTGCCACCGCTTCTTTTGATAATCTCGGAAGAGATGTAAAGACCTAATCCAAGTCCCGGAAAGGTATGTTCCTTACTTCCGCTGACCCTGTAATATTGCTCAAAAACTTTATCTTTTTTATCCTCGGGAATACCAATTCCATAATCTCTTACAGAGAACATGACGCAGCCTTCTTCGGTTAGTTTTGTAGTGATCTGGATTTTATCAGAACTTGGAGAATACTTGATAGCATTGCTGATAAGATTGCTCATTACCTGCGATATGCGATGTCTGTCTCCATAGATATTCCCGATATTCTCTGCTTCAAGATAGATCCTGTGGCTGGTGCTCATCTGTTGTTCTGTGATGATCTCGTTAACCAGTTCATCAAAATTAAAATCAGATTTATTGAGAAGGATTTTTCCGTTCTGGATTTTTGTAACGTCCAAAAGATCATTAACAAGTGCCGTTAATTTATTGATCTGGTCATCCATTTTTTTGGCAACATCCGCATTGTTGTTATCGTCCTGCTTTCTCAGATTCTTTTCAAGGTATTGAGAATAGAGCTTGAGGCTTGTTAACGGTGTTTTGAGCTCATGGCTTGCAATACCAAGAAAATTATCTTTCTGCTGCTGGAACTGCTTGAATTCGTTAATGTCCGTACAAGTGCCGATCCATTGGATAACATCTTCATTAGGATCTTTTATTGGAATTGCCCTGCCTAAAAACCATCTGTAAGAATCTTCTGATTTATAATCCCGGAACTGATATTCGATCTCATAGGGTGACTTGTTTTTCTGGCTATTATTCCAGGTCTGCATTGCCCGGTTGATGTCATCAGGATGCAGGATCTTATGTGTTGCCGCCTCTCTGTTATCTATTCCTTCAAACCCGGTATACTCATACCATTTTTTGTTATAGTAATCTATATTGCCGTCTTTATCCGCAGTCCAGACGATAATCGGTAGACTGTCCGCCAGGTTTCTGTATTTTTCTTCTTTTTCTTCGATCTCTTTTTTCGCGAGAACAAGATCGGTAACATTGGTTGCAAAATTCAGGATCGCGTAAACTTCTCCGTTGGGATTGATAAGCGGTTTATAAGAAAAATTAAAATATAAAGTCTTCAGTATGCCATCAACTTCCAGCAACACTTTATCTTCTTTTGCAGCGTATGTTTTTTTGGTTTTGAAAATATCTTTCAGAATATTAATGAATGGCTGACCGTCCAGTTCCGGTAAGGCTTCCGCTAATTTTTTTCCGATAACCGATTTGTCTTTACCCCAGGTGTGGAGCATTGTATCGTTTGCCATATCAATAATCAGATCCTCACCCTTATATAAGGCAATAGAGTAGTCGGATTCTTTGATCAGATTTTCGAATTTATATTCGGTTTCCGCAAGTTTTATTTCTGCTAAAACCTGCTCTGTCACTTCTGTTGCGACTACACTGATTCCTATGATTTCGCTTTCGTCATCGTTATAGATTGGTGCATAGATGAAGTCGAAAAAACATTCTTCGGTTATTCCTTTTCTTACCAGATAGCATTTCTCTTTATAACCTTTATAAGGCTTGCCGGTAGTTTTTACATTCGAAAGAATTTCCATGAAAGGCTGACCTTCCAGTTCCGGCAATGCATCAATTAATTTGGTGCCGATAATTTGTGGAGGTTTTCCCCAGAGCTGGAGCATTTGCGGATTAGCAACCTTGATAACAAAATCGTCACCAACCAACATAGACATTGCTATCGGAGCATGAACAAGCAAAAGCGCCAAAGAATCCTGAGAAATATTAGTTTTGATGAAATTCTTCATTATGAGATAGACAATAAATTTACTACAATCATTATTTATTTTGAAAATTTTTGTTTTCCTATCAGTAATTCGAAAAATAATCTGAAATCAGAAAGTAACGACCAGATGGGATATTTGAATGTGGCTGGCGTATTTTTTTCAAATACAGCATGGCTGAACCATGCAAAACCATACCCGAAAATCGGGCAATACCAAAGAAATCGCTCCTTTCCGGATTTGATAACATAAAAAACTACTATGAAAACCAACAGTATTCCAATGAAATGAAACACTTTTGTGAGTGGTTTACTGTGTTCTGTAAGATAAAATTGATAAAATTCCTTATAGGTTTTAATTCTGTTATGAGACTCCATTCCCGGTTTGATTTAGTTTGCTGTTTTTATATCCATAAAGGAAATAAATTATCAAACCTATAGCAAACCACAGTCCAAACCAGAACCAATTTTCATGACTCATCCCGGTTAACAGATAAAGACATGAACTGAGACCGATCAAAGGGATTAATGAAAGATTTTTAACAAAAGCCAAGCCACATAAAACCAGATTAACTATAATGAAAACTATAATTGCCAAACGGAATTCGCCTTCATTCGGATCACTGATATTCATTAAATTTTGAAAGAATGCCGGCTGGTAAAAATAGAAGAATATTAATCCGCCAATAAAAATTAATGGGAAAAATAATTTGCCATTAATATAAGGTAAATGGAATCTGCCTTTGATTTTTTCTTTTGGAGGCAGCATTAGAACACCACCGCAAACCAAGACGAAAGCAAAAATAGTCCCGATGCTTGTAAAGTCAAGAACGAAAGTTTTATCAGTGAACAGAATCGGAACACCAACTACAATTCCTGTGATAACTGTTGCAAAAGAAGGTACTTTGTTTTTGCTGTGAACCTCCTGGAATTTCTTTGGCAAAAGCCCGTCTCTGGACATTGCCATCCAGATTCTCGGCTGGCCCATCTGGAAAACCAAAAGAACGGTCGTAATTGCTACAATAGCAATGAGAGCAACGATGAATTCCATCCACGGAAGATTGAGATTCGATTTGTCAAATACAAACGATAAAGGGTCGCCGATTCCGTCAAATTTTCTGTAATCGACTAATCCGGTTAATACCAAAGTCAGAATAATATAGATAACGGTACAAAGTCCCAATGAGATCAACATACCTTTTGGAAGGTCTTTCTGAGGATTTTTGGTTTCTTCTGACAGAACAGAAATTGCGTCAAAACCGATATAAGCAAAGAAAACACCTGAAACCGCAGACATTACACCTGCAAATCCGTTTGGCATAAAGGAAGGTTCCGAAGCTATAGAACTTGTCGGAAACCAGTTCCCTGTATTCACATAAGCGACACCAACTGCAATTACGAGAAGAATCACGAATAACTTTAGAATCACAAAAAAGTTATTGAAGTTCTTACTTTCCTTAATTCCCTGATAACAAAGCCAGGTAATTAACCCGTTGATAACCAAAGCAGGAATATCAACAATAATTCTCAGATTTCCAATGACAGGAGCGGATTTCCAGGCATTAATCAATTCCGTATTAGTCGAATGATTGAGAACTGCTTTTTTAGCTTCTGTGTAACTGCAGGTAAAATAATCCGGAATATGAACCCCGATTCTTCCCATGAAACTTGTGAAATAATCAGACCATGAAAAGGCAACATAGATATTTCCGAAAGAATATTCCATAATCAAAGCCCATCCAATAACCCAGGCAATCAATTCCCCGAAACTGGCGTAAGCATAAGTATAAGCACTTCCTGCGGTTGGAATCCTGCTCGCAAATTCGGCGTAACAAAGCGCTGTAAAAGCACAGGCAAAGCCACAAATCAGATATAAAACAATAACACCCGGACCGCCTCGGAAAATCGCTTCTCCTAAACTGCTGAAGCTTCCCGCACCAATAATGGCTGCAATACCAAAAAATACAATATCCCAAGTGCCTAAAACCCGATTCAGTTGCCCGTTATCTGTATTTTCTGCGTAGTGTTTTCTTCTGAAAAGTGAACTCATATTAGGTTAAAAATTTATGAAAGAAACAAATGTAATAAAATTTTGATGTTTTTAACATTTTACTTAAAAATTAAAACAGATTGTAGCTGGAAAAGCTTGTTGTTTTCTCGGATTAATTCCCGTTATTCTCCCACCTTTCTTCGGGATTTGTTCGGAAAAAGAATGTTTTTTCCGAAGAAGACTCGAAGGATTTCCGAACAATTCCCGAAGGACTACAACACATGACCGGTCAAAACCAGTCAGAACCGGTCAAAACCGTTCAGGGGTGTACAGGCTGTTGCTTTCTGCAATACCTTCGTCTTACAAATTTTAAAATCTTTGATATGGCAACATTAAACAAAGGAATCCTTGGCGGATTCTCCGGTAAAGTAGGAACAGTAGTAGGGGCTAACTGGCGTGGTCTGGACATCATCCGCAGCCGTCCTAAAATTTCAAAACGCAACCCCACGGAAAAGCAGCTTGAGCAGCAGATGAAATTTAAGCTGGCGATCAGCTTTTTGCAACCTGTTAAGTCAATCCAGTCGTTGTATTTCGGGTCGGAGAGTGGGGTGAAATCCAGGGTGAACCTGGCGGTGTCCTATACAATTAGTGAGGCGATACGGGTGGTGGCTGGTCTGCCGGAGCTGATCTACAACAAAGTACTGATCACCCGTGGCGAACTCACCAGCTTCCAGAATGCAGTGCTCACTACGCAGCCAGGCGGCGTGCTGCACCTGGAGTGGGAAGATAACAGCACGCAGGGCAATGCCGCTGCTTCAGATCAGGTCAGCCTGGTGTGCTACTGCGAAGAGCTGAAGAACTGGGAGATCTATGAGGGTATCGTAATGCGTTCCGACCTGATGGCAGACGTCACGCTTCCTGCGTATTGTCTGGGTAAGACAATGGAAGTCTATGCCTTTCTGAATAATGAAAAGCAGACGGCTGCTTCCACAAGTTTCTATCTCGGTGAATATCTGGTGAACTGATGCAGGAGATCCACTCGCAAGAGTGGATTTTTTATAGAATGTCTTTTTTTATTAAGGATAATTTAATTTCAGAAAAATATATTATTTTTACCGGAAAAATTATAAAGCGTCATATTTTGACGTTATCAGTTGATAATATTGCAACTGATTTGATTAGTAACTATAAAAACTCAAATTATGAAAAAGATTTCTACCACACTATTGGTGCTGGGTTCTGCTGTACTCTTTTCGCAGAAGATTTCCTGGCAAAAGAATATCGATTCCGGGACACAGGATTTTCTTTCCGGTCTGGCGGTTACGATAGATGGACAGTATTTAGTTTCGGGATCATCTATTCAGACCCTTCGACAAGTTCAGGGTGACAGCTCCGGCTCAACTGCCGTAAATCCATCATCAACCCACAATCAAAACAAAGGCTACGATTACCATATCCTTAAGCTTGACCAACAGGGTCAGAAGGTTTGGGAGAAGTATTTTTCAGGGAATCAGCATGATTATCTCAGCGCCACCGTTTCAACCAGGGAAGGTGGCTTTTTGTTGGCAGGGACTTCGTATTCGTCTTTAGGATTGGATAAGAAAGATAAATCTAATGGTTCTTCTGATATCTGGCTGATTAAGATCGATGAAAATGGGGAAGAACAGTGGCAGAAAACCATCGGCACAAGATACAGCGAAGAAGCGAGAAGTGTGACTCAGACCACAGATGAAGGCTACATTGTTGCAGGTTCTACCAATCATCCAAGATCAGGTTACGGTTCCAAAGATGTTCTGGTCATTAAGCTGGATAAGAAAGGCAGGATCATTAGTCAATTAATTCTAGGTGGCAAAGGTCTGGATGAAGTGGAGAAAGTGATCCCGACGAAAGACGGCGGCGTGCTGATGGGCATCTATTCCAGAAGCGGTATCTATGACGGAGAGTCAAAACCGAAGATCAATTCTAAGGATTTTTTATCTCAAAATTCAGGTTTAAATTTAAATAACAATTCATCCTCAAATTCCCAATCGACATCAAGTAATAATTCCAATCAAAATTCATCAAACTCAAATAATCAAAACGCCACCGAATCCTACGATATCAATTTCTACGGAAAATCATTCGGAAATTATGGCGAGGGCGATTACTGGATCATAAAGCTGGATAAGAATGGCAGTGTCCAATGGGAGAAAAACTTCGGCGGCAGTGAGGACGACCATGTTAGAACCATGGCATTGACAGACTCGGGTTATATTATTGGTGGAGAAAGCCGTTCAGAGACTTCGGGAAATAAGAGAGCTAAGCTGGAGGAAGGGACGGACCTTTGGGTATTGGCATTGGATGAGGACGGTAACGAGCAGTGGCAGCAGTCTTACAACTTTAAGAACCGGGATGTGATGATGAGCCTTAACACGATAAAAAACCCATCAACCAACAACGAAGAACCAACAACCAAGGGATTTCTGATTGGCGGCTACACGCAGTCGGAAGGCAAGGTGGAGAAGAATGATGAGACGTTCTGGATGCTTTACATTGACAGGAATGGTAAAGAAGTGTGGCGAAAATATGTTGAAGGCAGCGACAAGAAGAAAGAAGAAAGACTGACATCCGCATTACTGAACAGAGACGGCTCCTATATCCTGGCAGGAACGAGTGCAGAGGAACTAGGGAAAGAGAACTGGAAGGTGGTGAAGCTGGAGGATAAACAAATTGAAGACCTGATGGAGAATAAGGACATCCAGATCTACCCGAATCCTGTGAAGGATTACTGTTATGTGGAGATCGGGCTGGACTTCGAGAGTGCAGATGTTTATGTTTATGATATGACGGGGAAGGTGATCCAGACCCTGAGCACCAAAAATCGGGTGACGAAGATCGATACCTCAAAGCTTCCACAGGGTGTTTACATCATCAAAGCGAGCATCCCGACTCAACAAAATAAAAAACTAACTACTAAAATCGTGAAAGAATAAAACATAAATTATGAGAAAAATAATAATAATAGGAATCTTTGCATTTTCATCATTTATATATTGCCAAATAGATCCTACATCCCAAAATCCAAATAGCATGAGTAACACAGCCTCGCCCAATGCAGCAGGATTCATGAGATTTCAGGAATCACCAGTTAATTATTACAATGGTAAAAGTAGTTTTTCGATACCTATCTATGAGATTAATGTCGGAGGAATAAAGTATCCAATATCACTGTATTATGCTCAAGGAGGAATACAAGTTAATACTGTATCATCTGATGTAGGCTTGGGCTGGAGTCTGACATCCTCTTTTATTAACAGAACTGTTGTTGGAGATGCTGACTGGGAAACGATTCGTGATACGAAGACGGGGTCAGAGAAAACAAAATATGGATATTATGAATATTTAAGAGCAGGTTCAGCGGCTTTTAATGAGACTAAATCCATCGACTTCTATCCGGATCTTTTCAAGTTTGTGTCTCCAACCAATAGTACTCGATTTTACTACCCTAATGAATGGCAATTCATAGAGTTGGATAAAAAGAAAACCGATATTACTTATCAGTTAGAAAGTAAAAAACATAAGTACCTATTAGACAGTAAAGAAATAAATGATGTTTGGATAAATGATACATTTGAAATTATCGATTATAAAAGCTTTGAAGTAATAACTAAAGATGGTATTTCTTATTCATTTCAACCTAAAGATATTACTCATAGTTTCATTAATTCTGCAGAAAATGGAAATAATACTTATTTTGGGAATATAACCGGGACTTATCCCCGTGTGAGTTCTTGGTATGTTTCCAAAATAAAAAATCTAAATGGACTGGAAGAGGTTGATTTCACTTATGAGTCTTACACTACCGAAACAACGAATAAAGTAGATAACATTATAAACAGTCATCCATATTATCGTTATGAATCAAAATTTCCAGCATCTTATGCTTCGAATATCGCCAGCAATATTTATTTCAGGTCTGACAATCAGGCTAGTTTATATGATGGAGATTATGGAAGATATTATAACCGTCTTTTGGAAGTTCAGCGTCTAAAGAAAATCAAATTCAGAGGGGGATCTGTCGAGTTTAATTATGATTTAAATAGAGATGATCTGACTAATGGTAAAGCACTAACAGGGATTATTATAAAGGATGAAAATAATAATATTGTAAAAGAATTTGAACTAAAATATGATTATTTCGAATCTACGTTAATTAAAAACGAATTCAGTAAAAGATTAAAATTGTTATCTGTTCAAGAAAAGGGACACAACAAGTATGAGTTTGAATATTTTGAGGATCATAAACTTCCTAATGTTGGGTCTCCTTTGCAAGATTTTTTTGGTTACAATAATACTGATGAAACAACGGTTGAAACACCAACATACATTTTATCAAAATACTATTATTACCCAAACAAAAATGAGTATAGTATTCTTCCATATAATATAACTAATGATTCTAATCATTATTTGCTAATAAATGAACGATTCCTAAATGAACAAATTGATAAAGAGCCAAATGATTTGTCCAAGACTTGGTCACTTAAAAGTGTAACTCTTCCTACGGGTGGTAAAAATACATATGTTCTGGAAAGCAATACTTTTAATTTATGGGGAAACACTTTAAAAGGAGGCGGTTCAAGGATTAAACAACAAATCATTAAAGAGCAAACAGGAGGGCAACAAAGAACAATTAATTACTATTATAATAAAAATGCCACAACAACAAGTGGATATCTATTTAATGTGCCGCAAGCCGGCTACCCTACATCAATGCTGTTTCCTGTATCAACTACTTCTCCAAATTTATCGAGCTATGGATTATCATTAGTAGAATATTTTTTTATTTACAATAATGCTAAACTGAATTACGATTTATTAAACAACTTCTTTATTGGTTATTCGAAAGTTGAAGAGAACGAGGATGGAATAAAGACGGTTTATGAATTTACTAATGAAGAAAAGCCTAATATTTTAACACGATCATATACCAAATATGATAATACTTTGAGTCCTTTAAATATGCATCCACTCAGTCAATTTTTGATTTCTAACAGTGGATATGGAAATAATTTTTACATTGATAACAGCCATAGAAGAGGAAAACCTAAGTATATATCATTCTATGATAAAAATGGAGATTTGAAAGCCAAAAAGGAAAATATTTATAATGGTTATTTAGACCAATCAGGAAATGATATGGATTATGGACAATCTATTGTAGGTGCTGCAATATATGTTGATCCACTTTCAAGCAACTATGATTCATATGAATTAATGCAGTTTCAAAAAACATATTACACGACTAATTATAATCTTACTTACTCCAAAACCACAAAATATCTGCCATCTGGTAATATCGAAGATGAAAGTTATCGATATTACGATGGAGTCAATCAAAATCTAGTTGGCTCTGCACATAAAATTGGAAATGGTGTTACCTATCCTAACCTGGATGTAAAAAAATATATTTATCCTTATAATATTCCAAACTATCCATTTCAAACCTTTGAAGAAATTAATAAGTTTGACACTCCTGTCCTGACTCAGAGCTATTCGGGAGAGATTGATCCTGCCAACATAGGTTATATTGCACCTTGGAAAATGACATCTCAATCAAAGATTATATTTTCCAATGATAACAAAACAAGTAACATGATTATGCCAACACAAGCTATGACCGCAATTGGGCAGGATGCTTTCTATGAAGTTGGCAAGTTTGACCTTTATGATGATAAAGGTAATCTGCTTCAATCCACCAAAGATGGATTGTCGACCACATATATATATGGATACAAACAATTGTACCCAATTGCTAAGATAGTTGGAGCAACATATGATCAGGTAATGTCGGCGATGGGAGAAGTACCCACAACAAATACGTCGTATTTAAATCTTAATATTGTTAAAAAATCTGATCTTGACAAGGATCAGACTACAGAAAATGACCTGATCACCGCTTTAGATTCATTCCGGAAAGAAGCTAACTTGGCAGGATATGCTGTCACTACATTCACTTATAACCCATTGGTAGGAGTTACTTCTGTCACACCACCTTCCGGAATGCGGGAAGTTTATGTATATGAAGCGGTTACCAATAAGCTGAAAGAAGTGAAAAGAATGGAGAAAGATGCCAGCGGTAATGATGTTTACAGAACTCTGAAAGAGTACGAATACCATTACAAACCTTAAAAACACTAATTATCATGAAAAGAATATTTTTGATATCAGGATTGTTGTCTTTAGCGATAAACCTGAACGCACAGACATCTACGGAGAATTATATATTGTCTACGACATATCTTAATGAGAATAAGACCAAAAAAGTCCAGGCTATACAATATATGGATGGTCTTGGCCGACCAAAGCAAAGCATTGCCATAAAAGCCAATCCCAATGGTAAAGACATGGTAATTCCTGTTGAATATGATAACTATGGCAGAGCGGCGAAAAGCTATCTGCCATTGCCAGTCAATTCTCTTAATGGTAACATCCAGCCAATTGCCGGTAATGATATCAACGATTATTACAATACACTCTTTGGGAATGTGCCGAATGCCTACGCTGAGACAGTGTTTGACGATTCTCCATTAAACAGGGTAAAAGAATCTGCTTTTCCCGGAGCAGACTGGAAAAAAGGAACAACGGGCCAGACAACCCCGCCAAATACCGTAAGATACGATTATGACACCAACTCCTCCCAGGACGGAACCATCAAAAAATATACTTCACCTACCGGAACACCGGACTCATATGCTTACAATGAGCTTTACAAACTCAGGACAACGGATGAGGATGGAAATGAGACATATACATTCCAAGATAAGCAGGGACACACGATCTTAAAAAGAAAAATTAATAAAAAGCTGGAGGACAATACTGAGGAAAAAATTGATACCTATTATATTTATAATAAATATGGTCAGCTTAGATACATCATTCCACCGGAAGCGGCGGCTATAGCATCAATGCATTATGGCAATCAAAGAGACCTCTGCTACGAATATGAATATGATAGTAAAAACCGCCTTATAAAAAAGAAATTGCCCGGTAAAGACGAAGAGTATATGGTGTATGACAAACAAGACCGCTTAATATTCTATCAGGATAGCAAACTCGCTTCTGTCAACAATTCTTTTGGTGCCAAAGGCTGGCTTTTTACCAAGTATGACCAGTTCAACAGGGTAGTCTATACCGGTTTTGTCGCAAGCAATGATGTAAGAAGCGTGGTACAGAATATTGTGGATACCAGCAGCAGTGCTACCAATAACGAATCCCGAACGACAACGCCTTCTAGTTATAACGGGCAAGACCTTTACTATACCAACAATGCTTTTCCTACGGTAATTACAACATTACTTTCTATCA
>Ga0209933_1001700_pt1 | contig 17613 bp, 17 predicted proteins | sample ThiBiot_300_biof_FD_183944 | JGI IMG/M metagenome (GOLD analysis project Ga0209933, IMG submission 183944) | Wastewater bioreactor microbial communities from Cape Town, South Africa - Thiocy_cont_300_biof (SPAdes) | ecosystem: Engineered > Bioremediation > Thiocyanate > Unclassified | place...
GAGCCGGTCCGTGAAGGAAAGGTCACATGCCGCAACTCGTCTTCATCGCTCTGATCGGCGCCCTCTGCGTCGTTGCGGCACGCGCGCTCGCTCGCCAGCGCGCCGAGGCCCCCATCCGCGTGCGGAACACCGACCGGTCCGGCCGTGCCATCCCAACGCTGGTGCAGGATCCCGTCACGGGCATCTACCGCCCCGCGCGCCGCGACTGATCATCAAGCCATTCGTTGATGCCGGGGGAAGGTCCGGGCATCACGCACCGGACGCGATATCGAGCGAGCCTCGTTGATCGAGACTCGCTGCCTGTCGTTGCACTCAGCCGCCGACCTTTGAGAAGTCCGCGACGGCCTGCGTCGCCTGGCGGAAGGCGGCGAGCATGCGCAGGCGGTTGGCGCGCACCGCCGGATCGTCGGCATTGACCAGAACCTTGTCGAAGAACGCATCAACCGGCGCCCGTAGCGCCGCGAGCGCCGTCATGGCGACGGCATAGTCCTCGCGTTCTACCGCGCTCTCGGCCCCGGCCAGCGCCCGCTCAAGCGCCGCCGCCAGCGCATTCTCCTCGGGCGCGACGAAGAGCGCCGGGTCGATGGCGCCGTCGAAGCGCTCGCCGCCCTTCTCCTCGGCCTTCAGGATATTCGCGGCGCGGCGATAGCCCGCGAGCAGGTTCGCCCCGTCCTCGGTGGCGAGGAACGCGCCGAGCGCCTCGACGCGGCGGACGATGTCGACGAGGTCGTCCTGCGCCGCTCCGGCCATCCCGGCGGCGAGGACCGCGTCCACGAGGTCGTGCCGGGCGCCCGAGTCGCGAAGCTGGACCTTGAGGCGTTCGTGGAAGAAGGAGACGAGATCGGCCGCGATGTCTCCGGAAGCGCCGTCATTCCGCCCGAGCACCCGCCCGCCGCTCGATATCAGGGCGCGCAACCGAAGCCGCAACCCGCTCTCCAGCACGATCCGGATCACGCCGAGCGCGGCGCGGCGGAGCGCGTAGGGGTCCTTCGAGCCTGTCGGCTTCTCGTCGATCGCCCAGAAGCCCGCGAGCGTATCGAGCTTGTCGGCGAGGGCGACGGCGATGGCGACCGGATCGGTCGGGACGCGGTCGGAGGGGCCCTGCGGCTTGTAATGATCCTCGATCGCCGCCGCGACCGACGGGTCCTTGCCCTCGGCGGTCGCGTAATAGCGGCCCATCAGGCCCTGAAGCTCGGGGAATTCGCCGACCATCTCGGTGACGAGGTCGAGCTTGGCAAGCTCCGCCGCTTCACGCGCCTTGGCGACATCGGCGCCGACCAGCGGTGCGATTTCGGACGCCAGCGCGACGATCCGGTCGATGCGCTCGCGCTGCGTGCCGAGCTTCTCGTGGAAGACGATGGCGTCGAATTTCGGCAGCCGGCTTTCCAGCGTCGCCCTGCGATCGGTGTCGTAGAAGAACTTCGCGTCCGAGAGGCGCGCGCGGATGACGCGGCCATTGCCGGCGGCGATCGCGACGCCACCGTCACGCGCCTCGATGTTCGAGACGAGGATGAAGCGGTTGGCGAGCGCCGTGCTGCCCGGCTGCCGCAGGACGAAGCATTTCTGGTTGGCACGAATGGTGGCGCGGATCACCTCCGGCGGGATGGCGAGGAATTCTTCCTCGAAGGTTCCCGTCAGCACCACCGGCCATTCGACGAGGCCCGCGACTTCATCGAGCAGCCCGGCGTCCTCCACCAGTTCCAGTCCCAGCGCAAAGGCGCGTTCGCGGGCGTCGTGCAGGATGATGTCGCGGCGGCGGTCGGCGTCGAGCACGACTTTGGCCTTTTCCAGCTTCTCGACATAGTCGTCGAAGCGGCGCACCTCGAAGGGCGCCGGCGCCATGAAACGGTGGCCACGCGTCACATTGCCGGAACGAATGCCGTCGACCTCGAAGCGCACGATCTCGGGATCCTCGGTCTCCGGCCCGAAGGTGCAGAGGATCGATTGCAGCGGGCGCACCCATTGCAGGCGCCCGGTGCCCCAATGCATCGATTTCGGCCAGGGGAACGAGCGGATGATGGCGGGGATCGCCTCGGCGAGGATCTCGGTCGTCTCGCGTCCGGCCTTCTCGATCACGGCGACGTAGAAATCGCCCTTCTTCGGGTCGGCATGAACATGCGCTTCCTCGATCGAGGCAAGTCCGGCCGAGCGCAGGAAGCCCTGGATCGCCGCATCCGGCGCGCCGACCTTCGGGCCCTTGCGTTCTTCGCGCGTCGCCGCCGAGCGCGCCGGCACGCCGGTCACCGTGAGTGCCAGCCGCCGCGGGGTCGCGAAGGCCTTTGCGCCCTCATAGTGAAGGCCGGCATCGACGAGCGCGCCGGTCACGAGGCGCTGCAGATCCTCCGCCGCCTTGCGCTGCATGCGCGCCGGAATTTCCTCGGAGAAAAGCTCAAGCAGAAGTTCGGGCATCGGGTGCTACCGGTCTTGTCGCCATCGCGCGCGATGGCGAGAGAAGTGTTCAGCGGATGGAAGGACGGAGGCTAGCCCTCCTTCCCTCCGGCTTCCGTCTGGAGCCAGGCGGCGCCGCAGGCCTTGGCGAGTTCGCGGACGCGCAGGATGTAGCTCTGCCGCTCGGGGACCGAGATCACGCCGCGCGCGTCGAGCAGGTTGAAGCGGTGGCTCGCCTTGATGCACTGGTCATAGGCCGGCAGCACCATCTTCTGGCGCTGGTCGTTGGCGCCGGGCTCCGGCTTGCCGGCTTCCAGCAGCATCCGGCATTCGCGCTCGGCATCCTCGAAATGCCGCTTCAGCATCTCGGTGTCGGCATATTCGAAATTGTGCCGGGAATATTCCTCCTCGGCCTGCTTGAAGACATCGCCATAGGTCACCTTCTCGGCGCCCTCGCGGCCGTTGAAATTGAGCTCGTAGCCGTTGTCGACGCCCTGCAGATACATTGCGAGGCGCTCGAGGCCGTAGGTCAGTTCGCCCGAAACGGGGAAGCACTCGATGCCGGCCACCTGCTGGAAATAGGTGAACTGCGAGACTTCCATGCCGTCGCACCAGCACTCCCAGCCGAGGCCCCACGCGCCGAGCGTCGGGCTCTCCCAGTCGTCCTCGACGAAGCGGATGTCGTGCAGGCTCATGTCGATGCCGATCGCCGCCAGCGATTCCAGATAGAGTTCCTGCAGATTCGGCGGGTTCGGCTTCAGGATGACCTGGAACTGGTAGTAGTGCTGGAAGCGGTTCGGGTTCTCGCCATAGCGCCCGTCCTTCGGCCGCCGCGAGGGCTGCACATAGGCGGCATTCCAGGGCTTCGGCCCCAGCGCGCGCATGGTCGTCGCCGGATGAAACGTGCCGGCGCCGACCTCCATGTCATAGGGCTGCAGGATCACGCAACCCTTGTCCGCCCAGAAGCGCTGAAGCGCCAGGATGAGACCCTGGAAGGACCTCTCGGGGCGCATATGCGGGGGCAGGTCGTGGGAGTGCGCTTCGGACACGGGCGTACCTTCGCGGATATCGAAAGGGGCGCGGCGGGATGCCGCTCAAAATGGCGCGGCACCCTAATCGCGCGACGCGCGCGCGGTCAAGGAAACCTGCCTCGCAACGCGCGCCGATCCGCCGGGCTCACCCGTGCTCGTGCTCGGGGCTCCGAGGGACGTCCAGCGTCTCGGCCGGCGTCCGCACGGCGGCGACCTGATCCTCTCCGCCATGCTCCTCGCGACGGGGCGCCGCGCCGGGAGCCGGGCGAACTCGCCCGGTAAAGGTCAACGGCGGTGCCTCGCCGCTCTTCGGCTGGCCGAACCAGAGGGTGCGCTGCGGGAAGGGGATGTCGATGCCGCGCTCGTCGAGCGCCGTCTTGAGCGCCTCGGTATAGGCGCGCCCGACGGCCCATTGCTGGCCGGCGCTGGTCTTGATCCGGACACGGATGGTGACGCCGTTGTCACCGAGCCCGATGACGCCCTGCATGTCGAGCGGCTCGAGGATATGGGCGGCATGCGGCGTTTCTTTCAGGCGGTCGAACGCGTCGAACATCACCTGCTTCACTTCGCTGATGTCCTCGCGATAGGCGACGCTGAGTTCCTCCACATGGAAGGCGAAGCCGCGCATGAAGTTTGAAACGCTGTCGACGGAGGAGAACGGGATGACGTGGTAGACGCCCGAGAGGTCGCGCAGGCCGACGGAACGGATCGTCAGCCGCTCGACCACGCCCGAGATGCCGCCAGCCGTCACCACTTCGCCCTCGTTCATGGCGTTCTCGAGCTGGATGAAGGCACCGGTGATGATGTCCTGGACGAGCTTCTGCGCACCGAAGCCGACCGCAAGGCCCACGACGCCCGCGCCCGCGATGAGCGGCGCGATGTTGACCCCGAGTTCCGACAGCACCAGCATGAGCCCGATCGCTGCGAAGACGACCGTGATCGCATTGCTGAGCAGCGAGAACAGCGTCCGCGTTCTCGCACGCATGGCGCGGCCGCGGCTCGGATTGAGCTGATATTCGATCCATGACGTCGCGGCGAGCCAGCCAGCGATCATCAGCAGCAGCACGACGGCCGCGGCGGCGATGCGCCGGATCAAGCTGGCATTGTCGACGTCTCTCAGCCAGCCCGAGATGTCGATCAGGGTCCAGGCATCGAGGATGGCGAGGAACACAATGCAGATCGCCACGATCCTGATCGCGGCGGTCATGGTCGGCACGAAGAGATTCACCCGCCGTTCGAGCATCGGGAGGCTCGCCTTCAGCGAGTCCGGCAGATGGACCCGGCCGCCATCCGCACGCCGCGTGAAACGGAGTACCAAGGCTCCGACAGCGAGGGCCACGATGCTCCACAGCGTTGCCGACAGCATGAAGAGAAGGGCGTCGGCGGGGCGGGTCGACCAGACGACGAATCCCGTCAGCAGATAGGCGATCAGAAGGATGTGCCAGATGCCGGACAGGCGCACGAGCATGCGCGCTATTGCAGGGCTCTCGGCGGTGTTCGAGGCTTCCACCAGCTGGCGGCGCACCGAATGCTGGTTTCGCAGGATCAGGATGATCGCCGTGACCGTCGCCGCGACGACGATTGCCATCCTGAGACCGATCCCGAGACGGAAGCCGACGAGGTGGCTGACGGCGGGACCGACAAAGACCAGCCCGTAGCTGACGAAGCTGACCAGTGCTCCGATCCGCGTCGACCAGTACCCGGCGAAGCTGTCAGGGCAGTCGACAAGCCGAAGATTGGCGTGTTGGGGGCGGAAGAGGATGCGGACGACCTGGCGTGCCGCCTCGGCTGCCGCATAGGCGGCCAGGAGCTGCGCCTCGACGAATCCGAGCCGGCCGGTCTCGCTGACCCAGGCGCCGACGCCGATCATGGCGAGGAAGCCGACGATCGAGGGGACGAAGTCGATGAGCGCGGCGGCCGCGCCGAGCAGGAAGCGCTGCCAGCGGGGTCGGCCTGCTGCGCGCCGGTCAAGCTTGCCCAAGGGAAGCTGCGCCAGCGCCCGCAGCAGCGTGGTGACGATGATCGCGGCGAGGATCATCGCTCCCGCCGCTTCGCTCCGGGCGAGAAGCTCCGACCAGTCGACGGCGATGCTGCCATCGAAGAACGCGCGCAGATTGAGGAGGCCCGACCAAGTGCGCTGGACGATGTCGGTCACGCTGCCGACGACGGACGCCGTCAGCGCGTCGACATCCGCCGTCAGGCCCGGCGGAAAGAGCGATGCCGGGGCAGCGTCGGCGGCCGGCTCGGTCGCGGTGCCGGCAGGAGCGTCCGCGCGCCGCAACTGCTCGAGGAAGAGATCGCGCGCGGCGGGATCCGCGAGCACGCGCGCCAGGGCCTCGCTGACGTCCCGGACCGCCGCCTCGGGCGCGGGCTCCTTGGCGGCGGCCGGCGCGGTGGACTGTCCCGGCAGCGCCGGCAGCTGGGCTTCGGCATAGCCGGCTCCGGCCAAAAGCAGAACCAGCAGCAGCCCGACCAGGGCCAAGCTTCGTTTCACGCTTTGGAAGCGCCACGATCCATTGCTCGCCCGTTCGCCTGCCGCGTTTCCGATCGCCGATTGCATTCCGTTCCCTTCGTCGCTCCGCGCAGCCGTCGCCGCGCGAGATCGCTCCCCCGACGGCCGCCAATGCCTGGCCAACGCTTCGGGCCGCCAATCGTTCGCTCCGACGCGTGATGGCGACCGACCCTGAGCGGCAGCCGCGCCTTGAGGAGCCGCGGCCGGCTATCGGTCGGCAGCCGCGAAGGGGTAGGATACTGGCGCCCCATCCCTAGATGACGAACGGGGTCAGCAGAGGGAACCAGCCATGTCATCCTTCAAAGCCGTCTTGATCCGACAGCCCGAAGCGGGCGAGGCGACGTCCGTCGGCTTCGAGACGCTCGAAGACGCCGATCTCATGGAGGGCGACGTCACGGTCCGGGTCGAGCGCTCGACGGTCAACTACAAGGACGGCCTCGCGATCACGGGCAAGGCGCCGGTCGTGCGGCGGTTTCCGATGGTGCCGGGCGTCGACGGGGCGGGGATGGTCGAGCAGTCGGCGAGCCCGCTGTTCAAGGTTGGCGACAGGGTCCTCCTGAATGGCTGGGGCGTCGGCGAGACGCATCTCGGGGCCTATGCCGAGCGCGCTCGCTGGAAGAGCGACTGGCTGCTGCCGCTGCCCGCCGGTTTCTCGCCCGACGAGGCGATGGCGATCGGAACCGCCGGCTATACGGCGATGCTGGCCGTGATGGCGCTCGAGCGGCACGACATCCATGCGGGCGCCGGACCGGTACTGGTGACCGGCGCCGCCGGCGGCGTCGGCTCGATCGCGGTCGCGCTGCTGGCCGGGCTCGGCTATCACGTCGTGGCCTCGACCGGCCGCGCCGAGGAGGCCGGCTATCTCAAGGATCTCGGCGCCGCCGAGGTGATCGAGCGAGCGAGCCTCGCCGGTCCGCCGAAGCCGCTGGCGAAGGAGCGCTTCATCGGCGCCATCGACGCGGTCGGCGGCCCGACGCTCGCCAATGTGCTGTCGATGATCCGCTATGGCGGCGCTGTCGCGGCCTGCGGCATGGCCGGCGGGCTCGATCTGCCCGGCTCCGTCGCGCCCTTCATCCTGCGCGGCGTCGCGCTCTACGGCATCGATTCCGTCTATGCGCCCAAGTCCGTCCGCCTCGCGGCCTGGGAACGGCTCGATCGCGACCTCGACCGCGTAAAGCTTGCCAGTGCCATGCGCCGCATCCCGTTCGATGACGTCATCGATGCCGCTCGCGACATCATCGAGGGCAAGGTGAGGGGACGGCTGGTCGTCGAGATCGGCTAGGCCGTGCCGAACGCTTCACGCTGCAGCTGCCCGGTTCGCAACAGATGCTGCAGCGTGTAGGCGACGGAAAGGGCGTCATCGAGGGCGTCGTGGCCCCGGAGCGGCGGGTGCTGGACGCCGTAATAGTCCGCAAGCTTGTTGCTCGGCGTCCGTGCCAGGTCCTCGATCGGCATGCCGGCGGCGAGCAGCAGCTTGACGGCATTGTCGAACCGCGCGGCGGGGATCGACGGCTCCACGCCGGCAACATAGCAGCTGATCGCCACCATGTTCAGTTCGTCTTTGCCCCATGACCAGAACGTCGCTCCGTCCGAGAACCGGTCGAGGGCCAAGAGCGCCTCGGACTGGTCGACGCCCTTGGTGTCGATGTCCTCCTCGGTGATGCCGGTCAAGGTCGTGAAGAACGGGTCGAGCGCGTAGCGATTGCCGAACCGGTCGATCGGCCGGACATAGGCGGAGAAGCGATCGAGGATGGGCGCGTCGCCATCGAGCCCGAGCTTTACGGCGCCGATCTGCGCGATGACGGGATCCGGGTCATGCGCCGCGCACCAGAAGCGGCGCTGCGAGCCTTCGAGACAGAGAAACTCGCAGTCGAATATGATGGCGGTGTTCATCGCCGAGTGCCTCCCAGTGCTGCGCAAATTCGCGCTCCGCGGCGGCACCCCCGGCGCCGCTCAGATCCAGCCGCCGCCGAAGGTCTTGTAGAAGATGTGGTGGCTGATCTTGTCCATCTTCTTCATGGTCCGCGCCCAGCGCGGCTTCACATAATTGGCGTGGTAATGCGTCGCCGAGCCGACATCGGGGTTCCACCAATCCTCGCGCGAGACGACACGCTTCGCCAGTTCCTGCGCGCGCCGCCATGAGGTCATGTCGGTGATGCGGTCCTTGATGCCGTCGCAGGCGAAGGAAAACTGGCAGGCGTCCCGCATGTCCTTGTTCTGGTAGACGACGCCGCAGATCGTCTTCGGATAGGCCGGGTTCTTGAGACGGTTGATGACGACCTGCGCCACCGCCAGCTCGCCCTTCACAGGCTCGCCGCGCGCTTCGAAATAGATCGCGGTGGCGAGGCATTTCAGCTCGGACTTCGAGGCGGCGCTTTTGGGGATCGGGTTCATCACCCACCAGTGGTCGGGCTTGCCGTCCTTGCCGATCCGCTTCGGACCGGCGAGCAGCGCGTCGAAAGGCGCAGTGATGGCGGCCGCGTCGGGATTGGCATAGGCGGAGACGGCGAGATCGTCGGCCTCCCTGCCGGGGCGGGGGACGGCGCCCGTCACCGAGGCGAGAACTGCCGCCGGCGCCGCCACCGGCTTCGGCGGCGCTGCCATGGCGACCGCGACCCGCGGCATGACGATCGCGCTGGCGAGCTTCGCGTCGGCGGCGCCAAAGACGAAGGCCGAGGCGTCGCGCTGCAGCACGCCGGCCGAGAAGCGGGTCGGCATCACCGGACGCGGGCGCGACATCGCCGCGTCCGCCTTGCCGGCGCGGTTGACGGTCGGCGGCACGAAGGCCGGTGCCGAGACGAAGCCGGATGCCACGACCGAGAGTTTCGGCCGCGTATCGATGTCGAGGCCGGCGGTGAAGACGGTGGCGGCGTCTCCGTCAGCGAGGGTCGGCTCATACCGTGCGCCGTCGGGCACCGCTTCGAGCCGCGCGAGCCAGCGCTGCGAAAGCGGCAGGTCCTTGCCGAAGAGGCTCGCCACGTCCTGCAGCGCCACGGAGGTGGAGGAGAGCGCCAGGATGGCCGCGCCAAGGATCGCGGTGAGGGTCGCCATGCGCGCGCGGCGCGGCTTTGGCCGCTTGCGGCGGGCGACATGGATGACGAGCGGCGGCCCGGGCGGGTGATAGACCGTCAGCGAGGACGGAGACGGCAGCGGGCTGACCATCGGGCACGCAACTCCACGCGCACGAACCAACAAAGGCCGGTGTGGATTGCCGGCAACGTTCGTAAAATCTGCCGGATTAACCTTGAGACGAGATTAACGGCCGGCCCTTTCCGCAGACTGCCGCCAAAAAAGGAAACGGCCGGGCGAGGGCCCGGCCGTTTCGGCGTTAATCGTGTGCCGCTCAGGCGTTGGCGGCGAGCTTCTGCTCGGCCGGCGTGACGGCGGCGGTGTAGTCCGCCATCAGGGTCTCGCTCATCTTGCCCGGCGTGAAGCGATAGGGGCCGATTTCGGAGACGGGCGTCACTTCGGCGGCGGTGCCGCACAGCCAGCATTCCGTGAAGCTCGGCAACTCGTCCGGCGAAATGCGGCGCTCGACGACCTCGAAACCGCGCGCCTTGGCGAGCGCAATCACCGTCTGCCGGGTGATGCCGTTCAGGAAGCGGTCGGCGAGCGGGGTGTGGATCACGCCATCCTTCACGAAGAAGATGTTGGCGCCGGTCGCCTCGGCGACATTGCCTTCCCAGTCGAGCATCAGCGCATCGGCATAGCCGCGGCGCTCGGCCTCATGCTTGGAGATCGTGCAGATCATGTAGAGGCCCGAGGCCTTGGCGAGCGAGGGCGCCGTCGCCGGATCGGGGCGGCGATATTTCGCGAAGTCGAGGCGGATGCCCTTCAGCCGCTCGGCCGGGCTGAAATAGGACGGCCACTCCCAGGCGGCGATCGCGACATTGATCTTGTTGTGCTGCGCCGAGACGCCCATCATCTCGCTGCCGCGCCAGGCGATCGGACGGAGATAGCCGTCGACGAGGCCGTTCTTCGCGAGGGTCGCGTCACAGGCGGCGTCGATCTCCTCGACCGTGTAGGGGATCGTGAAATCGAGGATCTCGGCCGAGTGGAACAGGCGCTCGGTGTGCTCGCGCAGCTTGAAGATCTTGCCGCCATAAGCGCGCTCGCCCTCGAATACGGCGCTCGCATAGTGCAGGCCGTGCGTGAGGACGTGGACCTTGGCATCCTTCCAGGCCACGAAGGAGCCATTCATCCAGATCCATCCATCTTTCTGGTCGAAGGCAGGCGCGCTCATTGTCGTTGCTCCCGGTCCGGGCCGCGCTCGCGGCCCTTTGGCGAATCCGGGCGGCGTTTGCGCGCCGCTCCGGCAGGTGAGAAAAGCCGCAAGGCCCTGCGGCAACAGGGGCCATGCAAAGATGGCCGATTTTGCGCAGCGCGGAAATGATCTCTAATGTGCCGGTCGAAGCGCTGCCTCGGCATCGGGCCGAAGCGCGGGACGGCGGGCGCGGTCGAAGATTTCGTCGCGGCGGCTATTCTCGTAACAATCGAACCGAAATATGTCAATATGGCTGACGTAAATTTCGCCGACGAGGCGGAGGACCCCGAGGTTCCGGATCGCGCCGAGCGCGGCGGGCCGCTGGTGACGGCCCCGGTCTCGGTGGCCGACCGGCCGGAGATCGTGCTGATCGAACTCCTGTTCTACGCCTATCGCGACTTCGTTTCCGATCCCGACGCCGTCCTCCTCAACTACAATTTCGGCCGTGCGCATCACCGCGTGCTGCATTTCGTCGACCGCCATCCCGGCATGCGGGTCGCGGATCTCCTCGATATCCTCAAGATCACCAAGCAGAGCCTTGGACGCGTTCTGAAGGAGCTGATCGACACCGGCTTCATCGAGCAGGTGCCGGGACCGGTCGACCGTCGCCAGCGCCTCCTCTATCCGACGGAAAAGGGCAGGGCGCTCTCCGCGCGGCTGACCGAGCCGCAGGCGCGGCGCATCAATGCCGCGCTCGCCGCGCTCGACCCCGCCGGCCGCGCCGCGGCCGAGCGCTTCCTCAAGCTGATGATCGACGCCGACGAACGGGATAAGGTGTCGAAACTGATCAGTCGGTAACGCGTGCTGGAGACTGCCATGACCGATCCCGCCGGTCCGGAATTTCCGGCTCTTCCCGATGATGCACCGCATCTTTTGGTCATCGACGACGACCAGCGCATCCGCTCGCTGCTGTCGCGCTATCTCTCCGATCACGGCTTCCGGGTCGATACCGCCGCCAACGCCGCCGAGGCACGGCTGCTGCTCGCCTCGCTCGCCTTCGATCTCATGATCCTCGACGTGATGATGCCCGGCGAGAACGGGCTCGACTTGCTGAAGAGCCTCCGGGCGACGATGCAGGTGCCGATCCTGATGCTGACGGCGCGTACCGAGATCGACCATCGCATCCGCGGCTTCGAGGGCGGTGCCGACGATTATCTCGGCAAGCCCTTCGAGCCGCGCGAACTGGTGCTGCGCATCAATGCGATCCTGAAGCGCGGCGCGCCGCCGACGGCGCCGCTGATCGAGCAGCTGCGCTTCGGGCCGTTCGCCTTCCATATCGGCCGGCGCGAGCTCCGGCGCGGGCAGGAAGTCATCCGCCTCACCGACCGCGAACGCCAGATCATGGCGGTCTTCGCCGCGACGCCGAACGAGACGGTGCCGCGTCTGGCGCTGCTTTCCGAGGACGAGCCGGCCGGCGAGCGCACGATCGACGTCCAGATCAACCGCCTCCGCCGCAAGATCGAGGTCGACCCGGCCAATCCGCTCTATCTGCAGACGGTGCGCGGCATCGGCTACCGCCTCGTGACGGAGGCCTGAGGCGTGGCGGCGCCGATCGCCGGCGGCATCCGCGTTGAAGGGCGAGCCGCGTGAGCGAGCGCCCGCCACATCCATTTCACCGCGCGGGCCGCATCGGCAGCTGGCTCGACTGGCCGATGGTCGCGAATGCGCGGCGGCTGACGCGCGCGCCTGTGATGAACGCTTTCCGGCGCTTCCTGCGGCGCGCGGAGCCGGTGACCTCGGTCCTTCTGGCGCCCTATCGCTTCCTTGGGCAGCGGCTCGGCGCGGCGATGCCGAAGGGGCTTTACGCCCGCGCGCTCATCATCATCATCGCGCCGATCGTCATCCTGCAGTCTGTCGTCGCCTTTGTCTTCATGGAGCGCCACTGGCAGACGGTGACGCGACGCCTTTCGGCGGCGACGGTGCGCGACATCGCCGCGATCGTTGATCTCATCGAAACCTATCCGGCCGATCCGACCTATGGCGAGATCATCCGCATCGCGCAGGATCGGCTCGGCCTCATCATCTCGGTCGTGCCGGGCGAGCCGCTGCCGCCCGCGGCGCCGAAGCCGTTCTTCTCGCTGCTCGACAGCGCGCTCTCGGACGAAATCAGCCAGCAGATCGGCAAGCCGTTCTGGATCGATACCGTCGGCAAGTCCAATCTCGTCGAGGTACGTATCCAGCTCGGCGACAAGGTGCTGCGCGTGCTCGCCCGCCGCAGCCAGACCTATGCGTCGAACTCCGAGATCTTCATTTTCTGGATGGTCGGCACCTCGGCGGTGCTGCTCATCATCGCCATCGTCTTCCTCCGCAACCAGATCCGCCCGATCCAGCAACTGGCCGACGCCGCCGAGAGCTTCGGCAAGGGCCGGGCGATCGAGGAGTTCAAGCCGCGCGGAGCACGCGAGGTCCGGCGAGCCGGCGCGGCCTTCATCGAGATGAAGGACCGCATCAACCGCCAGATGGAGCAGCGCACGACGATGCTCGCCGGCGTCAGCCACGATCTCCGCACCGTGCTGACGCGCTTCCGCCTGCAATTGGCTCTGCTCAGGGACAATGCGGATGTGCGCGCGATGCGCCGCGACGTCGACGACATGCAGCGCATGCTGGAGGGCTATCTCGCTTTCGCGCGCGGCGATGTCGACGAGCCGACGCTTCCGACCGATGTCGCGGCGCTGATCGAGGATGTCGTAGGCGCCTCGCGACGGGTCGGCCACGCGATTGCCGGCCGCTTCGAGGGCGATCCGATCGTCGATCTGCGGCCGAGCGAGTTCAAGCGCTGCCTTGGCAATCTCATCGCCAATGCCTGCCGGCACGGCTCCACGGTCGAAGTGACGGCTGTGCACGCCGATGGCTGGCTCAGCGTCGCGGTCGACGATGATGGCCCCGGCATTCCGGAGGCGGAGCGGGAGATGGTGTTCCGGCCGTTCTACCGTCTCGACGAAGCGCGCAATCTCGACGAAAGCGGCACCGGCCTCGGCCTGTCCATCGCCCGCGACATCGCCCGCGCCCATGGCGGCGATGTCGAACTCGGTACCGCCCCGCTCGGCGGTCTCAGGGCGATCATCCGCATCCCGGCGTGAGGCCTTGCCTCCTACGACCCTTTCCGCAGCCGGATCACCGTCCCCCAGGGATCCATGACCTCGCGCTCCGTGACGACGGCGCTGCCTGAAAGCGAGACATAGGCGAGGCCGCCCCGCGCAGGGTCGCGCGGGCCGGCGCCGCGGCTTCTCCAGATATTGCCGGCGATGTGGTGATGGTAGCCGCCCGATGACAGGAACGTCGCGCCCGGATAGCGGGCTACCACATCGAGCCCGATCTCGGATGTCCACCAGTCCTCGGCCACCTTGTCGTTTCCGACGCGCAGATGGACATGGCCGATCCGCAGGGCGTCGGGGGCGGACCCATAGGGCGTGGCCTCCGCGGGCACGGACCTGAGGATGGCGTCCACATCGAGCGGCTCGGTGCGCATGTCGACGAGCTTGCCGTCGCTCCAGCGCCATGTCTGCTCGGGCCGGTCGGCATAGATCTCGATGCCGTTGCCTTCGGGATCGGTGAGATAGAAGGCCTCGCTGACCACATGGTCCGACATGCCGTCGACCGGAATCCGCTTCTCGATCGCATGCCTCACCCAGCGGCCGAGATCGGCGCGGGTCGGCATCAGGAAGGCCGTGTGGAAGAGGCCGGCGCTGCGCGGGTCATCGAGCGCCGCGCCGGGCGGCAGCGCGGAAAGTTCGAGGAAGGGAACGCCGCCTGCCCCGAGCAGGGCCTGGCCGTCCCGCTCAGCGATCGTCTCGAGGCCGAGCAGCGCGCGATAGTAGTTCGCGAGAGTCGGGACGCTCTTTGCCTTCAGCCCGACGGCGGCGACATGCAGCGGGCGCGTCAGCGCGAAGGGAAGCGTCGAGGATGAGACGGCGTCGGCCATGATGGTTTCTTTGCGGATGTCCCATCCTAGCTATGCTCATCCTGTAGCCTGGCAAAGCCGGGCGAAGGTGAACACACCGTGCTCAGAAGAGGCGGGCGCCATCCGGCACGGCGCGCTCGATCGCCGTCAACACGACGGCGCCCTCGCTGTCCGGCAGGCCGAGCGTCAACACCTCCGACATGAAGGGGCCGATCTGGCGCGGCGGGAAATTGACGACGGCCAGAACCTGGCGGCCGATGAGTTCATCGACGCTGTAGTGCTTGGTGATCTGCGCCGAGGACTTCTTGCGGCCGATCACCGGGCCGAAATCGATGACGAGCTTGTAGGCGGGCTTGCGCGCCTCCGGAAAAGGCGCCGCTTCCACGATGGTCCCCGCCCGGATGTCGACCTTCATGAAGTCGTCGAAACCGATCGTCGCGCTTGCCGTCTCGTCCATCGCCGCTGCTCCTCATGCGTTCGAGCGCGGCGTAGCATCGCCAGCCGGCGCGTCAAGCCGGAACGTCGCCGGCGCCGGCGGGCGGCGTCTCGCGGACATGGGACGGGCGATGGGAAGAGCGGCGCGACGAGAAGCGCCGGGCGACGCCGCAGAGCATGCGCTCGGCGCGGCCGAGCCGCTGGTCCCAGTCCTCGGCCCGCGACAGCGCCTTGTCGAGCGCCGACATGGTGCGCGACTGGTCGGGATCGGTGTCCTCGACCCACACCGACGAGACCTTGGCCATCAGCAGCGCCAATCCTTCGGCGCGTGCGATGCCGCGCATGCCGTCCGAGCCGATCCCGGCGCCGGCCAGCATGTAACGCGCCGATGGCAGCGACAGGGCATTGACCGCGAGAGCGAGAGCGGGATCGCGACGGCAGCTTTCGAGGAGATGCGCGATGGAACGGCGATAGGCGCTGAGGCGGTCGAAGCGGCGCATGAGGACGTCGAACAGCCGGTCACGATGCGAGTCGCCGCCGGCATCGCCGGGCTCGATCTCGTCGAGCACCGCGCGGTCGACGCGGCGGATGAAGGCGCCGAGAATGGCGAACTTGCCATCGGCGCCTTCGCGTAGCGCGCCGAGCGAGAGGTTCGCGCGCGTCGCGATCTCGGGCAGTGTGATCGCGTCGAAGCGCTTCTCGGCGAGCAGCGACATGAAGGCGTCGATGATCGGGTCGGGTACTGCCTGCTGCATGGCTCTGCTCCCTGAAGCGTTCGGTGTACAGGGAAGATAGGGCGCGAATGCGACCTCTTTCAGCCCGCCAGTTCTTCAGCGCGTCGTTTTGCGGCTGCGACCGCCTTCTCCAGCAGAGGTCCGAGCCCGTCCTCGGCCATCAGGACCGCGAGCGCCGCAGCCGTGGTGCCTTTCGGCGAGGTCACGTTGCGGCGCAACTCGGCGGGCGGCAGCGGCGACTGCGCGAGCAGTTCGCCCGAGCCCGTCACCGTGGCGCGCGCAAAGCGCTCGGCCATGTCCGGCGGCAGTCCGGCGGCGATGCCGGCGGCGGCGAGCGCCTCGGCGAGCAGGAACACATAGGCCGGCCCGGAGCCGGACATCGCGGTGACCGCGTCGATGAGGCCCTCCTCCTCGACCCAGCCGACGATGCCGACCGCCTCGATCAGGGCGCCGACCAGCGCACGATCGCTCCCCGTGACGGCGGCGTTGGCGAAGAGGCCGGTGGCGCCGCGGCCGACCTGCGCCGGCGTGTTCGGCATTGCGCGGACGATCGCCCCGCCGAGCGCCGCCTCGAGCGTCCCAACCGTCGTGCCGGCCGCGATGGAGACGCTGACGGTCCTAGGCCCGACCAGCGCCCGCACGGCCGGCAGCGCCGCGCCCATCATCTGCGGCTTCACCGCGATCAGCAGCACGCGCGCCTCGATGCCGGAGGGCGGGGCGGCATGATGGCCGATGCCGGCCTCGGCGAGCATCTGCAGCGTTTCCGGCGGCGGGCTGGGATCGACGACCAGCACCGCCTTCGGATCGAGCCCGCCCTTCAGCCAGCCGGCGAGGAGCGCGCCGCCCATCTTGCCGGCGCCGATCAGCACGAGCGGGGAAGCGGGCGTCAGTTCTGGAAAGGACATGGGGCCACCGGTCGGTTTCAGGGACGGCCGGTCATAGACCGGGAAGGCTTCGATTGGGAAGCCGCTGCGGTTCCACTGAGGCCGTCGAGCACCCGTCACTGATGCCGTGCCGATGAGAAAGGCCGCCGCGTCGGCGGCGACCTTTCGCTTGGAAATCAAGGCGCCGTCAGGCTTCGCCGACGGTCTCGAACATGACGGTGTCGAGCGCTTCCTGGGCGGGCTTGCCGGCCCAGACGACGAACTGGAAGGCCTGGTAATAGCGCTCGCAGCTCTCGATGGCGTTCTCGAGCAGGCCCTCGACCTGGGCGCCATTCGGTTCGGCGCCGCCGGCTAGCAGCATGGTCTGGCGATACATCACCACGCCTTCCTTGCCCCACAGGTCGAAATGGCCGATCCAGAGCTGCTCGTTGACTAGCGAGAGAAGGCGCATCACCTCGGTCTTGCGCGGGTCGGTCACCTTCAGATCGAAGGCGCAGGCGAGGTGGATCGCCTCCATGTCCTCCATCCAGGAGAAGGAGACGTGGTAGTCGCACCACCCGCCCCCGATCGCGATCGTGATCTCGTCGTCGGCCGAACGCTCGAAACTCCAGTCGTTGATCTGAGCGATATGCTCGATCGTGTCGACGGGGTTCGATCGACGGTCTTCGGTCTCGAATTCGATGAGGCTCATGGCCGATCCTCGCGCTTGATCGGAAGGGAAAGCACGCACAACAAGCAGTTCCGGTCGGAGAACCGAAGTTCTCCCTCCGTTTCCGAGCGAAAGGCGGCCAGCTAGAGCGGCGACACGATCACCCGAAACCCGTATTCGGCCAAAGGCCAAGCAGCGCGAATCTCTTGCCTATGACTATATAGCGGCCGGTCCGAATGGCGAGATCACTTTTGCTCGCGGGTGCGAAAGGCTGTTGATCGCGCTTTTGGCGGCGCCGCAGCATTCATTGCGCACTGCCAGATCGGCCAAAGAAAAACGCCCCGGACGGAATCCGGGGCGCTCCAATCAGGGCAGTCTTTCCGCCGGTTCAGATCGGGCGGAGATCCACCGCTTTCGGGCCCTTGCCGCGCTTGTCCGGCTCGGTCTCGAAGGAAATGCGCATGCCATCATTGAGGCCGCTGAGGCCGGAGCGCTCGACCGCGGTGACGTGAACGAATACGTCGGCTCCGCCCTGGTCGGGGGTGATAAAGCCGAAGCCTTTGGAAGCATTGAAGAACTTGACGGTGCCGGTCTGGCGCATGGCCGATCCTCTCACTTTCCTATGTCAGCGGCCCGGATGGCCGCCGTCGTCTTCGGGTCCTCAGATGTCGGTGGAAAATGCCGGTATCGTCCGATGGCCGGTGCGATGCGGAACGCCTCCTTCTCCGAGAAGCCCCCTCCCTTGAACCGCGCGACCCCAGTCTCCGTCCGTCCTTCGTCTGACCTCGCCTGACAAGAATGCAGTAGAAATCAAC
>Ga0209933_1001703_pt1 | contig 17575 bp, 17 predicted proteins | sample ThiBiot_300_biof_FD_183944 | JGI IMG/M metagenome (GOLD analysis project Ga0209933, IMG submission 183944) | Wastewater bioreactor microbial communities from Cape Town, South Africa - Thiocy_cont_300_biof (SPAdes) | ecosystem: Engineered > Bioremediation > Thiocyanate > Unclassified | place...
ATTTTCAGAAACGAAATCTCGACTGATTTTGATTTTATAAAAATTTCGGCAGTAGAAAATCAAAATATTCAGGATTTAAAAAACGAATTATCATCTTATGTTGAGCATTTGAAATCTGAAGAAGGAAATGTTGTCATTACCAATCAACGTCATTACGAGGCTTTACAAAAGTCTCTGAACTCGGTTAAGCAAGTTGATGACGCTGTAAGTTCACAAATTACAACAGAACTTTTGGCCTATGAACTGAGAAACGCTTTGGAATATCTTGGTGAAATTTCGGGTGAATTTAGCAATGATGAGGTATTAGGGAATATTTTTTCTAAGTTTTGTATTGGCAAATAGTTAAAGAAATCTTAAGAAGTTAAAGGAAACAAAAAGCCTAGTGTTCATAAGGGATTCAGAGCTTGTTTGTTTCCTTTTCTTGTTTTTAACTACTTATTTTATTACATTTTTTTGTCGCATTTTTGTCTCACATTGCTATGAGCGACAAGTGTGTGACAAATTTTTACAGCAATTTTACGTTTTTGTCCACTTCTGTCCATTTCTTATGGACAGCTTATTCTGTTATTTACTCTGAACAATAAAATGTTACTTTTTTAGAGTTGCTGAAAACGTCAGTATCCATAATAGTTTCAAAAAATATCCCTGCGTTTTCCTTCCTTTTCTTGACTCACAAATTCGGGTTTTTGTTTCACATTTGAGGTGTCAAAATAATTATGAGATGGGAGAATACAAACGAATATGCAACTTCTGCAACAAAGATTTCATTGCACAAAAAAGAACCACAAAATTTTGTTCTCACAAATGTAACGCACGAGGTTATAAGCTAAGAAAGCGATTAGAGCAGGACGAAATGTTTACTGAAAACGAAACTGTAAAAATGATGCTATTAAAAATCATCATTTCTATTGAAGGAATCGAAAAAGCTCTCGATTTGTACGGTGTGAAAGAACAGGTTTCAAATGATGAACTGTTAACACCACAGAAATTCTGTGAGTTAATGAATATTCACAGAAAAACGCTGACAAGAATGATTCAACGTGAAGAAGTTGAAGTTACCAAGATTGGCAGTAAAATTTTCATCAACAAAAATCAATTAATAATTAATAAATAAATCAACAAAAATTATGAACGTAACATTACGAGAAAAATTGACAAGAAATGGTCTTTACAAAAGCTTATACCTTGATATTTATGTTTCCTCAAACGAGAGATACAGAGAATCCTTAAAGTTAAAACTTTATGCGAAACCAAAGGCCACAACAGAAAGAACTCACAACATCAACACAAAGAATTTAGCAGAGCAGGTCAGAGCTAAAAAAATTCTGGAAATTCAAGAGGGAAGATATGGTATAAAAATCACGAAAAGTAAGTATTCTGATTTCATACAATATTTTGAAATGCTAACAGAGAAAAGAGAAAATTCTGGAATTAATTATAGTCATTGGTATTCTACTAAAAAGCAACTGATTAATTTTTCAAAAACCAGAAAATCCAAACCTTCATTTGCTCAAATCAACAAACAATGGTTAGAAGATTTCAAACAGTATCTAATGGAGAATGTTTCAACGAATACTTCGGCTTCTTATTTTAATATTTTGCGTCACGCAATACACGAGGGTGAAAGAGATAAATTAATAACCAACGACCCTTTGCGTGATGTGCATTCTCCTAAGACAATAGATTCACAAAGAGAATTTCTAACATTAGAAGAAATTCAGGAGTTAGCAAAAACACCGTGTAAAAATGAACTTTTAAAGAGGGTTTTTCTTTTCAGTTGTTTAACATGTCTAAGAATTTCCGATATGTTAAAATTAAAATGGAACGAGGTTAAATTCAGTGAAAATATGGGATGGCATTTGATTTATACTCAGCAAAAAACTCAAAGCAACGAGGTATTACATATTAATCAACAAGCCAGAGATTTGTTAGGAGAAGCTGGTCATAGTGATGATTTAGTTTTTAATAATCTTTCTTACAGCGACAGAAATAACCGTATTTTAAAGCTTTGGGCTTTGGATGCAGGAATCAGAAAGAATGTTACATTTCATGTAGCGAGACATACCTACGCTACTTTGCAACTTTCATTAGGAACTGATATTTACACCGTTTCAAAAATGTTAGGACACAGAAAAGTTAGCACAACACAGATTTATGCAAAAGTAATTGATGAAAATAAAAAAAGAGCTGTTGAAAGGCTACCAGTTTTTGATATTGCTTTGTAGTTATTTGTATTAGGCTGAATTGTCCCAAACTTCTATCTTTGTTTAGATAAGGTTTGGGATTTTTTATTTCAAACTTTATTTGATTAATACCAATTTATTAGAGTTTGAAAAATGGCAATTTTTGGAAATAATAGCGCAGAATTATTAGAAGATTTAATAAATACGAGAGAAAACAGTTACAAGCTATTTAGATTACAATTGACTTCTTTAAGTGAAGAAGGACGGGATTTGTATCTTGATTTTCTAAGGAATAATCTTACGGAAGTCAAGATTGAAAAGATACTTGAAAAATATTTTCATGACCATTATCACAGTAATAGTATTGAAAATATTATCCAGCTAAAATGCCATTCATAAAAACAGAACCATTGACTAATGAGCAAATTTATAAAGCCAATGAGCAGTTTCTCAATAGAAAATATAAAAATCTGATAAAGATTCTTGATGAGGTCAATAATGATGTTTCAATTTCGGATAAATCAATTCCGAGGACAAGAAATATTGATTATTTGACATTCAGATACAGATATTCAGAAAAGGATAAACAATTATCATTTTTTACTAATTTATATAGTAGCTTGGTTATGAATAAGTTTATTGAAGAAAATACACCAAATGGCAATAATGCAAATAAGTTCAAAGCACTTTTCAAAGGAGGCAATGAAAAAATAGAATTAGAAAACAGAATTATTTGGATTGGTAGTGATTTTCAACTTAAATTTTTAATACAAAACCTCTTAGATAATCAAATTGTAGAATCTGAATTTGCAAACAGATGGTTAATTACTTCAAATTGTTTCAGCAAGCTAACTAAAAATAAAGAAACTAAAGAAAGAGAAATAATAGAATTCGTTCCAGAGAAATTTCCAAAGACAACAGCAAAAGGAAATAAACAAAAATTGAATAAAATACGCACCATCATAGAATCTCATTCTAAGTATTTAGGAATTAAATTAAAGAAAGATATTTTATGACCTGCTGAGAAATCAGAAAATTATTTTTCACTCAAAAGACCTGCTATTAGTAGGTCTTATTTTTTTGTTTTCTGACTTGCAAAAGTCAGAAAAATATTCGCCTTTTTACACCCACATATTTGCGTCATAATCTTTAACAAATACGCATTATGACAGCGAAAAACAACAATTCAGAAACAGATTTAATTCTAGAACTTTTAAATCAATTGCTCAAAAGAATTGAGCTAATCGAAGAAAAAATTATTAATCCTAAAAAGACTCTAAATTCCAAAGAAGCAGCAAAGTATTTAGGGATAAAACTCTCTTGGCTGGACAAGCTTTGTAGTAGAAATCGAATCACTTTTTACAAGACAGGAAAACTCCGCTATTTCAAGCAAGACGATTTGGATAAATATCTTTCAAAAGATATTGTAAAATCAGAAGATGATTTAGACAGAGAAGCAGACGAGAAATTTTTTGGTAAACAAAGCTAAATCTTTTGTTATGATAGACGGAGTAAAACTGTTCTTCGTAGCAAATGATGAAGAATTACAACAGCTAAAACATAGAATTGAGTTTACAGGAAATTTTTCTGAGACAACAGGCGAAATTAAAAATAGATTTTTTGCAAAGAACACGAGTCTTACAATTACAATTGCGGGTGATAGAAATGTAACAATACAAGGCTCACTTCATAAATATTATTTTAATGGAGATAACAGCACAGATTTCACTTTTAGCGACTTAAAGTCTGCTATTAATAATCTTTGCAATGAACTGAATATTGATGCTAATAAAATCAGAATTCAAAGATTGGAATTTGGTTTCAATATAAGGGATTCTCCAATTAACTATGATGAGATTGAGGATAATCTTATAGGCTATAAGCTACAACCTTTTGAGCCATACAAGATTGACGGTAAAAATTTCGGTTACCATTGTCAACTTCAAAGGTTTGAGATTAAGATTTATGATAAAAGTATTCAAACAGGACTAGGGGAAAGTGTTTTAAGATTTGAGTATAAGGTATTCAAAATGAAACATATAGAAAAAATTGGAATTAGATTTCTTTCTGACCTATTGAATGAAAATAAATTAAAATCACTATTCAAAGCATTTATGAAAGATTTTTCAAACGTAAAAATGGATAATAATGCTGAAATGGACGAGCTTATAGATGCTGAAAAAATTCCTTATAAGGAAGCTGTTTTTTATTTAAAGGCGAGAAATCCAAAATATTGGACTTCAATAAAGAAAAAATATAAAAGTAGCACTCTAACATCACACAAACGTAGGTTTGAAAAAATATTAAAAAAGTATACAACTGAAAATTATAATTCACGCATAACAAGCATTTTAAATCAAAAATTCCAAGACTTAATGTTGAAATAAAAACAACTTTTAACTACTTGGATAAAGAAGTAATAATTATTAAAAAATTTAAAAAATGAAAAACATTATAGAAATTGAAGAATATTTAAACGTTAAATATTTATTCAGATACAATATAGTATCTATGAGAACAGAATACAGTTTGATAGAGAATAACAATTTTAGACCTTTAGATGAGAGAAAACTCAAATCACTATTTATAGAATTAAACCGTAACAATATTAATGTTGCAAAAACTAATTTAGAGAGTTTATTAAATTCTGATTATTCGACAACATTTAATCCATTTACTGATTTTTTTGATAACTTACCGAAAGTATTAGGGACAAAGAATATAGACTTGCTTTGTAAAACTGTCAAAACACATGATGATGAATTTTTTAAATGGGCTTTTACGAAATGGATAGTCGCCATGGTTGGAAATATGATAGATGAAAATGTAATTAATCATCAGTGTGTTGTGCTCTCAGGAAATCAGGGGTTGGGTAAAACTACTTGGGTAAAACATTTATTACCAGATAAATTAAAAACATATTATCACGAAGGAAATATCAAATTTGGAAATAATGATTCTTTGAAGAATATTTCAACAAAATGTTTGATTAATCTAGATGAGTTAGCTGGTATGACAAGAACCCAAACACCAATGTTAAAAGAATTAATCACAAAAAGTAGTACAGAGTTAAGAAAAGCTTATGCACATTTAGATGATTTTTTTGTTCGTAGGGCATCATTTATCGGTTCTATTAATGGGGGAGATTTTTTATACGATTTAACAGGTAATAGACGTTTTTTGTGTTTTGAAATAGAAGAATTTGAAAATAAAGGTTATCATAATGTAAATATGGATTTGGTTTTTGCAGAAGCATATCAGTTATACAAAAATGGATTTCAATATTGGTTTGATGCAGAAGATCAAAAGAGGGTTGAAAAGAATAATGAACATTTCATAGCAATGTCAAGAATTGAAATCGATCTATTAAAAGCCTATTCTCCAATACCATTTAGTGAACAAGAACCAGAGTTGTATAAAGCTGCTTTATCAGTAACTATTGCACCTAAGGAAAAAGCAGAAAGGTTTTATTACCGTAAAAAAAGAATTGATGATTGTATTAATTTTAATGAAAAGCCTAAAAGATTTATTACATCAGATCTAAGACGTGATATAGGTTATGGAACAGGAACACAAGGAGAGTTAATTAAATTTGGTAAAACCCTAAACAAACATAAATTTAAAAGTAGAAGATCTAAATTTGGAACTGAATATGAAGTGTTTGGAATAGTTAATCCTGAAAAATTACGAGAACTCATTGAGGTGTAAGAAGTGTAAGAACATTTGATTAATTAATGAAAAAACTCCGTTGATAATTTCAGTGGAGTTTTGTTTGGTATCAAGAGTATATTTTCAGGCTACTTTGGTCGCACAAATTGTTTTTCACGATAGAAACATTAAGAAAATAACCTGATGCTGTAGAAGTAGCCTATTTCATTTCAAGAATTGTCCATTGGCTTTTTACATTGGAATTATAAAAATGTCCTGAAACCGTTTTCAATATTAGTAAAAGTGATTTTTTCTGCATCAAAAAATTTTGGTGGTGGAATTTGTGGTGGAAAAAAGTATGAATACTAATAATTTGGTTGGAGAATAAAACTCCAGGTTAGGAAAAATCATTAAATTTGTTTTCATCAAAACAGGTTAAAATATAAGAATAAACTAAAGTTAAATAATTAAATATTGCATTTCGCAAACTGATTTCTGTCCTTGAAAAGTCGAAATTTTAAAGTAACACAGAAAAAGTTTAGCAAGATGCTCAGGTTAAGGCTTGGGCGTTGCTTTACTTTGTGTTACTGGGCTTCGACTCCCACAAGGACAGGTAGAGACTAACGTTTCAAGCCTGTTTTTTGTGAGGTGTGGTGTTAAAAACTAAAAACATGAAGCATTTTTTTAAAATCATTTCAACTACACTTTTCATTGCTTTTACATCTTGTAATTCACCATTACCAGACATTCCAATAGAAAAAGTAAAAATTGATACCACTACAAATATCTATACTTACAGAGATACTAATAAAAAAGTTACAGGAAACTTAATTTCTAAAGATAATTTCAATGATATACCTGTAAAGGTTGTTGAAAAAGTCATTGATGGTCGCAGATTATCTTGTTTTGCCTATTATCCTAATGGGAATAAGTATAACGAATATTATTGTGATGATAAAGGAAGAATAAGAGATGAAATTATTTGGTATCATGAAAATGGTCAAGTTGATGAGAAACGACCATACATAGACGGTAAAGCTAATGGAACTGCAATAAGGTATGATGAAGACGGAAAAAAAATATTAGAGCAAATCTATAAAAACAATAGGCTTATAAAAGAATACAATTTTGACAAAAATGGGAACAGGATAATATCTGCTTCTGAAAATCTTGAGTTGGTCAAAATTGAGACAGGTTTTTACAGATATACAGATTTTAATAGCGGTCAGATTTTGTTTCTGCCAACAGTTTTATCAAAATGGAAAAACAAATCAGACAATCCGATTTCTGAAAATATGGATTTCGAAGCTATTTTTATTGATAATAACAAAAATGAAGAACTCGCAGCAGACAATGAGTATTTTCAAGGTATTAGTGATATTCCTTTAGAGCCTAATCTATCAAGGCAAATAAAACTGCAAAGCTCGGTTGGAATCACAAACGACTTTGCCATCAATAATTCAAATATTTCTTGCAAAATTACTATAGATGGAATGCCTTATAAAACCATTAAAATTCAGAATAAGATGCTTTATTCCACAAGGATACAATAAATAACAACGCTATAAATATGAGAGATTACAACGCCTTAAAAATACTTAAATGAAAAAATACATACCAATTTTACTTCTTTTAGCATCTTGTCAGTCCGATAAATTTGTTGGAAAGTGGAGTTTATATGCACTTCTAGATAAAAAAGAAAAGCATTTAGCATATTCCAATAATGAAAATTATAATCTTGAAATAACAAAAACTGAAGAAAAAACGTATGAATTGAAATGGATTGAGCTTGGAAGAATTCCTTTAAATCAAGAGAATGAAAATGAATTAGTTTCTGGTGGCAATGAAATAGTTTCGAGAGGTTTAATTTTGACTTATCTTCCTCTAAGCAGACATTTAATTCTTAAGTTGAATGGAGAAGAAATTGAAGAATTTGAAAAAGTAAAATAATCTATTTAATTTTATGAAAAAAACATTACTAGCTTCATTTTTCTTACTACTTAGTTTTAATTTGTTTTCACAAACATTATTTAATCCTAATGATATAATTAAAAATTCAAAAACAGACCAACTCATTAAATTTATAATAAAAACAAAAGATAAAAAATATAAGGTAGAAAAGATAGCATTAGGGGAAGGTCAATATTTTTATGATATTCAAAAAAATGGTGTTGAAAAATATTCCTATAAAACTAATGAAAATTCATATTCAGTTGGACAGTTCACTCATTGGGCAAATACTGATGTAAAAAGTGCAATAAAATTTTATAAAAATTGTGGTTTTAGTTTATACAAAAGTTCTATAAATGGAAATAATTGCATAAGAATGAAAAATAGTTCAGGAACAATTTTTATCACTATTGAAAAGTTTTCAACCAAAAAAAGTTATATAGTTATTTCTGACGGCATCGAGTTAAGTGATGAATCTGATGTGTAAAAGGTAATTAATAATAAGATAAATAATATGCCCCATTGTAGTTTTAGGCTACTTTGGGGCATTTTTTGGGTTTTGAACGATAGATATTATTTTTTTAATTTTCTTGTTCTTATTTTTAATAAATCCTAAATTGTAAAAAAAATTTTGACTATGGAAATATTAGAAAATATACCCAGAGAATCTTTCTTCCAAAAAGAACATTTCGAGACTTTTTTACCCTCAAAATTTGAAAGGAATGATAAACAAGTTCTTCAAGAAAGAAAGGGTGTTCAATTGAGATTGCTTGAACTTCATGATGAGCTATACCCAGAAATCAAAAAGAAAAAATGGAATATTGATAAGCATAATTCCGAAGAACATTTAGTTTCGGGAATTGATATATCTAACCCTTTTATTCCTAATAAGATAAGTTCTATATGGTTGCATTATGGCAAAACAGACAAAGAAATAAAAGGTTATCAAAATCTTGTAAATGATAAAAGCAAAGAATCATTTATAAATCATATACGACTTCAAGTAATTATTTCAAATCAAAGAAGAGAAAAATATGTGGTGGGTTTTTGGCTGGTAATTGGCAAAAATGACGGTAGCGTTTGGGATAGAGATTTTATTAATAAAAAAATGAAATCTGATGGCGTTTTTACGGAAAAGTTTTTTGAATTAGTTACTTATCTTGGAGATGATTATTTTGTTGAAGTGAATAACAAAATTCGAGATAATAAGAGTTTTAATTCTATTGAAGATTTTAAAAGTTTTATTTTGGAGGACAATAGCAAAAATTATTTCATAATTGGAAAAAATTTTGCCCCGAATGCAGAAGAAGTTTTTAAAGAAAATATATTGAGTACAGCACTTGAGGAATTTTCTCATTTGTATCCGATTTATGAATTAGTGAAGCATAGATTTATGTAAAAAATCTTTGTAAATAAAGTGAAAACAACTATATTGCTTAGTTTTTTAAGTTAAGGTTTAAACTGTTGATTTTAAAGTGAATAATAATAAAAAGGATATACCAAAACATTGGAAATGGGTTAGTTTGAACGATATTGGAATTGTTGTTAGTGGTGGAACTCCGTCAACTAAAGAACCTGAATTTTGGAATGGAAACATACCTTGGGTAACTCCTGCCGATTTATCAAACTATGATGAAGTTTACATTTCTAAAGGAAGTAGAAATATTTCACAAGTGGGATTAGAATATTCGTCTGCCTATCTTTTACCTGCAAATTCGGTTGTTTTTTCTTCTCGGGCACCAATTGGTTATGTTGCAATTACCAAAAATGAATTAGCAACTAATCAAGGTTTTAAAAATTTGATTATACCAAACGAAATAGTAAACCCCAAATATGTTTATTATTATTTGAAAACAGTTAAAGAACTTGCTGAAAATATGGCAAGTGGAACTACATTTTTAGAATTATCGGCAACTAAATTTCGACAAATACCTTTTCCATTAGCTTCAATTGAAGAACAAAATAGAATTGTTGACAAAATTGATGAGTTATTAAGTTATGTTAATGAAAGTTTGATTCAAATTGATAAATCTTTAACAAAAACTAAACTATATCTTAAAAAAAATATTTATAATATTTTTCAAGGCAATTTATTACAAAATAACAAGGTTTTAAAAGAATTACCCAATAAATGGGAATGGAAAACATTAGAGGATATTGGAGAAATTTACAATGGTGGAACTCCAAAAACTGAAATAAGAGAATATTGGGGAGATGAAATAGCTTGGATAACTCCATCAGATTTATCAAATATTAAAGAAAAATACATATCAAAAGGAAAAAAAAGTATAACAAAATTGGGGTTAGAGAATAGTTCTGCAAAAAAATTACCCAAAGAATCTATTCTATTCTCAACTAGAGCTCCTATTGGATATGTAGCAATAGCTAAAAATGAATTAACTATTAATCAAGGCTTTAAAGCTATTGTGGTAAATGAAAAAATTAATTCATCATATGTTTATTACTATTTGAAATCGATTAATGAGTATGCAAATAAAATTGCTAGTGGAACTACTTTTTTAGAGTTATCAATGGAAAAGTTTAAGTCAATCCCAATCCCAATCCCCCCTGTCAATGAACAAACTCAAATTGTAGTACAAATTGAAAATATTATTGAGGATACTAATAATCTGACAAATGAACTTTATTTACAGAAGATGAAAATTGTTAATTCCAGAGAAAAAATTCTTCAAGAAGCTTTTCAAGGAAAATTAGTAGAAAAAAATGGAACAATAAAATCGGTAAAACTTTATATTGAACAGATAAAAATAGAAAAGGATAAATATTTGTCTAACCATCTAAAAGCAAACAATACAAAAAGGCTGGTTAAAAGAGAGAAGAAGAATCTATTAAATATTTTAATATCAAATTTCAATAATAACACCTTTTATTTTGATGATATTATACAAATAAGTGGTATGTCAATCGATGTCTTAGAAGATGAATTTAATTCATTATTAACAAAAGGTAGAATATCAAAAATTTATGATAAAACGTCTAAAAGCATTAAATTTAAAATATCATGAAACTACGAAGATTGAAAATATATGATATAGACTATAAGCCTCTAATGAAAGGAATTGATTTGTTTTTTGATAAACAAAAAAATAACTCAATTAATACTACGAGTTTTGTTGGAGTAAATGGTTCTGGTAAATCTCAAGTTTTAGAAATTGTTGCAGAAATTTTTCTTTTTTTAGAAAATGTTTATAGAAAAGAGAACAAGATAAAAAATCCTTTTTCTCCATTTGCTTTTAGGATTGAATATGAATTGTATAAATCAAACCATGAATATCTTGTAATTTTTGAATGTGATAAAATTAAAACTAAACCCAATAAGATTGAAACTGAAATTTTAAAAAAAGATAATAATGGCGAAGCTACAGCAGTAGATATAACAGAAATAGACCTTTATGATTTTTTACCAACAAAAATTATCGGTTATAGTTCTGGGGCTAATGAAACATTAAGTATTCCTTTCGATTCATATTATGACGAATATGCTCAATATACTTATGAACGTGCCTTTGGGAAGGTTCAAGGTAATGATTATGAGCCTAATTTATATTTTATGAATTATAATACAAATTTAGGTATTACAATTAGTAGTTTAGTATTTAGAGACGAAATTTCAGAAATTGATACAATCTTAGATAAGTTAAACATACAAGATTTAAACAGTTTTACAATTACAATTCAAACTAAGCCCCCTGATACACCAAATAAAAGCAATGGTGGTGTTATATTAACCGCAGAATTAGAAGATTGGAAGCAAAGATTAATTAATATTGCTGATATTCATGTGTATGATGAAAAATATAAAAAGCATACTTTGAAGTTCACTCTTGATGAAATGACAAGGAATGCGTTTAAAGATAACTTTTCCAATGCTTTAGAATTATATACTTGCTTGTATAAGTTTGAGTTACTCAATAACTTAATTGTTGATAAAACCACAAGGGAGAAAATCAAAAAAGAAAGAAAAGAAAGGAAACTTCTTACCAAAATGCCTGTTGTTTCTGATATTAATAAGGTGTTATTTTATTCAGAATTAAAATTCCAACTAAAAAATAGTCAAACTATTGATTATTTATCATTTAGTGATGGAGAACATCAATTTCTGAATGTTTTTGGGACAATTTTAATAATAGACCAAGACAACTGCCTATTTTTATTAGATGAGCCTGAAACACATTTTAACCCAATGTGGCGTAGAACTTTTATTAATGTTTTAGAAAAAATTACAGAAGGAAGGAAACAAGATGCGTTTATTACAACACATTCTCCTTTTGTTGTATCGGACAGCAAGAGTGAAGATGTATTTATCTTTAAAAAAACGACTGATACTTTATTAATTGAGAATCCTAATAATGAAACTTATGGAGCTGCGTTTGATAACATATTAGATATGGCATTTGACATACACATTCCAATTTCTGAAAATTCATTAAATGAAATAATTGAACTTCAAAATGAAACTGACCCTGAAAAAATTAATGATGAACTTCCAAATTTTGGAGATTCATTAGAAAAGACCTCATTAAGAAATAGAGTTATTTTGTTAAACTCAAATAAGAAAAATTAATGTTATATAAATATCAATTTGTAAAACATCAAAAATTAAGAGAGTTACATTTCCATTTTTTATTTTTTATGAGAAAAGTAAAAAATGTAACTAAATCTGCAAAATTTACTCCAAGTATTTTTTTTCATGATAGTTTCTTGACAAACGGAAAAATAGCTCCAAAAGGTAGAGAAAATAAACAATTACATAATAGGTTTAAAGCATTTTTTGATGTCTATAAAAAATTAGATAAGGATAAAAAAATCGAATTTTATGAGTTAATTATCTTTTCGCAAGATATTCATAAATTTTTTGAAGATATTTCAATTATTGAGATAAAAAAAATTCAAAGTCCAAACATTAAAACATTGCTAAATAATTCAGATGTGTTTAATCAATTAATGGATGCAATGTGGAATTATCTTAAATCTCCGAATGCATGGGAAATTGATAAACATTATGAAGTATTTTATAATAATCTCCCTGATTCAAAGATGTGTCCATTTTGTGGAATGAACAAAATTTCTGATAAAGACCTTTATAGGTCGGATTATGACCATATAGCATATAAAGCAGAATTTCCTATTTCATCAATCGATTTAAAAAACATTACCCCTTCTTGTTCAGAATGTAATACGAAGTTTAAAACGACAAAAAATGTTTTTTATGCTTTTAATGATGCTTCAAGAAGTCAATATTGTTATCCATATACTTTCAAATCAGCTTATATTGATTTAAGTATTAGCTTCGATTTGGTTGGAAGCCTATTTCCAAATACCGATTTAGCAAATATCAATGGTAATTGGAAAATTACAATAAATCCTAATAATGACACTACAAAAACATGGGATGAAATTTACAATATAGAAAAGAGATATGTCAAATTACTAAATGTTAATTATTTACAATGGAATGAGGAATTGGTTATTGGTTGTAATAAATTTATTGATATTGATAGTTTAAAGAGCCGTATCAATGAATTTAAAAAGGGCTTTAATCCCAATAAATTAAGAATAGAATATCACATAAAGTATGCGTATTATGATTTCTTAGAAAAATCGATGAACGATATTTTATTTAATCAAATTAACTCGATGATTGCATGATAACAAATAACTTAGTAGCAAAAATATGGTCATTCTGTGATACATTAAGAGATGACGGAGTTAGCTATGGGGACTACTTGGAACAGATAACATACTTGTTATTTCTAAAAATGGCTGATGAATATTCAAAAGCACCATACAATAGAGATTTCAACATACCTGAAAATTGTAATTGGCAATTTTTTCTAAAACATCCATTAGAGGGGTTGACATTAGATTACATTAATGCTCTGAATATATTATCTCGTTCAGGAAAAATGTTGAGTAATATATTTAATGGAGCTCAAAACAAAATTCATGATCCTTATAAACTAAAAAAACTTATTGAACTCCTTAATGAAGATAATTGGGTTTCAGAATCTGTAGATATTAAAGGAGATATTTACGAAAGTCTATTACAGAAAAGTGCAGAAAGTAGTGGTGCAGGTCAGTATTTCACACCTCGTTCAATTATAAAAGCAATTGTAGAATGTATTGAACCTAGACCATTAGAAACAATTTCAGATCCAACCTGTGGAACTGGTGGTTTTTTCCTTGGTGCAATTGAATTTTTGAACAATAACTATTCTAGACAACTGCAAAAAGAAAATGAAAAGAAATTTTTACAATTTGATACTTTTCATGGTTGGGATATTGTACCCTCTACAGCAAGACTATGTTTGATGAACTTATTTTTGCATGGAATTGGAGATATGAAAGAAACTCCTGAAATAAAAGTTGAAGATAGCTTGCTTGAACCGCCAATAAATAAAGTAAAAATCGTATTGGCAAACCCTCCGTTTGGAAAAAGTAGTACCTATACCATCACTAATGATGAAAAATTAGCAAAGCAAGAGTCATTCATATTGAGAAAAGATTTTTGGACTACTACAAGTAATAAACAATTATGTTTTGTTCAGCATATAATAAGTATGTTAGAAGAAAATGGTAGAACTGCTATGGTACTTCCTGATAACGTTTTATTTGAAGGAGGTGCAGGAGAAACTATCAGGAAAAAATTATTAGAAGAAACTAATTTACATACTATCTTAAGACTTCCTACAGGAATTTTTTATGCTAATGGTGTCAAATGTAATGTTTTGTTTTTGGATAAGAAAAAATCAAAAAAGAAAGAAGTTTGGTTCTATGATTACAGAACTAATGTTCATCATACGTTAAAAAAATTTCCATTACAATTTGAACATTTGAAATCATTCGTTGAATGTTATCAAGCAAATAATAGAGAAAACACTGATGAGACTTGGAATGAGCAAAAATTAAATGGTCGATTTAGAAAATATACTTATGATGAACTAATTTCAAGGGATAAAGTAAATTTTGATATTACTTGGTTAAAAGATGATAGTTTTATTGATTTAGACAGCTTACCAGAACCAGAGGTATTAGCGCAAGAAATAATCGACAGTTTAGAAAGTGCATTAAATAATTTTAGAGAAGTAGTAAAAAGTTTAAGTAAATAAAAAAAAATAATAACTATAATATGTCAATAACAAAGAGTCAAACAGAAAAAATAGGTTCTATATTTAATGGAAACAGATTTGTAATTCCTACATATCAAAGAAAATATAGTTGGACGGATAGTGAAAGGATTGCACTTTGGCAGGATATTGAAGAAAGTATAAAAGATAATATGAACCACTTTGTAGGAACGTTATCTTTTAAAGAGAATGAATCTTTAGGACTTTCAACCGATACTGTATATGAAATTATAGATGGGCAACAGAGAATTACCACAATTTTTATTTTGCTAAAAGTTCTTATCGATAAAATAGTTGATGAGAATACGAAAGATGCTCTCTTAAATTCAATTATTGGAAGTAAAGGAAATTTAAAACTTCTACCATTAGGAGAAGACGGAAATTTTTTAAATGAGCTACTTTTCAATTATGATGATATTGAAATTACTTCAATAAATAAAAGAAGTCAGAAATTCATGTACTCTGCTAAAAAATTATTTACTGCTTTTGTGAAGCCATTGAGTCAAGAAGAAGTTGAAAAAAGAATCATCTTTATAAGAACTAGAATTGAAGTCTTAGTTTTTAATGTCGAAAGTCAAGCACAGGCAGTAAAAATGTTTTCTATTATAAATGATAGAGGTCTTCCTCTTAGGATTTTAGATAAAACAAAAAGCATATTGATGCTTTACAGTACTTTGCATTTGAAAGAGGAACTTAATAATGAAATAAATAATCGTTTTGAAAGAATTTTTGATAGTTATGATGATTTATTAATTACAAAGGAGAAATTAGGAATTTTAGCAAGATTAGAAGAAAATACAATTTTCACACATCATTATTATTCTTCAAGATTTTTGTTTCCTGCCACTTGGAACAATAGAGATGGTGCTGATACCATTTTTAATAATCTAAAAATTAGATGTGAAAACCTAAAAGACAAACCAGATGAATTAAAATTGTTCATAGATACTTATTTAAAAGATTTTGAAGAATTTGCGGTTAATTATTCAAGTCTGATTAAAGAAGTTGAAACAAAAAATATCTACAAAAAGCCATTTAGATTTTTAGAATTTACAGCTACTCTTTATCCACTTATAATACGTTTATATATTCAAGGTAAACTTGATGATGTTCTTGATTTATTAGAAGCGGTTGAAGTAAGGGTGTATAAACTTAGGGGAACTAATCCTATAGCAGATATTTATTGGTTGAGTTCATACGTTGCCGAAAATAATCCTGAAATAGAAGATATTAAAGCAAGACTTATTTACATAGGGCAAAAGTTTGTAAACGACCATGTATTTAGTAATTATTTAGATAATGCAATTTATGGAAATGGTTCTGTTAGATACATTCTGTCTGAATACAATGGAGATGAACTATCTTATGAAGCGTATAAAGATTTACAAGTAGAACATGTTTTTTCAAAAGAACCTAATTTTGATGTAAGTGTATATGGATTTACAGATGATTATAATTACGAAAAAAATAGATTTGGAAATTTAGGATTATTAGAACAATCACTTAACAAAGGACTTGGGAATTTACCTCCTATTAATAAAGTTGAAGGATATATAAAGTCGCAAATTACTGATATAAGGAATATCGCTGGAGAAATTCAATTAGGAGATTTTTCAAAGGAAAATGTCGATAATAGAAGAAATAAAATAGTTGAATTTTGTATCAGCAGATTTAGATTAAATGATGGGGCAAATATAGATACTCAAAATTTTGAATCTATAGAAATTGAAGAATAGAGAGGAACTTAAAGAAATTCATATTCGGTCAACCTCATTTCTCCTAATTTATTTAAAATCCCCTGTTCAACAGCCCATTTTAAATCTCGGCTTGCAGTAGGAGCAGAAATATTTTTAAAGCTCTGTAAATAATCTTTTCGGTTAAATTTATTTTGACCGATTTTTTCTTTAAATAGGGCTATCCTGTCTTCTATGCGAAGTGTTTTATTTTGAGATTGTAAAAGTTCCTCTAATGCGTTCAGAATGATTCCAAGCATAAATTCTATGAATGGAGTAGAGTTGCCTTTTTTATCTGATTCAGAAAGTTTGCTGTAATATTCTTCTTGTCTTTGCTTGATTAAACTTTCAATTGGTAAATATTCAAAAACTGGATATTGTTGCATTAAAATTAAAGTTTGCCAAAGCCTTCCCATTCTGCCATTGCCATCAACAAATGGATGTATAAACTCAAATTCATAATGAAACACACAGCTTTTTATTAAGGTTAAATCTTTATCTTTTTTCAGATAAGCAAAAAGGTCTTTCATCAATCCATTGACCATTGTTCCGCTTGGTGCAACGTGAGCCACTTGTGAACCCTTTACAATACCTACATTTGTAGTTCTTAATTTACCAGCATTATTAACCAAACTGTTCATTAAAACAGAATGAGCTTTTTCTAAATCTTTCAATTGATTAGGGTTGAATTGATGCAGTTGCTCGTAAACTTTTATAGCGTTCTGAACTTCAAGAATATCTTTTTGTGGTGCAATTACTCTTTTATTTTCTAACAAAGCTGTTATTTGTTCTTCTGTTAGAGTATTTCCTTCAATTTCTAAAGAAGACTGAATTGTTTTTATACGGTTTCTTTTTCGTAATTCTGTGGTAGGTTTGTATAAATGAGTTGCGTTAATTTCTCCTATCTTTTCAG
>Ga0209933_1001711_pt1 | contig 17478 bp, 15 predicted proteins | sample ThiBiot_300_biof_FD_183944 | JGI IMG/M metagenome (GOLD analysis project Ga0209933, IMG submission 183944) | Wastewater bioreactor microbial communities from Cape Town, South Africa - Thiocy_cont_300_biof (SPAdes) | ecosystem: Engineered > Bioremediation > Thiocyanate > Unclassified | place...
GGGCGAGGATCACCTTCTGCTGGTTGCCGCCGGACAGCAGCTTCACCGGCATGTCGAGCGAGGCGGCGCGGATATCCATCGCCTCGCCGAACTGGCCGGCGAGATCAAGCTGCTCGTCGCGGTTCAGCGCGCGGAACCAGCCGAGCTTGCCCTGCAGCGCGATGACGATGTTCTCGCGCACCGAAAGGTCGCCGAGGATGCCGTCCGCCTTGCGGTCCTCCGGGCAGAAGCCGAAGCCGTGGCCGATGGCGTCGGTGGCGCTGCGGACGGAGATCTCCTTGCCCGAAAGCGTCACGCTGCCCTCGTCGGCCGGGTCGATGCCGAACATCATGCGCGCCATCTCCGTGCGGCCCGAGCCGAGCAGGCCGGCGACGCCGATGACTTCGCCCTTGTGGATCGCGAGCGAGAAGGGCCGGACGCTGCGCTTGCGGCCATAGCCCTTGAAATCGAGCAGCACTTCGGTCGGCGGCCGTTCCGCCTCGAGGCTGGTCGAGCCGGAAAAGGCGATGTCCTTGCCGAGCATCTTGCGCACCAGATCGGTGCGGGAAAGTTCGGTCAGCCGGCGCGTGTCGACGAGGCGGCCGTTGCGCAGGATGGTGACGCGGTCGGCGAGGGCGAAGACCTGGTCGAGGAAATGAGTGATGAAGACGATGGCGAGCCCGTCGCGCTTCAGGCTGGCGACGACTTCGAAGAGGCGCTGCACCTCGTCGCGGTCGAGGCTCGCGGTCGGCTCGTCGAGGATCAGCACCTTGCCGGAGAGCTGCACGGCGCGGGCGATGGCGACGATCTGCTGGACCGCGACCGAATGCGCGCCGAGTTCGCTGGAAGGGTCGATGTCGAGGCCGTAGCGCTTCAGGAGCACGCGCGCCTCGCGGTCCATGCGCCGGCGGTCGACGAGGCCGAAGCGAGTCGGCTGGTGGCCGAGGAAGAGGTTCTCCGCCACCGAGCGGTTCGGCAGCAGGTTCACTTCCTGGTAGACGGTGCCGATGCCGTAGGTCTGCGCCTGCAGCGGGCTCGTCAGATGCACTTCCTCGCCATCGACGAAGATGGCGCCGCCGTCCGGCTGATAGGCACCGGTGAGAATCTTGATGAGGGTCGACTTGCCGGCGCCGTTCTCGCCGAGCAGAGCATGCACCTCGCCGGGCAGAAGCCCGAAATCGACGCTGTCGAGCGCCTTGTGCGTGCCGAAGATCTTCGAGACCTGGCGCGCTTCCATGCGATAGCCGGTTGCGCGGTCCGCGGCGTCTTTCTCGCGATTGACGGTGTCTTGCACGTCGCTCCCCCGGGTCGATCGGGACTTGCGGCGTCGCGGCCCGGCACCCGAAGGAGCAGGGCCGCGCGCCTGTCAGGATTGATTAGTAACCCAGACCCTTGCGACGCTCATACTCCCCCTTCGGGTCGTCGGCGGCGGTATAGAGCTTCGACTCGGTGATGATGAACTTCGGCGGGACGGTGCCGTCCTTCTTGAAGGCCGCGAGCGCGTCGAAGGCCGGGCCGGCCATGTTCGGCGTCAGCTCGACGGTGGCGTTGGCTTCGCCGGCGGCGATGGCCGTGAAGATGTCCGGCACGGCGTCGATCGAGACGACGAGAATGTCGCTGCCCGGCTTCAGGCCCGCATCCTTGATCGCCTGGATGGCGCCGACCGCCATGTCGTCATTGTGGGCATAGAGGGCGCAGATGCCCTTGCCGCCATTCTCGGCCTTCAGGAAGCCTTCCATCACTTCCTTGCCCTTCGAGCGGGTGAAGTCGCCCGTCTGGCTGCGGATGATGGTGATGTTCTTCGAGCCGGCGATCGCCTCTTCGAAGCCCTTCTTGCGGTTGATGGCCGGGGTCGAGCCGACGGTGCCCTGCAGCTCGACGACCTTGCAGTCCTTGTCCTTGACGGTATCGACCAGCCACTGGCCGGCGACGCGGCCTTCCTTGACCTGGTCCGAGGCGACGGAGGTCAGGTAGAGGTCCTCGGGGCCGTCGATGCCGCGATCGAGCAGCACGACCGGGATATTGGCTTCCTTGGCCTCGTTGAGCACGTCTTCCCAGCCGGTGGCGACGACCGGCGCGACGAGAATGGCGTCGACGCCCTGCGCGATGAAGCCGCGGATCGCCTTGATCTGGTTTTCCTGCTTCTGCTGCGCGTCGGCGAATTTCAGGTTGATGCCGCGGCTCTCGGCCTGGCTCTTCGTCACCGAGGTCTCGGCCGCGCGCCAGCCAGACTCGGAGCCGATCTGCGAGAAGCCGACCGTCATGCCGTCAGCGGCCATGGCGGCCGAAGACAAAGCGGTAGCGAGGCCCGCCGCGAGGGCGAGTTTCTTCAGGATGCTCACGATGTTCCTCCCTTGGCCGCGGCGTTTTCCTCCCGCGCGGCATGAGAGTCGATACCATTAGTACTATTATATGTAAATAGTGACGCTCCCGCTGGCCCAGGAGGCGTCTGGACTCAGGTCGATCCCCCTGCGAAGACTGGGGAATCGTTGCGTTCGGGCCGCGCTTTGCGAAAGCTGCCGACAGCAACGCCCGCCGGGCATCGCAGGGAGCGACCGGGCGGTTCCGGCGCATCCGGGCCGGCGGAGAGGACGGGGAGGCGAGGTCTCGTGAGCATGATTCATGGTGGGGCGCGGCGGGGCCGTCGCCGGGTGCGGCCCCTCGTCATGGGCGTCGCGCTGGTGCTGGCGATGACGGCCGGTGCGGCGATGATCGCCGGCAAGGGCACGGCATCCGAGACGGCAGCAGCGGCCGCGGGCGCTGCGGCGCCCGGGTCGCCGGAAGCCATCGCCAGCCGCCTTTCGGCGATGCTGCAATCGGCGCGCGCCGTCATTTCCAAGCATCAGGCCGAGATCAACGATCCCGCGCTCGGCGACAAGCATCTTGGCGCCGATGTCGTGATCGCCGAGGCGACGGCCAACTACAAGGCGAAGACCGGCGAGGACCCGGAGAGCTATCCTCCCGACTCGCGCCAGGGCCGGCTGATCCGCGCCCAGATGGATGCCATCCGCGACGTGATGGACAACGCGCAGGACGAGATCAACAAGGAGGGCGTCGCCTTCAAGGGCTTCATCCCCGCCACCTTCGCCCGCCTCGTCAACGAATCCTTCGCCGAACGGGTGAAGGGCGACGCGCATATCAAGGTGACCGCGCCGCCCGAGCTGGTGCGCAACCGCAAGGCACGGCCGGACGATTGGGAGAAGCAGGTGATCGCCGGCAAGTTCCGCGATCCCGCCTGGGCCCGCGGCGCGCCCTTCGCGGAGGTCGTCGCCGGGGATGGCGGCGGCAAGGCCTTCCGCATGGCCGTTCCCGAATACTACGCCGCCTCCTGCCTCTCCTGCCATGGCAGCCCCAAGGGCTCGATAGACATCACTGGCTATCCGCGCGAAGGGGCGGCCGAGGGCGACCTTTCCAGCGTCATCAGCATCACCCTCGCCGAACCGTGAGCCGCGCCGTGTTCAACCGCCTGATCCGCGCGCTTCGCCAGACCTCGATCACCACCCGCGCGATCGTGCTGGCGGTGGTGCTTCTGCTGCCTATGGCGGCGACCAGCGCCTATGTCTTCTGGACCGTCCAGCGCGCGTCCGGCACGCTCGACGAGGCGCGGCGCATCGCGACGATCTCTGAGATCGTCACCGCCGTGCATATGGACTTCCATGAGCTGCTCTATTGGCGCGCCGATCTCGCGGTGAGCCTGCTGACCCTCTCCGAGCAGCGCGGCAACGAGGCGAGGGCCCGCCTCGATGCCGAACTCGAGCGGCTGAAGCCCTTCCTGCCCGACGAGGCCGCGAAGATCGGCGCTGCCGTCAACACTTTCGACGCGACGGCGATGAAGGCGGTGGACGCCTATACCGACGACCAGCGCGTCGTCGGCAATTCGCTCTTCGCCGAGGCGCGCAGCGAGGGCGAGGCGGCAGAGACGCTGCTCGTCGCCCTGGAGCCGCAGCTTCGCGCGCAGGCGGACGCGGCGCGGGTCGAGGTGCTCTCGGAATTCACCGACGGCGCCTATGTCTCGCTGGCGATCACCGCCATCGCCGTCGTGCTCGGCGCGCTGTTCACCTTCGTCGTCCTGGCCTCGATGCTGCCGCAGCTTCGCCAGCTGGTGGCGGCGATCGGCGAGATCACGCGCGGCAATTCCGATGTCGCGCTGCCCGAGCCCTCGCGCGACGAACTCGGCCGCATGCGGGACGCCGTCGCGCTCCTCGCCGTCAGCATCCGCGAGCGCGACGCCTTCGCCGAGGAAGCCCGCGAGCGGCGGCAGATGATGCTGGACGCCATCGAGAGCATCAATCAGGGATTCGCGCTCTACGACGCCGACGACCGCCTGCAGATCACCAATTCGCAATACCGCGCCATGACCGGCTCGGTCGCGCGCGTCCTCCAGCCGGGCGCTTCCTTCGTCGACATCATGCGCGCCGCCGCCGAGCGGCGCGGTCTCGACGACGAAGCCGCCGCGGCCTGGATCAACGACCGGCTTGCCCGGCGGGCAAGTCTCGCCGTGACGGTCGAGCGGTTCCCGGACGGGCGCTGGATCCAGATCCAGGAGCGCCGCACCGCCGCCGGCGGCATCGTCGCCGTCTATTCCGACGTCACCGAGATGCGCGAGCGGCAACGCGAGCTCGAGCTCGCCAAGGAGGCGGCCGACCACGCGACGCAGGTGAAGTCCGAGTTCCTCGCCAATATGAGCCACGAGCTCCGCACGCCGCTCAACGCGATCATCGGCTACAGCCAGCTGCTGATGCAGGATGCCGAGGACATGGGCCAGACCGACGCGGTGGCCGACCTCAAGAAGATCGAGGGCGCGGGCCAGCACCTCCTGCGCATCATCAACGACATCCTCGATCTTTCGAAGATCGAGGCCGGGCGGATGGAGGTCTTCCTCGAGCCCGTCGACATCGCCGCGCTCTCGCGCGACGTCGAGACGCTCGTGAAGCCGCTCGCCGCCAAGAACCGCAACGCCTTCGTCCTCGATGTCGAGGCGGGCATCGGTTCGGTCCGCACCGACCACACCAAGCTGAAGCAGATCGTCCTCAACCTCCTGAGCAACGCGACCAAGTTCACGCAGGACGGCACCGTGACGATGAGCGTCCGCCGCACCGGCAAGCAGCTCGCCATTTCGGTGCGCGACACCGGCATCGGCATGACCGAGGCACAGCTCGGCCGGCTGTTCCAGGCCTTCTCGCAGGCCGACAGCTCGACCACCCGCCGCTTCGGCGGCACCGGGCTCGGCCTTGCCATCAGCCGCAGCTTCGCGCGCACCCTCGGCGGCGACCTGACCGTCACCAGCAAGGAAGGCGAGGGCTCCTGCTTCGATCTCGTCATCCTCGATGGCGGCCAAAAGACCGCGGAGGAGAACGCAGCTGACGAGGCCGAGGACACGGTGGCCGAGGCGGCGACGCCGCCCTCGGGCAGCGCCGAGGGCGGGCGCGTGCTCGTCGTCGACGACGACCCGCATACCCGCCACATCATCGGCGCGCATCTCGTGCGCGAGGGCTACCAGCCGATCTATGCCGGTTCCGGCACCGAGGCGCTCGAACTCGCCCGCAAGCACCGGCCGGACGCGATCACGCTCGACATCATGATGCCGCAGGTCGATGGCTGGGCGGTGCTGGTGGCGCTGAAGGACGATCCCGACCTGGCGGCGATCCCCGTCGTCATCGTCTCGATCACCGACGACCGCAGCCTCGCCTTCACCCTCGGCGCGGCGGCGATGCTGACCAAGCCGCTCAACCGCGCCGAACTCCTCCAGACGCTGGAGCGCCACATGCCCGAGCGGGCGGTGGCGGAAGGCCAGACCATGCTCATCGTCGAGGATGACGGCCCGACGCGCGAACTGATGGCGCGGGTCGGCGACAAGCTCGGCATGACCTCGGCGACGGCGACCAACGGCCGCGAGGCACTCAACTGGCTCTCCGCCAATGGCGTGCCGGATGCGATCCTGCTCGATCTGAACATGCCGGAAATGGACGGCTTCGAATTCCTGAAGCGCATCCGCGAGAGCGAGGCCTGGCGCGGCATCCCGGTGATCGTCGTCACCGCGCGCGAGCTGACGGCGGGCGAGCGGGCCTCGCTGAAGGAGAACACGCAAGGCATCATCGCCAAGGGGCAGGCCGCGAGCGTCGAGCTCAGCCGCGCGATCCGCGCGGTCACGCTGCCGGCGGGCGAGGGAGAAGGACGGATCTGATGGCGCTTATCCTCCTGGTCGAGGACAACGAACTCAATCGCGACATGCTCTCGCGCCGGCTGAAGCGCGCCGGGCACGAGGTTCTCCTCGCCGTCGACGGGCAGGAAGCGGTCACGAAGGCGCTCGGCGACAAGCCGGACATCGTGCTCATGGATCTCAGCCTGCCGGTCTTCGATGGCTGGGAGGCGACGCGGCGCATCCGTGCCGGCGGCGGCGAGGGGCTGCCGATCATCGCGCTGACGGCGCATGCCATGGTCGGCGAGCGCGAGCGGGCGCTCGAGGCCGGCTGCGACGATTTCGATACCAAGCCGGTCGATCTCGAGCGCCTGTCCGCGAAGATCGCCGCCCTGCTGGCGCGACCCTAGGCGTGGCGGATATGCCGTGTCAGGCGGTGCTCGAGATGATCCCAGACGCGGCGGATGATCTCGACCATCACGAGATAGAGCACCGCGGCCCAGAGATAGACCTGGAAGTCGAAGGTCCTTGAATAGGCGAGGCGGGTGACGCCCATCAGGTCGAACACCGTGACGATGGCAGCGACCGACGAGCCCTTGATCATCAGGATGATCTCGTTGCCGAGCGGCCGCAGCGCGAGCAGCATCGCCTGCGGCGCCACGACCATGCGGAAGATCGCGCGCGGCGTCAGGCCAAGCGACATCGCCGCCTCGCTCTGGCCGCGCGGCACGGCGAGGATGGCGCCGCGATAGATCTCGGCCTGATAGGCGGCGGTGTTGAGCGTGAAGGTGAGGACGCAGCAGAAGAACGCGTCCTTGAACAGCCACCAGAGGCCGACAGCCTGCAATTCGGGGCGGAACTGGCCGGCGCCGTAATAGACGAGGAAGGTCTGCGCCAGAAGCGGCGTGCCGCGCACCGCATAGACATAGGCGAAGGCGATCCGGCTCACGAGCTTGTTGCGGCTCATGCGCCCCAGCGCGATCGGCACGGCGAGCAGCGCGCCGCAGACGATCGAGATCGCCACCAGCTCCAGCGTCACCACGAGGCCGGCGAGCATCCGCGGCCCGTATTCCTGGAGCACCTCGAAATTCATGCCGTCCGCCCATGGCCGCGGCCGAGCCGCCGCTCGATCGCCGTGATGCCGATCGACGAGATCATCGACATCACGAGATAGAGCAGGCAGGCGACGCCGAAGAAGAAGAAGGGCTGCTTGGTGACGCGCACCGCGATGCCCGTGACGCGCAGGAGATCATCGATCGCGATGACCGAGACCAGCGACGTATCCTTGAGGAGGATCAGCCAGAGATTGGCGAGCCCCGGCAAGGCGAGGCGCACGAGCTGCGGCAGGATGACGAGCCGCATGGTCGCGAGCGGCCGGAGGCCGAGCGAGCGCGAGGCTTCCCATTGCCCGCGCGAGATGCCGCGGAAGGCGCCGAGGAACACCTCGGACGAATAGGCCGAGAACACGACCCCGAGCGCGATCATGCCCGAGACGAAGCCGCTGACCTCGACGCTGCTGCCCGGCGAAACGAACTCCACGATCCGCTGCAACAGGATCTGCCCGCCGAAATAGACGATGAAGATGGTCAGCAGCTCGGGCAGGCCGCGGAAGACGGTCGTATAGGCATTGCCGACGACGCGCAGAGCGCGGATATGGCTGCGCTTCGCGAGCGCGACGAGGAGCCCGAGCAGCAGGCCGAACGGCAGCGTGGCGACCGCGAGGCGGATGGTGAGCCAGGTGCCGGCGGCCAGCTCGTCGCCCCAGCCGTCGGGCCCGAAGCTCAGGAGTCGGATGAGGTCCACGCGGTGATGCCCCCTTCGTGCCGTCCTGGCCGCCGCGCATCATCGGACGCGCGGCGGGACGAAGACGGCGCGGCGCGCCTCAGTCGATCCAGATCGAGAACGGGAAATACTTCGCGTTCAGCTTGTCATAGGTGCCGTCGGCCTTGATCTCGAGGATCGCCTTGGAGATCGCGTCGCGCAGGTCGGCATCGTCCTTGCGGACCGCCGCGCCGACGCCGCCACCGAGCGGGATGTCCTTGCCGACGACCTCGCAGCAGCCGCCATCCGTCGTCTTCAGCCAGTCGAGGCCGACGACCTTGTCGACGAAGAGCGCATCGATGCGGCCGGAAGCGAGGTCGAGATAGACCTCGTCCTGCGTCGGATAGAGCTTCAGCTCGAAGCCCGGATAGTTCTGCTCGAGATAGCCGGACTGGATGGTGGAGGACTGGGCGCCGAGCGTCTTGCCCTTCAGCGCATCGGCCGAGACATCGGTGATGCCCGAGCCCTTGGCGGCGATGAAGGCGGAGGGGGTGTTGTAATAGGGCCGCGAGAAGTCGACAACCTTCTTGCGCTCGTCGGTGATCGACATCGACGCGAAGATGGCGTCGAACTTGCCGGCCTGCAGCGCGGGGATGATGCCGTCCCAGTCCTGCGCGACGAAGGTGCATTCGGCCTTGAGCTTGTCGCAGACCGCCTTGGCGATATCGATGTCGAAGCCCTGCAGCTGCTTGTCGGAATCGAAGAAGTTGAAGGGCGGGTAGGCGCCTTCCGTGCCGATCCGGATCTTGGACCAGTCCTTGGCCTCGGCCTGTGCGGCGATGGCGAGGAAGGCGGCGGCGGCGAGGGCCAGTTTCTTCAGCATCATGAACCTCGAATTCGTTCCCTGCGGTCCGGCCGAACCGAACCTTGTTGCTAGCATCGCCCGCGCGGAAGGCCCACACGGCGCTTCGCGGGCGTCAGCGACTGTCGCTGCTCAGCCCTTGGGCTTGCTTTGATTAGCATCACAGAGCCGCATCGCCCGCAAGCCATGCCTCGGCGCGGGCGAGATCATCCGGCGTATTGGCGTTGAAGAACGGGTCGGGACCGAGGGCGGGCAGCGGCCAGCTTGCGACCGCGAAGCCCGTGGCGGCGAGGAAGGCGCGCACGCCATGGCTCTTCGCCGTCAGCCGCCACGCGGCAAGCCGCTCGGCCATTTCCAGCGGCCACAGCGCGAAGACCGGGTGGTCGCGCTCGCCGGAAGCGGCGATGACGATCGTGCCTGAGGCGCCGCCGACATCGGAAAGCCGCGCCACGAGATCGGCCGGGATGAACGGCCCGTCGACCGGCACCGTGACGAGATGGCGCGGCGCCTGTGGATGACCGGCCGCCCAGCGCAGCCCGGCGAGGACGCCGCCGAGCGGCCCGGTATCCGGGCTGTCGTCGGCGACGACCGGCAGGTGCAGGCCGTCGAAGCGCTGCGGCTCCGCATTTGCGTTGATCGCCAAAGGCCCGACCTGCGGCGCGAGCCGGCTGGCGGCATGCGCGACGAGCGGCCGCCCGCCGAGCATCGCGAAGGCCTTGTCGCTGCCCATGCGGCGCGATGTGCCGCCTGCCAGGATGATCCCTGCGATCGTTCCGTCCGTCATCTCGCCCAGCGCCGGTTCAGCAGCATGAAGGCCCCGCCTGCCACGAGCCCCCAGAATGCGGCACCGACACCGAAGAAGGAAAGACCCGACGCGGCGGTAACGAAGGTCACCATCGCCGCATCGCGGTCGGCGGCATGCGCGGTTGCGCCGGCGAGCGCCGCGCCGAACGCGCCGAAGAGGGCGAGCCCAGTCGCCGCCTGGATCAGGACGGGCGGCGCAATCGTGATCAGCGCCGCCGCCGTCGTGGCGCCGAGGCCGAGCACGAGATAGGTGGCGCCGGCCGAGACCGAGGCGATCCAGCGCCGGCCGGGATGGGGATGCGCCTCGGGCCCGGCGCAGAGCGCCGCGGTGATCGCCGCGAGGTTCAGCGTATGGCCGCAGAAGAAGGCGGTGACCACCGAGCCGAGGCCCGAGACGACGAAGATGCGGCTGACCGGCGGCTCGTAGCCGTTGAGCTTCATGACGGCGATGCCGGGCAGGTTCTGCGCCGCCATGGTCACGATGAACAGCGGCACGGCCAGCGAGATCATCGCCGTCGCCCTGAACTCCGGCCAGACAAAGGCGATGTCGGGCAGGAAATGCGCCGTCGAGAGGCCGTCGGTCGGCGCATGCAGGGCGATCATCACGATCGCGGTCGCGACCGCGGCCGGCACCGCCCAGATGCGCTTCAGCCGCCCGACGATCGCCCAGACGAGCACGACGGGAATCGCGAGCGCCGGTTCGTCCGCCACCGCCCGTGCCGGGGCGAGGCAGAGGCCGAGCAGGATGCCGGCGAGCATGGCGCTGGCCAGCACCGGCGGGATCGACGAGACGAGCTTGCCGAACGGCTTCACCAGCCCGGCGGCGACGATCAGAAGGCCGGCGACGATGAAGGCGCCAACCGCGACGGGGAAGCCGCCATCGAGCATGCCCGTCGCCGCGAAGAGAACGGAGCCCGGCGTCGACCAGGCGATCGAGATCGGCATCTTGTGCCGCCAGCTCATCCACATCGCCAGCACGCCTTGCACGAGGCAGATCGCGAGGAGGCCCGACGCCGCCTGGGCCGGCGTGGCGCCGACCGCGATGAAACCCTGCAGGATGACGGTGAAGACGCCGGCGAAGCCGACAAAGGCCGCGATGATGCCGGCGAGGATCGGCTGCAGGTCGCTCGACCGCGCGAGCCCGGCGCGCGAATCGTCCGGATCGGAGGGAGAGGCGCTCTCGGACGGCATGGATGTCATGATCGGATCGCGGAGGCTCGGGGAGGGCGCTGCGCCCGGCTCGGACGCGGCATTGTATTCGGCTGTCGCGATTGTTAGATTGGATCCAATCGACATTCAAGGGGCGCGCAGGTGCGCGACGGGCGGCGTGGCGTCACTCAGCGATGTGATCGAGGCGGGCGGGCGCCGGTTCCGGACGGCGACGGAATATGTCGCGGCGACGCTCAAGCAGGCGATCCTCGCCGGCGCGCTGCCGCCGGGAACGCCGCTGCGCCAGGAGGATCTCGCCGGCCGCTTCGAGGTCAGCCGCATGCCGATCCGCGAGGCGCTCCGCCAACTGGAAGCGCAGGGGCTTGTTGATTTCGAGCCGCATCGCGGCGCCATCGTCGTCGAGATCTCGCTCGCCGATGCGCTCGACAATTTCGCCATCCGCGGCGGGCTGGAGGCGCAGGCGCTTCGCCACTCGCTGCCGAACCTGACCGCGGCCGATCTCGACCGCGCGGATGAGATCATCGCCGAGATCGACCGCGAAGACGACGTTTCGCGGATGGGCGAGCTCAACCGACGCTTTCACATGACGCTCTATGCCGCCGCCGGCCTGCCGCGCCTGCTCGCGCTCACCGAGCAGCACCTCGTCGCCGCTGATCGGTATCTCCGCTTCCACCTCGCCACCGATGGCGACATGGGCCAGGTCGACCACCGCGCCATGATCGCCGCCTGCCGCGCCGGCGACAAGGCCGCCGCGCTCGCCGCGCTCGACCGCCATCTCTCGACGGCGCGGGATGGGCTCGCCGGCTTCTTCGGGAGCCGGTCCGCCTGAGATTTGACGTATCGCCGGGCTGGACGGCTGCTTTAAATTTGCGTATATACGCAAGTATGCAATTGCAGGCGCACGCAAGAGGTGATCATGCAGGATGTCCTGAGCGCTACCTTCGCAGCGCTGGCCGACCCGACACGGCGGGCGATCCTGGCGCGACTCGCCGAGGGTGAGGCGACCATCAACGAGCTCGCCGAGCCTTTCGCGCTCACGCTGCCCACGGTGTCGCGTCACGTGAAGGTCCTGGAGGAGGCGGGTCTCGTCTCGAAGCGGCGCTCGGCCCAGTTCAGGGCCTGCCAGCTCCAGCCGGAGCCGCTCCTCGCGGCGGATCGCTGGCTCGCCGACTATCGCCGCTTCTTCGACGAGCGCTTCGACCGCCTCGCCGATCAGTTGAGGGCGATGACGGCGGCGGCAGCCCGCGAAGGCGCGCCACTGCCGCCGGCCTCAACCGACGAAAACAGGGAGGACTGACATGAGCACGACCGAGGCACCCACCGTTCTGACTCTCGTCCGCCACTTCGATGCGCCGCCGGAGCTCGTCTTTCGGGCCTGGACCGAGCCGGAGCATCTCGGCTGGTTCTTCAATCCCGGCATGACGCCCAACGGTCCGCCGACCGTGGATCTGCGGGTCGGCGGCGCATGGCGGCAGCACATGGTCGTCAATGCCGAGACGGAGTACATGACGGGCGGCATCTACCGGGAGATCGTGCCGGGGCGGAAGCTGGTCTTCGCCTGGGGTGCGGAGGGTGGCTGGCCGCCGCTCGATCCTGCCCGGCTCGACGAAGCGCCCGAGGCCACGATCCTGTTCGAGCCGGACGGGGAGGGAACGCGGATGACCTTCCGCTTCGTCGTCCCCGCCGAATTCGCCGAAGCCCTGCCGCGGCCCTTGATGGAAGCCGGCTGGACCATGACCATCGACCGCCTCGTCGCAGATCTCGCTGCGGGCTGAACCCGCCACGCTCGCCGCCCCCGACCGCGGCGTTTCGATGGCGCGGGACGGGTTCGCCACGGCCTTCCAAGCACGCGCTGCGAGTGAAACTTGGCTGCGCAACTTGGATTCGACAACCATGAGTATCTCTGCAACCATGCAGCTGCAAAGCATGGATGGGGGCGGCGATGCAGGGAAAGTCGATCGGCCAGCACATGGCGGCCAGCGGCTACACGAACGGTTTCGACTATCTGCGGGTGATCCTCGCGCTCGCCGTCGTCCTCGGGCACAGCATCGTGGCTTCGGGGGACCCAGTCGCTACGGCCATCGCGCTCGGCCCGGTCTTCGGACCGTTCCAGGCTTCGATCCTGACGATGTTCTTCGCACTCAGCGGCTTTCTCGTTGCCGGGAGCCTTGATCGCTGCAGGACGCTGGAGGGCTTTGCGACCCTGCGTGTGCTCAGGATTGTTCCGGCACTGGCCGTCGAAGTTCTGCTCTCGGCACTCATTCTCGGCCCCGTCATGACGGAGCTCAGCCTTTCCGAGTATTTCTCGAGCCGATCATTCTATTCCTATTTCCTGAATATCGTGGGTTCGATCCACTTCGTCTTACCTGGTGTCTTCCAGAACAATCCGCATCCGTACATCGTCAACAATTCTCTTTGGACGATCCCGTACGAGCTCGAATGCTACATTGCTCTGATCGTAATGGCAGCGCTCACGCTGTTTCGCCGGCCGAAGTGGTTTCTCGCCGGCTCTGTGCTGATCCTTCTCGTCGTCGCCGTTTCAATCTATGCCGCCGGGGACCGGGAAGCGCTGGAGGGGCATCTACCCGGCCGCCTTCTCGTCGTAGCCTTCCTTGCTGGCGTAACGCTCTACCTTTTTCGCAATGTCATTCCCCGCTCTGGTGCGCTGGCGCTCGCCTGTGCGGTGGTGGCCTTCGTGCTGATGTCCATTCCCTATGCGAAGCCTTTCTCGGTGATCCCCGTCGGCTATCTCACCGTCTGGCTCGGGCTTCTGAACCCCAGGAAGATCCCGCTGCTGTTCAGCGGCGACTACTCCTATGGGCTCTACCTCTTCGCGTTCCCGATCCAGCAGGTCGTGGCGTCCGTGCCGGCGCTCGCGAGTTGGTACACCATCTTCCTCATCGCGGCGCCGGCCGGCCTTCTCTATGCGGCCTTCTCGTGGCACTTCGTCGAAAAGCCTGTCCTTGAGCGGCGCAAGAGCGCGGTTGCCTTCGTCGAAGGTGTGGGCAGCACGATCCGTCTCAAGCTCTCACGGCTTCGGCGCGGCGGGCCTAGGGAAGCCGCATCCGGTCAAACCGGAACCTGAGCCGGCCAGCATCATTGTCGCCTCAAGAGGCCGGGCGGCCTCGCCTCAGGAGGGTGACATCATGATGAAGTTCGCGATCGTACTTTCGTCCGTTGCCGCGCTGACGGCTGCGTCCATGACGCCGGCTTTGGCCGTGTCTTCCAAATCGGCCCGGCAGGCCTGCATCAATGCGGCGGCCACGCAGCACAATGCGCTGAAGGGCAACGTGCAGGTCCGCAAGGTGAAGGCCGGCAAGTCCGGCGCGCAGGTCAATCTCGTCGTCAACGACGTCGAGGTAAACTGCATGGTCAATTCGGCCGGCAAGGTCCGCTACATCAACTGAGCGGCGAAAGCGACTGTCAGGACTTGTGAAACGGGCGGCCCAAGGGCCGCCCGTTCTGTTTGTCAGGCTGCGATTTCGAGGCCCTTGGCGAGTTCCAGCGCCTGCCGCTCGAAAAGGCGGCGATAGATGCCGTTCTCGCGGCGGACGAGCACGTCATGCGTGCCCTCCTCGGCGATCGTGCCATGATCGAAGACCAGCAGGCGGTCCATCGAGCGCACCGTCGACAGGCGGTGGGCGATGACGATGGCGGTGCGGCCTTCCATCAGCCGCTCCATCGCCTCCTGGATCAGCGCCTCCGATTCCGAATCGAGGCTGGATGTTGCCTCGTCGAGGATCAGCACCGGGGCATCCGCGAGGAACGCCCGCGCCAGCGCCACGCGCTGACGCTCGCCGCCCGAGAGCTTCACGCCCCGTTCGCCGACCAGCGTCTGGTAGCCGCGCGGCAGGCGTTCGATGAAGTGATGTGCGTTGGCGAGCTTCGCCGCGGCGATGATCTCCTCCATCGAGGCGCCCGGACGGGCATAGGCGATGTTCTCGGCGAGCGAGCGGTGGAACAGGATCGGCTCCTGCTGCACGATCGCGATCTCGCCGCGCAGCGAGGACTGCGTGACATGGGCGATGTCCTGACCGTCGATCAGGATCCGGCCCTTGTTCACGTCGTAGAGCCGCTGGATCAGCTTGACGAAGGTCGTCTTGCCGGATCCCGAATGCCCCACGAGGCCGATCTTCTCGCCCGCCGCGATCGTGACGTTGAAGTCGCGATAGAGCGGCGTGTCGTGACCCGCATAGTGGAAGGTCACGTCGTCGAAGCGGATCTCGCCGGCGCCGATCTTCATCGGAACGGCATCGGCCTTGTCCTCGATCCCGAGCGGCTGGGATTCGAGCGAGACCAGTTCCTCCATGTCGTTGACGGCGCGCTGCAGGTTGCGGACATGCATGCCGACATCCAGCAGATAGCCCTCGAGCACGAAGAACGAGGTCAGCACGAAGGTGACGTCGCCCGGCGTCGCCCGGCCATGCCACCAGAGCCACAGCACCAGCCCGACCACCGCGGCGCGCATGATCACGACCATGGTGTTCTGCAGCGTGCCGTTATTGGTGCCGCGCACCCAGGTCCGCCGTGTCCGGCCACGCCATTTGGTGATGATGCTCGCAAGGCGCTGGTCTTCGCGCGCTTCCGCGCCAAAGGCCTTCACGACCGCGTTGCAGCTCACCGCGTCGGCCAGCGCGCCGCCGAGCTTCGTGTCCCACTGGTTGGCGAGGCTCGCCGCCGGTGCGACATAGAAGAGCGACAGCGACACCGTCACCGAGACATAGATCACCGAACCGATGGCGACGATCACGCCCATCATCGGCCAGTAGGTCCCGAGCAGCACGGTCGTGCCGACCAGCACCACGACCGAAGGGAGCAGCGCCAGGATCATCGTGTCGTTGAGCTGGTCCAGCGCCCACATGCCGCGCGAGATCTTGCGCACCGTCGAGCCGGCGAAGCTGTTCGCCTGCCAGTTCGTTGAAAAACGTTGAACTTTGTAGAATGCCTCGGAGGCGACGTCGGACATGATCGCCAGCGTCATGTGGATGATGCCGCTGAACCCGATGTGGCGCGCGATCACCATGCCGACGCTGAGCGCCAGCACGGTCGCGAAGGCCTCTACAGCGAGGCGGAGCGCGGTTTCGCGGGCATCGGTGGGCGTCGCGATCGCGTCCACGATGCGGCCCGCATAGAGCGGCAGCAGGACATGGGCGAGCGTTTCCAGAAGCATCGCGGTCATGATGAGGCCCGCGATGAATTTCTGGCGCCGCCAGTGACGGAAGGTGAAAGCGAAGACGCGCGCGAACGGGCCGGACAGCCAGCGGCGGGGCGAGCGCGCCTGAGCGTTGATCGACATGATGTTTTCCGGTCGCGTCCACGCGACCGGCCTCGAATTGGGAAATGTCGGGACGGCGCGCGGCGGCCCGAAAGGGCGCGGCAGCGCGCGACGATAAAGTCAGGTTTTCGATGGGGTGTCGGCAAACGGGCGCGGTCGGGGACCGGGCCAGGGACTGCCGCTCGACCTGCCTATCGGCCGGAAAGTTCCGGCGGGAAGTCGGGAACGACTGTCATATGCGTCGATGCCATGCAGACCTCCCTGGCAAGAGTGAACAGACTTGCAAATATACAGACGAAGCTTTGGCTTGGCAACCGGCGGTCGGTCGATGTCGGCGGCCGTGTCCAAAAAACAACGGCCGCGATCATGGATCGCGGCCGCCTTTCGGTAAAGCTGATGCAGCCGGCTGCTACGCCGTCGTCGGAGCCGCGGCATGCAGAGCGCGGGTCGCCTCCTGCGCGAAGCAGAGGTCGAGGATGCGCTGCACCTCGGCCGCCCGGCGGAAGTCCGGCTCGCCATTGATGCCGGTGTTGCAGGCCTTGGCGAACCGCTCATAGGTCGTGGGAACCGGTGGACACTCAACGACTTCCCAGGCGAAGGTATCGATCTCGGGACCCTCGCAGATCCTGAGCGACGAGGTCTTGCCGTCGGTCTTGACCTCCATGCCGCCCGACGTGCCGAAGATGCGCAGCGTCAGGTCGTTGGCATGGCCGGTGGCGAAACGGGTCGCGGTGATCGTGCCGAGCGCGCCATTGGCGAACTCCGCCGTCATCACCGCCGAATCGTTCGCATCCAGCGGATATTCGCCGATCTTGTCGCCCTCGGCCTTGTGGAAGGTCTTCAGGCGGCTGTCGACGGCGACGATATCCGTGTCGGCACCGAAGGAGGCGAAGTCGACGATGTGAACGCCGACATCGCCGAGCACGCCCTTCGATCCGTGCTGCGAGGACAGGCGCCACAGCCAGCGCGACTCCGTGCGCCAATCGCCCCATGCCTTGCTGACGAGCCAGCTCTGCAGATAGGACGCCTCGAAATAGCGAATCTCGCCGATCGCGCCGCCGCGCACCAGCTCGCGCGCCTTCTGAAGGGCAGGCGAGTTGCGATAGGTGAAGTTCACCATGTTGATGATGCCCTTCGCCTCCGCGGCGTCGGCCATCTCGAGCGCGAGCGGATAGCTCGTCGCCAGCGGCTTCTCGCAGAAAACGTGCTTTCCGGCGGCGATGAGGCGCATCGTCGTCGGATAGTGCACGGCATCCGGCGTCACGTTGGCGACGGCGTCGAACTCGCCCCAGGCGATCGCCGATTCGAGATCGGCGAAGAGGTTCTCGATGCCGAACTGCTTGCCGAAAGCCTCGCGGCGCGCGGCGTCGGTCTCGACGGCCGCGACGAGCTCAGTGTCCGGCGCGGCCTGGAAATTGGTCGCATGGCTGACCGCCATGCTCCCTGTTCCGAGGATGAGGAGCTTGACCATGATCTGTTGTTTTCGTT
>Ga0209933_1001713_pt1 | contig 17464 bp, 13 predicted proteins | sample ThiBiot_300_biof_FD_183944 | JGI IMG/M metagenome (GOLD analysis project Ga0209933, IMG submission 183944) | Wastewater bioreactor microbial communities from Cape Town, South Africa - Thiocy_cont_300_biof (SPAdes) | ecosystem: Engineered > Bioremediation > Thiocyanate > Unclassified | place...
CGGAATAACAACCTTAAAATATAAGGCACTATCAATCCCACAAATCCTATCGTTCCGGAAAAGGCAACGCAAGTTCCCACCATCAATGCGGTGAGAATAACAATCTGCTTTTTCAGAACTTCGACGTTGATCCCCAAATGCTGTGCATCTTTTTCGCCCAACATCATTGCATTCAATGCTTTTCCTTTTGGTAACAATACATAATAGGAAATCAACAAAACTCCAAATAGAATGGCATTCTTTGTCCAGGTTGCCGAAGCCAGACTTCCCAAATTCCAAAAGGTTAAATCTCTCAACTGGTCGTCTTTGGAGATGTAAATTAGCATTCCGGTGATGGCAAAACCGATGGCTGTAATGGCGACACCGCTTAATAGCATCATTACGACATTTGTTTTTCCGCCGGAAGTTGAAATTCTGTAAACCAAAATCATTGATAACAGCGCACCCAGAAAAGCAGAAACACTGACCAGGGAAAACCTGATCCATTCCGGAAGATAATCCTGGAATGTATGTCCTAAAACAATCGCAATAGCTGCCAAAAGCGTTGCCCCGGAAGTCAGTCCAATTAAATCTCCGGTTGCTAACGGATTTTTGAACATCCCTTGCAAGGTAGTTCCTGAAACAGCCAACATACTCCCAATCAAAACCGCCATAACGATTCTGGAAGCTCGCACTTCCCAAATAACATATTTTTCGCTGAGAGATAGTGACGGATTACCGGATATATGTTTCCAAAAAACTTCATAAGCAGAAGATTTTCCGAACTCATAAACACCGATATTAAGCGCTGTAATCATCATTATAACTAAGGATAACAAGCCGATCGCTATATAAAAGCCGATATTTTTTGATCTCAAAGTCATTGGTTTTAGAAGAATATAGACTTATTTTTTCGCTGATAAAAATTTATTTTGAAGATTCTATTAATAATCTGTTCAAACTCAATGCAGCTTCGCCAACTCTTGGCCCGAAGGACGATAATAATCCACCATCCAAAGCAATGACTTTCTTATTCTTACCAGCATTGGTCTGAGAAACGCCCGGCATTTTAAGAGCTCCTTCTGCGCCGCCAGAGCCTTGCAAACCGATTGTGAAGAATAACAATACATCAGGATTTGATTGTATAACGGCTTCCGGCGTCAAGGGTTTAAAATCTTCGAAATCATTAGCTGCATTTTGCCCTCCTGCAATTTCTATAATGCTTGCCATTGGCGTATTTTTTCCTGCAACCATCATCATATTACCTCTTGCATAGATGAAAAGAACTTTTGGCTTTTTAACAATTGGCCGGATTTGTTTAACATCAGTATCAATTTTATCTAATAATGCCTGCTGATTGGTATTTCCTAAAGCTTTTGCAAGCTGGTCAATCAATTTTTTGGTTCCATTGATTGAAAACTCCTGATTGAATAATTCGGTTTGAATTCCGGAAGATTTGATTTTTTCCAGCAGATCCGGATTGATATCTTTATTGGAAGCCAAAATCAAAGTTGGACTGAGCTTCATGATCGGTTCAACAGTCATTGAGCGGACGTGGCCAAGATTCTCTGCCGTTTTCTCAAGGCTTTCCGGGTAAGTGCTTGTAACGTCTATTCCAACGATTTCTTTTTCATGTCCAAGAGCCACGACAATCTCTGTAACGCCGCCACTGATACTTACAATCCTTTGGCTGGAAATAGGAGTTTTTGTTTCTTCTGATTTTGCAACTTTTGTGTCTTCTTTTTTACAGGAAAAACCTGTTAAAAGAAGTGTTGATAAAATAGCTATTTTGATATTTTTCATAAGCTTATTGATTGATTTAAAGTATTTCGTATTCAAATTGTGGATAGCCTCTTTCTCCTTTATCATTCACCATTTTGTTGAATCTTAGTTTAAAGAAAAAACCTTCTGCATCTTTTATTATATAAAATCGATCTCCGTAAACTTGTGCTCCATTACTTCCTGTAACTGTTCGCCAATGATCTCCAATAGCTCTTTGATCATTAAAAATAAATTTAGAAGCATCAATATCACTTGTTTTGAAATTGTTATAATATTGATCCGCATTGGTTCCAGCAGGAATATTAACTTGATATGCACCAACGCCATCGGTGATATTACTAATTACAAAGTCCGCATAGACGTAGCTTCCAGCAGAAACTCCCGGTGAATAAAAAACTTCATTAGTAAAAACTGTAAAACCTATATCCCAATTTTTTCTTTTTGGTTGAATTGTAACTTCCTTGCCATTTTTCAGGCTGAAAAAATTAAGAGCATAATCTGAATTTTTTGTAAGAATATACTCCATATGAGGATTGGCAGAACTCAGATCTTTGTATTTCAGTTTATAGCCTGTATTGGCTCTTGTAATCTGCAAAAGATACCAGCCTCTTTCATTACCTCCCGTAATTGCTGAACCCGGTGTTATAGTTCCATTATAGATATCTCTACCCATATTGATGAGGTATACGGGATTGTCTCTGTCATTAGCATTAATAGGAGCTATACCTGTCGTCTGAGTTAGAAACATTCCGTTGGGATTATCTACATATTGAAGATTAGAAGCAAGAAAACTTCCTACCATTACTTCGTTTTGTAATGAAGCAACCTGAGCAGATGTAATTGCATCAATATCAGTTGCATCGGGTATTTTGCCAGCCGCCATTATAATTGATCCATTTATGACAACACGAAATTCATCTCCGGAATAGAAGCCTAAATCCCAATCTGTTCTTAAATTAGATGTCATACTCCTGTCTTTAGGCTCCGAAAGATCAACCCAAACTTGATTTCCTTGTTTTGCACCCCCTAAATCCGGATCTAATGTCTGTCCTGTAATTGGTGGAACACTTACTGGATCATCATCTGCTGCCAAACAGGACTGAAGGCAGATTACAAAAGATAAAATGAATAAAATCTTTACTAATTTCATTATTGTTTTTTTAAAATTGATAGGTTAATCTTGCTATATAACTTCTTCCGTAGAAAAGATTGCTAACACCTGTAGATATCTCGTGCCCAACTGAATTAACAGCAGTATTACTGACGGAAGTCACATCGAAAATATTCTTAACACCTACAGACAAATCAAATTGATTTTTCCATAATGGCTGTGTTACAATAAAATCCATCATATGAAAATCACCCATTTTTCCAAGGTCATAACCCGTTCCATTGGAAACATATCTCTGTTCTTCCCCAGAATATTTATAGTACAATGCGAATTGAGTCTGGAATTTTTTAAGACTGTAAGTTGCGGATGCACCTGCCTGTAGATTATATTTAAAATCTGTCGGAGAAGTTTGGGCCAAGTCTATCATTTCTCGGGAAATACCGTTAACTGAAGTTTTTAATCCAAATATGAACTGATCTTTCCTAAAATCCACATTTGCTGAAAACAATAAGCTTTTATAAGCGTTGATATTCAAATATTTAAAAGTGGAAGGAAGTTTTATAGTTACAAGTTCTATTCTATCTTTCACATCCAGATATAATGCATTTAGGCTATAGGCAATTTTCCAATTGCCGGTTGTTGAAAAATTCTGATCCCAAAACATTCCAACAGAAAAGCCTTTTTCAGGATCCAGATCAGGGTTACCCTGAACGTCGTGATTAGTATTCACAAAATACATGAATAGCTCTTCGTAAGTGGGATATCTGTTTGCACTACCAAAAACACCACGGATATTAGAATTTTCGGATGTTTTATATCTTGCGGATAAGGAATAATTGAATTGATTTTCAAATCTATCGCTCAAAGAAAGCCGTGCGCCTGGTCTTAATGTCAATTTGTCATTAACATTCCATTCGCCAGAGATGAAATTAGCATAAGTAAAAATTTTCCTTTTAATGATATTATTGCCTAAGCCTTCTAATGCAATAAGCGCAGCATAACCATTAGTATGATCCAACTCATAACCTAACTGGAAGTCAAACTTGTTATTATTTAGAAAATTACTGAACATTCCTCTGGAATAGAAAACTTTCGTATCATAATAAGACAGACTTTCATCTTTTGTTCTCATACTTCTTTGAGGAATATCATAAATATAATCACGATATTGGCGATCTTGATTTTGATAAGAGAAATCACCCAAATAATGGATATTCCCCAGCTTAGTCTGAATATTGAATTGATTAATCCAACGTTCTGTATTATACTCACGATCCTTGCTTGTATAGGTCACGCCACCTTCGCCATCATTTAACGGGTCTCTTTCTACTACAGGATTGTAAAAGTTAAATTTTTCATTCAGATAAGAAATCTTATAGAACAATGATGTGTTTCCTTTAGAATATTTCAACAAAGCATTGATATCATATTGATTCTTGGGGTTCCAGTCATAACCTCTATTGTTATCTCTTTCAAAATATTTATATCCCATTTTACTGCCTTCATAACCCATAAAATCATTATGATTGAAACTCAAACTGAGATACAAATTATTATTCAGATTATATCCTATATTCAAATTTTGTATATGCCTCCCTTTTCCCCGTTTTCTCCAGCTATATCCGTCTCTTACAGATTCTTCCTGAACAGAAGCCCGAAGACTGACCTTTTGTGAAGCAGATTTTTTTGTAATAATATTGATGACTCCTGCCAAAGCTCCATTTCCGTACTCCACACCCATGCTTCCTTGTACCACCTCTATACGCTCTATATTATTAAGACTTAATTTAGTAAGATCAATATTACTTCCAAGCCCTGTATCTCCGACAACCGGAATATTATCTATAAGAATCTTGACATAATTCCCGTCTAGACCAAGGATGTTGGCTGTGGAATTCCCCGACTTCGTATCAGGTGTTATCAGTATATTCAGGCTTTGATTTAATACTTCGGCAACGTTTGTAGCTGCCATATTCTTTATTTGCTGCTCATTGATTACTTCTACTTTATATATCGATTTGTTGATTGACTGAGGATTGTATTGTCCTGTAATAACAACTTCTTCAATATTTTTCTGATTAACGGAATCTTTCTGAGCAAGGACCATATTAATGGACAAAAGCCCTAAAACACTCATCATTTTCTTATCCATAAGAAATAATTTTTGACAAATATATATATTTATTTAGAATAATTAAAAATAAATATATAGTTTTGTATAATTATTCTAAATAAAAATAATATTAATAAGCAATTATGAAAACAAAACTATTTCTTGCATCAGCTCTGACTTTGGCAGTTAGTCAAACAGTATTATCACAAACAGATGAATATGGATATACTTCCGTAGAACTATCAATGGGAGCTCAGTATGCAAACAGAGTATTCTTTGATTTTTCTGAAAACAAAATCATTTCGCAACCCGCAACCGGTTGGGACATCGCTTTTTACAGAAACTCAGCAATGGATTTTGGAGAAAGAGTGAATGACGCAAACAATGTGAAAGTTTACCAGGTTTCTGCTAATCCTGCAGCATTTGATACTGTTGTACCGGGTGATAAAGCTAACTGGGGTGAGCCACTTTATAATCCGGACAAAACAGACAAGCTACAGAATGGTGCTTTTGATAATGCAACATTGTTACCAGCAGGCGGCTTTAACTTCAGTTGGGGGAGTTATGACCTGAGTACTCATAAAATATTGGGAAAGGTCGTGTTTGTTCTGGAATATGGAAACGGGGATTATTACAAATTCTTTATTAATGAATATTCGTCAGGCTATACATTCAAATATGCCAAATGGAACGGAACATCCTGGGATGCAACACAAACAAGAACGATTGCCAGCGGGACAGATGATGCATATTTTAATTATTTTTCATTTACAACCGGAGCAAAAGTTGAAAACATCGAGCCTTCCAAAGCAAAATGGGATCTCATGTTCACAAGATACTGGACTTTCTATAACAATATCATGATGTATCTGATGTCCGGAACAATACAGTCACCGAACGTAACTATTGCATATGTAAAACCTGAAACTCAGGCTACATTAACTTATACTCTACCCTCTGCGGCTATTTTCTCAAAAGAGATTACAACGATTGGACATTCCTGGAAGCCAACTTCAGGAGTATACACAGATGTCGTATATTATATCAAAGAAGGCAGCAACTATTACAGAATGTATTTTACTTCTAATGGCGGTGCTTCTAATATGTACTTCAAGTATAAAAATATTACCAGTGAACTATCTGTTGCAGATTTTGGTAAAAAAGGGACATTCGGTATTTATCCCAACCCAACAAAAGAGGATAGAAAAATTAACATCTTATTTGATGTAAAACAAGCCGATTCCAAAAACGGTAATGTTGAAATTTTTGATTTTACCGGAAAGAAAGTTTATGAAACTGCTATCAATAACATATCTGGTTTCTCTGTACAAGAAGTGGATGTAAAAAATCTAACCGCAGGAATCTATCTGGTAAAAATCTCATACGGAGGTCGGACAGAAACAAAAAAACTTGTTATAAAATAAGTCATATTTCAGATTTTATTCTTTATAGTGACCACCTGCGGGTGGTTTTTGTTTTATTGTGATTTGATGAAATAATGAGTAAATTTGTAGAAATAATTCAATTACAGTGAATTCCATTATCAATAAAAAAGTAGAATTTCAGGATTTGGGAACCAAAGATTACCAGCCATCCTGGGATTATCAGGAAGAATTACTGAAAAAAAATCTCGAAACCAAAATCTTTAATCGGGAAAATCCAGACCATCAAAAAACGACCAATAATTATCTTCTTTTCGTAGAACATCCGCATGTTTATACGCTTGGGAAAAGTGGTCACGAGGAAAATCTTTTGGCTAACGAAGACAAACTGAAGGAAATCAATGCGACTTATGTCAAAGTGAATCGTGGTGGTGACATTACTTACCACGGATTTGGGCAGATTGTTGGCTACCCTATTTTGGATCTGGAAAATTTCTATACAGACATCCATCGTTATATGCGCGATCTGGAGGAAGTCATTATCCGAACCATTGCAGAATATGGACTGAAAGGAGAACGTTCCAATGGCGAAACAGGCGTCTGGCTGGATGTAGGGCAACCTTATGCAAGAAAAATCTGTGCAATGGGCGTGAAAGCATCACGTTGGGTTACAATCCATGGATTTGCTCTCAATGTAAATACAGATATGCGTTATTTCGAATACATCATCCCTTGTGGAATTACCGATAAACAAGTGACTTCCTTGAAAAGAGAATTAGAACAGGAAGTTGATATTGAAGATGTTAAAGAAAAAATCAAAAAACATTTTGTAGATGTTTTTGGCTGTGAATTGATATGAAAAAAATAATCTTCTTTTTTATTTTTAGTTTATTTGGTCTATTCGCTTCTCAGATTACAGAACCGAAATTTTTCGATGATTCCATTCTCAATCAAAAATATCCCAACTTTATAAAGTTTCAGGAGATAAAAAATTACACTCCATTCAACAATTCTTATATTGGCAGTTATTGGTTAGAATCTGTAAAAGATATTCCAGAGGAATTAGAGTCATTTTCTAACATCTTCAATTACTTAAAGTTTGAAAAAGTCCAAGATAAAATATATGCTTTGGGAGTCAATTCGCTGGGATTTTGGTTAATTATAAATGAAAATAAAAAGACTAAGCCTTATTTTATTGGTATAGCTCAAGATAAATTCATTCATATAAAAATATCATCAATATATCGGCTGATAAAAGATGATAAGCTTCAGCTCGAATGTTCAATTATAAAGCAGACTAGTTTAGGAAGCCGTCCGATGATTTCCGAGGAGGATTTTCCAAAATACAAAGCTTTAAAGGAAAATTTATTATTATCAATCGATATTAATATAATCAAGCAAGATTCTGACGGTGATGGTTACAATGATATCTTCGAAAATTATATTGGACTCAATCCCAAATCAAAAGATTCTGACAATGACGGAATCAATGATGATGTAGACTTTAATCCATTGTACAAATCAATTGATAATGAATATACAAATGCTTTTAACAAATATATAAACGGCGGCTATATTCACAAATTTGATAATTCTAAAACTGTAACGCCAATCTTTGTCAAAGAACATCAAATACAGTCAGATATTAACCCATTCAAATTCGATATTTATATTATAGAAAATACTGCACTTAAAAACATTGCCCCAAAAACGAATCGAGTCTTGTTATTTATGAAGAATAAAGACAGAAATAACTTTAATATAACAGATAGCGAATATAGAGACATTATAAAGACCAATGATAATGAATTTGAGATTATGTCTGCTTACGAAAACGGAAGCACAAGTTGTAGAATAAAAAAAGAAGGCAATGACTGGATTTTAAATTTAATAAGTGCTACTGTTTATTAAATCAATTAGAATTACTTCGCTTACATCGTCATCCCAATATCAATTCCTTTTATTTTTCTATAAAGATCAGTTGCGAAATTATCTGTCATTCCCGAAACGAAATCAATTACACCAAGGACTTTCTGATAATCTGTTCCGTCTTCATAAAAAAATTGTTTTGGAAGAAGCTTTAATGCTTTTTTATCGTAAGATTTTCTTTCATCTGCTGTTTTCAAAATTGATGGAATAAAATGATCCAATAATTCGTACATTACATTATAACCGGCATTTTCGATTTCAACAACAGCTTTATGATTGTAGATCTTTTCAATGGAAAAGCTTTCGATATCCTGCAGTGTTTTATTTTCGGATTTATAAATATCCAAAAGCCCTTTATCAAGATTTCCTTCAAGAATTTTGTTGAAGTTCGACTTATAAAGCTCAACAGATTTATTGATTAAAGCATTAATAACCTTAGCTCTAAGGTAAGATATTTGTTCATTTTCATTACTTATCGAATCCAGTTTTTGCTCTATTCTGTTAATATCGTCCGTTTCAGATTTTACCAGTTCGAAGAAAAGATTTTTACAATCGGCAGTGGAAACAATTCCTAATCTGTGTGCATCTTCCATATCAATGATATTGTAACAAATATCGTCAGCAGCTTCTACCAGCCAAACAAATGGATGTCTCCTAAAAATATATGGATTTTCATTTTCCAGGATCATCGAGGTTCCTTTTGCAATCTCCAAGAAAATATCTTTTTCATTCTGGAAAAAACCGAATTTTTTTCTGTGGATAATGCCTTTCTTTTTAGCAATCGCTTCGCAAGGATATTTTGCAATACTAGCCAAAGTTGCAAATGTCAATTGGATTCCGCCAGCATCTTTGCCTTGCTGTTGTTGTGCCAAAACTCTGATTGCATTGGCATTTCCTTCAAAATTCACCAGATCCGCCCATTCTTTTTCATTGAATTTCGATTTCAAATCGCTTTCATTCCTGTCAAAGTAACTGGCAATCGCATCTTCTCCGGAATGTCCAAAAGCAGGATTTCCTACATCATGACAAAGACAGGCTGCCGCAATCACATTTCCTAAATTATGAAGGTAAAAGTTTTTTGATTCTTCATTAAGATCACTGACAAAATTATCGTGGATAAATTCTCCTATCACACTTCCCAAACTACGACCAACAGAGGAAACTTCTAATGAATGCGTCAAACGGTTATGTACAAAAACACTTCCAGGAAGCGGAAAGACCTGCGTTTTGTTCTGCAATCTTCTGAATGCTGACGAGAAAATAATCCTGTCAAAATCCCTCTGAAAATCAGTCCTTGAAACTTTTGTGTGCGGATTATTTCCTGTGCGTTGATTGGTAAAAATTGAATTCAGATCCATAATGGATTCAAAAATAAGGGATATTTTATTTTTAAAGGAATAATATTTGATTTTTCCTGAAAAAAGTTGTTATGCCGGAAGGTCCATCCATAGTTTTGATGAAAGAAGATCTCAACAAATTTGTTGGAGAAAAGGTTACTGCTGCTGTCGGAAATGCAAAGATTGACAAAGGTATTCTTGTCGGTAAAACTTTAAACGAAATCCGACTTTATGGTAAGCAAACTTATTTAATTTTCGACGACATCAATATCAGAATTCATCTCCTCATGTTTGGATCTTACGAGATTGATAAACAGACAAAACCTGACAAAAATCTTCGTCTAGGATTAAGTTTCAAAAACGGAAAAATGCTTTTCTTTACTTGTTCTGTTAAGCTTTTACCCAATGACTTCCTGAAAACTATCGATTGGGAAGCTGATGTGATGAGTGACATTTGGAACCCTGAAAAAGCCAAATTCAAATTAAAATCCAATCCCGAAATGATGGTTTGCGACGCGCTGATGAATCAGGATATTTTCTCCGGTGTCGGCAATATCATCAAGAATGAAGTACTTTTCAGAATTGCCGTTCAGCCGGAAAGTTTGCTTGGACATCTTCCTGCAAAAAAAATAAATGAGCTGATCAAAGAATCCAGAAATTACAGCTTCGATTTTCTAAAATGGAAACGGGAATTCACTTTGAAAAAACACTGGAAAGCGCATCACCAAAAGAATTGTCCAAAATGCGGAAAACCTTTGACAAGTAAAATCACAGGCAAGTCCAAACGGAGAAGTTTCTATTGCGAAACCGACCAAAAATTATACTAAAATCTGTTCTTTTTAGCGAAAACTTAGAATTAAAAGGCTTTTATGAATTTGATTTGAATTTAATTTTGCTTATCATTGGCAAAATTTAGTTTATGAAAAATAAATACTTATTAATTCTATCATTAGTTTCATCATTTGCTTTTGCGCAACAAACCATTTCTTTTGAAGCTTCAGAAGGTTATACTGCTGGAGATATCAATGGACAAAATGGTTGGGAAGTTACACTTAACAATGATGAAGCTCCTATCAACAATCAAACGATTTCTACAGAAAAAGCTTTTGAGGGAACTCAATCTTTGAAAATAAGTGTAGATGAAGCGGAAGATTTTGGTTGGTTTCCTATCTATGGTGCAGCTAAACTATTTGATAGAGCTTATAATTTTCAACATACAATCGTAGATTTTGATGTTTTTATTACAGAATTAGAAGGCTCTACATTTGAGTTTGGAACTTTTGGAGTTGTAGATACAGATGAATTTATGCCGGTTTCTATCTACTCTTTCAACTACACAGGTAATCTGGAAGTAGTAAATGATGAAGATTATGGCTATGAAAGTACCGATTTTACTTGGGAAGCCAACAGATGGTATCATCTAAGATCAGAAACCAATAGCAACGAAATCAAATTTTACATTGATGGGGCATTAATCAAAACGATTCCGAATTTTGCTCAAACTAATATTACAGGCGTTAATTTTGTTCACGATAACTTTAGTGGAAGTGCTTATATTGATAATCTAAAAATCAATGATCAAATACTAGCCGTAAATGATGTAACGAAAGCCAACATCAAATTATATCCAAATCCAGTCAAAGATATTTTAAAAATCAATCTTTCAAATAACGAAAGCATCAGCGAAATCAACATCTATAATGTTGCCGGACAAAAGCTGAAAACGGTTTCTAAACAAACTGAAATTAATGTGGAAAGTCTATCAAAAGGTGTTTATTTGATTGATATCAAAACAGATAAAAACAAAACTTACAAATCCAAATTCATCAAACAATAAATCTTAATCCTGCTTTCATCGGCAGGATTTTTTATTAATTTTATCTAAAATATTATTCTGATGAAAAACCTTATCAAGCCGGAAACGCTTAACTTTCTTTCAACTCTGGAAATCAATAATAACAGAGAATGGTTTAATGAGAACAAACAGCTTTATCTAAATGCTAAAGAGAATGTTGAAAATGCAGTCAATGAGATTATTTCCGGTGTTTCGGAATTTGATAAAAGTGTTGAACGACTGGAAGCTAAGAATTGTATTTTCAGAATCTATAAAGACACCAGATTTTCTAAAGATAAAACGCCTTACAAAACCAATATCGGAGCATCGTTGGTAGAAAAAGGACCGAAAACTTTGAATCACGCCGGTTATTACATTCATCTTGAACCTAACAAATCTTTCCTGGCTGGCGGTGTTTATATGACCGAACCAAAAAACCTAAAATCCATCCGTGAAAAAATCAGTTCCGAAGGTGATGAATTTCTGAACATTCTCAACAAAAAATCCTTCAAAGATAATCTGGAATTACGAGGCGATAAACTGGTAAAAGTGCCGCAAGGTTTTGACAAAGAAAATCCAATGGGCGATTATCTCAAATTCAAGCAATTCACGGTTTTTCATCCGCTTTCTGATGAAGCTGTTCTGGATGGAAACTTTGTTAAAAATACCGTTAAAGTTTTTAAGGAAATTTATCCTTTTAATCAGTTTCTTAATGACGGTATAGGAAAATAATCACATGATAAACACAAAGTAGAAGCTTAATAAAAAGCTTCTACTTTTTTTAAAGTCTAAACAAAATTGCCAGAATCAATCGATTCTCTCTTTTGACCAAATCAGGTCGCCAATTTGGGTCCAAAGTAGAAACTGTGTAACCTGTTTGAGACGTAACTCCACCTCTACCAGCAAAATAAGGAACATTAGCTTCGCGATGAACAAATTCCAAACGGAATGTAATGCTTTGATTCGGCATATAATCTAAGTTGGTAGAAAGATCCCAGCCTTCAAACTGATCTCCCGGATTAGCTGAGAATGGGAATGCGCCTTCTGTCTGTGTAGGATTGTTCGGATTGGGTAACGGGCTTGCCTGTCCAGTTGGATAAAGAACCAAATACCGTCCGGGATTTTTCATCCAGCCGCCACCAACAGTCCAGGCCATTTTATCTTTCGCAAACCAAACCCTGTTGTAAAACATTGCACTTAAGAAATATTGTGCTGGTTTGTCCGGATCATTATTATTGAAACCATTCACACCGCCACCTTTTTCAAAACCGATATCGCCTGTAAGAGAAAACGCCATTTTAGTAATCCCGTCAGATTTTGGTCTGTTGTAGTAGCGCCACAAAACACTGTTGTCACTGTGAAATCTTTTTCTGTCCGGAATCAATGCCGCATCGGAGCCGTAATAATTATTCGTGATTAATTTCAGATTACTGTTAGGAATATAAGTCACATTCGCTCCAAATCCCGGCATCGCATTGAATCGCCCGTAACTCTGCCAGCCGTTGATAATCCAGGGTTCGATTTTTAAATTCCTGGTCGGAAATATCTGAATCCTTAATCCATTAAAAAACCAAGGTGTATTATCTGAAGTGAACGATGCCTGATATTCCCAATTCTCAGCCTGATAAAAAGAATTGAGTCCAATATAAGACATAAACAAACCTGCATTAATATTGATTCCGTACCATTTGTTGATATGGATTCCGGCATTGGCTTCACTTAGATATCGATAAACATCATTCAGTTTATATTGTCCGCGGTAAGGGCTGTAATCGTTTCTAGGAATGACGACTGAACGTGTTCCAAACTGCGTCATGATTCTCGCTCTTGCATTTTTGTAGTAGAAATCGCCGCCAAAATGTAAAGCCGCAATCTGAACCTCATTATGCCTTGCAACGGCTGTGCTTCCAATCGCCGTATTATCAATCGGGTTATTAAAAGAATAATTGTAATTGACATCCACCAAAATACTCGGAACAAAGAACTGGTTATCCTTCCATATATTTTTAGTTCGTCTGTCGCTTCCGTTTGCCCAGCTCATATCGAGACCTTCAAATGGTTCTCCGAATTGTTTATTGACTTTCGGTAATTCAGTATCGGTTGTATCAATTTTAGAATTGGTTTGAAGTTTCAAACTGTCAAGAATTTCTTTTTTGACTTGCTGAACAATACTTCTTTTATCAGTTTCTGTTAAAGTTTGAGCATTACTGTTCAATGACCATAAGCACAAGGCTATGATGATATTTTTTTTCATTGGATAAATGATAAATTTTAGATTTATAAAATAGGCTGAGTTTTGATTTCTCGTTTCAAATCGATTTTCGAAACAGGCTGATATACCAAAGGCGTGTGTTCTATCACAACATCACTTTTATCCAACCCAAATGCTGCTTCATCGCTTTGACCAAGTCGCTTCAGAAAGAAATAGGAATTAAGTAAAACACCTTCTCTCAAAGCAAATTCATTTTCCACGGATAGGAATTTTTCTATGATGACAAATTTGAAATCCGGTTCGTTGTTATACTTGGAAGAACCATCCGGACGAATATGAAGATTGAGTTCTTTGCAATTGACCAAATCCTGCATAATTTTTTTGAAATACAATTCGGTTTTTGGCTGAATCCTGAATCCGATATTGATATTAACTTTAATAACTTTATCATCCACCAATTCCGAAATATTATAAGACAAAGTATAAGGTTCTTCTGTCCTATTAATATGGAGAAACCAATAGACATCTGCTTTTTTAGGATTTTTTGAAAAGATAGATTTGATGATTTTTTCTTCTATCTGGTGACGATGATTGGCCTTCGTCAAATAAACCAAATGTGTCGCAAACTTTGGAATATCCTGGTCTGAGCTTAACTCCTTGATTTGAGGGACAAATTGTCCAAGGTCAACAAACTTCGTAAATCTATTGTTGATTTTTCTTGCAAAAAACCAGACATACATCGTCATAAAAATGAACAGTTCAAAGAACAAGAACATCCATCTCTCCTTGATTTTAGCAACGTTTGCAACAAAAAATGAAATCTCAACCGTCGCAAATAAAATCAATAATCCGAAGACTAAAAACTTGTTCCATTTCAATCTGTAAATCAGGAAGTAACAAAGCAGAATCGTTGTCATCATCATTGCAATCGTAATACTGAAACCATAAGCCGCTTCCATATGTGTCGAAGACTGGAAATAGACAATCATCAGAACACAACCAGCCCAAAGGATATTATTCACACTCGGGATATAGATCTGACCTTTGATATTGGAAGGTTGTCTTACCGCTACTCTAGTCCAGAAATTAAGATTCATCGCTTCACTGATTAGTGTATAACTTCCACTGATTAAAGCCTGCGAAGCAATCACGGTTGCTAATGTTGCAATGATAATTCCGGGAATCAAAAACCATTGTGGCATTATTTCGTAAAAAAGATTTCTTCCATCGAGAGCCGTTCCGCCTTCATTCAATAACCAAGCTCCCTGTCCCAGATAACATGAAATCAAACAAACTTTCACAAACATCCAGGTGATTCTGATATTCTTTTTACCACAATGTCCAAGGTCAGAATACAACGCTTCCGCTCCTGTCGTACAAAGAAAAACCGCTCCCAAAAGCCAGAAACCGTGAGGATAATTGACCAGTAATTCATAAGCATAATGTGGACTCAATGCTTTGATTACTGATGGAAACCGGATAATTTGTGAAATTCCCAAAATAAATAGCATTGCAAACCAAATTGCCATTACAGGACCGAAAACCCGACCAATCTTATGCGTTCCGAATCTTTGAAAAAAGAATAATAAAGAAAGAATTACAATGACAATCGGTACCGTTGGAATATGTTCCAGACCTTTAACCATTTCCAACCCTTCAACTGCTGAAGCTACGGAAATCGGAGGCGTGATAATTCCATCTGCTAATAATGTGGTTGCGCCAAGAATTGTCGGAATTGCCAGCCATTTTCCGTAACGGCGAACTAATGCATACAATGAAAAAATTCCGCCTTCGCCAGCATTATCGGCTTTTAAAGTCAGCCAGACATATTTGATAGTTGTTTGTAAAACCAAAGTCCAGAAGATGCAGGAAACACCTCCTAAAACCAATGTTTCCGTAATTTCTCTTTCTCCAATAACTGCTCTGAGAGCATAAAGTGGACTTGTACCGATATCGCCGTAAATAATTCCTAAGGCAACCAATAAGGAAGCAGCAGTAATCTTGCTGCTAATTCCGTTTTTTGACTTTTCCATTCATCTAATAATTGATGATGCAAAAGTGGTAAGAAGCCTATCGGTAAAAGATAAAAAGATTGAGCGTTTGTATAAAGAAAATATAAAGATTGAAATATGTTTTTGTAACACAAAGGCACAAAAGCGTTAATATTAAATACAATTTTAAGGCACAAAGCTAAATTTGAAACAAATCTTTCTGCCTTAATTATTATTAAGAATTTCCTTGTGCCATTGTGTTTAACTTACTGAAACCTGTAACCGACTCCGCTTTCGGTAATGATATGTTTGGGCTGGTTGGGATTGTCTTCAATTTTTTTACGAAGTGTTCCGACAAAAACTCTCAGATACTGCGTTTCAGTTTGATAACCAACACCCCAAATTTCTTTCAAAATGTATTGATGTGTCAGAACGCTGCCTTCGTGTTTTGCAAAAAGCGAAATCAGATTGAATTCTGTCGAGGTTAATTTAATCAGTTCATCATTTTTCTTAACCGTCCTATTGACAAGATTAATCTGCAAATTATCAATCTCAATGACAGAAGTATTTTCCTGAGTCTGATTTCTACGAATGGCTGAGCGGATACGAGCCATTAACTCTGCCGTACGAAAAGGCTTTGTCAGATAATCCGTTGCGCCATTATCCAAAGCAGAAACAATATCATTTTCGTTGTTTTGAACAGACAGAATAATAATCGCTTTATTATACCATTCTCTGAGTTCTTTCAGAATCTCGTGACCGCTTTTATCGGGCAATCCAATGTCTAACAAAATCAATTCTGGTGGATGATTGGCTGCCATAATAATACCCTGTTTTCCGGTTTCTGCCTGCAGAACTTTATAATCATTACTTTCCAAGGTGATTTCCAGCAGTTTTCGGATTTGCGGTTCATCATCTATGATAAGAATCTCGGCTTTATTCATTTTTAAGATGGTTGATATAAGACATTTCTGCAGGGATTTCTACCGTAAAAACAGCACCGCCATTTTCTTTATTATTCAATTTTATTTTTCCGTTTTGAGCTTCAACAAAACCTTTGACAATTGATAATCCTAATCCGCTTCCACCGGCCTTTGTGTTTGGAAGGCGATAAAATTTGTTAAAAACCAGATCCATCTTATCTTCGGGAAAACCATTACCATTATCAGAAATCAGAATAATTAAATTTTCCGATTGATGCATCACTTCAATTTCAATGATTGAATTTTCAGACGTATATTGAATCGAGTTATGCAGAAGATTATGGATGATCTGTTCTGTAAATCCTTCATCGATCCTGAACAAAGGCAGTGTGTCATCGGACTGAAAAATAATCTTATGATTTTCATTAACCGATAATTTCTGAAGAACAGAATTAATCAAATCATTCATATCGTACCAATCGAATTTGGGACGTAAAATTCCATTTTCCAAGCGACTAATGTTCAAAAGGTTTTCAACCTGTCTATTCAGCCGAAATCCTGCTTTTCCAATTTCATTAAGCAAAATATTCTGATTCTTATCAGACAGTTTTTCTTTGTTTTCATTGAGTGTATCAACTGCTCCAAGAATTGTGGAAATTGGTGTTCGCAGCTCATGAGAAAGGGAATTGAGAAGTGTGTTGTATAATTTGATCGTGTTTTCTTTTTCTTCTTTATCTCGTGCTTTTTTCTCAGCTTCTCTTATTTTGAATGTCAAAACTGCATTTACTAAAGCAATAAAAAAGTACAGAAAAAACATCAGAAGATCCTGGGTATTATTGATATGGAAATTATAAATAGGAGGAATAAAAAA
>Ga0209933_1001716_pt1 | contig 17428 bp, 13 predicted proteins | sample ThiBiot_300_biof_FD_183944 | JGI IMG/M metagenome (GOLD analysis project Ga0209933, IMG submission 183944) | Wastewater bioreactor microbial communities from Cape Town, South Africa - Thiocy_cont_300_biof (SPAdes) | ecosystem: Engineered > Bioremediation > Thiocyanate > Unclassified | place...
CCGCCCCGCCGATGCCACTCCGGCGTGCTCGACGCCGACCGGCGCGCCGCCACGAACTGGTTCGCAACCGCGATCCGGATGAATGTCGGGAGCCCTTCCCGCTGCTCGAAATAAGCCGCTGTCGTCGCCTGCAACGCCGCGTTTTCAAAAGCGAGAACGCCTTGATAGCGCTCCTCGCCGGGACCGGAATCGAGCGTCAGCGCCAGATGCCCGTCGCCAAGACCGGCACGCTGCACATTCGTGTCGTCGAGCTTGGCCGCGTCGTAGCGCGCATATCCGCGTAGTCGTCCGGGCGCCGCGTAATCAGCAACCAGGATTGAGACCGGCCCGCTCGCGCGAACCTGCAGGTTGAGATTGCCGCCGTCAGGCAGCGCCGAACCGCAAAGCGCGGCAACCGCAATCGCCTCCGATAAAAACCGGCTCGGCGCATCCGGCATCGCATGCGGCGTGACGATATCGTCGAGCGTTTTGCCCAACCGGACGAGCCGGCCGCGAACATTGGAGCGGCGCGTGCGAAAGACGACGACGCTGTCGTCAGCCGGCACGCGCGGCGGCTGCTGTTCGATCGGCATACGGCGATACTCTCAGCGTTACGCGCCGAAACACCACGCAAGAATGGCCTTCTGCGCATGCAGGCGGTTTTCGGCTTCGTCGAAAATAACCGATTGCGGGCCTTCCAGCACCTCTTCGCTGACTTCGTGTCCGCGATAGGCGGGCAGGCAATGCATGAAGATCGCGGACTTGCTGGCCTTGCTCATCAGCTTGGCGTCGACGGCATAAGGCGCGAGGATCTTCTTGCGCTTGGCGGCGCCAGACTGCCCCATCGACACCCACGTATCGGTGACGACGCAGTCCGCGCCTTTCACCGCTTCATTCGGATCGGTGCCGATTTCGACGTTGCCCTTTTCGCGTTGCACCCAGTCGAGGGCCTCCGCCTCAGGATAAAGCGACTTCGGGCACGCGAGGCGGAGTTTGAATCCGAAACGGACCGCCGCGTGCATCCACGATACCGCGACGTTGTTGCCGTCGCCGACCCACGCAACCGTGCGTCCCTTGATCGGGCCGAGATGTTCCTCGAACGTCTGGATGTCGGCCATGATCTGGCACGGATGGCTCTTTTCCGTCAGCCCGTTGATGACCGGAATGGTCGCGTGACGCGCAAGCTCGGCGAGCGTCGCATGCGCGTTGGCGCGGATCATGATGCCGTCGGCATAACGCGACAGCACGCGCGCCGTATCGGCAACGGATTCACCGCGCCCAAGCTGCAGATCGTCATGATTGAGCGTCAACGCCTGACCGCCGAGCTGGCGCATCGCAACGTCGAACGACACGCGCGTCCGCGTCGACGGCTTCTCGAAAATCAGCACGAGCACGTCGTCCTCGATCCCCTTCGGACGAAGCTCGGCCGGAACGCGCTTGCCGGCACGTTTCATCGCGTGCGCGTTGTCGATGATCTTTCGCAGCGTCTTGGAATCGAGATCGGCAATATCGAGAAAATGCCTCGGGCCCTGTTTCGCGGTCATTACAGTCGGAGCCTTCTCCAGCATCAGCCAACCTCGCGAGCGACGCGCGAAAGCGCGCGCGATAGAATTTGCATGGCCTCGGCGATGTCCTTGTCCGAGGCAATAAGGGGTGGGAGCACGCGCACGCAATTGTCGCCAGCGCCGACCAGCAACAGCTTTTCATCCATAGCCGCGGCCACCAGCTGCTGTGGTGACACGTGGGCTTTGAGCTTCAGCCCAGTCAGAAGCCCCGCGCCGCGAACCTCTTCGACGACGTCCGCATGCTGATCCTTGAGCCCAGAAAGCCCCTGCTTCAGATGCAGCGCCTTCGTGCGCACGCCTTCGAGGAACTCAGGCTCCGAAACGATGTCGAGCACCGTCGCCGCAACGGCCATCGCCAGCGGATTGCCGCCGAACGTCGAGCCGTGCGTGCCAGGCGTCATGCCTTTCGCGGCTTCCGCCGTCGCCAGGATTGCGCCGACCGGAAATCCGCCACCCAAGCCCTTCGCGACGGCCATGACGTCCGGCGTGATATCGGCCCATTCGTGCGCGAACAGCTTGCCGGTGCGCCCGACGCCGGTTTGCACTTCGTCCAGCACAAGAAGCGATCCGTGCTTGTCGCAAAGATCGCGAATGGCGCGGAGATCTTCCGGCGAGAAAGCTCGAACCCCGCCCTCGCCCTGGATCGGCTCGAGCATGATCGCTGCCGTCTCAGGCGAGATCGCTGCTTCCAGCGCCGCCAGATCTCCGGCATCGACGTGATCGAAGCCGCCCGCTTCCGGCGCGAAACCTTCGAGATATTTTTCGTTTCCGGCCGCGGCGAGCGTCGCGAGCGTCCGCCCGTGGAATGCGCCGCGGAAGGTGATGATCCGCTGCCGCTCAGGATGACCGGAGACATAATGATAGCGGCGCGCAACTTTGATCGCGCCTTCGCAGGCTTCCGCACCTGAATTGCAAAAGAAGACGCGTTCGGCGAACGTCAGCCGCGTCAGCTTTTCCGCAACCGTTTCCTGACCTTCGACGCGATAGAGGTTCGACGTATGCCAGAGCTTGTCGGCTTGCGCCTTCAGCGCCGCGACGAGCGCCGGATGCGCATGACCGAGCGCGTTCACCGCGACGCCTGATCCGAAATCGAGATAGCGATCGCCATTTTCTGCGAAAAGCCAGCAGCCCTCGCCGCGCGCGAACACGATGTTCTGACGGCCGTACGTACCCATGACGGCGGCCGACGGCTCAGTCGACACTGAAGAGCGGCCGGGTGTTTTCCCCAGCGCGGCGGGGGAAGATGCCATGTGCGTGGATAACCCCGGGGCGGAAAATCAAAAAGCCGCCCACTTTTGGCGGCCCGAATGCAACCACTGATACGCGTTGGCCGAATTCCTGTCAACGAATGTCCAGTATTCCCGGGGTGCCGCGAGCAGAACTTCCAGCGCTACAATCCAACGGTTGAATGGGCTGTCTCCCAAACAGGCAATTCGGACATATCCCCGGCCACGAATCGCTCTGTGGCTGGCTCGCAACGTTTTCCTGTCAATACCCTTATGATTAAACCTCTGCCTTGTAGGCGGGATTCAGCATGTTGTAACTTACCCTTGTTGGGCCACGAGATCTGGCGGCGCCTGTTGCGTCACCTGTTCGGCTGTGTATCGGCTCCAACCGCGCTCTGGGCAGCCTTGTATGCGCCGCCCGCGTCTCTAGCGTGTATGTCCCGCGTTTTCCTGAAGTTTTTGCGTTTGTAACCGGTCAGGACCGTCGTTGTCCTGCGTCCGCGTGCTGTCGTTTCGACTGCGCGCGCGCAGACCTCGCGTCTCGGCCGTCGTTCCGCGGGCACCGGGGGGTGCACGCCGCTGTTGCGGCTCGAGAGGGAGCATACGACGCATGTCTTGGACTGATGAGCGCGTGGATCTGTTGAAGAAGCTCTGGTCGGAAGGACTAAGCGCTAGCCAGATCGCCGGCCGTCTTGGAAGTGTGACCCGCAATGCGGTCATAGGAAAAGTTCACCGCCTCGGCCTCTCCGGCCGGGCGACCACGTCACGCATGAAAACGCACCGTCCGCGCAGCCGCATGGTCAATGCCAAGAGGCCGGTCAAGCCGCGTTTCGCCCAGTCGGGCAATCCGGCCGTCCGCGCGTTGTACATGGACACCGAGGCCTACGTGCCACCGGCGGAGGAGATCGAGATCCCGCTCGCCGAGCGCAAGACCATCCAGACTCTCACCGAATGCAGCTGCCGCTGGCCGATCGGCGATCCGCAGACGGCGGAGTTCCACTTCTGCGGCCGTAACAAGGTGCCGTTGCTGCCGTATTGCGAGGTTCACGCCCGCCGCGCCTTCCAGCCCGTCGCGCCGCGCCGCCGCGAGCGCACGGAAATCGAAAGCCCGGTCGCCATCACCAGCGCCGTTCTCGCGACTGCGGATCCGAAGCAGCGAGCCTGAGATATTCCGCAAGGCTAGCCGGGGGGCAAGGCCAGCGGAGCAAGGAAAGCCAGCAGCGCGCGGGGGCCGCTGCTGGCTTTTCCATGCCCATTTCGCTAACCGTTTTAGCTCCGTCGCAGAACGGGCTTTTTGCCGTGTGCTAGCTTCACGGCACGCAGCGCTTTGAGCAGCCTCAGGAGACGTCCCATGTCGAAAAGCAAAGGCAAAGGGAAGTCCAGCAAAGGCGAAGCCACAACGTCAGCCGTCTCTGAAGTCAAGGAGAGCGACACCGGCCCGACCGCGGCCGACCGCAAAGCCACGAAAAAACTGGCCGAGAGCGGAGCCGGCGATCTCATGCAGAGCTTTTCGATCGACGCGCCAAAGCTGCCGAAGGCCATCGACGACGCCTCGATGCGATCCGGCGGCTATCCGTACGACGATCGCATGAAGCGCATCGAGTTCGAAGAGCTGCTGCTGGCGTTGCAGATCGAGCTCGTGAAGCTGCAGAAGCATAATCTCAAGACCGGCGGCCGCATCCTTTGTCTCTACGAAGGCCGCGACGGCTCGGGCAAAGGCTCGTGTATCAAAGCCTTCAACCAGCACATGAATCCGCGCAATACGCGCACCGTCGCCTTGACCAAGCCGACCGAAACCGAGCGCGGACAGCTCTACTTCCAGCGCTACGCCGTGCACTTTCCCTCCGCCGGCGAAGTCGTGCTCTTCGATCGCTCCTGGTACAACCGCGCCGGAGTCGAGCGCGTCATGGGTTTCTGCACCGAGCATCAGCTGGCGATCTTCCTGCGCGAAGCGCCGGAATTCGAAGGCCTGCTCGTGCGCGACGGCATCAAGCTCTTCAAGTTCTACCTGACGATCGGCCGCGAAATGCAACTGAAGCGCTTCTACGAACGCCGTCAGGACCCGTTGAAGCAATGGAAGCTGTCCGACGTCGATATCGCCGCGCTGCCGAAATACGATGACTACACGAAGGCCGAGGTCGAGATGTTTCGCTTCACCAACACAATCATCGCGCCCTGGATGGTCGTCCGCGCCAACGATCAGCGCCGCGCCCGCCTCGAAACGATCCGCCACGTGCTGCTGGCGATCGACTACGAAGGCCGCAATCTCTCAGCCATCGGCGAGGCCGATCCGAAGATCATTTATTCCCCGGATTAAGCGATCATCGAACCAGCAGGATCGGCGCCTGGATGGCTGCCGATGCGCGCGAAAGCTCCCGTCCGTCAGCGAATGCCGTACCGCCGAACCGCGCAACGACGAACGACGGCTTCATGCGCGCGATGATCTCAGTCATCGCGCCGGGCACGCCGAACGTCGGGCCAATCGGTGCGAACGCAACCGCCGGCATGTCCGCTGTCAGCAGCCGCGCCTGATGCTCGATCTCGGCATGCTCGGCCGATGTCTCGGCGCCAATGACGAGCTGAATGACGGCGCCGGGCTGCGATAGCCGCTCGGCTGCACGCAGCATTGACGGCAGCCGGTCACCGTCCTCGACGATGACGACGACGCCCGTTTTTCTCTTCGCCAGCGCTTCGCCGCACAGAAGAAAACCGGTCGCGCCGCTGACGTTGGCGAGCAGCGCGTTGATGACGGAGTGTCCGCCGACCGACGGCGTGCCGGTCAGCGCCACGATGTTCCAGGGCCCGCGCATCAGGCACATATCGGAAATACGGTCGACCGCATCGCCCTGCGCCAGCGCATGACGAACTTTGACTTTGTGCGTCCGGCCCGCATCTTCGACGACGCGGCGGCAGCGCTGCGCCAGAAGCTGGAAGCGATACGCAACGGGTGGAATATCCGGCAGGCCAACATGGCCGATCCGCCGGAACGGAACGCCACCGCTTTCATCGGCCCGCTGATCGACGACGATCGTCTCAATTTCAGCGTCGTAGGCGCGGGCTAAACGCAACGGCGCGTCGAGCACCGTTGGCGTGCAGCGCGCCTCGGGATCGAGCCAGAGAACGACGCGGCCGCTGAGCTCCGAAGCTTCGGCCACGTGCGTGATCATGGGGTTTCACCGTCGGCGCGATGTGCCAGTGCTTCGGTGACGTCGGACGCTCTGATCTGCGCGGCATCGCGCGTTCCAGCGACCGCATCGGCATCCTTGAGCAGATGCAGAAGCGCCGTGCACGAAAGCGAAACGCGGCCGCCGCCGCGCCGGACCGCATCCTTGTAGATGATCGGCGCGACGCTCGGCGCCAGCGGACGCAATGCGTTGTCGGAAGCGAGCCGCGCCGCCCCCATCGAAAATTCAGTCTCGGGCATATCGGCAAGCGGCACCGCCGCGCTGAGCTTGGCGACGTGCGGGAAATGCCGCGCAATACCGGGCTCGATGGCTTCGAGCTTCGACCACGATTGCTCGTCCGCGATCAGAATAATCGTTGCGGCAAGCGGCACCGGGTCCGCCTTGATCGACAGGCCCGCCCCGCTCAGCGGCGTGATTTCGCGCGACGCGAGCGCGGCGCTCAACGCCGACCACGCCTTCGGATCGGCTGCGAGCCGCCATGCCTCGATGATCACGAATCCGGACCCAGCGCGAGCCAGCTGCCCCGGCACATGCGCCGGGCGCCCCAGCGCATCGCGGCCGATTTCGCCGAGAAGATCGACGGGCGATACATGGCGCACGGTCACGACCTTGCGAACTTCGTCACCATCTTCGCCCGCGAGATTGAGCGGCATGGCGGCATGCTGCCCCGCGCCGCCCGATGTCGACGACGCCACGAAGGCATCTTCGACGGCATCGATCGCGGCGACGATCGACTGATCGTCCTCATGCGCACGCTTGAGCACGACAAGGCTCGGCCGGATCGCGCGCAACGCCGTTTGCCGGACCAGCGCCTCATACTTCTCGCTGGCCTCGAACTCGACATTCGGCAGCGTCGCGACGATCGACTGCAACTCGCTTTCCAGCGTCGTGATCTTGGCCTCGACGTTGCGCTTCAACGCCTCCGGCAACGCCCGAAAAACGTCCGATCGCACGACGCGGCCTTCATGCATCGGCGCCAGCACGTAACCGTCCAGAGATTTGACGACCGCGATGTTCTGCGATTCCGCACGCCGCCGCACTTCGTCGACGGCCTTGTCGCCGAGATAGCGAATTTCTTCTTCCAATAGATCGAGACTGATCCGGTGCTCGTCGCTCTTGGTATGGCGTTCAAACGCGACCGTTGCCTTGTCGATTGCCGCGCGAAGATCGCGCACCAACTCCGCAGCTTTGCCGTGCGGAATGGCGAAGGCCTTCGCACGCGTCGGCGTATGCCGTTCGACCACGTAAATCCAATCGTCGGCGGCGTTGCGCGCTGTGTCGGCGGCAAGCTCTTCCGCGAGCGCAAGACGTCCGGTGCCGGGTTCTCCAAGAACGAGCAGATGCTCGCCGGGCTTCGCATTGAGTGCAGCCCGAATTTTTGCGACCGCACGTTTCTGCCCGAAAACATGCGGCTGTGAGGCGGGAGCGATCGGCGCGGGCTCTGCCGGAACCTGCGGCGGCTTGATGGATTTCGTATCCTGAACTTCGATCTGCCCAGCCGTGCTCGCAACACCGGCTAATCGATCCGCAAGCCGGGACGTCACGAGCGTGACGACGTTCGTCTGTGGCAGAGACGGCGGCGGTGTTTCAGACGTTTGCGCGCTGGCGGTTTCTGTTTGCGCGGCAGACTCTGCGGCGCGTTCTTCAGCGACGACCGGCGTATCGGCTTTCTTCGCCGATCGATTGCGCCAGAAAACCATGCCAAAGTCCCCCAGGATGGCAACGCCTCTACACCTGCGAACATCACAATCCGTCCGCGATCGCTTGCCTCCGACTGTCGCACCGCCATAATGGCGGCACCATGACGGACGCGCCTCCTTCCGCAACGAATACTGTGATGGATATCGCGACGGCGTCCGCCGCCGTATCAATTCGGGACGATGCTCGCGCACGCGCCATCTTGCGCGGCACGCAACGCCTTTTGCGATCGTTGAATTTTGAAAGCCTGAGTGAAGTCTCGCTCGGAAACGGTCGCCGCGCCGACATCCTGGCATTGGCTCATGACGGCAAAGTCTGGATCGTTGAAATCAAGTCGAGCATTGCCGACTTCCGCGCCGATCAGAAGTGGCACGAGTATCGCGAGTATTGCGACGCGCTGCTCTTCGCCGTCGCACCAGATTTTCCGGCCGAAGTTCTGCCAGCCGACACAGGACTTATTCTCGCCGACGCATATGGCGGAGAGTTGGTGCGCGATCCGCCGAGCCATCCCGTCAGTCCGGCGCGCCGCAAGGCATTAACGCTGTCGTTCGCGCGCACAGCGGCGATGCGCCTGCTCGCGCAGGTCGACCCCGGCGTGAAAATGGAATGAAGCTCAGATAAGCAGGCCGACATCGGCCCACCGATTACTTCGGCGCGCGCTTCGCGAGAATGCGCTGCAGAGTACGGCGATGCATGTTGAGCCGCCGCGCCGTCTCCGAGACATTGCGGTTGCACAGTTCATACACGCGCTGAATGTGTTCCCAGCGAACGCGATCGGCCGACATCGGATTTTCCGGCGGCGGCGCCTTCGAGTCGCTCGGAGCCAGCAGCGCGTCGGTGACATCATCGGCATCGGCAGGCTTCGCGAGATAATCGACCGCGCCGAGCTTCACCGCCGTAACCGCGGTTGCGATATTGCCGTAGCCCGTCAGCACGATGGCGCGAGAGTCGGGCTTCAGCCGTGCGAGTTCGGCGATGACGTCGAGACCCGAGCCATCTTCGAGACGCATGTCGACGACGGCGAACGCCGGCGGCTTCTCCCGAATGAGATCGACGCCCTCGGCAACCGAATGCCCAAAGCGGACTTCGAACCCGCGAAGCTCCATCGCCCGTGCGAGGCGTTGCAGGAAGGCGCGATCGTCGTCCACGATGACCAGCGACCGATCGGCCGGCAACTCATCCTGTTTGAATGACAGATCCTCGGTAACCACGTTATCCTCCCGCATCAGGGCTCACCCGCATGTTTATTCGCTTTTGGCATATTCCAACGGCGGGACTCCAGCCGCAACCCCTTACGCAGGGAAAATCGAGCCCGAAAGGTTACCAGCGGGCTATTCCGGCCGATTCCTTTCGTCACAACAGCCAAATTAAACCGTGTTGGCCTTTCTAGCGCGTGCTCCGGGCCAGTCGAACGTGCCCTGAGGAAGCTCGAAAGCGCTTCGCGGCCACGCGATCTGGATGATGGCGCCGGTCCGTGGTGGCGGTTGGTTGGAAAAGGTTACGGTTGCGCCGGACCGTTCGAGCAGCGTCTTGGCGATGAAGAGCCCCAGCCCCAACCCCGAATGACCTTTGTCGCCTTTGTCTTCATAGCGGCGCGAAGTGACGTACGGCTCGCCGATCGTATCCATCATCTCCGGCTTGAATCCCTGTCCGTCGTCGATGATCGTCACGACCACTTGCGCCGCGTTCCAGCGCGCCGAGAGATGCACTTCTGAGGCCGCGAAGCTCACCGCATTTTCAATGAGATTGCCGAGCCCATAGATAACCCCCGGCCGACGGTAGCCGATGGGCTCCTCGCGCGCGGCCTCCTCGAGTCCGGGAAGCGGATGCGCCGAGATGATGATGCGCTTGCCCGATGCGCGATGCGCCGCCGACGCCTCTTCCAGCAGTTCGACCGTCGTGATGCTGGCGTGCATCGGGTCCTGCTCGCCGGGCTTGCGCGTCAGCTTCTGCAAAATCTCGCGGCAGCGCTTCGCCTGGCTGTGAAGCAGCTGCAGATCCTCGCGGAAGCGGCTCTCCGGACCGAGTTCGTGCTCGAGTTCCTTCGCAACCAGCGTGATCGTCGACAACGGCGTGCCAAGTTCATGCGCCGCCGCCGCGGCAAGACCATCGAGCGCGTGCAGACGCTGCTCACTCGCCAGCACCAAGTCGGTCGCCGCCAGCGCCGCCGACATTTGGCGCGCTTCCTTGTTCAGTCGCCACGTATAAAACGCCATGAAAATCATGGACGCGACCAACGCCGTCAGCGAGCCGACCTTGTAGTCGCGCGGCAGCTCGAAGCGTAAACCCTCATACCACGGCAACGGATCGTGAAATGATATGAGCACACCACCAACGGCGATCACGATGGCGCCGAGAATGAATGTGTAGCGCATCGGTTGCGTTGCGGCAGCGACCGTCACCGGCGCGACGAGCAGCACCGAAAACGGGTTCTGAATACCGCCGGTAAAATATAGAAGGCCCGCAAGCTGCAGCACGTCGTAGACGAGCAGCCCGAACGCGAGGCTCGTGCTCAGGCGATAGCGCGCCGGATAGCGGATCGACAGGAAGACATTAAGCCACGCCGACATGGCAATCAGGATCAGGCAGTTTCCGATGTTGAACGGAAAGCCGTAGTAAAGCTTGATCAACGCCACGGCAGCGAGCTGCCCGAGCACGGCCATCCATCGCAACCGCACACTGGTGACGAGCCGAAGCTGGCTTTCGCGAACGTTCACGATGCCCTTCAAGACCGGCGCGACTGCGGGTTTGCTTTCTGCCGGCGTGCTCATGGTCCTGAAATCCAACGGTTGATTGTGGTAACTGCAAACCACGCGTGATGGGCTTGCACGGCGGTCCATAAAGACCGACATGAGGGGGCGTGCAGCCGCTTTATCTACTCAAAGCATAACGGAGACTTCAAGCAGATGAACCGTGCAATGGTTGGATTGGCCCTGGGCGGACTAGTTTTAGGCGCCGCATTCGGCGCATTGGCCCTGCGTTCGACCGACAGCCAGGACAGCACACGCACGGCCGCCGTTTCCGGCAAACCACTGGTCGGCGGTCCGTTCAGTCTGATCGATCAGACCGGCAAACGCGTGACCGATCAGGACTTCCGCGGCAAGGAGATGCTTGTTTTCTTCGGCTTCACCAATTGCCCCGACATTTGTCCTGCCGGCTTGCAGGTGATGGCGGCAGCACTCGATCAGCTCGGAAAAAAAGCTGACGATGTCGTACCGTTGTTCATCACGCTGGACCCCGAACGCGACACGCCGGAAAAGATGGGCGAGTACATTAAGAACTTCAGTCCACGTCTCGTCGGATTAACGGGAAGCGCAAGCGAGATCGCCGCGACTGCGAAAGCTTATCGCGTCTTCTACCAGAAGGTCCCTGACGAAAAGAATCCGAACAACTACAGCGTCGATCATTCTGCGTTCTTCTATCTGATGGGCAAGGACGGTGCGTTTCTCGCACCCATTCCGATCACAAATGATCCCGCGCAGCTTGCGTCGTCGATCGGTAAGGCATTGGGATAGCTGACGCGGCGAATCGATGCTGAGACCTCAACGCCACACATCCACTAACCGCATCCCGTCTATGACGTTGCCGCTGGAGCAGCGACGCGAACCTTGATAGGTCATTTTCGTGCTGCATTGGTCCGGCACACGCGTGCCGTACTCGCTGCATCGACATGATGCGCGTCAGCTTTGGGGGCCAGGACGCTTGGGGATCAAGAATAAACGGCACGTTGCCGAGTTGTCTTCTCAGTCACGCGCTGTACGTCTTGAAGACATCGGCGCGCAACTCGAAGTGCGCCGTCATCCCAGCGCGCGGCGTCTGACGCTGCGGGTCAGCCGCACACGCCGCGCCGTGATCGTCACGCTGCCCTTGCAGTGCGATCTCGACGAAGCGGGCACATTCCTTAACCGTCATATCGACTGGGTTCGCGCGCGCCTCGACAGCCTTCCGAACCACATTCCGTTCGAAGATGAAGTGGCGATGCCGTTGCGCGGCGAAGCTCATCGGATCGCGTTCACGGGCGCCGCACGCACGCGGATCATCTCGGTCGAATGCGATGCGCGCAGTCATCCGACAATTCTCGTTCCCGGTCCGAAAGACCTCGCGGCAGCGCGGCTGACGCGCTGGCTGTTCGATCAGGCGAAAAGCGATCTCGAAAAGAGCGTCGCCGAGCACGCCGCACGTTTGTCGCTGAAAGCGAAGCGGATCACGATACGCGATCAAACCAGCCGCTGGGGCTCGTGCTCAACGACTGGATCGCTGTCGTTTTCCTGGCGACTGATCCTCGCGCCGTCCTTCGTTCTCGACTACGTCGCCGCGCACGAAGTGGCGCATCTCGCGGAAATGAACCACGGCCCGCGGTTCTGGGCGCTCGTCAAAAAGATCCGCCCCGAGTTCGAAGCCGCCAAGCAATGGTTGCAGGTGCGCGGACCTGATCTGCACCGGTACGGCCCGGATCACGGCCGCAACCACTAAGTCCGGGCAGGCTCTAGCGAGCGCCGATTGCGAATGCCGCAACGCCCGGACGCGCCTCGACAGGCTCCTGATCCGGCATCGCATCCCGCTGTTGCTCCAGTTCATCGGCAAGCGCACGCGCGATGAAATCATCGTCGATATTGCTCGTCGGATGCGACTGCAAAGGCGGCTGAATGTCCACCGCCTTCTCCGCCACCCTCGGCGGCGTTATCCTTTGATGAGCAGCATCGTGCGCCGCCGTCGGCAGAGCTTCATGATATTGGACGACACGCGGCGCGCTCGGCGCTTTTGAGACGTGCGCGGCCTCGTCGACCGGCAAGATCGCGTCTTCAGGCTCGGGTCTGCTGACGACCGTGCCGGGCAGCGGCGCGGACGGCAGGCCTTGATGCGCGACGCGCATGATCTGGTTCCAGATTTCCGCCGGCAAGCTGCCGCCCGTCGTGCGGATCATCGGCTTTCCGTTGTCGTTGCCGACCCAAACGCCCGCCGTCAGCTGGCTGGTGTAGCCGATGAACCAGGCATCGCGGAAATCCTGCGTCGTGCCTGTCTTGCCCGCGGCAGGGCGATCCGGCAGCGCCGCGCGTCGCCCGGTGCCGCTGACGACGACAGCATTCAGCATGTCGTTCAGCGCGCCGATCTCATCGAGGCTCGCGACCCGATCGGTGCGCGGCGGCGGACTGACATAGACCGGCGATCCATTTCCGATGCGAACCTGCGAAATGATATGCGGCTCGACCGCTTCGCCGCCGTTCGAGAACACGGCATAAGCACCCGACATCTCGAGCAGCGAGACTTCCGACGTCCCGAGCGCCAGCGACGGACCTTCGTGCAGATCGGACCGGATGCCGAGCCGTCGCGCCACCGCGATCGTTCGTCCCTGACCGACATCCTGATTGAGACGCACGGCAACCGTGTTGACCGATTGCGCCAGCGCCTGCCGAAGCGTGATTTCTCCGGCATATTTGTTGTTGTCGTTTTTCGGCGACCAGTCGCCGATCGTCACCGGCGCGTCGAACATCACGCTGTCCGGCGTCATGCCGCGATCGAGCGCCGCGAGATAGACGAACGGCTTGAACGCCGAACCCGGTTGGCGCTTCGCCTTCACCGCACGATCGAACTGGCTTTCCGCGTAGTCGCGTCCGCCAACGAGCGCGCGAATTCCGCCCTCCTTGTCGAGCACGACGAGCGCCGCCTGACTTGCCCCGAACGCCGCGCCCTTCCGCGCCAGCGTATCCTTGACGATCTTTTGCGCGCTGCGCTGCAAGTCCCGGTCGAGTGTCGTCTGCACGATGACCTCGCCGCTCGCGGACTGCGAAATCGGCGGCATCTGATCCAGAATATAATCGACGACATATCCGGTGTCGGGCGCAACGGCGGTCGTTTTCGGATCGGCGAAGACGACCGGCTGCGCCAGCACGAGCTTTTCCTGCTCGGGCGAAATGAAACCTGCGTCGCGCATCAGCGAAACGACGACGCGCCCGCGTTCGCGCGCAGCATCGGGGTTCGTCGCCGGAGAATATTTCGACGGCGCCTTGAGAAGCCCGGCGATGACCGCCGCTTCCGCCAGATTGAGGCTGCGCGCCGGTTTGCCGAAATACCGCTCGCTTGCCGAACCGACGCCATACGCGCCCGCGCCAAAGTAGCATTGGTTGAGATAAAGCTCGAGGATCTCGTCCTTCGTGAGCCTGACTTCGAGCCACAGCGCCAGCCCAAGCTCGGCAATCTTGCGCGTCAGCGTTCGCTCCTGCGTCAGGAACAGGTTCTTCGCGAGCTGCTGTGTCAGCGTCGAGCCGCCTTGCGCGAAACGCCCGGCGCGGAGGTTGGCGAACATCGCCCGGAACATGCCGAACGGATCGACGCCGTAATGATCGAAAAAGCGCCGGTCCTCGGTCGCGACGACCGCCGCCGGAATGAGCTTCGGCAGATCCGCAAGCCGGACATATTCGTGCGCTGCACCACGTTCTGCGATGGTCGTTCCATCGCGCGCTAGAATCCGGATGAGCGGCGCGCGATCGTTATTTCGCAGCGCAAGCGGATCGGGAAAAACGACGGTGTAATAGACCATCATCGCGGCAAACGTCAGGATGATGCCCCCGGTCGCCGCAACCCCGACGCTCAGCGCCAGGCGATATTTGAGCTTGAACCGACCGAGCAGCGAACCTGAGGCCGTCCGCTGCTGCGGCGGCGAAGGCTGCGCCGGAACCGGTTCATCGCCGAAATCGAACGCCTGCTGAGCAACGGATTGAAAGGGAGCCGGTAGCGTCGGCGGCGCACTGGTCTTGCCGAGGCCGAGCGCTTTGCCCACGACCCACGCGCAAAACCGGATCGTCGCTATCAGGACCCGCAACACCGCCGCACCCAACCATCGGTAACGTTCAAACCCGCGCCCGTTGCATGGCGCAGCCGGCGCGGCACGATTTGGCCTAAGCAATATCAGACCTTGGATAAGGTCCGGTTAAGCTCGCCCGAATGCGTTCGGCGAAGCGCGATCGAAGGCCCTCGTTGTAGGTGCGCGCGCATCACCACTCAAGAAAAGTGCATCGCGAGCAAATTGCACGTTGGCATCGAGCACGCCCGGCGTTCATAATCGGGTAACAAAGTGGGGAGGCTGATGTCGGCAACGAATGAACTGGTCGCTTACAAGGATGCATTGCTTGTCCTCGGCACGGCCGGGGTCGTTGTTCCGTTGCTGCATAGACTTGGCGTCAGTACGGTTCTTGCTTTTCTGCTCGCGGGCGCCGCGCTAAGTCCGGGCAGCCTTGGCGCCCTGACGCCCTACTTCCCTTCGCTCTCCTGGCTGACCATCACGGACCCGGAACGACTGTCAAAATTCGCCGAATGGGGCGTGGTTTTGCTGCTGTTCCTCATTGGCCTCGAGCTCTCATTCGAACGTTTGTCGACGATGCGCCGCCTGGTGTTCGGACTGGGCGGACTGCAAGTGCTCGTCTCCACCGCCGCGATCGCCATTTTCGCCATCGAGATCGGCCAGACGCCGACGACCGCCATCGTCATCGGCTCGGCGCTCTCGCTGTCGTCCACGGCCATCGTCATTGAAATCCTGGCGCGCCAGAAAAGGCTGTCGACGACCGTCGGACGAACGAGCTTTTCGATCCTGCTGTTCCAAGACCTCGCCGTAGTCCCGATCCTGCTGCTGGTCGGCATCCTTGAACCGGGAAGCAAGCAGTCGCTGCTGGTCGGCATCATGACCGCACTGCTGCAGGCCGCGGCCGCGCTGCTGATCATCATCGGCGTCGGACGTTTTCTGCTGCAGCCGTTGTTCCGCCTGGTCGCACAGACGCACAACCACGACCTCTTCATCGCGGCGACATTGTTCGTCGCGGTCGGAACGAGCTTCATTTCCGCTGCCGCCGGACTTTCGCTAGCGCTCGGCGCTTTCGTCGCCGGTCTGCTCCTCGCTGAAACCGAATACCGGCGCGCCGTCCAGACGACGATCGAGCCGATCAAATCGCTGCTCCTCGGCGTCTTCTTCTTTTCCGTCGGATCGAGCCTCGAATTGAAGGCGCTCATCTCGTCTCCGCTCGCCATCCTTCTGACGGCCGGTGGCACGATCGCGTTGCAAACAGCGATCATCTATGGACTTTCCCGCCTGTTCGGCATCAGCAAAGGACCATCGTTCGAGACCGCGACGCTGCTCGCGCCCTGCGGTGAATTCGCCTTCGTCATTCTGACTGTTGCTCTGAGTTACGGTCTGCTCGAGCGCGAATTGGCGAGCATTCTGTTGACTTCTGTGTCGCTATCGATGGCTCTGATCCCGGCTACCGCAAGGATCGGCCGCTGGGTATCGAAGCGAAATGCACCGCCGGCAGTCGTCGATCCGGCCGGCAGCGTCGCACCGACAGGAAGCGAGAACGCGACGGCACTCGTCGTCGGTTACGGTCGCGTCGGGCAGCTCATCGGCGACATGCTCGCCGAGCACCAGGTGCGCTATATCGCGGTTGATCGCGATCCGCGCCTCGTCGCGAACGCGCGCCGCGACGGAAAGCCGGTCTATTTCGGCGACGTCAGCCAGCTCGACTTCTTGAAACACTGCGGCCTCGACACCGCCAAGGCGGCGATCATCACGATCCACACGCAGACCGAAATCGACGCCATCGTTCAGGCGCTGCGCGTGAACTACCCCAATCTCGTGATCGTCTCGCGCGCCAAGGATGCAAACCACGCCCGCCATCTCTACGAAATCGGCGTGAGCGACGCAGTGCCGGAAACCATCGAAGCAAGCCTTCAGCTGTCCGAGGCCGCGCTCGTCGGTCTCGGCGTGCCGACCGGTCTCGTCATCGCGTCGATTCATGAAAAGCGCGATGAGTTCCGAACCGAGCTTCAGGGCGCCGCGAAAAAAGCCGGCACGGAAACCCGGGCGTTGCGCAGCCGTAGAGCGCAATAAGAAAGCTCAATCGATTTTCCACAGCGTTGCAGCGCGTGAGCGGCCCGTCACGCCCACTGCTTCGCCCAATCCGGCGCGACGACGTTCTGAAACCGCAGCGGCGCGAGATCGGCGACGAGCTTCGCATTCTCGATCGGGATCTGCGCCGGTTCCTGCACCTTCGCAGCCGCGAGCCGATAAAGCTTGCCGTCGAGCGCGAACAGCAGATCGCCGTTCTTATGCCAGTCCGCCCAAGAGCAATTCTCAATGAAGCGGAGACGCGCGCCGTCGCGAAGCACCTCGAAGTCTTCGACGTACCACGGCCCGTTCTTCTTATAGATGGCGCGCAGAAATCGCCTGAGGACGAGCCCGTTCACCGGCGACGGACGATCATAAATCTCGGGCGAATTGAACAGCCACGCATATCCCGATTGCCGATACGGCCCGGCATCGCCCTCACTGACAAAAATCCAGCCGTCGCGCGTGATCCGCTCATGATGCACCGGATTGTCTTCGCCGCGGCCCGCGGCTTCCTCGCTCCAGCGGCGCACTTCGAAATTACCCGGCAGCTTCACGGGCTCATCTCCAAGCGGATGCCAGCCAGCCTTGCGTGCTCCGGGAATAATCGGCGAATTAACTTCGAGATGATTGAGCCCGATGACACGCGGCGTCACGAACAGACCACCGCCGCCCCACGCGTCGCCTTTCGGCCAGAGCGCGAGCGCGGTCAAATACGGCGTGCGACTGACAGCCGTCCACGTTTCGAACGGCGCCTGCCACTTGGCCGCGAAATAGATCAGCAGATCGCCATCGGGAGAGAGATCGCAGCGCCGCTCATAGATGCGGCCGTTGAACCATTGCCCCGGCTCCAGCCGGTCGGCATCGAGCCACCAGCGAAGCACCAGAACTTTTTTCGATGGG
>Ga0209933_1001721_pt1 | contig 17351 bp, 11 predicted proteins | sample ThiBiot_300_biof_FD_183944 | JGI IMG/M metagenome (GOLD analysis project Ga0209933, IMG submission 183944) | Wastewater bioreactor microbial communities from Cape Town, South Africa - Thiocy_cont_300_biof (SPAdes) | ecosystem: Engineered > Bioremediation > Thiocyanate > Unclassified | place...
GTTAAACAGGCTTTTCAGCCGGGCCAATTTTGTCAGCACGTCATCGATGTCCAACTGAGGTTGGCGCTCAATAGCGACATCCCACAAATTGGTACAATAGACCAAACTATCCGGTAATTGCTGCAAGCCTCCCGTTGCTCCTTCCAACACTTTTTCTTTACCTGTAACTCTCAGATTACGAAGCTTCACCAAGCGGCCAATGGAGTTAGGCAAACCTTCCAGCTTATTCCGTTCCAGCGACAGACTGGTAAGTTCCTGACAGTTCCCGAGGCTAGTTGGCAAGGCGATTAACTCGTTATTACTCAGCATCAATTGCTCAAGTTTAATTAAAGCACCGATATTATCAGGCAGGAGCCGTAACTGCGTTCCCATAATCGTAAGTGATTCCAGATTTCGCAACTCACAAATGGACGCAGGCAACTCAGTGATCGGATTTGGATAAATAGCTAGCCGGGTCAGTTTTGTCAGACCGCCTATCGTGGCGGGTAAGGCAGTCAGTTCATTGGTTCCAATACTCAAATCGGTCAGATTGCGAAGTTGGCCGAGTTTATCGGGGAGGTTTTTTAGTCGGTTATTGCCAATCGTTAACTGTTGTAACGAATCCAGTTGACCGATACTGGCTGGCAACTCCCGCAACTGATTATTCTGCAACGAAAGCCAATGAAGCTTTCGCAGTTTACCCAGGTCGTCGGGCAGCCGTTCCAACTGATTATTGTCTACGTTCAACGTTCGCAAGGCCGACAAACGTCCAAAAGACCCAGGCAATTGCGTTAGTTTGTTGCGAGACAGTTCAAGTGTAGTCAACTGTGTCAACTGACCCAGGGCATCCGGCAACGTCACCAGTTGATTCCCACTGGCCATCAGTCGATGTAGCGACCGTATCCGGCTAAGATCGGGCAGTTGAGCCAGTTTATTTCCAGACAGATTCAGGTCTTCAAGTGCGGTTAACTGGCCAATGTCAGCCGGGACAGAATCAAGACCGCAATAACTTACACCCAATTTTTTCAACTGACGCAACGAACCGATGGACACGGGTAGCCGATCCAGTTTCAGATTCTCGATATACAATTCCGTTAGTTGATTCAGCTGGCCCAGACAATCAGGAATTTTCATCGACGTCCCTCGCCCGGTCAGTCTCAGCGACCGTAGGCGAGCCAGCGAACAGATACCCGACAGATCAAACGGGTGCGCGCTCTGGATGGTGAGCCGTTCCAGAGCAGGCAGGTAAATGAAATCACGGGTATTGATCACTAACTCCGAGTTGTTGTTTACATAAAACTCTTTTAGACTCGTTAGTTTATTTAATCGTAGCTCCCGCAATGAACGGATATTATCCAGCGTCAGTATGTTCAGGTTGGTAAGTCCATCAATTGTTTGCTGAAACGTCGTAGAATCGACCTTGACAATTGCCAATGACAGCTCCTGCAATTGCGTTAAGTTTCGGAATAACTCTGGTTTAATTACCCAGTTCTGCCCGCTAACCTTCAATTGCTCCAGTTTATTCAACTGACTCAAATCGAGCACTATAGGATCGATAGACGGAACGCTGTTCTGATCGAGATGGAGAATTTTCAGGGTAGGCAACTTTTCTATGATCGGCTTCCATAATCGATAATCACCATTGAGTCGAATATCCATCAGTTTTGGCCACTGCTGAATCGTATTGGGTGCCGTTTTTAACAAACGAGCGGTTTCTGGTTTATTTTCGATGAGTGCATACCCCAAAATGACCAGCCGCTCTAACGATGGCCAGTTCCGAACAGCCTGAAAGAGCGAGTCTGTTTGCCCGACTGTCAACCCGCTCAGGCTTAAAACGCGCACCGATGATAACTGACTCAACACAGCCAGATTTCCCTGCCGATATACCGACTGATCGATGCTTAAGGCTTCTATTTTTTCACCAGCTTTTGCCCGCTGAAGCAATTGATCGAGATTTTCAAAGCTATGCGCATCTGGCTTGGGATAATAGCTAGACGGCATATACGTATTGACTGGCTTATACACAGGATGCCAGAAGGGTAATCGATCAAGCGCCGATACCGGCTTTGACATGGGTTGAGCGATACCTTTTGTTGCCCAGATCAGGAGCAACGCAATCGCCTTGAGCCAACAAAGTTGCCTGTTGAACTGCATATTTATGTATTTTTGCCGGTGTGCTGTAATGGTTGCATGAAGATACAGCCATTGATTGAATCAACCACATTATCAATGTATGATGAATACGCTGAAATGAATAAGGTTAGCCACTACCTTATCGTGCATGGTATTCATTATTCATCCTATATCGTTCGTAAATGTCTTTTCTTCCTGCCCGTGAGGGCTTTTTCTTTCCTGCCGAATGGCATCCACACATGGCCACCTGGCTCAGTTGGCCACATACCGAAGCTTCCTGGACCAAAGATCGTCAGGAGCTGATGTTTCCGGCCTATATCGACTTCATCAAGGCCATTGCCGAAAGCGAGCAGGTGTGCATTAACGCCCATAATGAGATCGTTATTCAGGCAGCTAAACTCCGCTTATTGGCAGCCGGAGCCGATATGAGTAGGATTACACTCCTGCCCCACCCGACCAACGATTCCTGGTGCCGCGATCATGGACCTGCATTCTTGATCAACCCGGCCAAAAAAGAACGAATGATTGTAAACTGGGGGTATAATGCCTGGGGAGAAAAATACCCTCCGTATGATCGGGACGACCTAATTCCGGTCGAAATCGCGCATTACCGGGGATTAAATTACGTAACACCGGGTATCATTATGGAAGGTGGGTCGGTCGAATTTAACGGGGCAGGTACGGTACTGACCAGCCGGGCATGTTTACTCAACCAAAACCGTAATAGCCATCTGAACCAGGCCCAGATTGAACAGTATCTGTGCGATTATTACGGTGTTCAACAGGTACTCTGGGTCGAAGAAGGCATCGTTGGTGATGACACTGATGGTCATATCGACGATACGGTCCGATTCGTCAATGAAGACACGGTGATAGCTGCCTATGAATCGAATCAGCAGGACGATAACTATCCGTTTTTGCAGGAAATCCATCACGAACTCAGGCAAATGCGGCTTCTGAATGGCAAGCAACTGAACATTGTTGAGCTGCCCATGCCCGATCCGGTTGTTAGCGACGGTTTGCGGCTCCCCGCTTCGTATGCCAATTTCCTGATCACCAATGGTGCCGTCATTGTCCCTACGTTCCGGTGTACCAAAGATCAGCAGGCCCTCGACATCATCGGCACCTGTTTCCCCGACCGAAAAATCATTGGTATCGACTCAACCGACATCGTCTGGGGCCTGGGTAGTTTTCACTGCCTGAGTCAGCAAGAGCCACTTGTCTGAACCGGGATTCCGCTGATTAAACTGATTTTTATGATTTTGTTTATCTGGAATAAACTCTTCTCAGTTTAGCTACTTGATATGATTCATAAACATCCATTTACCAAAATCTCGCTTGTTCTGGTATACTGAAGCAATGAATATTTTTAACAAAATCATAAAAATCAGTTTAATCAGTGCAATCCTGGTTCAGACAATGGGCTGCGTGCGTCAACCGGCTCTTACGGCTGAGCTGGTTCCCCGTTCGTTAAAGGCACTCAATCTGGAAGAGACCCTTACCCGGCGCGATGAACTGATGTTGGCCTATTCGCTGACGAGCTACGATGCCCAGAATAAGGCGGTTGGGGTTGTCAATGGCGGCTGGGGCGTGGTGCCGGTCCAGAAAGATCAACAGATTGACCTGCAAAAGAGTGGTTCGGAACCAATTAGCCCGGCCAAGCCCATCAGCCTGACCTTACCGCGCAACGGACGCATTGTGGCCTCATTGGTGCTGATTGAAGTGGACGATTACACCCGTGCCCGGGAAACAATGGCTAAAATCCAGAAAATCCACAATGTAGTGGCTATTCCGGTTGGCTTACTCATTACGGCAACCGAAGTTCTGACGCCACTCAAATATGTATCGGCAGGTCTGGTGGCATCAGGAGTTGGCTTACAATTGATCGATAAACTCGACGAAGATGATTTGCTGGGTCAAAGTAGTGTAGAACTCCGGGAGGCTGATCTTCGAAAATCAGGCCAGCGTCTGGTGCATGTACCGGCTCAGTTTACGGGTCAGCATATGAAGGATGCATTCGACTACCGACTGGACTACGATGTGCTCCTCAAAACCGTTAAAATTCAGCCTGTTCGCCAATAACCTTGCTACCCAATCGTTCCTTTAACGGGAGCGAATGTTTTTGTTATCAGAACTGTTTTACCCCTACGTTCCCAATCACTTAAATCGACGCTATGCGCCATATAACTGGAGGTTTATTGCTGGCTTTACTTGTCTCAGCCTGCAAAACAACCACACCTGTTGTTCAGCAAACTCCCCCAAAACCAGTCATTCTGACCCTGGGCAACAAGACATTCACGACCGATGATTTTTTTCAGTCGTTCACCAAAAATCAACTTTCGGCGGACTCGGCCCAACGTACCGATATCAAAGAGTATTTTGATTTATACACGAATCTTAAACTAAAAGTACTAGCTGCCGAAGCCGAAGGGCACGACACGACCGAAGCCTTTCGGGAAGAGATGGCCACCTACCGGAAGCAACTGGCTCAATCATATTTAACCGATAAGTTACAGGTCGAATCTTTGGCGGCAGAAGCCTACCAGCGTATGCAACAGGATGTGAATGCCCAGCACATTCTGATTTCAGTATCGGAAGATGCGCTTCCTGCTGATACATTGGCTGCTTATCAGAAAATTGTATCCCTACGTCAGCAAGCACTGGCCGGAACGGATTTTGCTCAGCTTGCCCGCGATAACTCGCAGGATGTGGCTACGGCTAAAACGGGTGGAAATTTGGGCTTTGTTCCGGTCTTCGACGTGGTGTATCCGCTCGAAACAGCCATTTACACGACACCCGTTGGGAGCATTTCGCAGCCCGTTCGAACCCGATTTGGCTATCATTTGATCAAGGTCAATAGCCGTCGGCCTAGTCGGGGGCGGGCGCGGGTAGCGCACATTCTGGTCCGCATTAGTCCCAGTGCCGACGAGGCAGGTCAGAAAGCCGCTCAGGAGCGTATCGATGCCGCTTATGCCCGTTTGCAAAAAGGTGACTCGTTCGAACTGGTTTGTCGCGAAGTTTCCGATGATGCTACCTCCAAAAACAACGGTGGAGTTTTACCCCTGTTCGAACCCGGCCGCTGGGTGCCTGCGTTTGAAGATGCTGCTTTCTCGCTCATCAAACCGGGCGACTATTCGAAACCCGTTCACACTAATTACGGCTGGCATATCATCAAACTCATCGAGCGTCGGGCCATTGACCCCTACACCACGCTGGCCCCTTCGCTGCGGCAACGGGTTACGACCGATAGCCGGGCCGAGATGCTCCGGCAAGCTACCGTGCAACGGTTACGGAAAGAGTATGCTGTTGAAGATGTCAAATCGCTACTCGATGTTGCGCTTACCAAAGCCGACAGCAGTTTACTACGCGGACAATGGCGCTACACCGAACCGCTCGACCCAACCCTTCAGGGAAAGACGCTCGTTACCATAGCCCGGCAGCCCTTCACGGTCAATCAGTTTTTTGCCTTTGTTCGTCAGCGACAGCAACCCCAGCGAAATCCAGCCCTGGCTTCCAATCCGGCTACACCGGCCGACCGACCAGCTACGGGGTCTCCGATTGTTGCAATGCGTCGGCTGTACGATCGTTTTGTTGGTGATCAGTTAATCGCCACCGAGGAAGCTAATCTGGACAAAAAATCACCCGAATTCCGGGCATTGATGAACGAAATCCGCGATGGGGTACTGCTTTCGCAAATGATGGAACAGAATGTGTGGGATCGTTCGATGAGTGACTCTACGGGTCAACGGCTCTACTTCGAGCAGAATAAAGCGAAATATCGCTTCCCGGAACGGGCCGTTGCCACCATCGTAATCGCTCAGAACGACAGCCTGTTAGCCCAGGCGACAACGCTTTTTAGCAACCGCCCACCCTATCAGCTTAAGCGGTCGGCCGCACCTTTGTCGTTTACCAAAAATCAGACAACGCTAACTCCGCAACTACGCGAAACCCTGTTCGATGTACTGGTTGTCATGAGTCGCAACCCCGATTATGTGGTTGAAGTGAGCGGCTCACACGACCCTACTGAAACCGATACCGTCTCGGCCGGTCGCATTCGGAATGTGGTCAATTACCTTCAGAAGAACGGTGTGGCCTTGAGTCGGATCATGGAGAAAGATTACCAGGGCGCCCGACCAGGGGTAGCTCGTGATGCGCAGCGGAATGTTACGTTCCAGTATTTCAGCAATTCGAAAGAGGATGTCGTACGTGTGCTCAACAGCCGATCCGCAGCTACTGGAAACCAGCCAGCCATCACGCTTACAGAAGGTGTTTTTGCCGAAGGGTCGAATCCCTACCTCAACGCCATCAATCAGTGGAAAGTGGGGACTACTACCTTGCATCGCGACAATAAATCCGTTGCCGTCATCATCAGCCGGATAGAACCCGCCCGTGCCAAAACATTTGCCGAAGCCCGTGGAACGGTTATCAACGAGTACCAGGCTCAGCTTGAAAAACAGTGGCTTACACAACTCAAACAAACATACCCCGTTAAAGTAAACGAACAGGAAATTCAGCGGTTGGTAAAATAAGCTTGGAGCGAGGAGCTTGGTGCAGGGAGTTATCTCAACCACCCAACTCCAAGCACCAAGCTCCTCGCCTTAATTTTTCTTAAAACACAGGCCTATAGCGGTTCTGTGCGTATATTTGAGATTATGAAAAAAGTAATCAGCAGTGTGCTTCTTATTTTGACGGGCTTTCTCCTGACAGCTCCATCGTTTGGGCAGGGACAGGGTTTAAGCCTCAATAAAATAATCGCCAAAGTCGATAATTACTATGTGCTGCGCTCCGACCTCGAAGAGGCTTACCAGTCGTATGTCGGACAAAATCAGACCCCTCCGCAGAAATGCCAGTTGCTCGAAAGCTTGGTAATCAATAAAATGATGCTGGCCAAAGCAGAGATCGACTCAGTCGTAGTAGACGACAAAATCGTGGACAACGAACTCGATACCCGTATGCAATACATGGTGCAGCAGTTCGGGTCCGAGAAAAATATCGTTGAAGCCTACGGCAAAAGCCTGGAGATGCTGAAAAGCGAGCTACGCCAGCAGGTGAAAGATCAGAAGATTGTCCAGAAAATGCAGCAGAAAATTACGAACGATGTTAAGATCACTCCCCGCGAGGTTCGTAAGTTTTTCGATAGCATTCCCAAAGACAGCCTCCCTTACATGCCTGCCGAAGTGGAAGTTGGCCAGATTGTCCGATTTGCCAAACCGACTAAAGAGCAGAAAGAAGCCTTGCGCCAACGGCTGCTTGATTTGAAAAAGCGCGTTGAAAAAGGGGAAGATTTTGGTAAGCTGGCCAAAGAAAACTCCGAAGACGTAAGCTCAGCCGAACGCAATGGGGATTTAGGGTTTGCCAAGCGGGGGATGATGGTGGCTCCTTTTGAAGGCGCTGCGCTCAAACTGAAACCCAACGAAATGTCGGATGTGGTTGAATCGGAATTTGGGCTTCACCTGATTCAGTTAATCGAAACCCGTGGTGCCGAATACCACGCCCGGCACATTCTGCTACGCCCCGATTACAACCGCCTTGACCTGACAGGCCCAACCCATTACCTCGATAGTCTGCGGAACCTGATTCAGATCGACTCACTGAAATTTGACAAAGCCGCCAAAGATTTTTCGGAAGATAAATCCACGGCCGATGCAGGTGGACTGCTCCGCGATCCACAATCGGGTGCCAGCCGTTTGGCGATGGACGGTACCATGGAATATGCCCTGTTCCAGATGCTCGACACCATGCAGGTAGGAGCCATTTCGAAACCGTTACCTTACCGGACCGAAGATGGCAAAAGTGCGGTACGGTTGTTGTACTATAAAAGTAAGATTGTCCCCCATACGGCTGACTACACGAAAGATTTTGAAAAGCTACAAACCATTGTACTTCAAAATAAGAAAAACCGGGCTATCGACGACTGGTTCCGCAAATCGATTGCTGACGTGTATATTACAATCGACCCGGAATTTCATGGCTGTCGAATCTTCGGCACAACCCAAAATAGTGCAGCCAGTACTGGTGGAAATTAATTTTGAATGATAGAATGATTGACTTGTTTACTAATGATCTCACTGAAACAAGTCAATCATTCTATCATTCTATTATTCAAAACTAACTTTTATACCTGTGCCTTACTCATCGGACGTTGCGGCTGCCGAAGCCCTTACAAACTCGTATCAAAAGCTCAAAAGTGAAATTTCCAAAGTCGTCATTGGGCAGGATGAAACTGTCCGTCTGCTGTTAACGGCTATCTTCTGCCAGGGGCACTGTCTGCTGGTTGGAGTGCCGGGTCTGGCAAAAACACTGCTGATCCAGACCATCGCCAGTGCCCTCGATCTTGACTTTAACCGTATTCAGTTTACACCTGACCTCATGCCATCGGATATTCTGGGTTCGGAAACGCTTGATCAGGAACGTAACTTCAAATTCATCAAAGGGCCTGTCTTTGCCAATATCATTCTGGCCGATGAGATCAACCGGACTCCGCCTAAAACCCAATCGGCTCTGCTCGAAGCCATGCAGGAATACGCGGTGACTATTGCCGGGCAAAAATATAATCTGGGTCGCCCCTTCTTCGTACTGGCTACCCAGAACCCGATTGAACAGGAAGGAACCTATCCGCTCCCCGAAGCGCAGTTGGACCGGTTCATGTTTAATATTTATCTGGATTACCCATCGTATCAATCGGAGCTGGACATCGTAAAAAACACCACTTCCGATCAAAAGAACGAAGTAAAACGGGTCATTACCGGCGAAGAAATTCGGGAATTCCAACACCTTGTACGCCGAGTACCCGTTGTCGACAACGTCGTTGAATACGCGGTCAAGCTCGTGCACAAGACTCGTCCGAATACCGAAATGGCCTCTTCCGATGCGAACCAATACCTCGAATGGGGGGCAGGACCACGGGCATCGCAGGCACTGATTCTGGCCTCTAAATGCAATGCCCTGCTCAATGGCAAATACTCGCCCGATATTGAAGATGTGAAAGCCGTAGCCCTACCAATTCTTCGTCACCGGGTGGTTCGGAACTTCAAGGCTGAAGCCGAAGGAATCTCTGTCGAGCAATTGATCAAACGACTTTTATAACCAATAGAAGACATAAAAAAGAGAAAAGGATGGCTTGCAAGTCATCCTTTTCTCTTTTTTATGTTAGTCGTTCTCCGCGTCCTTTTTGTTCGTTTTTCCTAAATAGTCACTGTCTCCATCGCCCATACCCGTCGATTGATCATCGACACCCGTTGGTTCGACGCCTTCGGTTTTCTCGCCAACCAGAACGGTTTTCTTCCCGGTTTTTATATCCTGATCAATGTCCTGCAAATTATCCTGACGATTCATACTACATACGAGTTTGTTACAACCTTCGGCACTCTACTGGCCTGGTTTAACAACCGTACGCAATCAGAATAGTTATTGAAAATTAGCTTTTGAGCCGCCAGACCGCCTTGTCATCAAAGGAGATTTTTACCTGCTGATTGACGAGCAGATCATCGCGGGTCGTTAGCAAACGTAAGGACAGGTAGCGTGACACCTGCACATCCAGTTCGTAATGACTTCCCTTGAAAAAGATAACTCGTATCGTTCCGGGCGTTCCTTGTTCATCGAGTCGAACCTGTTCAGGACGCAGGCAAATCAACTCTTCTGACTGTTGCGGCTCTGTAAGGCCGAATACCGGCAAATACTTCGCTTTGAAGATATTGGCCAGACCCGTCATACGTGCCGCATAGGCTGTAGCGGGCTGATGGTACACGGTTTTAGGCGTCCCCGACTGAACCAGTTTTCCATCGCGCAAAATACCCAGCGTATCGGCCAAAGATAGCGCATCCGACGCATCGTGGGTGACAAACAGACAAGACGTCTGTTCATGATGTACCAGATCGAAAAGAAGATCCCGAACAATAAGCCGGTTGGGTAAATCGAGATGGCTAAAGGGTTCATCCAGCAACAGCACAGCAGGTTTATCGGCAATAGCGCGGGCAATGGCCGTACGCTGTTTTTCGCCACCCGACACCTGGCGCGGAATCCGGTCCTGTACGTCAGTTAGACGACACAGTTTTAGTAACTGATCTACGCGAAAATCGCGGTAGGCTTTTTCGAAAAAGCGCAGGGCGTAGGCGATGTTTTCCCGGACCGAGACATTAGGCATGAGCTGGTACTCCTGATGCACCAGCCGTATATCGTCGTGACCAGCGACCAGCTTCTCCGACGGCCCCACGACCCGTTGCCCATTCAACCAGACTTCCCCCGCATCGGCATCTGACAGGCCAGCCAAAAGATTAAGCAGGGTACTTTTGCCGGAACCACTAGCACCAACCAGTGCCATAATTCGACCGGGTTCCAGCGTCAGCGAAACCTGCCGGACGGCAGCGACCTCCGCGTATGTTTTCGTAAGTTTAGTGGCAGTGAGCAATTGTATATAGCCCGGATGGCCACATCCGGGTTAAAACTGATTTGACATCCCCGAACGTGGCCGCCCAGGCTATAGGACATCAAAAAATAAAGTTTGTACTTAAGAATTCTGATTTGTGTCCACGAACAATATCGTTCAGAATAGTCTTATTGGTTCCAGTATCTTTCGTAGCCACCGCCGACCGAATCGAAAACGACCGCAGCGCATCTTCAACAGAAAGCGTCCCTTCAGCCGAATCTTTCCGCCCTGTAAAGGGGAACGTATCGGGCCCGCGCTGACATTGAGCATTGATATTCACCCGGCTTACCAGATTCACTAACGGGTCGATCAGTTTGGCGATGGCGTCGGTATCGGTTCCAAAAATACTGGCCTGCATGCCATGATCGTCGGTGATCAGGTACTGGATAAATTCTTCTTCGTCCGTATAAGCCACAACAGGAATGACCGGGCCAAACTGTTCTTCGCGGTACAGCCGCATCCCCTCACGAACGGGGTACACTACAGCCGGTCGGAATAGCGATGCTTCCGTTTCGCCCCCCCCTTCATTGACGATAGACGCTCCACCAGCCTGAGCATCAGCGATGATGTCGGCCAGATACTGGGTCTTATTGGGTTCAGGTAATGGCGTGATCTGAGTGCCAGCTGTCCAGGGCATACCTGGTTTCAGTTTACTAACGGCAGGGCCAAATCGTTTCAGGAACTCTTCGACAATTGACTCGTGCGCCCAAATAATCTTAATAGCCGTACACCGTTGACCGTTAAAGGATAGCGTTCCGAGTAAACACTCACTCACGGCTACGTCCAGATCGGCGTCGGGTAGAATGATCGCTGCATTTTTAGCATCCAGACTCATGATGGACCGGAGCCGATTTAGTTTAGGGTGCTGACGTTGCAGTTCGTCGGCTACGCGGCTAGAGCCGATCAGGGTCAGCACATTCACTTTTCCGGACTGCATCACGGGAGGCACCACATTGGCACCACGCCCATACAACGAATTTACCACGCCTTTGGGAAAACTGGTACGAAATGCTTCGAGCAATGGATAATGCAGTAGTGAACCGTGCTTAGGCGTTTTGAACAGGATGGTGTTACCCATCAAAATAGCCGGGATCAGCGTTGTATACGTCTCGTTCAGTGGGTAATTGAAAGGCCCCATGGCCAGCACAACACCCAGAGGAGACCGACGGACCTGCCCAATAATACCCTCTTCAATACGAAACCGCGACGAGTTATGGTCCATATTTTTGAGCGTGTCGATGGTATCGTAAATATACTTTACTGTACGGTCAAACTCTTTGGTCGCGTCGGCCAGATTTTTGCCAATTTCCCACATAATCAGGTTCACGACCAGCTTCCGTTGTTCCAGCATTTTACCCACAAACGTTTCCATGCAGGCTATCCGGTCGGCCACTCCCATTTGTGGCCATTCGCCCCGGCCATTGTCATAAGCGGCAACGGCAGCGTCCAGAGCCTCCAGGGCTTCTTTTTCTCCCGTCACGGGAAAACTGCCAACCAGTTTTCGTTCTAAGGTCCCATCGGCAGCGGGAATGCAAATAGGCGAATATACCTCCGATACTGGGCCGTCCCACTGACGCATTTCACCATTGAGCAGGTATTCGCGCTGATGAATGGGTTCAATTCGATACTCGGCTGGAATTTGATCATCGGTCGGGAATAGTCCCGCCAGGTTTGAATCGTTCATGAGCAGAATCAACTTGGAAAAGAAACGGCGGTAAACGTCGGTATTTAGCGACCAAAATCCAACCCGGCCAAAAACAAAATGCCCCCGGAAATGCCGAAACAGGAAATCTTAATCGGGAATTAAGCCTGCGAAAACGTTAATCTTTATCGGGATTGCCTTTACTGAGCTCGTAGCGGCCTATTTTCCCCATTCTTTTCGTACAACTCACCTATAACATCCCTGGTCTAAGACAGGCTGAGCAATGGAAATCAATCACGACTTACTCCTCGCTCTGGGCTTTGTAAAACTGCCGAATCGAAAATCAGGATACACCTATAAGGGTGTAGCAGGCCGATTGCTGGCAGAAGACAATACCTTTTTCTTCTACGATTTCGCCCCAGCCATTCGCACGAAATCCGAACTACAATTCATGATGATGGCCATCGACTACCGACAGCGGCTGGAAGATGAGGCATTTGATCAATCGACACTGTAAGGGGAAAGCGAAAGAGGTACGAAGCGTTCTCTTCTGAATTTACATAGGCTGCACGCTTTTCAGGTTCAGCTTGTTGTCGAACACAAAAACTTTTTCGTTGATACGCAGGCTTCCCAGATGGTTTTTTGCCCGGTATTTCACCCGGACAATGATGTAAGCTTTTTGGGGATCGACCCGACCAAAGTCAGCCTCTTCCCGAATGATTTCCAGACTCGACGGATTGGGGGTAGTTGTTTTCAGGTATTCCTCCGCCGTCATTTTGGCATCCAGTAGCTCTTCGTGCCGAATCTGCCCTTCAATCAACAAGAAAGGCCCGGACTCAGCCATCTCGTAAAAATTCAGCGCAACAGACGTCCTCAGGTCTGGTTGATTAGTTATTACCCCTCCTAAAGCAGCAGGAACGAGCGCATATATACTAATAACGAGCGGTAAAAATTTCTTAAGCATAGCGAACTCTGTTTAAGCCGTACTGCCAATAGCCAGACGAGCTGGTTCCTGACTTCGTCAAATATATACAGTACGCGTTTATTTGCCCTTACCTGTACCGGCCAAGTTAGGCAAAGGTCTACGCCCCCGGCCTCTCTCGATCGTATGGTCGTTACCCGGCGACCCTTCCAAAATGGAAATACACCCTTCCAAAATGGAAAGCTTTCCAGTAGGCCCTCATCTGCAAGCACATCGACCAACAAATACAAGTTACTTCATTTCAGATAGTTAACATCAAATTCATAGCTACCTCTGAAGAACTGGCACAGGTTTGGACCATCTGGTAGCGAAACCAAACAGGTCTTTTATGGGAACGCTCCTGCTGCTGATTGTGACTGCCATTCTTTGCTTTATCATTTTCTACAAAGCTATCGACTGGTTCGAACGCATTTAAACTAAACACCGGCTCACCGGACTATCATGATTACGCTCGTCTTTATTGTTGCGCTTCTGGTTTTCGCTTACATGCTCTACGTCCTGATTAAACCAGAAAAATTCTAACTCAAACTACACAATGACTACCGAATGGATGGGGGTTATTGTCACCTACGGCATCACCGTGCTACTGGCAATACCTCTGGGCAAGTTTCTTGCCAACGTTTTTAAAGATGAACCGAATGCGTTCGACTTCATGAAGCCCCTGGAAAGGCTCATTTATCGCCTGGGTGGCATTGACCCCAGCCGGGAGATGAACTGGAAAGAAAATCTGGTGGCTTTACTGACGATCAATGCACTGTGGCTGATTTACGCTTTTGTGCTGCTACTAACTCAGGGAAGCTTGCCCCTGAATCCGGATGGCAACCCGTCGCAAACGCCCGATCTGGCATTTAACACGGCCATTAGTTTTCTTATCAACTGTAATCTGCAACATTACTCAGGCGAGTCGGGGGTAACGTATCTTACCCAGCTTGGCGTACTGATGTTTCTCCAGTTCGTTTCGGCAGCTACCGGCATAGCCGCTGCGGTGCTTCTGTTCCGCTCGTTTATGCCCAAACCCGTTGAGACCGTCGGGAATTTCTATGTACTCTTCGTCAAATCAATTACCCGCGTACTGCTGCCCTTCAGTTTGGTCATAGCCATGATTCTGGCTTTCAATGGTACACCAGCCAGTTTCGACGGAAAAGACACCCTCGTAACCATGCAGGGCGATACTGTTGGGGTGTCGCGGGGGCCCGCTGCCGGATTTATTGCCATCAAGCACCTGGGCACCAATGGTGGGGGCTGGTTTGGTGCCAACTCAGCCCACCCGCTTGAAAACCCCAATTATCTGACCAACATGGTCGAGATGATCGCTCAGGTTGTCATACCCATTGCCATGATTTTTGCGCTGGGATTCTTCATCAACCGGAAACGGTTCGCCTGGGTCATTTATGCCGTTATGACGGTGGGGCTGTTGATGCTATTGGTTCCTACCATACTGACAGAGCTGGGTGGGAATCCGGCTATTGCCCACCTGGGAATCGGTCAGCCCACAGGTGCCATGGAAGGGAAAGAGGTACGATTTGGCCCCCTGGCCTCGGCTTACTGGAGCATCGTTACCACCGTTATTTCAACAGGCTCCGTCAATTCCATGCACGACAGTTCCATGGCCATGTCGGGCACTATGGAGCTACTGGGGATGATGGTCAATGCCTTCTACGGAGGTGTGGGGGCCGGGTTGCTCAACTTCTACTACTTCCTGATTATCGCCGTATTCATTTCAGGACTCATGGTGGGACGAACCCCCGAACTTTTCGGCCGAAAAGTTGAAGCCCGCGAAATCAAGATTGCGTCGATCGTTGCCCTGCTGAGTGCCTTTCTGGTAAAGGGCGGAACGGCACTGGCCGCCTGGTTCTTCATCCACTATGGGGATGCGTCCTGGGCCGTTAAACCTTCAGCCTGGCTCAACAACCCCGGTTTTCACGGATTTACCGAGATGCTGTACGAGATGACTTCATCCAATGCCAACAACGGATCGGGTTTTGAGGGCCTGGGCGACAATAACTTTTTCTGGAACTATGCTACAGGTATCGTTCTGATCATGGGGCGCTACATTCCGATCATTGGTCCCGTTGCCATTGCCGGACTGCTGGCTCGTAAGAAATACGTCCCTGAGTCGGCCGGTACCTTACCCGTCGATACCCCTACGTTTGGCTTGATGATTTTTGCGGTCATCTTCATCATCACAGCGCTTTCGTTTTTTCCGGCCCTGACACTCGGGCCACTCGCTGAATATTTTTCGCTTAAATAACAGGAACGTCGTCACCCCTTCGGCTATCCTATGTAATGCCGAAGGGTGACCAACCCACCGCGTAAGCGGCCTATTACCACTATGGCAAAGCAACTTTCTTCCCCGAACCGCACACGGCCCGGCCTGTTCCAGAAAGAACTGATCGGGACGGCCATCCGGGAATCATTTATCAAACTGAATCCCGCTATTTTAGTCAAAAACCCGGTGATGTTTACCGTTGAAGTCGGTACTCTCATCATGGTTCTGGTCACTGTTTACATTGGTGTCACAGGCGATACTACCCAGGGCTCACTGGCGTACAACCTAAGCATTACATTTATCCTGCTGGTGACAGTTCTATTCGCCAATTTCGCCGAAGCCATTGCCGAAGCACGGGGCAAAGCGCAGGCCGAATCGCTCCGAAAAACCCGTCAGGAAACCCCAGCCAAAGTGATCCGTCCGGTTGGCGAATACAAACTCGACGAAGTACAAACCATTTCATCTGCACAACTAAAAAAGGGGGATATATTCCTCTGTGAAGCCGGTGATATTATTCCTTCAGACGGCGAAATCGTGGAAGGGCTGGCCACCATCGATGAGTCGGCCATTACGGGCGAATCGGCACCTGTGATTCGTGAAGCCGGTGGCGACAAATCGTCCGTAACGGGCGGTACGAAAGTACTGTCGGATCGTATCAAAGTAATGGTGACGACCCAACCCGGCGAATCGTTTCTGGACAAGATGATTGCGCTGGTTGAAGGCGCTACCCGTCAGAAAACCCCGAACGAAATCGCCCTGACGATTTTACTGGCTGGTTTCACCCTGATCTTTATCATCGTCTGCGTAGCCCTGAAACCCTTTGCCGACTATGCCAACACGCCCATCACGATTGCAGCCCTCATTTCGCTCTTCGTCTGTCTGATTCCAACCACCATCGGTGGATTACTATCGGCCATCGGTATTGCCGGGATGGACCGGGCTCTCCAGGCCAATGTCATCGCGAAATCGGGACGGGCAGTCGAAACGGCTGGGGATGTCGATACACTGCTGCTCGACAAAACAGGAACGATCACGATTGGCAACCGGAAAGCAACTAATTTTTACCCGGCTCCCGGCGTTAGCCAGACCGACATGGTACGAGCATCAGCCTTAAGCTCACTGGCCGACGAAACGCCCGAGGGCAAATCGATCGTTGAACTGGCCCGCAATGGCGAAACGGATGTCACCCGCAACCTGAGTACCACGGGGGCAACCCTCATCAAGTTTACGGCCGAAACACGCTCGTCGGGCATTGACGTACCCCTTCCGGGCGGAGAGTCGCTTCGGATACGCAAAGGTGCTATGGACTCCATCCGGGCCATCGTACAGCGGGCTGGCAATGTCTTTCCGTCAGAAATAGAAACGAAAGCCAATGAAATAGCTGCCAATGGGGGCACACCGCTGGTTGTTATCGAGAATGAAGCCGTCAAGGGAGTCATCGAGCTACAGGACATCATCAAACCAGGCATATCTGAACGATTCGACCGCCTTCGGAAAATGGGCGTGAAAACGGTGATGGTAACCGGCGACAACCCCCTGACAGCCAAATTCATTGCTGGCAAAGCAGGCGTTGATGATTTCATTGCCGAAGCCAAACCCGAAGATAAAATGAACTACATCCGTCGCGAACAGACGGGCGGTAAACTGGTAGCCATGATGGGCGATGGAACCAACGATGCTCCGGCGCTTGCCCAGGCCGATGTAGGTGTAGCCATGAACTCGGGAACGCAGGCCGCTAAAGAAGCGGGCAACATGGTCGATCTGGACAACGACCCAACCAAACTTATCGAGGTGGTTGAAATTGGGAAACAGTTGCTCATCACGCGCGGTACGCTGACAACGTTCAGCATTGCCAACGACGTAGCCAAATACTTTGCCATTGTTCCTGCGCTGTTTACGCTGTCGATCCCAGCACTACAGG
>Ga0209933_1001724_pt1 | contig 17309 bp, 11 predicted proteins | sample ThiBiot_300_biof_FD_183944 | JGI IMG/M metagenome (GOLD analysis project Ga0209933, IMG submission 183944) | Wastewater bioreactor microbial communities from Cape Town, South Africa - Thiocy_cont_300_biof (SPAdes) | ecosystem: Engineered > Bioremediation > Thiocyanate > Unclassified | place...
GTATTGACGATAGCCTGAATTTTCGGCACATCCTGATTGTTGATAATGAGCTTCTTTCCGCTGTCGGGCAGGAGCTTTTGTAGCCAGATCTGCTCGGCCAGGTTATATGTCAGCGGAATGCCGCGAAGCTCCATCAGGGTGAACAGCGCTTTTACGTAGTTCCCATTATCTGTGTTGTAAGCCGTACGCTCGAACCGCTCATTGAAAGAGCCTGTCTCGGCCTGGCTGATGTTCCAGCTTTTTTCGGCGGCTGTATATACGCCGTACCAGTCGCTGTGGAAGAAGCACATAGGCCCTTCATCCCAGATGGTTGTCAAAACGCCCGCTGTACCTGCCTGCTTACCCGCTTTAAGAAAACCGTTGATGTTGCCTCGGGCCATGACCATATCGGGGAAGAGCCGATTAGAGTTGACAATGCCTGGGCAGACGACGAAGGGGAGCCCCCGTTTCACGAAGGGCTGTATCCAGGTGTCGTAGGATTTTTGATCGCCATACTCCCAGGTGAGGTAGATAATGTCTTTCGGCAGCAGGTCCAGAATCTCTTCGTGCTGCAGGGCAATGTCGCCCCACATCATGAGTTGTTTGTGCTGCTTTTTAACTACGTCGTACAGAAATTTGATGTGGTCAGCGTAATACTTCGCCACGCCCACACGATCGACGTACGCTTTGGATTTGCCTTTGCCCAGATCAAATGTTTCGTCGCAGTTAACGTTGAAATAGGGGGCGTTGAATGCACCGCATAATTCCGTGATGACACTCGCCAGAAACGCCCTGGCTTTCGGATCGAGTGGCGAAATCATCGTGGACGTTTCTCCCATCGGCTGATACCTGGGCTGCGACAGTATATTCGCGAAATGGCCGAACGACTGAAAGCTGCCTACCAGTTGCATATGAAACTGGGCCGCATAGGCCGAAAGCTCCCGAATGTCGTCCATCGTCAGCTTGCCATCGGCAGGGGCAAAGTCGGGGTAGGAGCGGGGCTGCACCACATGCTCAATGTAAAACGAGAGGGAGTTGATCTTTAATTCGGCCAGCCGTTCGATCTGCTTTTTGATTGTGCTGACTTTAGGTGTTGGCCCCCGGCTGATGTCGTCATAAATCCCCCGATTGGCAAACGAGGGCCAGTCTGTAATCGTTATCTCCTGATTCCAGCCTGAACGGACGAGTTGTTTCAGCGATTGAAGACCGTAGAAAAGGCCGGTTTCGGTGTTGGCGGCAATGAATTTGTGTCGGGCATTCAGGACAAGGACGTAGCCTTCGGCCCCCACTTTGCCGGACCAGCCAGCCGTGTAGGCGTCGACCAGCGCATTGGCTTTGGCCGATTTGCCGGATACAATCAAGGTAACGGTCTGCTGAAGGGCTTGTGCTGCTTGATTTAGGCCTGCCAGTTGCCAGTTTGCTGCAAGTCGTTTGGTCACACCCGATTCGAGACCGGAGCCTGTAAAGGCAATAGCCGTACCGATTGGCGGGAGCGGGTCGCCCACCGTAACCTGCTGTGGATAGGGTAATACCGGAACAGTCGTAGCCGCGGCTGGATTCTGTCCAGAACCGATCAGCACACCCAGCAAAATGGCCTTGATTCGTTTCATTGAACACTCGTTTCGGTGATGCGTATCTGTGGGTGGTCGTTTTCGATCAGTTTTACCTGCGTGCTGGCTCCTGATTTTGCGACAAAGCTTTTGGCAGCGCCGGTAGCTTTACTATGACGGATCGCTCCCCGGCTATCGCCTGTCACATACACGGCTGCTGCGGCTGTTGCGGTAGTGGGCATGGTTAACCGATCCAGTGCGAAATCACGAACATCGTCCAGTGCCAGAGCGGGCCGGTTGTCCGGTGTAAGGCAGGTGAAGCGTACGTTGCTGAGCTGAATGTTTTCGATGTGGGCCAGGTAAAAACCATAAGCTGGCAGCATGCCGAACATAGTCCCTTCGGGGTACTGATCGTCCAGCCTGGGAACCGATTTCATCATGTCGCTGGCAGCGCCCCCGCCTGCAACGTCGATGGAAATGTCGCTCAGGCTGATCTCGTGGAGTTTCGCCGTTTCGATCCCTGTGATGGAGCAGCCCGTCTGGCCGCTTCCCGTAGCCGTTATCCCCGACAGGCGGATATTGCGGACGCGTCCGGTACCCGGTATAGACGCCTGTTCGTCATACTTGCGGGCCCGGTTGCCCAGGCGAATGAAAATCGGTACTTCGGGACCCTCCACCACGATATTACTGATGGATATATTTTCCATGACACCCCCGTCTACCATTTCGAGGGCAATGCCGCTGATGCCTGCCGGTTTGCCGTAGATGGTGGTTTTCTGAGCTGATGGTCTGATGACGCAGTTGGTAATGGCCACATTCCGAAAGCCCCCTGTCGATTCGGTCCCCAGCTTCAGGGCGTTGCAGTGGCTGCTCAGTACGCAATTCATCACCGTAACGTTTTCTGTGATCAGGGGAGAGGTACTTTTCAGGGTCAGCCCATCGTCGTCCGAGTCGCCTTTGACATTCTGGATGGTCACGTTTCGTGAGCCATCAATGTCAATCATGTCGTTATTTTTGTTGGAGTGGTTCCAGATGCTGATGCCGTTGATGCTCACATCCTCGCAGCCCAGATAATGCTGCATCCAGAAAGCCGAATTGCGCAGGGTGATCCCGCTGACCCTGACTTTTTTGCACTCGATGAACCAGAGCAGGTAAGGTCGATTTCGGTAGCGGTCGGGTTTCTTCAAGGTCGTCGTGACAAAGCTGGCCCCTTGTCCGTCGATGGTGCCATACCCTTCAATGCCTACATCGTCGACCTTATGGGCATAAATTAAGCTCTGCCTGGCCCATTCGGCCCCGTAAAACCTGAATCCATGCTGTTGATAAGGGTATTTGGCCAGTACGGTCGTGCCTGTAAGCTGACAGCCTGCCGACAGGTGAAGTACAACATGGCTTTTGAGCTGGATGGTGCCGGATAGAAAATTACCGGCGGGAAAAATCACCAGGCCCCCTCCCGATGCCGCGCAGGCATCAACGGTTTTTTGAATGGCGGTGGTGTTGTCGGTTTTGCCATCCCCTTTGGCTCCAAACGTCAACACGTTGAAATCCGTAGCACTGGCTACTGTAGATAGGGCGATGAGGGTACTAAGGAGTAAAGCGTTCATAAGTTGGCCGGGTTAGAAAAAGCGATGATTCGCCGGCTTCGTACAATGATTTGGTAAATGACCTATAGGCAACTGTGTACCAACTGTAGCTGAGTCTGGCTCTTTAGGGACGTGTTTAGCAGCCCGCTATCGATTAGCGGTAAAATTTCCCTGCAAATCCACGATTAACCTGTTGATCACAGATTCCGCCAGTGCTCAGTTGGCGCGCCCAAAGCGATTAATCCAGAGCGTATAATTCAGTTTTTCGGATGAAATTCACGGTTGAGTCGGGTTAGAGGTTAGGAATAGTTCAGAGGTTTACCGGCTCCATTTTTGGGGTAAGCCAGTGGATGATGAGCCAGGCGATCAGGAATGAACTGCCGCACACCAGGAAGATGATGTTGTAGCCCAGGACGATGTTGCCCGATGCTTTGAAAACATCCAGAATGTATCCGATGAGGCTTTCGAACAATACCCCACCGACAGCCCCGGCCATACCGCCCAATCCAACCACCGAACTCACCGCCCTTTTGGGGAACATGTCGGACACGATGGTGAAAATGTTGGCACTCCAGGCCTGGTTGGCCGCTACAGACAAGCTGATCAGTGATACGACCAGCCACATATCGTTTGTATAACGTGTGATCAGAATAGGGACGACAGCAATGGCTGATACGAGCAGCGCCATTTTACGGGCTTTATAAACGGGCCACCCTTTCTGAATCAGCCACGATGACAGATACCCTCCACCGATGCTACCAATCATGGTACCCGTATACACGATAACCAGGGGCAGGCTGGGCTTTTTCAGGTCGAGGTGGAACGACGCGTTGAAATAGGCGGGGAGCCAGAACAGAAAAAAATACCAGATGGGGTCGGTAAAAAACTTGCCGACAATAAACGTCCAGGTTTGCCGAAGACGCAGCAGCTTCCCCCACGATAAACCTCCTGCCGAAGGCGTTTCAACGTCGTTGTCGCTATGGATGTAGTCGTACTCGGCGCGACTCAGCTTGCTTTGCCGCGCAGGGACTTCATAAACGAAAAGCCAGACAAGCAGCCAGATAAAGCCCAGCGAGCCGGTAATAATAAACGCCATCTGCCAGCCGTACAGCGCCAGTATGAAAGGCACCAGAATAGGGCCCACGCAGGCACCAATGTTGGAGCCCGAATCAAAAATGCCGACTGCCAGCGCCCGTTCTTTTTTGGGGAACCACTCCGCCACCGTTTTTACCCCTCCCGGATAATTGCCCGATTCACCTATACCCAGCAAAGCCCGGACCAGGCCAAACCCGACGGTCGTACGAATGAACGCGTGCATAACGGCTGCGATGCTCCAGATGCTCACCGAAATAATATAGCCCAGCCGGGTTCCGATCTGGTCGATTACGCGTCCATAGAGCAATTGCCCCAGTGCATAGGTTGCCGTAAAAGCCATTACGATATAGCTGTAATCGGATTCCGTCCAACTGAAAATTTTCTCCAGGGTAGGTTTTAACAAGCCCAGAATTTGCCGGTCCAGGTAATTGATGGTGGTAGCGGCAAACAGCATGGCACAGATAAACCAGCGGTAATTTCCAATTCGGCCCTTCGACTGGGTAGTCTGAATCATTCGTGTCAAGTTAGACGGTGTATCGTTTCCTAAGCGAGTTAAAACGGCCGGGCAAAGAATCCGGTATCGACTAGGTTAAGTCATTTTGTCGTACTTCTTCGTCTTGTTTGTTCGGCAGGGATCATAGGCTCACATTTCAGTTATTGTAAAAAATAGCGAACCAATCGGCCGACCAATGCAGAAGTATGTAAAGAAATCTTTCAAAAGGTAGAGTCCAGTTTGATAGAAAACCAAAAAAAAAGCCGAAAATAGATGTATTTTTCTACGCAAAGGTTCTCGGGAACCTTTGCGTAAACCTTGTTTTCGGGTGCCTGTTCAGGGCTTGCCAGGAAGCAAAATCAGATTTAAGCAGTGACCGCTTCGTGTAATGACTTTGGGTCGTTTGTTAATGAAATAGGATTATTTTTATAAGTGCTCGTAATGAAACAAGTGACGATTAAAGACATTGCTAAAGAGTTGAACCTGTCCATTTCCACTGTTTCCAGAGCCTTGAGGGATAGTTGGGAGATCAGCGAACCCACCAAGCAACGGGTAATCGAACTGGCGAAACGGCTGGAATACAATCCAAATCCAGCGGCCCTGCATTTACTGAGCAGTCATAGCCGGGAAATCGGAGTGATCGTTCCCGAAATAGCCAACCCTTTTTTTGCCGTCGTCATTGCGGGTATTGAAGATATTGCCTTCGCGCAGGGATACCAGGTGGTTATTTACCAAAGCCATGACAGTTACGAGCGGGAGGTTCTGAATGTAAAGCATATCCTCCAGCAACGGAAAGATGGTTTACTGGTATCAATTGCAACGGGAACCAAAGACGTTGCGCATTTCCAGGCGATGCGTGACCGTGGTTTTCCTATCGTTTTTTTTGACCGGGTTTGTGAAGACATCGATACACCTAGCGTGTCTGTCGATGATTTTGAAGGGGCGTATATGGCCACGGAGCATTTGATTGACCAGGGCTGTCAGCAGATTGCGCTCCTGTCAGGGCCTGAACACCTGCTCACGAGTCGACGGCGGATTGATGGGTACCGGGCTGCCCTGCAACGTCACCACCGCCCGATTGTAGATGAGTGGATTATTCCCTTACCGTTTAGCCCCGAAGAATCGTTAGCCGTTACCCGGGAACTGCTAAGTAGGCCCCATCGGCCCGATGGTATTTTTGCCGCCAGCGATGCCATTGCGTTAGGAAGTCATGCTGCCATTAACGAATTAGGTCTGTCCATGCCGCAGGAGATCGCCCTGATTGGATTTGCCGATTTACCGATTGCCTCCCTGTTAAATCCTCCTTTAAGCTCCGTAGCCGAACCTACCTTTGAGATGGGGCAAACGGCAGCAAATCTGTTAATCAATATGATTAAGAACCCCGGTGGCCAGATGCCTTCGGTAGGCAATGTTCTAAAAACCAAACTCATGGTCAGGAGGTCTTCACAACGGCGACCCCATAGGTAGTAGCGAATAGGGATTAAATATAGGTATGCTATGCTCAGTAGTTTAATTTTTCAACCTTGCTACATGTATAGAAAACTGACCGGCCAGTAACCTGCTTTAAATAATTGAAGCAAAGTAAACGGCCAGGTGAGTGTACATTGCCTTGCGGAACTCGTCGGGAGTGCCGGTTTTCAGAATGGCAACCAGGTCGTGATGCGTAATGGGGTTGGCGATTTCAATCTTTTTTTCCTGATCGTAATATCCCGTAAAAACATGATCGAAGGTGGGCATGAGCAGAGTCTGAAACCGTTTGAACACATCATTGCCCGTCATTTCATACAGTTTGCCGTGAAAGGCAATTTCTTCTTCTTTGGTTACCGTCGTGGCGTCTTGCTGCCGGGATAGGATCTCGTCCAGTTCATTCAGGTCCTTCTCCGTTTTTCGAGCAAACAGAAACTCCGGAATTCCCATCTCCAGAATAAGCCGCATCTCAAAAATATCTTTGAGGTTGTCCTGGCTGAGTAGCGCTGGATTCAATACTTTCTCAATACCAACCAGCAGATCGGGCTGGGCCATGACCATTCCCCGTCGTGGCCGGGCTTCGACCATCCCCAGCATCCGCAACCGGCTGAGGGCTTCCCGGACTACATTCCGGCTAACGTTGAGTTTTTGAGCAATCTCCTGCTCATTGGGCAGCGCGTCACCTGGCTTAAAGCCATTCTCGGTGAAATAGCCTCTAAGACTGTTTTCGACTCGATCAGTCATCGACAAGCTTTCCAGCGGCTCCAGGGTATCTAATTTGGTGACAGACATACAGTTTCCCGATAAAGGTTATGCAAGATAGCGCATTGGGAAGAAAGTCAGATTAAAAATTTATTTTTTTATACAATTACATTGATAATTAATTAGGATCATTACATTTGTCCTACAAATAAATTTAAGAAGAAAATTTCCTCTATTGACCGAGTTAACGAATAAACAATGTATGCCAAAACGTTTATCTTGATGAAAAAGAAGCTAAAGTCAACATTGCCGCTAGTTCTTTTGGTTGTCGTCGGAATCTGTTCGTGTATACCGTCGATGGCTCAGCAATTAGTGAAAGGAACGGTACGTTCTAAGGAAGATGAGGCTCCCATGCCGTTCGTCAGTGTGTTGGTAAAAGGGACTCAAACCGGGGCAACTACCAATGCCGAAGGGAACTTCTCAATAGCGGCCGCTTCTGGCCAAACGCTGGTGTTCAGCTTTGTAGGGTATAAGGCCCGCGAAGTAACGCTTGCTGCACAGACAACGCTGGACATTACGCTGGAGCCCGAATCTACGAACCTGAGCGAAGTGCTGGTAGTAGGCTATGGCACGCAGGCTCGGGATAAGGTGACAACGGCTATTTCGAGACTCGATAATAAGGTACTCGAAAACATACCGTATCAAAATGCAGCTTCGTCGCTACAGGGGACTATTGCGGGCGTGCGGGTACAGAGTGTTTCGGGACAACCCGGCGCGGCTCCCCGTGTGATTCTGCGTGGCGGCACATCAATCAATAACCCGAATGGGGCGGCTCCACTTTATATTATCGATGGTGTGATTCGCCCTAACCTGAACGACATCAGTTCCGAAGAAATCGAATCCATGCAGGTGCTGAAAGATGCTGCTTCGACTGCTATTTATGGAGCGCGGGCGTCCAATGGGGTTGTGATCGTAACGACCAAGTCGGGTAAAACGGGCAAGTTGCGGGTCAATTATCAGTACAATCTGTCATCGTCTGAGTTGGCGAAGGGCTATGAACTGGCTTCGGCCCGAGATTTACTGACTTACCAGCGGCTGGGCGTTCTGGCGACGGCACAGGTTTCGGGAAACGCTACGTACCTGACCCAGTTGACAGGAAAGTCGGGCTACGGAACGGGTAACGATTTAACGAACTCGACCGCCTTTACGACTCAATACCTGACCGATCAGAACAAATATAAGCTGAACGAAGGCTGGGAAAGTATGCCTGATCCGGCCGATCCGTCCAAAACGATCATCTTCAAAGGGACGAACTTTCAGGATGTTTTGTTTCGAACGGCTATCTCCCAGAATCACCATCTGTCGCTTTCGGGCGGGAGTGAAAAGGCTACGTTTAGTGCCGGATTGGGGTATATGGATGCGCAGGGGATTGTCATCACCACCAACTACCAGCGCCTGAACTTCGACATGAACGGCGAATTGCTGGTCAATGATCGACTAAAACTGTTTGGTCGGATGATGTACTCCCGGTCGGGGAATAACCAGGTGTTTTCTAATAACAGTATTTTCGAACGTTCACTCGATGTTCCGATGACGACCAAATACGTTTTTGAGGATGGTTCGTTGGCTCCCGGTCTGGCCATGTCGCTCGGGAACCCAGAGTATTATCTAAACAAGCTGAAAGGTAAAAATTTGACTACCAACCTGTCGATGGCCGTTGGTGGACACTGGCAAATTCTGCCCGGTCTTTCGTTCGATCCACAACTTTCGCTTTATGAAACCAGTGGCGATGGCCGTTCGTTTCAGCAGGCTTATTACAATGGGCCTACGTCGTATATAACCTCCCGTGCGGCTACGGGCCTGTATGGCAAGCGGACGCAGTACCAGGCCGATGGGGTGTTCAGCTATGCCAAATTGATTCAGGGCGTTCATAATGTGGAGGTCAAACTGGGCTTTTCTTATTACCAGAGGGATACGACGGGGTTGAGCGCGGCTGGTCAGGGGGCATCGTCCGATCTGATACCAACGCTGAATGCTTCGGCAACGCCAGTGTCGGTATCGGGTTACGAAAGTCGTCAGGTGCTGGTGGGGTATTTCTCCCGGATCAACTACGACTATATGGACAAGTACCTGGTGTCGCTGAATGCCCGGTACGATGGAGCCTCCAATCTGGGAGCATCGCATCAGTGGGGATTCTTTCCGGGGGTTTCTGTAGGCTGGAACCTGCATCGGGAAAATTTCTGGAAAAGTATTTCGGAGGATAAGTTACGGCTGAAACTACGGGCCAGCTACGGTGTCAATGGCAATATTGCGGGCCTGAACGACTTTCAGGCACAGGGCCAGTATAGCGTCGGATCGTTGTATAATGGCAATTCGGCTATCACCAACACCATTCTGCCAAATGCGAACCTGCAATGGGAACGCTCGAAAACCGTGGATCTGGGAGCCGATGTTGGCCTTTGGAACAACCGGATCAGTATGCTTATCGATGTATACCGTCGGGTAACCGATAATCTGCTGACCGACCTGAGCTTACCCTTATCGACCGGCTTTTCCAGTGTGCGTACCAACCTGGGTAGTCTCGAAAACAAAGGGATCGAACTCGAACTGAGGGCCAGCGTATTACCGTCTAACTCAGCACTGCAATGGGTTGTTTCAGTGAATGCGACCAAAACGCAGCAGAAAATACTCAAACTTCCCGAAAATGGCAACGCCAATAATCGGATCGGTGGTATTGAAATCTGGGACGATGCCACCAAATCGTACGTCTACAAAGGTGGTTTGCAGGAAGGCGGTCGGGTTGGGGATATGTTCTCGTATAAACAACTCGGGATTTATGCCACCGACGAGCAAGCAGCCAAAGCGCCCATCGACTATCTGATTACCCGGAGCAACCGCACCAAATACGGCGGGGATGTGATCTGGCTGGATGCCGATGGCAACGGCTCCATCGATGCCCGCGACCGGGTGTATGTAGGCAATCCATACCCCACCTGGACGGGTGGCTTTTCGCTCGGGCCGATTACACAACGGGACATACTATTTTCAACTATCCCCGCGCCCAGATGATCGGGCAGTTTCAGGGAGATATTAACATCTCGAAGGAAGCCCTTCAGTCATGGAAGAAGCCGGGCGATCAGACGGAGGTTCCGAAATATTACTGGGCTGATCAGAACGCGCAAAACAACCTGTTTCGCAATGCTACGGGGGCCAACGGAAGCAATTCGCGCTACTACGAATCCGGTGATTTCCTCTGTTTTCGGGAAGTCTCCCTATCGTACAGTCTCCCTAAAAAACTGGCCAGTGTAGCTAAACTTCAGGGGGTTCGCCTGAACCTGACCGCGCAGAATCTAGGCTATATCACGGGCTACAAAGGGCTGAATCCAGAGGAAGGTGGTACCGACCGAGGGCGCTACCCACTGCCCCGGACCTTTATGTTGGGTTTGAATGTCACGCTTTAAACGAACGGCACACTCATGAAAAATCAATTACGACTTCTCTATATAACGCTGCTGGGAGCTATCATAACCTCCTGTACCAATAATCTGGAACTGGAACCAACCAGTGTCATCAGTAACGCATCTTTCTGGAAAACGCAGGATGATGCGACTGGGGGTGTTTATGGCATGTATGCTAATCTTCGGACGCAGGCGAGTAGGAACCTGTTTTTGTGGGGCGAAGCCCGCAGTGAAACGGTTGGCGCGGGTGTACAGGGGCTGGATGGCCGGGATCTTTTCTACCTGAACCAACTTGACGCGACCAATTCCGGGCCCGATTGGCAGGGTATGTACACCGTTATACACCACGCTAACCTCATTATCAAGTACGTACCAACCATTTCATTTACGTCGGAAGCTACCAAAAACAACACACTGGCGCAGGCCTATGCCATGCGTGCCTACGTCTACTTCTGTATGGTCAGAACCTGGGGTGAACTCCCCCTGGTGACCGAGCCTACTGAGAATTTCGATCCCGCTTCGGTTCAACGGGAGCGGTCGTCGGTGGCGAATGTGTTTTCCCTGATCAAAAGTGATATCGATAAAAGCCTGGCCTTGTTCCCCAATAACACCTTCCCGACTGGGCGAAATGTATGGAGTAAACCTGCCCTGAATGCGCTGAAAGGAGATGTGTATCTGTGGACGGCAAAAAAACTGGCTGGTGGAACGGCCGATTTCACTACAGCGCTGGAAGCACTCAACCAGGTGAAGTCGTCGGATGTGTCCCTGCTGAGTAATTACAACGATGTGTTCGACTACACCACCAAGGGCAATAAGGAAATCATCTTCGCCATTAACTTCAAACGGAATGAGGTTACCGACAACGATTATGCGAACATGTATTTTTCACCGGCCTACGTACCAAAAGACATTAATAGTGATGTAGCAGATGCTCTGGGTGTAGCCGCTGGTCAGAATTTCTGGGCACCCACTGCCACATTCCGTTCGCAATTTACCGACGACGATCAGCGTAAAAACGGAACCTTCCGGGAGATTTATACGGCTACTAGTGGCGTTTCGAAATTCTACGGGGCGTTTGCCGTCAAATTCAACGGGATGGTCGAGTTAGGAACCCGCTATTTTCTGGACGACTATGTCGTGTATCGGTATGCCGATATTCTGTTGATGATTGCCGAAGTCAAGAATGCGCTTGGTCAGGACCCATCTACCGAAATCATGCAGGTACGAACCCGGGCTTATGGGAGTAAAGTCAGCGCTCATCCGTTTACCAACGGTTCGCAGGCGCAAAACGATGAGGTGATTTTGCAGGAACGGTTGCTTGAACTGGGGCTGGAAGGCAAACGCTGGTGGGATCTGGTCCGCTTCAATAAAGCATTCGACAAAGTAGCTTCCTTAAAAGACCGTACCGGAAAAGATTATTTATTGCTCTTTCCGATTTCAGCTAACACGCTCAGTCTTGAAAATAAGATCAGGCAAAACCCTGGGTACTAATCTCTTTTTTTGACAGGATTAACAGGATTTACAAGATTTACAAGATTTTTTTTGCTAATACTTTTCTTAAGAAATCCTGTCAATCCTGTCGAAAAATACCCTTGACCATCAACATAGTAGCCTATTTCGACAAGTTTAAATACACGTACATGTTTAACAAATCAGTACTAGGAGGGGTGTGGCCTGCCTTGCTTACACCCGTGCATCCTGATGGCGCGCCTAATTTTGCGGAATTGGAAAAAATTGTCCAGTTATTTATCGACCAGCAATTAGGCGGGATTTATGTACTGGGATCGACCGGACAGGGGGTCCTGTTCACCGAGAAGCAGCGACTCGAAGTTACCCAAAAGGTAATGGAACTGGTCGGTAACCAGATGCCGGTGATGACGCAGGTGGGTGCCATTAATACCCGCGAATCGATTCGGCTGGCCCAGGCGGCTGCCAAGGCTGGTGTCTATGGTATCTCTTCGGTAGCGCCGATCTATTATCAGGGGGGAACGGCGCAGGCATTAGCTCACTACAGAGCCATTAGTTCGTCGGTCGAGATTCCGTTCTTTCCATACCACGTTGGGAACCAGAGTATTTTCGGGGGTGATACCCGGACGTATCTGGAGCAGCTTCTGGCTTTGCCCAATATCCAGGGAATGAAACTGACCACCCAGAATCTATACGAAATCAGTCTGATGCACATTCTGGCGGGCGACGACCTGATTTTGTTCAGTGGGGCCGATGAGCTACTTTGTCAGTCGGCCCTGTGCGGGACTGTTGGTGCTATCGGTAGCTTTTATAACCTTTGGGGCGAAGAGTGTGCCTATGTATATCAGGCGTTTAAGGCTGGGAATGTTGAATTGGGCAAGCGGTTTATGCTGACCTTGCAGGAAATTATTCATACCGTTCTGCCGAATGCCTGGACGTTTTTCCAGCAGGCCATGCTCATGAAACATGGCATCGATGTGGGGCTGCCTAATCCCCCATTAGGTTTGGGGAATCAACCCTGGAAAGCGGAAGACGTACAGCTCATTCTGGATAAAATGGCGGTAGTGAGTGGTATCACCAGTGAATAATTTTCGACGAATTATTTTCATGAAGATGACTAAAGTAGCGCAATTCTATATCTGTTTCTGGCTGACCATTAGCGGCTGCCTGGCGCAGGAGCCCGTAGTGTTCAATGAACAGAATGGTAAGATAACAGCCACAGGTGCCTGGATTCCCAAAAACGTCGATGAGATGAAAGGGCTTCTGATGGGGCCGTTTACCCGAAATGCCGATGGGCATGTGGTTGCTATCGACGGGCAGAACTGCATGATTAGTAAGGATGAAGGTAAAACCTGGCAATCGTATCCGCTATTCGCCAAACCCGACAAATTCAACATCTCAGGCGAACGGGCTCTGCTTAAAACCCGAAGTGGTATACTCATCTTCGCGTTTCTGAATCTGGCCGAACGGAGTGGCTGGAAATGGGATCGTACGATTTCCGATACGCCCGGGGCCATTCTGCCGACCTATGCTATGCGCAGCCTGGACGGTGGGCGTACCTGGCAGGAGCCAAAACGGTTGCATACTGAGCACACGGGTGCTATCCGAAGCATGATCGAAACCCGCGACGGGAATGTGATTTTTACGTCCATGATGATGCGCCACAATCCGGGACACCATACCGTACTGACCTACACGACCCGCGACGAGGGTCAGACCTGGGAGCGATCCAATATTATTGATCTGGGCGGTATTGGCGATCATAGCGGAGTGACCGAATCGACCATCGAGCAGTTGAAGGATGGGCGTATCTGGCAACTGATGCGCACCAACTGGGGGACCTTCTGGGAGGCTTTTTCCGATAATGAAGGTATTACCTGGACCACCATTCGCCCAACCTCTATTGATGCCAGTTCGGCACCGGGGCAGCTCAAGCGGTTGGCTAATGGCAAACTTGTCCTGCTCTGGAATCGACGTTTCCCCGAAGGCAAAACTACCTATCCGTTTCGGGGTGGCGACCGGCAGTTTTCGGAAGTAGCCGCCAGCAACCACCGCGAAGAACTGTCGATTGCGTTTTCGGACGATGACGGCAAAACCTGGAGTAAGCCCAAGGTGATTGCCAAGTCGTATACAATTCAGAACCGCGACACGGGCAAAGCCTGGATTGCCTACCCCTACATTTTTGAAGTAAGTCCGGGTCGATTATGGGTCACAACCATGCAGGGCGATCTGCGCATTGCGTTCAACGAAGCCGATTTTTATTGATTTACACAACATGATGAAACACATCGGAAAATTATTTATGCCGGCAATATGGGGTTTGCTCTTCCCGCTTAGCTTTCTGTTGGTATCGTCTGCTATGGCTCAGGGAGTTAAAACAGATGATACGTCCGAACGCGTACTTCGGCTGGACCCCGGCGATAACAATCCGCGCAACAGCGAGGGTGATTTTGTTACCCTCAACGATGGCCGACTTCTCTTCATCTATTCGCATTATACTGGCAAATCGACCGACGATCATGCCCCGGCCTATCTGGCTGGTCGTTATTCCCGCGATGGGGGTAAAACCTGGTCGGCCCAGGATCGACTCATTGTGGACCGCGAGGGTGATATGAATGTTATGTCGGTGTCGCTGCTACGCTTACGCAGTGGTAAGATTGGCCTGTTTTACCTGAAGAAGAATTCAACAATGGACTGCATTCCGATGATGCGGACCTCGTCGGATGAGGGCCAGACCTGGAGCCAGCCCGTAGCTTGTATCACGGATAAAAAAGGCTATTTCGTACTGAACAACAACCGGGTGATTCAGTTGAAAAACGGTCGATTGATGATGGCCGTGGCGTTGCATCGGACGCCCGAAACAGCCTGGGAAAACAAGGCTACGTTGTTTAGTTACATTTCAGACGATGAAGGTAAAACCTGGACTACCAGCGAACCGGTGCCGAACCCCGCATCGATTGTGACGCAGGAACCCGGTTTGATTGAGCTGAAGGATGGCCGGATCATGATGTTTATTCGGGCCGATCAGGGTTTTCAGGCCATGAGCTTTTCGGCTGACCAGGGTAAAACCTGGAGTGCTGTTCAGAATACGACTATTTATTCGCCGTTGTCGCCCGCATCTATTGCTCGCATCCCATCGACGGGTGATCTGCTGATGGTCTGGAATAACAACAAAACCACCGACAAATCCTGGCACAAAGGGGCCCGTACCCCATTGACCATCGCGGTTTCATCTGATGAGGGGAAATCCTGGAAACACATCCGGGATATTGAAACCGATCCTGACGGCTGGTATTGCTACACGGCTATTCATTTCACGGCTAAGGATGTACTGCTGGGCTATTGCGCCGGAAGCCAGTCTGCCAAAACGCATCTCTCAGTGCTTCAGATCCGCAAAATGAGCCAGAAATCGCTGTATAAGTGAACCATGTGTGCACAAGTGATCGAACGCAAGCATGGCTCCGTTTTCACGCAGTCACCAATTCGCTCAATCACGTAATGTAATAAGTAGATGGAGCTATTTACGACGCGTGTAATCAGCGGGTTAGAGCCGGGGCCGCATGTATTGTTCATTGCGGGCGTGCATGGCGATGAGTACGAACCCATGCTGGTGGTTGAAAAGCTCTGGCATCGCTTGTCTCATGAATTGCAAAAGGGCACGGTTACACTGGTCAGTGTCGCCAACCAGACTGCTTTTCGTCGAAGTGCTCGCTGTGGTGATGATCAACTGGATCTGGCACGGACCTGTCCAGGAAACCCTATTGGGAGCATAACGGAACGAGTAGCCTCTGATCTGAGCAGGCTGATCGAAACGGCTGACTATCTGATCGATCTACACACGGGCGGGGTTATGTTCGACATTTCGCCCCTGGCCGGATATATGCTACATCCTGACGAAGTGATTCTCAATAGGCAGCGTAACATGGCTTGGGCCTGTGGCCTGCCCATTGTGTGGGGAACCGAGCCTACTCCACAAGGGCGAACCTTGTCGGTAGCTCGCGACGCGGGTATTCCCGCCATTTACCTTGAATATGGCGGAGGAACGGGTATTCGAACACCGGTAATTGAGGCTTATCAGCAGGCTTGTATCAACGTACTGGGTTTGATCGGTCTGGTAGCCGCTACATATGTCCCCCAACCGGAGTTGGAAGTGTGCTGGGTAGAAGATTACCGCGATAATAGCGGGTATTTGCAGGCCATGATGCCTTCGCCCATTGATGGAATCTTTGTTGGTGAGGTTATTCTAGGCCAGTACGTTAAGCAGGGAGATCGTTGGGGGAGAGTCATTGATGTTATCAACGGCGCCGAGGTCGAGGTTTTTTGCGATAAAGATGGGATGGCGTTTTTGCGCCGGGAATTGGTAAACGTAAAGCAGGGCGACGCACTGGGCGGAATTTTGCCTATTTCGAAACCCGGTAAAATCGTACTCTATGCGTAAGTCAAACGTAGTCATAATCACGGGGGCGGCTGGTGGCATTGGCCAGGCTACAGCACATGCGTTTGCCGCCGAAGGGTATGGTCTGGCCCTAAGTGATCTGAATGAAAATGCCCTCACCCAACTGGCCAGCGAGCTAACTAATCAGTATGCAGTCGAGTGCCTGCCGCTGGTCGGTGATCTGGCCGATAGTACGTATCTACAAGCTATTGTTTCGAAAACCGTAGCGCAGTGGGGGCGTATCGATGTGCTGGTGAATAACGCTGCCTGGCGAACGCTGGAAAGCCTGCGAACGCTGTCACTGGCCGATTGGGAACGAACCTTGAAGGTATGCCTGACGGCCCCGGCTTTTCTGACCAAATGGGTCGCTGAAGTCATGGAGACGAACGGTAATCCGGGGGTAATCATCAACGTCACCAGCATGATGGCCCAACGACCGTCGGGGATGGGGACGGGCTATATTGCTGCCAAAGGCGGATTGGAGAGCGTGATTCGGGAAACGGCAGCGACCTACGGACGAAGTGGCATTCGGGTGGTGGGCGTAGCACCCGGTTATGTCGAAACCCCCTTAAGCCGGGATTACCGAAGCGAAGATGGCGAGAATATCAGCCAGCAACTGATCGATGAACTGGTCGATTTTGTACCGCTGGGCCGGGGAGCTACCCCAGCAGAAATAGCCGACGCCATCTGCTGGCTGGCCTCTGATTCGGCCTCGTACATAACCGGCACGACGCTGCTGGTCGATGGTGGATTCAGTCCCAACTTCAACCGATACTCGCTAAAAAAACGGCAATTGCCCAACGAATTTTGAAAACAATCTGGACATACGCGGAGCACTTACCGCCGGTACCTGATGCCAGCCGCCTGTATCTGGGCGAAGGCGGAACGCCATTGGTCAAGTCACGCTACATTGGTAAGGCTATTGGTCTTGACCATCTCTATTTCAAGCTGGAAAACCTGAATCCCACAGGCTCGTACAAAGATCGGTTTGCGTCGGTACTGGTGAGCCAGATGCGAGCGGCTGGGCAGACTGTTTGCCTGGCTACCTCCAGCGGAAACACCGGTGCAGCCTTGTCGGCA
>Ga0209933_1001728_pt1 | contig 17278 bp, 16 predicted proteins | sample ThiBiot_300_biof_FD_183944 | JGI IMG/M metagenome (GOLD analysis project Ga0209933, IMG submission 183944) | Wastewater bioreactor microbial communities from Cape Town, South Africa - Thiocy_cont_300_biof (SPAdes) | ecosystem: Engineered > Bioremediation > Thiocyanate > Unclassified | place...
CCGGGGCGACGTGCTCGGCGAGCCGGGGCTCGTACTCGAAGGCATCCCGGCGGCCGATGCCGACGGCGACTCGATGCGGGAAGTCGTGTTCGACGCCATCGACGGGACGTTCCGGTCGATCCCGCCGAAGCGGCGCAGTGATCTATCGATGGTGCAGGAGGCCGTTCAAAAGGCCGTTCGCGCCGCCATTAACGAAGCCTGGGGCAAGAAGCCGGTTGTCAAAGTGCTGCTCTCCGTGGTGGAAGCTAGGGGCTAGCCGCGCCTGACAGGTGCCGCCCGATATTCACCATTCTGGAGAACGACGCATGATCGGACGTTTGAACCATGTCGCCATCGCGGTCAAAGATCTCGAAAAGGCTGCATCGGTTTATAAAAACGCCCTCGGCGCCAAGGTTGGCCCGCCGCTCAAGCAACCTGAGCACGGCGTGACCGTTATCTTCATCGAGCTGCCGAATACGAAAATCGAACTGCTCGAACCGCTCGGCGAGAATTCACCGATCGCGAAATTCCTCGAGAAGGCACCGGATGGCGGTATCCATCACGTGTGCTACGAGGTCGAGGACATCACGGCCGCCCGCGATCAGCTGAAGTCGCAAGGCGCGCGCGTCCTCGGCGACGGCAATCCGAAGATCGGCGCGCATGGAAAGCCCGTGCTGTTCCTGCATCCGAAGGATTTCTGCGGCACGCTCGTCGAGCTTGAGCAGGTTTAAGACTGAGCCGCCGAAAGGCGAAAGGCAGGCAAGGGCCGACTGATGCGAACGTCGATCGCGATAGCCATCTTTTTCTGCCTCTGGTTCATTACGCTCTTTGGCGTTCTTCCGTTCTTCGCCAAGACGCAGGACGAGGCGGGAGAGGTCGTGCCCGGCACGCCTGAAAGCGCCCCCTCCCGCATCAACATCTGGAAGCTGTTTCTGGTGAATACGCTGGTGGCGATCGTCGCGTTCGCGGTCGTCTACGTGGTCATCGCCAACTTCGATGCGATTGCGGGCTTTTTCGGCGTGGTGCTGGGGCGCGAGCCCGCCAACTGATCCACTGCGGAAGTCTCGGGCACGATCCGCGGCCTCGGTAAATTCCTGGACCGGGGCCACGCACGCGTTCCTTGCCTTCGCATTGCCAGAAGCGGCGCAATCCGCTATCGCCGATGACCAATACTGGCCGGGCACGACACCCGGCTGAGCCCCAAAAAAGCGAGCCTATTGAATGAGCAAGCGTGCCCTGTCCGTCAGCCGTGAAGAGAACTTCCCCGACTGGTATCAGGCGATCGTCCGCGACGGCGACATGGCCGAGACGAGCCCGGTGCGCGGCTGCATGATCATCAAGCCGTGGGGCTGGGGTGTGTGGGAGCGCCTGCAGGCCGAGCTCGATGCGCGCATCAAGGATACCGGGCACGACAATTGCTACTTCCCGCTCTTCATTCCGATGAGCTTCATCGCCAAGGAAGCCGAGCACGTCGAAGGTTTCGCCAAGGAAATGGCGGTCGTCACGCACCACCGGCTGAAGAACGAGGGCGGCAAGCTCGTCGTCGATCCCGATGCGAAACTCGAAGAGCCGCTGATCGTTCGTCCGACATCCGAGACGATCATCGGCGACGCGTTTCAGCGCTGGATCAAAAGCTATCGCGACCTGCCGCTGCTCGTGAACCAGTGGGCGAACGTGGTGCGCTGGGAAATGCGCACGCGTCTTTTCCTGCGGACGGCGGAATTCCTCTGGCAGGAAGGCCATACCGCGCACGCGGACAAGGACGACGCCGTCGCCGAAACGCTGAAGATGCTCGAAGTCTATCGCACGTTCGCTGAGGATGTCCTCGCGATGCCGGTGATCGCGGGCGAAAAGCCGGCGAACGAGCGCTTCCCCGGCGCCGACAACACCTATTCGATCGAAGCGATGATGCAGGACGGCAAGGCGCTGCAGGCCGGCACCTCGCATTATCTCGGCACGCATTTCGCGGAAGCGCAGAACATTCAGTTCCAGAACGCCGACGGCAAGCTCACCTATTGCCATACGACGAGCTGGGGCGTTTCGACCCGTCTCATCGGCGGCGTGATCATGACCCACGGCGACGACGACGGCCTGCGTTTGCCGCCCGCGATCGCGCCGCGCCAGATCGTCATCGTGCCGATGCTGCGCGAGAAGCCGGAAGACGCCGCACTCATCGAATACTGCGCGGCGCTCGAAAAGGATTTGAAGGCCGCGGGCATTCGCACGCTCGTCGACGCGAAGGCGGTGAAGTCTGCCGAGAAGCGCTGGAACTGGGTGCGCCGCGGCGCGCCGGTCATCGTCGAGATCGGCGGTCGCGACGCGAGCGGCGGCAACGTCACGTTCATGCGTCGCGATAAGCTGCGCGACGGCGACAAGGTCATCTCGCAGACCTTGCCGCGCGCCGATTTCGTCAGCCAGGCTCCGGCGCTGCTGAAGGAAATCCAGCAGGCGCTCTATGCCGAAGCCAAGGCGCGGCTCGACGGCAACATCATCACGAACCTCAATTCGTTCGAAGATCTGGCCGCGTATTTCGGTCCGGCGGAGGGCGACGATGAAGGCGGCGCCTTCAAGGGCTGGGCGCGCGTTCCCTGGTCGCGGCCCGAGGGCGGCAGCCTGGACGCGATCGCGGATCGCCTGAAAGCCTTGAAATTGACCATCCGGAACGCCCCGCTCGGGCAGGAACAAGCGGTGGGCAAGTGTCTTTTCACGGGAGAACCCGCGAAGGAGTATGTCTTAATCGCCCGAGCCTATTAAAAACCCTTAGGGAATCGCGCAGCCGCAACTCACCCCATGCCTTAACTCAGACACATGGGGGTGCGATGCGGCGCGCTTCACGGGGAAGACGGAGCGAGGGGCAATGACGACGGCCGTCCGGGATACCAAGCCCTTTTCGTCGTTCGAATGGATGATCGCCGGACGCTATTTGCGCGCCCGCCGCAAGGAAGGCTTCATCTCGGTCATCGCCGGCTTCTCGTTTCTCGGTATCATGCTGGGCGTCGCGACGCTCATTATCGTCATGGCCGTGATGAACGGCTTCCGCCACGACCTGTTCTCCAAAATCATGGGCCTCAACGGCCACGTGATCGTGCAGAAGCTCGGCGAGCGTTTCGACGATTACGAACAGATGGCCGACAAGATCGCCCGCGTGCCCGGCGTGCAAGTCGCGATGCCGGTCATCGAAGGCCAGGTGATGGTGTCGTCAAGCTCGCAGGCCTTGGGCGGGCTCGTGCGCGGCGTGCGCGAAAGCGATCTCAAGGCTCTGAAACTCGTTTCAGGAAATATCCGCGCAGGGACGCTCGACGGCTTCGACGCGCAAACCGGAATCGCGATCGGCGTGCGACTGGCGAACCAGCTGCACGTCGGCCTCGGCGACAGCATCACGCTCGTCTCGCCACGCGGTGCGGCGACGCCGTTCGGAACCGCGCCAAGATCAAAACCCTATCAGATCACGTCGATCTTCGAACTCGGCATGAGCGAATACGATCGCATGATGATCTTCATGCCGCTCAAGGAAGCGCAGAAATATTTCTCGAAGGGCGGCGAGGTCGACGTCGTCGAGGTCATCGTCAACGATCCGGAAAACGTCGACAAATTCCGCACCGATATTCTGCAGGCGGGTGGTCCGTCGATCGCCGTCGCCGACTGGCGGCAACGTAACGAGACGTTCTTCAACGTGCTCTCGGTCGAGCGCAACGTGATGTTCATCATCCTGTCGCTGATCGTGCTGGTCGCGGCGCTGAACATCATCTCCGGCCTGATGATGCTGGTGAAAGACAAAGGCCGCGACATCGCCATTCTGCGCACGATGGGGGCCACGAAAGGCGCGGTGATGCGCGTCTTCCTCATCACCGGAGCCTCGATCGGTATCGTCGGCACGCTGGCGGGGCTGCTGCTTGGCGTCGTCTTTTGCTGGAACATCGACAGCATCAAGAATTTCGCGTCTTGGGTCACGGGCACGACGGTCTTCGATCCGAGCGTCTATTACCTGACGAAGCTGCCCGCCGATATCGACCCGCACGAGACCGGCGGCATCGTCATCATGGCGCTCGTCCTGTCGGTCATTGCAACGCTCTATCCGTCGTGGCGGGCTTCAAGGCTCGACCCCGTCGAAGCGCTGCGGTACGAGTGACGCTCATGGAGACATCGCCCGCCGGTACGACTTTTTCGCCGATCTTGCAGCTCGAGGGCGTGACGCGATCGTTCCGCCAGGGCGAGCGCGAGATCGTGGTCCTGAAGGGTGTCGACGCCGTGCTGTGGCCTGGCCAAGCCGTCGCCTTGGTCGGACCGTCCGGCGCAGGCAAGTCAACGCTGCTGCACATCACGGGGCTGCTCGAATCTCCGACAAGCGGCCGGGTCTTCTTGAACGGCCGCGACTGCGCGACTCTTTCGGAAGGCGAACGCACGCGGCTGCGGCGCAAGGAAATCGGTTTCGTCTATCAGTTCCATCAGTTGCTGCCGGAATTCTCGGCGCTAGAAAACGTCGTGCTGCCGCAGCTCATTCTCGGTCGTGCCCGCAAGGCTGCCGAAGCCCGCGCGCTGGCTCTGCTCAGCGGCCTCGGCCTCGGCGAGCGCGCCAACCATCGTCCGGCGGAGCTTTCCGGCGGCGAGCAGCAGCGCGCCGCGATTTGCCGAGGCCTCGCGAATTCGCCCAAGCTTTTGCTGGCCGACGAGCCGACCGGCAACCTCGATCCTCACACGTCCGAATACGTGTTCCGCGAGCTGATCGACCTCATTCGCCACCAGGGCGTCGCGGCGCTGATCGCGACCCACAACCTCGAATTGGCGCGGCGCATGGACCGCGTTCTGCAGATGCACGAAGGGCGGCTCGTCGAGCTGGCTCCGGCAAGCGTCGGACGTTGAACGCGCTGGATTTCCGGCTGTGGATGGCGTTCTGACGAAAACGGCTATGATGCCGTAGTCTAAAGCATGGAACAGATTCGGCCCGCCAAAGCTCCGCAGTTCGTGCATCTCAAGGTGCATTCAGCATACTCGCTGCTCGAAGGCGCGCTGCCGATCGCCAAGCTCGCCAAGCTCGCCGAAGCGATGCAGCTTCCGGCGCTCGGCCTCACCGACAGCAACAACTTTTTCGGCGCGCTGGAATTTTCCGACAAGCTTTGGGGCGCGGGCGTGCAGCCGATCGCCGGCGGCTCGCTTGATGTCGACTTCGGCGACAACCGCGACGCGCAGCCGTCGGCGTTGCGATCGCTGAGCAACGAGCCGCGCAGCAAACCTGCGGGCAAGATCGCGCTGCTCGCGATGACGGCGGACGGCTTCGCCAATCTGATGCGGCTTTCGAAGGCACTCTATTTCGAAGCCGCGGCCGACGAGCCCGCGCACGTCAAGATCGCGCGCATCGAAGAATTTTCGGAAGGCATCATCGCGCTGACCGGCGGACCGCAAGGCCCGATCGATTCAGCCCTTCGCGACGGCCAGCACGATCTTGCGCTCGAGCGCATCAAAACCCTCGAGAAGATTTTCGGTGATCGGCTCTACGTCGAGGTGCAGCGCCACGGCCTGCCTGAGGAAGCCGACGTCGAGCCCGATCTTCTCGAACTCGCTTACGCGCGGCGCATTCCGATTGTTGCGACGAACGAATGCTATTTCGCGCAACGGAGTGACTACGAGGCACACGACGTTCTGCTGTGCATCGCCGACGGCCGCTACGTCGTCGAGGACAACCGCCGCCGCGCCAGTCCCGAGCACTATCTCAAGACCGAAGCGGAGATGGTGTCGCTGTTCGCGGACCTGCCCGAGGCGCTCGCCAACACGGTCGAGATCGCGATGCGCTGCACGGCGCGGCCCGAGGGTCGCAAGCCGATCCTGCCGCGCTTCGTCAAAGCCGACGACAGTCTGAGCGAGATTGAAAACTTCCGGCTCGAAGCAGCCGAACTCAAAGCGCAGGCGAAGGACGGTCTCGCGCGGCGCCTGGCGGCGCACGGGCCTGCGGCGGGATTCACGGTCGAGGATTACGAAAAGCGGCTCGTCTACGAAATCGACGTCATCACGCAGATGAAGTTTCCGGGCTACTTCCTCATCGTGGCCGACTTCATCAAGTGGTCGAAAGCCAACGGCGTTCCGGTCGGGCCGGGCCGCGGATCGGGCGCGGGTTCGCTCGTCGCCTATGCGCTGACGATCACCGATCTCGATCCGTTGCAATTCGGGCTGCTGTTCGAGCGCTTCCTCAATCCTGAACGTATTTCGATGCCCGACTTCGACGTCGATTTCTGCCAGGAAAAGCGCGATCGCGTCATCGACTATGTGCAGAAAAAATACGGCGACGATCGCGTCGCACAGATCATTACGCACGGAAAGCTGCAGGCGCGCGCCGTGCTGCGCGACGTCGGCCGCGTGCTGCAGATGCCGTATGGACAAGTCGATCGGCTCTGCAAACTCGTGCCGAACAACCCGGCCAATCCTGTCACGCTGGCGCAAGCGATCGAGGGCGAACCGAAGCTGCAGGAAGAGCGCGACCGCGAACCGATCGTCGCGCGCCTTCTCGAAATCGCGCAGAAGCTCGAAGGCCTTTATCGTCACGCATCGACGCACGCCGCCGGCATGGTGATCGGCGACAGGCCGCTCGAAGAACTGGTTCCGCTTTATCGCGATCCGAAATCGCATTTTCCGATCACGCAATACAACTGGAAGATGGTCGAGGCGGCGGGCCTCGTGAAGTTCGACTTCCTCGGTCTCAAAACGCTGACCGTGCTCGAAAAGGCCGTCAAGCTGATCAGCCAGGTGCGCGGCGTCACCGTCGATCTGCCGAGCCTGCCTCTCGACGACAAGCCGACGTACGACATGCTGGCGAAGGCCGATACGGCTGGCGTCTTCCAGCTCGAAAGTACGGGCATGCGCGAAAGCTTGAAGCGGCTGAAGCCCGACCGCTTCGAAGACATCATCGCTATGGTCGCGCTCTATCGGCCGGGTCCGATGGACAACATCCCGACCTACATCAATCGCAAGCACGGCGAGGAGCCTGTCGATTACCTGCATCCGATGCTCGAAGGCATTCTGAAGGAAACCTACGGCGTCATCATCTACCAGGAGCAGGTCATTCAGATCGCGCAGGTGATGGGCGGCTACACGCTCGGTCAGGCCGACATGCTCCGCCGCGCGATGGGTAAAAAAGACAAGGCCGAAATGGCGAAGCAGCAGGCGCGCTTCGTCGAGGGCGCCGTCGCCAAAGACGTGAAGAAAGAAGAAGCGAAATACATCTTCGAACTCGTCGACAAGTTCGCCGGATACGGCTTCAACAAATCGCACGCGGCGGCCTATGCTCTCGTCAGCTATCATACGGCCTATTTGAAGGCGAACTTCCGCGAGGAATTCTTTGCAGCGTCCATGACGCTCGATATGGGCAACACGGACAAGCTCGCGATGTTTGCATCCGAGGCGCGCAAATCGGGAATTCGCATGCTGCCGCCGTGCGTCAATCAATCGGCCGTCGATTTCGGCGTCGAGCCGGCGGCGGAAGGCGCGAAGCACGGCGCTATCCGCTACTCGCTGGCCGCGCTGAAGAACATCGGCGCCGGCGCCGTCGAAACGATCGTCAACGAACGCAACGAGAAGGGCGCATTCAAGTCGCTCGCCGATTTTGCCGAACGCGTCGATGCAAAAGCGCTCAACAAGCGCGCCATCGAAACGCTGGCAAAAGGCGGCGCGTTCGATGCGTTCAATAACGATCGCGCGCGCGTCGCAGCCAACGCCGATACGATTCTTGCGTCGGCGCAGCGGCGCACAGCGAACGAAGCGCAGGGCATGACCGATCTCTTCGGCTCAGGCGGAAAAGCGGCGGAACTCGTGTTGCGCTCGGCGGAAGGCTGGACGCCGATGGAGCGCTTGGCCGCCGAGTTCGAGGCCATCGGATTTTATCTCTCGGGCCATCCGCTCGATCAGTACGATCATGTGCTGTCAAAACTCGGCGTCAGAAAATTCACCGAGTTCGAAACGCTGACCGAGCGCGGCGCGACGGCCGGACGTTTGGCAGGCGTCGTCATCGCTGCGCGCGAACGGCGCTCGCAGAAGGGCAACAAGTTCGCGTTCGCATCGTTCTCCGATGCGACGGGTCAGTTCGAGGCCGTGATTTTTTCCGACACGCTCGCGGTCTGCCGCGAACTCCTCGAGCCCGGAACGCCGGTCATCGTTTCAGTCGAAGCCGAGCGCGATGGCGACACGCTGAAAATGCGCGTGCAATCGATCGAAGCGCTCGATAAGGCGGCCGCGGGCGTAGCGCGCAATCTGCGCGTCGTTCTCGATCAGCGCGAATGCGCGGGAGCCAACGGCGCGCGTCTTGCGGAAATCAGCAGCCGTCTGAAGCCGACGCATCGCGGCGGCGAAGTGCGCATTGTGCTGCCGCTGTTGGATCGCGGTTGCGAAGTGGATTTGATTCTACCTGGACGCTACGACGTTTCGCCGTTGGAGGCCGGTCGCATCGCGGCGCTGCCGATCGTGGTGGAAGTCGTCGAGGCGTGAAGTAGGCGTCCGAACTTCTGGTTGCGCGCACGCGCACGGCGCACCTTGCTCAGCAGAATAATCTTGTTAGCGACGACGGCTTTTTGATCATTCGCACGTTTAGGGTCTGGACGTGCGGAGACGCGTCATATGCTAGATAGGAGCCTTCGATGAAAAAGAGTCTGATCGCAGCTGCGGCCTTCGCCGCTCTGACGCTCGGTGGCGCAAGCATGGCGAGCGCCGGTGTTGCCAGTTCCAGCCTGAACGGCATCAGCACGCACAACAGCAGCTCCGCTGCTGAGCAGGTCGATTATCGCCGTCACGGCCAATACAAAAAGCGCGGCGTCAAGCGTCACTCGTGGCACAAGAAGAAGTGGGTCTGCCGCTATCGCCACGGTCACCGCCACTGCGCCTGGCGCTAAGCCAGTCTGATTGTCAGGAGAAGGCTGTCTGCAAGACGCAGCCTTCTTCTGACATAGTTTAGGCGCAAGGGTCGCCCGCGCCAGCCCAGCCGAAACGAGGGAACATCATGTCAAAACTTTATGCTGCCGTTATCGCCGCTCTGCTGATCGTTCCTGCCGCTCATGCGCAGGACGCGAAAAACGCGCCCGCGCCCGCCAAAATGAGTGCTGCGGACATCAAGTCGACACTGGATGCGGCGGCGGCCGACCCGGCGAAAGTCAAAGCCTACTGCGCCATGTCGAAAAAAATGGACGAAGTCGGTGACGACCAGAAGAAAGCCGAAGCCGCCGGCGACGAGATCGACGGGTATTTCAAAGTGCTTGGCGACGATTTCGAGAACGCATGGGATGCCGGTCAGGATGCAGCCGACAACACGCCGGAAGCCAAAGCCATGGACGAAGGCATGACGGCTCTCGACGCGAAGTGTAAGTAATCGCGAGCCTCGTTTTCCTGGACGAAAGATTTAAGTCCAGTCGATCGCCGTGCCGTCCGGCCGGCGATTGCAACCCCAGACAACGGCACGCGGCGGCCTGAGCGCTTGAGCTCGGCGGACAGCGTGCCGTTTTTCTTTTGCACGGCGTCCGAGCAGTGGCGTTATAGGCAACTCGGAGCGTGCCGAATGCCGCGCTTTCGGGCGGCACGCGTGGGTTGCGCTTCCGGAAAAACCCCCGTATACAGCCGCCATCTCACACGCGAGACCATGCGCCATGCGGATGAAAAGCCCCGCGTCGCGCTCCGGTGGAGAAACGTAAGCCCATGAAAAGGCTTGCTGATCTCTTCTCAGTCTTGCGGAGGTCTAACCGGAAAAAGGATCCTATTCGATGGCACTTCCTGCCTTCAATATGCGTCAGCTTTTGGAAGCTGGCGTTCATTTCGGCCACCAGGCTCACCGCTGGAACCCCAAGATGGCGCCGTTCATCTATGGGTCGCGCAACAAAATCCACATTCTCGACCTGACGCAGACGGTGCCGATGCTGCACCAGGCGCTGCTCAAGGTTTCCGATACCGTCGCCGGTGGCGGTCGTGTTCTGTTCGTCGCGACGAAGCGTCAGGCATCCGACGGCATCGCCGAAGCTGCAAAGCGCAGCGCGCAGTACTTCATCAATCACCGCTGGCTCGGCGGCACGCTGACCAACTGGAAGACGGTTTCGCAGTCGATCCGCCGTCTGCGTCAGCTCGATGACATTCTTGCCGACCCGCAGGGCCGCACCAAGAAGGAAGTGCTGAACCTGACGCGTGAGCGCGACAAGCTCAACCAGTCGCTCGGCGGCATCAAGGACATGGGCGGCACGCCCGATCTCCTCGTCGTCATCGATACCAACAAGGAATCGATCGCGATCCAGGAAGCGCGCAAGCTCAACATCCCGATCGTTGCGATCGTCGATACGAACTGCGATCCCGATGGCATCGACTATCCGGTTCCGGGCAACGACGACGCTGGCCGTGCGATCACGCTCTATTGCGATCTGATGGCGCGCGCTGCCCTCGACGGCATCGAGCGCGCTCAGGGCTCCTCCGGTATCGATATCGGTGCTTCCGAAGCCCCGCCGGCCGAGGATCTGCCGAAGGTCACGTTCAAGGGCATCGAAGCGCCGCGCGGCGAAGCCGACGATCTCAAGCGCATCACCGGCATCACGCCGAAGCTCGAGCAGCGCCTCAACGACGCTGGCGTCTACCACTTCTGGCAGCTCGCCGACCTCGACGCCGATTATTCGGCGGCGCTCGACCGGCAGCTGAAGCTCAAGGGTCAGGTCGTCAAAGAAGATTGGGTTGCGCAGGCTAAGAAGCTCGTGGAAGCAGCCTCCGTATGAGGGCGCGGATTTCGCGCCCTCACACGGGTTGAACTTGTGAATCAGGACAACAGAGGCGCCTTTTGGCGCCTCGAACCTAATGGGTGACAGGATGACGACGATCACCGCAGCAGATGTGAAGAAGCTGCGCGACATGACCGGCGCAGGCATGATGGATTGCAAGACGGCGCTGACCGAAACCAGCGGCGATATCGAAGCCGCCGTCGACTGGCTGCGCAAGAAGGGTCTCTCGAAAGCCGCGAAAAAGTCGGGGCGTATCGCTGCCGACGGTCTCATCGGCATCGTTGCGAAGGGCCGCGAAGGCGCCGTCGTCGAGGTCAACTCGGAAACCGACTTCGTTGCGCGCAACGAGCAGTTCCAGACCATCGTCCGTGACATCGCCTCGCTCGCGCCCGCCGCGAAGGGCGATCTCAAGGCGCTCCTGGCTGCGACCTATCCGGGCTCGAAGAACAGCGTCGAAGTCCAGCTGCAGGAAGCCGTTGCAACCATCGGCGAGAACATGACGCTGCGCCGCACGTCCGCGATCGCCGTCAAGGAAGGCGTCGTCGCCGACTACGTTCACAGCCGCGTTGCCGACGGCCTCGGCAAGATCGGCGTGCTGGTCGCGCTCGAAAGCGCAGGCGACGAGCCGACGCTGTTCGAGATCGGACGCCAGCTCGCGATGCACGTCGCGGCAGCGAGCCCGCTGGCTCTCGACATCGCCTCCGTTCCCGCCGACGTGATCGAGCGCGAAAAGGCGATCCTGGCCGAGAAGAACCAGGGCAAGAAGCCGGAGATGCTCGAGAAGATCGTCGCCGGCGGCATCAAAGCCTTCGCCAAGGAGAACTGCCTGCTCGAGCAGCAGTACATCCACGACACGACGAAGACGGTCGCTCAGGCCGTGAAGGAAGCCGAAAGCCGCGCTGGCGCGCCGATCAAGGTCGCGGGCTACATCCGCTACGCGCTGGGCGAAGGCATCGACAAGAAGGAAGAGGACTTCGGCGAGGAAGTCCGCAAGCTCGCGAGCGGCGGCTAGGCGGAATCGCGTTCGCGCGTTAGGTATCAACCGGCCGAGCCACGCGTTCGGCCGGTTTTTTATGCAGATCGACGGGAGTAGGTGGCGATGGCGGCGCGCGGATCTGATCTCAAATACAAGCGGCTGCTGTTGAAGCTTTCCGGCGAAGCCCTGATGGGCAAGCAGCCCTACGGCATCGATATGTCGGTCGCCGACAGGCTGGCTGGCGACATCGCCGAGGCGACGGCCGCCGGAGCTCAGATCGCGGTTGTCATCGGCGGCGGCAATATCTTTCGCGGCCTTTCAGGCGCTGCGAAAGGCATGGACCGCGCGACGGCCGATTACATGGGCATGCTCGCGACCGTCATGAACGCACTGGCGTTCCAGAACGCGCTCGATCACAAGGGCGTCCCCGCGCGCGTTCTCTCCGCCATACCGATGCCGACGGTCTGCGAAAGCTACGTTCGCCCGAAATCGCTGAGCTATCTCGCGAAATCTCAGGTCGTGCTGTTCGCGGCCGGCACCGGCAATCCGTTCTTCACGACCGATACGGCTGCCGTCCTGCGCGCCATCGAAATGAATTGTGACGCCGTTCTGAAGGCGACGCAGGTTGATGGCGTCTACTCGGCCGATCCGAAGAAGCACCCGGACGCCAAGCGCTACGACCGCCTGAGCTATGCTGAAGTTTTAGCTAACGATCTCAAAGTGATGGATGGAGCGGCCATTGCTCTTGCCCGAGACAACCGACTTCCGCTAATTGTGGTTTCCATCGACGAACCAGGAAACCTCTTGAAAGTGCTGCGCGGCGAAGCGCGCCAGACGATCATTGAGACTACCGGTTGAAATCCGCGGCAGCGTTTTCGCCCTGCGCCGCGTGCCATCGCGGCTGCGATGGCGGCGCACCGTGTCCGTTGGGAGGATAACGCATGTCTTTGGCTACACACGATATCAACGAAGTCGAAAAGCGCATGCGCGCGTCGCTCGATGCACTGAAGCGGGAATTTTCGGGACTTCGGACCGGACGCGCCAGCGCCAACCTGCTCGATCCCGTCCAAGTCATGGTCTACGGGTCCAGAATGCCGCTCAATCAGGTCGCGACCGTGTCCGTGCCGGAGCCGCGCATGATCTCGGTCCAGGTCTGGGACCGCAGCAACGTGACAGCGGTCGACAAGGGCATCCGCGAGGCCAACCTCGGGCTCAACCCGATCATGGACGGGCAGATCCTGCGCCTGCCGATTCCGTCCCTGACCGCCGATCGCCGCCAGGAACTCGTCAAGCTCGCTCACAAATATGCCGAGCAATCGAAAGTTGCGGTTCGTAACGTCCGTCGCGAAGCCATGGATCTTTTGAAAAAGCTCGAAAAAGACGGCAAGATGAGTCAGGACGATCATCGCGGCCATTCCGAGAAGGTCCAGGAGCTGACAGACCGGATCATCAAGGAAGTCGACTCGACGCTCGTCACGAAAGAGGCTGAAATCCAGAAAGTATAGGCGGTCGGGGTGAGGGAGCCTCAGGGCTCTTCGATCTTTTTGTGCGCCGTCCGGCGCTTCATTACAGAGGCCATGCCAGAGTGGCGCCAGCAGCTAAGCTTTCCGATGATCAGACGCGCGCTCTCGCGCCGCCGCGGCATGTCGCGATCATCATGGACGGCAATGGGCGCTGGGCGAAGGAGCGGGGGCTGCCGCGCACGCTCGGTCATCGCCAGGGGGTCGAGGCCGTCCGGCGCGCCGTGCGCACGGCGATCGAACTCAACATCACGTATCTGACCATCTTCAGCTTTTCGTCGGAAAACTGGAAGCGCCCGGCCGATGAGGTCGACGACCTGATGGGGCTGATGAAACGCTTCATCCGGCGCGATCTCGTGGAACTGCACGAGGCCGGCGTCTGCATTCGCGTCATCGGCCAGCGCCAGCATGTCGACAGCGAGTTGACGAAGCTGATTGACGATGCCGTCGCGCTGACGAAGGGCAATGATCGCCTGACCCTCGTGATCGCGTTCAACTACGGTTCGCGGAGCGAGATCGCGGGCGCGGCGCGCAAGCTCGCCGCCGAAGTCGCCGCAGGCACGCTCGATCCGTCGGCCATTACGGTTGAACGCATGGCCAACGCGCTGGACACGTCCGGCATTCCCGATCCAGATCTTCTGATCCGGACGTCCGGCGAAATGCGGCTGTCGAATTTCCTGCTGTGGCAGACGGCCTATTCCGAATTCGTTTTTCTCGATTGCTATTGGCCCGATTTCGACAAGGCCGCGTTCGAGGGCGCGATCCACGAATTCCGGTCCCGCGAGCGCCGTTTCGGCGGCTTGACGCAACGCTCGACCGCGTGAGGCTTTCCGATGGCCGCCGGCAAGCCTGACGACACCTCGCGCAAGCTTCTGGACAGAGTTGCCTCTCTGCCGCCCGAGCTTTCGAAACGCATCGCCTCCGGGATTGTCATCGGCGCCATAGCGCTCGCGATGACGTATTGGAGCCCGTCGCTCTTCACGATCCTGATGCTCGTCATCGCAGCTGCGATGAGCTGGGAATGGGGAAGGATGGTGCGCGGAGCGACGCTGACCGACCCGGCGATGATCGTGCACGTTTTTGCGGTGCTTCTCGCGGTTTTGCTGAGCGCGTCCGACATGGCGGGTCTCGCCATCGCATCGACCGTTATCGGAGCGATCGCCGTCGGCGCGTTGACGTTTGGCGTCGGCAACGCGCAGCTTTCGGGCGCGGGCGTTCTCTATACCGGCTTGCCCGTCGTCGCGCTGGGCTGGATCAGAGGCGACGAGCCGCTTGGATTTTCCGCGACGCTGTTCGTGCTCCTGAGCGTCATCGTGACGGATATCGGCGCCTATGCGAGCGGCCGGACCATCGGCGGGCCGAAGCTTTGGCCTGCGGTATCGCCTAACAAAACGTGGTCGGGCCTCATTGGCGGCGTGCTTGCGGCCTCGCTCGCAGGCGGGCTATTTGCCTGGGTGTCCGGCACGGGATCGGCGTCGTGGCTCGCGAGCCTCGGGCTCGTTCTTGGGCTCGTCGCACAGGGCGGTGATTTGGCGGAATCGGCTTTGAAACGCCATTTTGGCGTGAAAGACAGCAGCAATCTGATTCCCGGCCACGGCGGTGTCATGGACCGCATGGATGGTATCGTCACTGCCAGCGTCATTGCTGCCATCGTCGCATTCGCGATCGATGCCTATGCGCCCGCGCGGGCGCTTCTTTATGGATCGTGATGCACATGGCAGTAACGGCAAGCGTTCCGAACAATGAGGTGAAAGCGGCGTCGCCGGTGGAATTCGAGCGGCCGCACGCGTCGCGGCCCTGCCGCCTGACGGTCCTCGGTGCGACCGGTTCTGTCGGCACTAGCACGCTCGATCTCGTCGCCCGCGCGCCCGAGCGCTTTGAAGTCGTCGCGTTGACGGCGCAGTCGAACGCGCCAGCGCTTGCGGCCCTCGCGCGTCTGCATCGCGCCAAGCTCGCCGTTATCGGTGACGAGAAATACCTGCCCCAGCTTCGCGACGAGCTGGCGGGCACCGGCATCCGCACCGCTGGCGGCGCCGACGCGCTTGTCGAAGCCGCACTGATGCCCGCCGACTGCGTTATGGCGGACGTTCGCAGCGGCCTCCTGCGGAAAACGCGTCGCGCTCGCCAACAAGGAATGTCTCGTCTCCGCTGGGCACGTTTTCACCGCCGAGATCAAACGCAGCGGCGCCGAGCTTCTTCCCGTCGACAGCGAACATTCCGCCGCCTTCCAGGCGCTGACCGGCGCGGAGCCCGGATCGATCGAAAAGATCGTGCTGACCGCTTCAGGCGGTCCCTTCCGCACGTGGACGCGTGAAGCTCTGGAAAACGCGACGCCCGAACAGGCGCTCAAACATCCGAACTGGTCGATGGGCGCTAAGATCACGATCGACAGCGCCACCCTGATGAACAAGGGCCTCGAGCTGATCGAGGCGTTTCATCTCTTTCCGGTTTCCGTCGATGCGCTCGATTGCGTCGTGCATCCGCAGTCGGTCGTCCATTGCCTCGTCAGCTACGTCGACGGATCGGTGCTGGCGCAGCTGGCGGCGCCGGACATGCGCACGCCCATCGCCGTGGCGCTGGCGTGGCCCGGACGAATGTCCGCGCCGACCGAGCGCCTGGACCTCGCGCGGCTCGGCTCGCTGACGTTCGAAGCCCCCGACGAGACGCGCTTTCCGGCGCTCCGGGTGGCGCGCGCGGCGCTCCGGCGCGGCGATACCGCGCCCGCGGTTCTCAACGCCGCGAACGAAATCGGCGTCCAGGCATTTCTCAATCGGAGAATCAAGTTCCTGGAGATCGCTAAGCTCGTCGAAGAGACCCTGGATGCGGCCGAACGGCAGGGCGCCATTTCAGCGGCGCAGTGTCTCGATGATATTCTTTCAATCGATGAACGGGCGCGCCGACTGGCAGAAGACGCCCTCAATCGCTATTAAACACCTAAACTTGGCTGACTGCGCGCCGCGATTCGATTCCTGCGGCACCCCTGAAGGATTGGGACTCAATGGACTTCCTGGCGACTCTGGCCACGTGGATCTGGCAGTACGGCATCATGTTCCTGCTCGTGCTGACACTGGTCGTGTTCATTCACGAGCTTGGCCATTTCCTTGTGGCGCGCTGGTGCGGCGTGACGGTCAAAGCCTTTTCGATCGGCTTTGGGCCTGAAATCTATGGCTTTTACGATAAGCACGGCACGCGCTGGCGGTTCGCCTGGATCCCGCTCGGCGGCTACGTCAAGTTCATCGACGACGACAACGCCTCCTCGCAGGGCTCGTCCACCAAGGGCTTGACCGCTTCCGAGCGTGCGGGCGCCTTCCATTCCAAACCCGTTTCGTCGCGCGCGGCCGTCGTCGCCGCCGGCCCGATCGCGAATTTCCTCTTGGCGACAGTGCTGTATGCGGCGCTGAACATGACAGTCGGTATCCGCGTCCTGCCCGCCCTCGTCGACGGCGTTGTGCCCAATTCGCCGGCCGCTCAGGCCGGCTTCCAGCCCGGCGACCAGGTCGTCGCAATCAACAATACGGTGATCGAGAAATTCGAGGATCTGCAGCGCATTGTCGGCTCGAGCGCGGGTGAGCCGCTGGCGTTCACGATCGAGCGCAACGGCGAAAAGCTGACGCTCAACGCGACGCCGAATGTGGACGAACAGCGTGACGCATTTGGCCGCACCTTCCGCCGCGGGCTGATCGGCATCCAGCGCACGATGTCGGCCGACAAGGTTCGGACCGTCGACGTCGGCATTCCGCAGGCGATTTTGCTCGGAGTGGGTGAAACCTACGGCAACATCAGCCAGACGATTGCCGGCCTTTGGGACATCGTCACGCGCCGGCAGTCGGCCGAGCAGATGGGCGGCCCCATCATGATGGCGGAAGTGACGGCAAAGGTTGCGGAACTTGGATGGGAGCCCATGCTCCGCTGGATCGCATTCATTTCAGCGAACATCGGCTTCCTGAACCTGCTGCCGATTCCCGTCCTCGATGGCGGCCATCTTTTGTTCTACGGCTATGAGGCCGTGCGTCGGAAACCGGCGAGTGAACGCATGCAGCAGATGGGATTCCAGGTCGGCCTGGCGGTGCTGATGATGT
>Ga0209933_1001731_pt1 | contig 17250 bp, 18 predicted proteins | sample ThiBiot_300_biof_FD_183944 | JGI IMG/M metagenome (GOLD analysis project Ga0209933, IMG submission 183944) | Wastewater bioreactor microbial communities from Cape Town, South Africa - Thiocy_cont_300_biof (SPAdes) | ecosystem: Engineered > Bioremediation > Thiocyanate > Unclassified | place...
CTGTCGCCGAAGGCGGTGACGCTCTAGTGCTTCGCACTCGCATCGGATGAGGCTGCGGGCAGCGGGTGAAAAGGTTCAGGCTTGGCGTCGATGAGAGTGCCGCCCCAGTCGGTCCAACCGTCTGTGCCCTCGCTCAGCCAGTAAATATTCTGGTAGCCTAAGGCCGCGGCGCGACGAACGGCGTTCCACGACATCCAGCAATCGGCCTTGCAGTAAAAAATGATGGCGCGAGACCGGTCGCCTTGCGTCAGCCTCGCGAGATTGTCTGAAAAGTACTTCGATTGGTCGGAGGTCAGCACACCTTGGCCCACGTCGGCGAGCCAGGTAGAGCCGGCGATATTGCGGTGGGATTTCGGCAGATACCATTGCCCGGTTTTTGGGTTCGCTCGGCCGCCTTCCGATGGCATGACGTCGATGAGAATTGGGCGGTTGGCTTTGATGAGTCCGGCGACATCGGCGGCCATGATGCGCGTGCCACCGGGCACGCTTTCCGGTGTCGGCGTGCGATAGCGTGCGATGCGATAACCTGTTTCGGTGTCGAACACCGTTTCGTCGGCAAAGCACATCGAGACGCTCGCCAGAGACCATGCGAGCAAGACGGCCACGAACTTCCGCATTGTCTCAGCGCGTCTCTGTCTGCGTCTTGCCTTCGAGCGGGACGCTGCCGGCGGTGTGCTCGGGCATGGCGCGGATCGCGATGCCCCAAGGATAGCGGCCGACCTTGATGGACTTGATTGGGCGCAAGCTGGCCGTATCGACGACGGTGACGTCGTTCGAGACTCCGTTCGTCGTGTACAGCATGTCTTCTTTCGGCGACAGCTCGAGGTGCCAGACGCGCTGGCCGACGAGCACATAGGATTTCACCTTCGCCGTTTCGACGTCGACGACTGCAACGCGGTTTGCCGGACCGAGGGCTATGAACGCGGTCTTCGCGTCGCGCGTCATGCGAATGCCAACGGGCTGGATGGTATCGCGCGCCACGCCTGGAATGGCGAACGTGATCTTCTTTTCGACCTCGCGCTTGGCGACGTCGATGATCGATATGCTGCCACCGACTTCCGAGGATACCCAGAGCTTGGCGCCGTCCGGCGTGAACTGAGCGTATCGCGGGCGCTGATCCACCAGGATATTCGAGACCACCTCGAAGCTCGAGGTGTCGATCAGATGGACCATGTTGGTCGTCTCTGAGGTCGTGACGGCGATTTTGTCGTCAGGCGAAACGGCCATGCCTTCGGGCTCGACGCCGACGTCAATCTGTTTCACAACCTGCCGCGTTCCGACGTCGACGACGGTCGTGACGGCATTATCTTCATTCGCGACATAAAGAAGCCGGCCGTCGTGCGAGAGCGCGAACTGCTCAGGGTCTGCGCCTGACGGAAGATCGTGAAGCATCGTGTCGGTCGCCGCATCGTAGACCTGGACCGAATTGCTATCGCTGGCGCACACGAAGAACTTCTTGAAATCGCGAGAAAACGTGATTCCTCGCGGACGCTTACCAACGCTCAGCGTGCGGACGACGTTGAGCGTCCGCGAATCGATGATGGAAACCGAATTGTCCTTCTCGTTGGTGACGTAGATCTCATCGGCGATCGCAACGGGCATCGACATGCTCAGGAACCAGCACGCCAGCAAGGCTCGTCGTCCCATCGTAGACCTCTCGTCGCCGGTACCTGCTCAGCCGCCGAAGACGCAAGTCAATCGCAAGCCTCTCCTGAAACGGGGTGCGCACACCATCTCGGATGCGCGCCTGCCTGCAATACGACGTTCGTACTGGCTGCCCCGAGGAAACCGCCAGAACGTAGAGCTAAGCTCAGCACACTGAACTAAAGAGCAATTCGTCGGGGCTCCTGCGCCACGTATATCAAGCAGAAAAAATCAAGAAATGTTGGTAGGAAAGCCTGGGAGCTCAAACATGCCGCTATCACGTATAGCGATGGCTGCGGCCATCGTATTGGCTGGTGCGACACTCGCCGACAAAACCGCGTTTGCTCACGGCGACGTCACGCCGCAACCGATCGATGCCTCCGAGCTGAAGCAACTCGGCAAAGAATGGCTCAGCGAGAACCCGTATCGCGGAGATCCGAAAGCCGTCGCCATCGGGGCTTCCGGATACAACCAGAACTGCGCCCGCTGCCACGGACTCGAGGCGATTTCCGGAGGTATCGCGCCGGATTTGCGCTACCTCGAGTTAGGCAAGACCGGCGACGAATGGTTCCTCGAGCGCATCCGTCACGGCAAGAAAAATTCCGAAGGCACGACGATCATGCCTGCGTTCGAGGGCGTGTTTTCGCAGGAAGCCATGTGGGCGATCCGCGCTTTTCTCGAGTCCAAGCACGAAGAGTAAGAGTGCCATAATGCCTGCCAATTCCACATTTCGGTCAGCCATTCGATTGGCGTGCGCTTTGGGACTCGCGATCGGAATGCTGACGGGAGGAGCTGCCGCACGACCTCTGGATGAGGTCGTCGGCAGCGGAATTCTCCGGGTCATCGCGTATCTCGACAATGCGCCGTTTTCCTGGGACGACAACGGGACACCGCGGGGCATCGATGTCGATATTGCCGGAGCCGTCGCGGGTGAACTCGGCGTGAAGCCGGAAGTCGTTCTCCGCATGCCAGGCGAAAAGGGCGACGATGATCTCCGCGTCAACGTGTGGAAGGGACCTCTGACCGGCGGCGGCGTCGGCGATCTGATGATGCACGTGCCGATCGATCGCGAGTTTGCCGCCCGCAACCCCGAAGCGGTGCTCGGAAATCCCTACTTTCAAGAGCGTATCGCGCTCGCCATCGACAGTGATCGCACTGGCTCCGATCCGTCGTTCGATATCTTCAAGAAAATCAAGATCGGCGTGCAGCTCGGGACCGTCTCCGATTATTTCCTGATGCGCTATGACGATGGGGCGTTGATCGACAACATCGTCCATCACGTGCGCGCGGAAGACGGCGCCAAGGAATTCAAGAGCAAGGACATCGCTGCTCTCATGGGACAGCGCGCGCGCATCGAGGCTTTGCTGCACGACATCGGCGTCAAGCCGCGTATCGCCGAGCCCAAGATGGATGGCATCGTGCGCGACCAATGGGTCGTCGGCATGGCCTGGAAGGAAAACAGCCGCGATCTGGGCTACGCAGTGCAAGCCGCGCTCGACAAGCTGAAGGCAAACGGCAAGCTTGCCGAGATTTTCAGATCCTACGGCGTCACGTATATTGAGCCGCCGATCGACGACGGCGTGTCCAACCAGCAGAACTGAATAGCGACGCTCACATATGAGGACTTCGTCCCGTCATATCATTCGGCTGGCATCGCTGATGCTCCTGACCGCATCGCCGGCGCGGGCCGAGCCTCCCAAAGATATCTTCAATTCTCCGATGTGGGAGACGCTGTCCGAACGGTACTTCGGGCAGGACAAGGTCGTATTCGATGATCGCGTAAAGGTCGGTGTGCCGCCTATCGTCGAGAACCAGGCGCAGGTGCCTATCACGGCAGATGCGCGCATGCTCGACGGCGTCAAGAAGCTCATCGTGTTCGCCGATCTCAATCCGATTCAGCTTGCGTTGGAACTCGAGCCGATCCAGGCGAAAGCGTTTGTCGCGTTCCGCATGAAGATCGAACAGGCGACGCCGGTTCGTGCGGCGGCGTTGACCGAGGACGGTGTCTGGCACGTCGGCGGAATGTTTCTGGATGCGGCGGGCGGAGGCTGCACGGCGCCGCCGAAGGCGAACGGCGGCGTTTCCTGGTACGACACGCTGGGCGAAACGCAGGGGCGTCTGTGGCAGGAGAAAGACGGCAGCGTGCGTGCGCGTTTCCGGATCAGCCATCCGATGGATACGGGGCTCGGGCAGGACAACACGCCCGCGTACTATATCGAAAAGGTCGAAGCGAAAGGGATTGCGGGCGTCACGCTGGCGCGACTCTCGATGTACGAGCCCGTCAGCCAAAACCCGACGATCACGCTCGTGGTCGATCTCGGCCGCGACGGGAAGGGTGTCGATATCGACAGCCGTGACAACAACGGTAAGATTTACCGCGCCAGTTTGCTTGCGCCGTGGCGCCAAAGCCAAAGCGACCAACGCGAAGGGGCATTGAACGCCCCATGAAGCCGCTGCTGACGCGCCGTCAATCGCTTCTTCTCGGTGGCAGTGCCTTGTCGCTGTTCTGCTGCTGTCCGCCTGGCAGGGCAGAGCCTCATCGCTACGAACTCACGCCAAGGAAATTGACCGACGGCGTGTGGGTCACGCGCGGCTCTGACGAAGCGATCAACGAGCGGAACGGCGGGGCCATCGCCAACGTCGCAATTCTCGACTCATCAGAAGGCGCGATCCTGATCGATACAGGCCCGTCGCGCCGGTTTGGCGAGGCGCTGATGACGCTCGCTAAGGAGCTGACCGGCAAGCCCGTCGCCCGCGTTTATCTCACGCATTTTCATCCCGATCATATGTTCGGGAATCAGGCATTCGATCCGGCGAAGCTCGCGGCGACCAAGGGCACGATCGACGGCATGAAGGAATACGGAAACGCATTTTCCGATTCCATGTATCGCGCGGCCGGCGACTGGATGCGCGGCACGGAACTCGTTTTGCCGCAAGCGATCGTCGAAGGCGCGCCGGAAGACATCGGCAACCGCCGTTTGCGGCCGCTGCTGATGCGCGGCCACACACCGTCGGATCTTGCGCTTTTCGATGAAAAGACAGGGATTTTGTTCGCCGGCGATCTTGTGTTTCTGGATCGCGCTCCAACGACGCCGCACGCCGATATCGAACGCTGGCGGATGAGCCTGGCAAACCTTTCGGCAATTCCGAGCACGATGATCGTGCCGGGACATGGGCCGGTCGAAAGCAGTGTGAGGGGAGTCGAGCAAACGTCGCGTTGGCTTGAAACGATATCGCACATGATCGGCGATGCGTTCGAACGCGGGCTCGATATCTCGGAAGCGATCACTCTTCCGCTTCCCGATTGGACTAAGAGCATCGCGCTCGCACGCTACGAGTACGAGCGTTCGGTGATGCATCTCTATCCGCAATTCGAGGCTGCGCGCTGGCCGAGAATCGACGAGCGCGGATGACATTTGTCAAAGGTGCCACTTTAGGCGAATAGACCAATTACCAATTAATCAGCGCACGTCTCCGAGGTAGTTTGCCCCCGCTTTCTTCCCAAATTTCCCGTAATTTGAAGCGGAATAATAATCCGTACAGGGAAGAAAACCTGGAAACGCAAACCCAAAAGGGACCTGCAATGAAAACCTGGAGATGGTTGGCGACGACGAGCGCCTTCGCGCTGTCGTTGGGCATATCGACAGTCGCTCGCGCCGATGTTTCGATCGAAGATATCGTCAACGATGCGAAGACCACACAAGACGTCGTGACTTCCGGTCTCGGCGGTCAGGGCCAACGCTACAGCCCGCTCAATCAAATCAATAAAGACAACGTCTCGAACTTGGTTCCCGCCTGGGCGATGTCGCTCGGCGGCGAAAAAATGCGCGGTCAGGAATCGCAGCCGCTGGTCAAAGACGGCGTCATGTACGTCACCGGTTCGTACAGCCGCATCTGGGCGATCGATATCAAAACCGGTCACGAAATCTGGGAATACAATGCTCGGCTGCCGGAAGGAATTCTTCCCTGCTGCGACGTCGTCAATCGCGGCGCTGCGCTCATCGGCGACAAGGTGATTTTCGGCACGCTCGACGCCAAGCTTGTCGCGCTCAACCAGAAGACCGGCAAGGTCGTCTGGACGAAAGAGATCGACGACTTCAAGGGCGGCTATTCCTATACGGCACCGCCGTTGATCGTTCCATCGAAGGCGTTCGGACCTCTGGTCGTCACCGGCGTATCCGGCGGTGAATTCGGCATCGTCGGCCGCATCGATGCGCGCAAAGCCGACAACGGCGAACTCGTCTGGACGCGTCCGACGATCGAAGGCCACATGGGCACGCTCAACGGCGCCGAGTCGACCATGACGGGCAACAAGAACGAAACCTGGAAGGGCGATCTCTGGAAGACGGGCGGCGGCGCGACGTGGCTCGGCGGAACGTATGACTCCGAGACGAATACGATCTTCATCGGTTCGGGCAACCCTGCGCCGTGGAACAGCCACATGCGCCCCGGCGACAATCGCTGGTCGTGCTCGCGCCTCGCGATCGATCCCGAGACCGGCAACATCAAGTGGGGCTTCCAGACGACGCCGAACGACGGCTGGGACTTCGACGGCGTGAACGAAGTCGTGTCGTTCGATCTCGATGGCACGAAGGCGGTCGCGACGGCGGACCGCAACGGCTTCTTCTATGTGCTCAACCGCGAGAACGGCAAATTCATCCGTGGCTTCCCATTCGTCGAGAAGATCACGTGGGCGAGCGGTCTCGATGAAAACGGCCGTCCGAAGTTCGTCGCGGACAACCGTCCGGGCGATCCCAAGGATGCCAAGGACGGCAAGCAGGGCAAGTCGGTCTTCGCCGTGCCGAGCTTCCTCGGCGGCAAGAACCAGCAGCCGATGGCGTACAGCCCGGACACGAAGCTGTTCTATGTTCCTGCCAACGAGTGGGGCATGGACATTCACAACGAGCCGGTGACCTACAAGAAGGGCGCCGCGTATCTCGGTGCCGGCTTCACGATCAAGCGGATCTTCGAAGATCATATCGGCTCGTTGAAGGCCGTTGATCCGGCTTTGGGCAAGATCGTCTGGCAGATCAACAACAATGCTCCGCTGTGGGGCGGCGTTCTGACAACCGGCGGCGGTCTCGTCGTCTATGGAACGCCGGAAGGCGATCTGAAGATTGTCGACGACAAGACCGGCAAGGAGCTTTGGCACTTCAACACGGGCTCGGGCATCGTTGCACCGCCGATCACCTGGGAACAGGACGGCGAGCAGATGATCTCGGTCATCTCGGGTTGGGGCGGCGCGGTTCCGCTCTGGGGCGGCGAAGTTGCCAAAACCATTCAGCACTTGAACCAGGGCGGAATGGTCTGGACCTTCAAGCTGCCGAAGAAGACAGCATCGAACTAAACTCTCCAAAGCCACGCATGCACTCAGAAGGCAAGTCTTCGGACTTGCCTTTTTCGCATGCGGGTCGGACAAGCGATGATGCGTTCAATCCATTTTATTGCTCAGATGGACAGCGAACCGCGATGCCTGCGAGAGATATTGTGAAACGGGCACGCTGGTTCGCGCCGAAGGTTCTCCGAGCCGCTGCCGTGATGCTCGCTTGCCTGGGCGCCAGCGGGCAGGGCGTTCCAAGCGGCGAACTCATTCCCGTCGATGCGGCGCTGATCCTTGCCGTCGATGTCTCGCAGTCGGTCGATGAAAACCGGTATCGTCTGCAAAGCGAAGGAATGGCCGAAGCGCTCGAAAGCAAAGCCACTGCGGATACGATTGCCTCCGGGCCTTACGGGCGCATCGCCGTTCAGTTCGTCGTCTGGGCTGACGGCATCGAAACGACGATCCCTTGGCAGATCATTTCCAGCAGCGAGACGGCCTCGGCGTTCGCAGGCCGCATCCGCCAACAGACGCAACGCAAAGGCGAATACACATGCATGGCGCGCATGATGCGCACCATCGAACAAGACATGCTCGACGATTTGCCATTCAAAGCGACGCGCACGATTTTGGATATTTCCGGCGACGGCATCGACAACTGTGCCGATCCGTCAGCGATCGAGGACGCGCGCGATCGTCTGCTGCGGCGTGGCGTTACGATCAATGGTCTGCCGATCATCGTGCACGGAGAAAACGATGTGGTCGGCGCGGGCGCCTATCGCGCACCGGGATTCGGCTTGCGGCCCTTGGCGCGCGGTCCTGGCATCGAAACGACGCTCGACCGCTGGTTTCAAGATCATGTCATCGGTGGGCAAGGCGCATTCGTTCAGCCATCGCAGGGCTATGAGGAGATCAGCCGCGCCTTCCGGCAGAAATTCCTGAACGAGATCAGCAGCGTTGGTTTTGACCGTGACAGCTTCGCAATTGCTCCAAATCATATCGCGGATTCCGCGTTATCGCGTTCGGCGAATTGATTTGATCCGCCCGTGCCCAGGCTCGCACGGATGCGGTCGCTGGCGCTCTGACACTGCAAGGAACTTAAGCCTGATCGTTACGTTCTTCATCGTCGATGGAGGACCGATAGATGCCGACCCCGCAAGAACTCGAAGCGCAGTTTTGGAAAGCCCTCAAGTCAGACATGACGATGATGGTCGGTCTTGTCGGCGAGGACGACAGTCACATGCGGCCGCTGACCGCCCAGACCGAGGGAGATCATGCAGACGGCTATCGCGGGCCGATCTGGTTTTTCTCATCGACGGAAACGACGCTGGTCCGCGAACTGAGCCGCTCGAATGCGGCCGTTGCGACGTTCGCATCGAAGGGGCATGACCTTTTCGCCACCGTTCACGGCCAATTGCGGGTCGACAACGATCGCCGAGTGATCGACGCGTTGTGGAATAGCTTCATCGCGGCCTGGTATGAAGACGGCAAGGACGATCCGAAACTTGCGTTGTTGCGACTCGACGCGGACAACGCGGAAATCTGGCTCAACGCATCGAGCCTTCTAGCAGGTATCAAGATCCTTCTCGGTTCCGATCCGAAGGAGGACTACAATGAGAACGTCGCCAAGGTGTCGCTCAAATGAGTGGGCGTTCTCCGGTTTGGAAGACGAAAAATCCGAAAGCGAAGTCCGGACAGTCGCGACGCCTCACATCCTCGCAAAAGGCTGCCGCGAAGCAACGTGCAGCGAAAGTCGGGCGGAAATATCCCAATCTCGTCAATAATATTCGCGCCGCCCGCTCCTCGAAGGCGAAGAAGGTGTCGCGAACATAAGTCATGCGGCTTCGGCAAGGCACGTTCGCGCCAGGTTGAGGTCGGCGACGAACTTTGCAAATTCGGATTCTGCTTGGGTCTTATCTTGCAGCCTCAAAATATATGACGGGTGGATCGTGAGCACGGCAGGCGTGGCGCCGAACTTCGACAGGCCTCGCGATTCAAAAACCTTCACCGGATGGCCCGCGAGCGCGAACGCTGCGCTGGCGCCAAGCGCGACGACGAGTTTCGGCTGCACGATTTTCAGCTCTTCTTGCAGCCACCAGCGATAATGCTTGATCTCGCCGTGCGTCGGGGTCTGGTGAATTCGGCGTTTGCCGCGCTGCTCGTATTTGAAATGCTTGACGGCATTGGTGATGTAGCATTCGGCGCGCGAGATTCCTGACGCTGCGAGCGCGCGGTCAAAAATTGCGCCCGCCGGACCGACGAACGGCCGGCCTTGAATGTCTTCCTGATCGCCCGGCTGCTCGCCGATAAACGCCAAATCCGGACGCAGCGGACCTTCGCCCAGGACCGCTCTGGTTCCGCCCGGAACGAATGCGTCGGAAGCGGTGATGATCTCGTTCAAGGCTTCGAGCGAAAGCGGAGGAGAGCCTGTCGAGCGAAGCAGCGCGCGTTCCGGAGAGCGTTTCATCGATATCGAAGGCGGCGCCTCCAGCATGTCGTCAACCCGGCGTGCGGCCGCGCGGACCATGTCTCCCATGGCCGATGCCTCGGGCAAGTTCTGCCAATAACGCTTCGGCATTTCGGCTCGCATGAGCTTTGTGTTCAAGCGCGCCGGATTGAACGTGCTTCGATAATATTCGATCCATCCCTTCTCGAACTCATCCTCCGGCGCTTTCAAGTCCGACTTCGAGGCTGGGCCGCCAGCGGTCAGTTGGTGACGGTCCCAATGCAGCGAGCCGAGCGGCGTCAAGATCGACCACGCGAAGCTTGGAAATCTCGAGACAAAAAACGAGGAGGCTTCGTGCAGGATGAAAAACTGCGGCTCGAACCAGGCGACAAAGCGTTCGCCATCGTCGCCCGGCATGTTTTGAAAGCGCACAAACGCGTGCATCTTATGGATATCGCGCGCGATCGCTTTTCGCATCCGCTCGAGCCGATGGACGGTCGGATCGCATGCGACGTCCAGCAGATGCTGCTCGCCGTGTTTCACGCGCCAGATCAGATCGTAAAGCAAACCGTAGCGCTCGGGATCGGTGTGGCAAACGACGAGCTTCGCCAACGACACGACGTCGGCTGAAAGCGAGATTCGTGTGGCCGAGTTTTCGGGCGCGACATTGAATCTTTCACGAGCATCGCAAGTGCCCCACACCACGCTTTCAGGTGCGGTGCCGTTTGCCAGAAGCGATCGGACAGCTTGGCGAAATCCCTCGAAATCCGCGCCAGATTTCAATTGGATCTCGACCATCTCAGAACAACTCCAGCTGCTGAGAGGGTGCGATGCGGCTGCGCAGGTCGAGCCGGTCGAGAAGCGTTGTCGAACGGTGATCGGCCGTGATCAGAAACGGCAGCGCGCGTTTGAATCCTGGCGACAGGCGGCGGATGTCTTCGGCTCGCAGACGATGATGCCGCCGCGAAGATATAATCTGATCGACGGCACGTTTGCCCAGTCCCGGGACCCGCAACAACATCTCGCGTGCGGCGGTGTTCACGTCGACGGGAAAGGTCTCGCGATGCTTCAGCGCCCAGGCGAACTTCGGGTCGATGCCGAGGTCGAGCATTCCGTCGTCGGAGGCGGATGCAAGATCCTCGATCGAGAATTCATAGTATCGCAGCAGCCAATCGGCTTGATAAAGCCGGTGCTCCCGAACCAGCGGAGGCGCTTTGACGGGCAACGCCTTGCTCGCGTCGGGGATCGGGCTGAAGCCGGAATAATACACGCGCTTGAGCTTATAATTCTCGTACATGCTCGAGCTTGATCGGAGCACGTCGAGGTCCGATGCATCGTCCGCGCCGACGATGATTTGCGTGCTTTGGCCAGCGGGTGAAAAGCGCCGCTTCTCCTCCTTGGCTTCCGCGATGCGCTCTCCCGTCTGCCTCATCGCAAACTGGATCGTTTCGGCGTTTTTCTCAGGAGCCAGCTTGCGGAGGCTTGCCTCTCGCGAAAGCTCCAAATTGATGGACAGGCGATCGGCCCATAAGCCGGCCTGCTCGATCAACCAGGGGCTCGCTTCCGGAATCGTCTTCAAATGGATGTAGCCGGCAAAGCCGTGCTCGCGCCGCAGCTTCTTGGCGACGAGCATCATCTGTTCCATCGTGTAGTCGGCGGAGCGAATGATGCCGGAGGACAGGAAAAGTCCTTCGATATAATTGCGCTTATAAAATTCGGTCGTCAGCGTCACGACCTCGTCGACCGAGAACCGCGCGCGGCGGACGTTCGAGGAGCGTCGATTGATACAGTAGGCGCAGTCGTACAGACAGTAGTTGGTGAGCAGGATTTTGAGCAGCGACACGCAGCGGCCGTCCGGCGTGTAGGAGTGACAGATCCCGGCTCCGGTGGAGGATCCAAGACCGCCCTGTTTCGCCTTGCGTTTCGGCCCGCCCGAGGACGCGCACGACGCGTCGTATTTGGCGGCGTCGGCTAAAATCGGAAGCTTTTCAAAGAGCGTCATAGCCATGCATGTTCACTAAATGTTCCTTCGCGGAATTTCAAGTGCAAAGGGGCGAACGGTGCAGAATTTGCGCTGATTATGGGCGGAAACCGAAAATTCGGCCGTCTCGCGCAAGCTCTAAACGCCTGCGCCGCGGGTTCGACGCCTTAGCTTCCGACTCTTCGCTATTCGAAGCTCTTCGCCGGCCTTCGATTGGAAATGTAGAGGATTGCGAGAAGCAGAACCAATGTCGTCAGGGACGCGTAATCGCGGGGCAAGTTCAAACCTCCAGCCTCCGCCGGTTTGGTAAGGAAGTCGCCGAACGTCGCTCCAAAAGGACGTGTAAATACGAAGGCGATCCAGAATAGCAAAACATCGGGCAGAGATTTTGAATAGTGCAGAGCGCCGACGATCAGAATGATCGCTGCCGTCACTGCCGCGCCCTGCAGGAACGAGAGACCGACATTGTCAGTGAGGAAATCTCCAAAGGCTGTGCCAAGGCTGTTTGAGAATAGCACCGCAAGCCAAAAGTAGATTTCGCTGTCCTTCCGGTACAGCGGATACACGGTCAGATCGCCAACGCGCATGTACCAGCATGCAAGCGTCAGAAGCAGACCGGCAACCAAAAGCGCGGAACCGAGCGCATAGCCCAATCCGAGGGAGCGATCCATAAAATCCGAAACTTCCGTTCCAGCCGTTGTCGTGGCGATAATCGCGAGCCAGAATAGCAGCGGATGAAAGGCACGCGACTTGATCTGGGCCGCGAGAACGACAATGAGGACGGCAAACGTAATCGCAAGTCCTACATAATATCCAAGCTCCAGCGACATCGAGAGATAATCGCCGGCTGTCTCTCCGAGAGTCGTCGCAAGGATTTTCAGAATCCAGAATGCAAGCGTAATTTCAGCGACCTTCGATACGGTCGCCGGATGTACGCCCTCTTCCTCAGTCATGATTGCATGTCCTTCGTCGTTGGCAGTATGCGCCGCCGGGGAGATGTCGTAAAAATCTAATTGTCAAAAGTCCGCACACATAGGAGCTGATACAGTGGAATTAAAATTCGGCTGGCTCGCATGGGCTCTTCTATCGGCGACCTTCGCGGCATTGACGGCGATCTTCGCAAAAATTGGCGTCGCCAACATCAACTCGGATCTCGCGACGTTCATCCGCACGGTGGTGGTTATGGTGGCATTGGGCGTCATTCTTCTTGCGCGCGGCCTGTTCCAACAAGTGAACGAGATCTCGGCTCATACGTATCTGTTTCTCGCGCTCTCAGGTTTGGCCACGGGTGCCTCATGGCTCTGCTACTTCCGGGCTTTGCAGATCGGCGACGCGGCCCTCGTTGCACCGATCGATAAGCTGGGCGTCGTTCTGGTCGCGATATTCGGCGTAACGGTTCTCGGAGAGTCTCTTTCGCTCATCAATTGGATCGGCATAGCAATGATGGCTTCCGGAGCCGTCCTCGTGGCATGGCGGTGAGGAATCCCGGATGAGGCGATTCACATTCAGCCTCCCGCTTTCGACAGAGCTTGGATCACATTTTCGAGCCGTTGGCTGGCCCAGCGGTTTTTCGGATCGAGCTTAAGCGCGTCTTCAAGATCAAGCTTGGCGTGATGCCATTCACCCAAATCCGCAAATGCAACGCCACGATTGTAATAAGCATCCGAGCGGCTAAGCGTTCGGCTGTTCGCTACAGCAATGAAACGCGAACACGCCGCAAGCGCTTCGACCGGCCCAAGCTCCGACCCCAGGCAAGTTTGCCGGTCTATTCCCTCGTTGCCGGAGGAATCCGGCTTGTCGCAACCTGCCACACCGCAAAGAATGCCGACGAGGATCAGCAAAGTCAGGCGTCTAATTCCAAGCGTGTTTCGGATCACACAGGGCGCCATTCGGCTAATGCCACGTGAAAAAGGCGATGAACTTGTGCCAGGCGGTCGTGAAGGCATTTTGGGGCGCCTGCACGGAACCGTCCGGCGGCAATTGCGATGCCGGATTTTGTGGCTCCGATACCGGTAAGGGCGGAGCTTCTCCAAGAAGCGCGTGCTTGGCTTCCTTGAGTGAAAAGCTTTTTCGCGGCCAATCGAGACACGTCGTGTCTTTCAACGCACGACATCGGTCGGCGCCGTAGGACCACTTCACGACCTTCGCGCACGCCTTGCCCAGAAGTTCCTCGCCGAATGGCAACCCTTCGATTGCTTCCGACTTTCGAATTTCACAGCGAACATTCAAAGTTGGCTGGGTGCAGGTTACGCAGGCCGTTCCCGCGCCCGCTTGCGAATTCAAAAGCAGCGCGCCCGCCACGAGCGCAGTTCTGCAGTTGCGGCAAACATGTCCTGCCGGATGAAACATCTGGTCGCCCCCCGTCCGGCCTCGAAATTCTAAGCGATGTCCGCCGTCAATGAGGCAGCAGTATCGCCGACTTGTATGATTGGCTGCCCTCAGGCCGCGGCGATTTCCGGGAACCATACAGATTTCTGAGGTTTCCGCCTCAATCCGATCACGTTGCGTTCCGAGGTCACGATGGTCGGTTCGGCGCCTCCCACCCACAACAGTTGAGCAACCTCGCTCCATATGATCTTAGATGAATGACGCCGGGAATTCATTGTTCCCCAACGCGACGGTCGAACGACGATCCCGGCACTATGTTCTCAAACGATGATCCCTGATGCGAATTCTTCTCATCGAAGACGACGACCAGACGGCAAAACTCGTCAAACAAAGTCTCGTCAAACATGGCTACGATGTTGATGTCTCGAACGACGGCCAGATTGGCTTTAAGCATGCCGTTGTGGGCGGGTTCGATGTCTTGGTCATCGATCGGATGCTGCCCGGATTGGACGGACTATCCATCGTTCAACGTCTTCGCGCGGCCCGCGTGAGTTCACCGATCCTGTTTTTGACCGCCGTTGGCGGCATCGAAGACCGAATAGAAGGCTTTGAAAGCGGAGCCGACGACTACCTTGTGAAACCATTTGCGCTCGGCGAACTCGTTGCGAGGGTCGCGGCTCTCGGCCGGCGGCCTCCGATAGCGCATGAAGATTTCTATTATAGGATTGCCGATCTCGAAGTCGACTTGATCAAGCGCGAGATCAAACGCGGTGGCGAGATCATCCGTTTGCAGCCCCGGGAGTTCCGCATGCTGGAAATTCTGGTGCGCAACCGCGGGCGCGTCGTTACGCGCTCGATGCTGCTCGAACAAGTTTGGGATTTGGAACTCGATCCCAAAACTTCTATCGTGCAAACGAATGTCAGCCGCTTGCGATTAAAAATCGATCGGCCCGGTGACATTCCATTGATCCGCACCGTAAGAGGTCTTGGCTATCGCATCGATGACAAAGACTAGACTGACGCAACGCGCGGCTATTCGATTGGCGGCATTAGTCGCTGCAATCGTTTCGCTGACAAATCTCGCGATCTTTTCAGTTCTGTACTTTGTGATCAGCGCACAGCTTGTCGATAATCTCAAAGCTCACGTCGACGAGGTGCAAAGAACGTTATCAGACCTGGAGGTCAACGGCGGTTTCGATGGGGTCGCCGCAATGGTCAATCGTCATGCTGCGGTCGCACAGTCAAATGAAGACATTTACCTCTTAGTCGATGGCAAGGCCGAGTACGTTGCTGGCAACATCCGGGTCATTCCTCGCTTCTCTGGCTGGAAGACGATTCCCTGGGATGAGCTACCATTGATCGGAGCATGGACGACGCCGCGTACAAGCACTGCAGTTCTCGGGCGATGGACGCCAGTGAAAAATGGCGCGTTGTTCGTCGGCGATGGAAATGGAGACATCAAGGATGCGCAACGCGTACTTTTGACAGGCCTCTTGTGGGGCATTGGGCTGTCGGTCTTCGCGGCCATGATCGGCGGCTACGTCTCTGGCATGAGCGCTCAACGGCGTATTGCAAAGATGGATGCCGTGCTGAACGCCGTCGCCTCGGGTCACCTGAAAGAACGCATCCCCATTGGCCGCGCCGGAGACGATCTCGATCAAGTTTCAGCGTTGGTCAACGCGACACTGAACAGATTGCAGGCTCTCATCGACAATCTGAAACAAGTGTCGATGGACATCGCCCATGACCTGCGCACGCCCATCGCGCGCATGCGCCAAAAGCTCGAAATCGCACAATGGAGCCCGCACGATCTCGCGGGATATCAAGAAGTCGTGGGTGCGGCGGTTCAGGAAATCGACGAGATTTCGGAAACGTTCGACGCCTTGCTGAGGATTTCGGAAATCGAATCCGGAGCGCGAAAGACAAGTTTCGTCGACGTCGAACTCAACGCTTTGCTTGCCAACATCCTCGATGCGCTGGAAGCCGTCGCCGAGGAACGGAGCCACGAACTTTCCGGATCGATCGGCAATTCACCGCGCATGTTCGTCCACGGCGATCGGAAACTTCTCAATCAACTCTTTATCAACCTGATCGAAAACGCGATCGTTCATTGCCCGCCGGGATCGGGAATTGGCGTCGAGCTGAGCGAGGAAGACGGACGACCAAAAGTGACGCTCAAAGATACCGGGCCTGGAATTCCAGCTGAAGAACGCGAAAAAGTTTTCAGGCGTCTCTATCGTTTGGAGAAAAGTCGTTCGACAAAGGGAAACGGTCTTGGCCTCAGCCTCGTGGCATCCATTGCGGATTTGCACGGAGCTAAAATTCTGCTCGCCGACAACAATCCAGGTTTGATCGTTGTAATCACATTTCCCAAGCAGCACGCGTCGAACGCAGCTTAGCTTCAAGACGCTTTTGGTTATGCTGCGGTTCTGAAACGAAATCGAAAACGTTGCCGCGCCTTCGCGGCTGCCTTTCGGGCAGTTCAGCGAATGGTTCTTACTTTTGCTGGGAGAACTACCGCATTAATATTGTTACTATTACGTTTTTGTGGCGCGCCTGGAACATGACAGATGTAGATCTCGGGCTCGTAGAACAGGGCGCACTGGCGGACTTATTGCTTGTGAAAGGCAATCCGCTGGACAATATCAACCTGATTGCTAATCCCACCAACAACTTCAAAATCATCATCAAAAACGGCCGCATCTACAAGAACACGTTGAGCCAGTGAGGAACAATTGCGCGCCCTTCTCGGAGTGATATCCTCAACCCTCGGCCGCGTGATCGCTGGCCTCCGGCACCTGTCCCTGGCTCTGCTGTCCCTATGGGCCGCGCTGGCCATCCACTTTTCCAACTTGCCCACGGTGTGGCTGCGCTCGGCGCTGGCGCTAGCCTTCGCGGCGTTTGCGATTTGGGCTCTTTGGCTGTCGCGTCCGAGGCACACGATCCTTTTCGCAGCGCTGTTCCTCGGTGTGGTTGCGTGGTGGATTTCTATTTCTCCGTCGCACGATCGCAATTGGCGACCGGAAGTCGCGGTGATGCCGCGAGCGACCATCGACGGCGATCGTGTGCGCATCACTGGAGTGCGAAACTTCGACTATCGCAGCCGGGACGATTTCACGGTGCGTTATGAGGAGCGCGAGGTGCTTCTATCGCACCTCACCGGCATCGATTTCTACGTATCCTATTGGGCCGAAGGGTGGGTCGGACACACCTTCCTGAGCTTCATCTTCGACAACGCGCCACCGCTGAGCATCTCCATTGAAACGCGCCCGGAGGTGGGCGAGGGCTTTGACCCGATTGCCTCTCTCTTCAAGCAATTCGAATTGATTTATGTGGTCGCCGACGAGCATGATCTCGTTGGCCTGCGTGTCAATCACCGTCAGGAGACGGTCTATCTCTACCGCCTCAACACCAGCGCTGACGATGCGCGGCGGCTGCTGATGATATACTTGAAGCGCATCAACGAGCTGGCCGATCGGCCGGAGTTCTATCACCTGTTGAGCAATAGTTGCACGATTAACATCATACGCTACG
>Ga0209933_1001743_pt1 | contig 17066 bp, 27 predicted proteins | sample ThiBiot_300_biof_FD_183944 | JGI IMG/M metagenome (GOLD analysis project Ga0209933, IMG submission 183944) | Wastewater bioreactor microbial communities from Cape Town, South Africa - Thiocy_cont_300_biof (SPAdes) | ecosystem: Engineered > Bioremediation > Thiocyanate > Unclassified | place...
AATACCAGACCGTCATCTTTACGCCCCGGCGAAGTGCAGCGCCCTGAAGTATTCCAGCTTGAGCGCTTCACTACCATTGGCCCGCTGGCCGGTGATCTCGACTGTCACATTTACCGAAAAGTCGATGGCGTAGGTCTGCGGCGAGCCGGTCCCGGATGTAAAGTAGTTGCTGTCGTAAGGTTGAACCTGGGATTGCAGCGAATTACGGTTCGCCAGGACAATCAACGGCGCTTCTCTCGCAACAGTCGTGCGCGTATTGTTGTAAACCGTCACGCCTGCGACCTTGACCTTGATAATCTTGTTATTGGCTGAGTTCGTGAACGTCCAGAGCGGCTCTATCTGAAGAATGCTGTTCGGCCCCAGCACCCCGGATTTGATAGTAAAGGACGCCAGAATTTCATCAATATTGGTCGATGCACACGACGCTGCCACCGCGCTGCTCGAGAGCACCTCCACCGGCAGGGCAATGGCTAGGTAATTTACCGCGTCACCGGCATTTATCAGGTCCAATTCGATGGCCTGATCAAACTCTCCGAATTGGCCGGCGCGATACACTGTGCCCCCGACAAACGCCGTATCGATAAACTTGATCATGAGCTTACCCTATTCTGGAATTGGACATTCTGCGAAGCCATGTTGGCCGCAGCGGCACGTTCATCGAGCGCTTGCTTCTCCTGCTGAATCGTGATGTTCTCTGCCTTGATCGTGGCGTCCGTGTGCACTTGTTCGGCCTTGATCGCCAGTTCCTGCTGCCGGGCCTCGATGTCAGCCTTGAGCTTCTCGACCTCGGCCTGCAGCTTCGCCACCTCCGCTTGCTCCTTGCTCATATTGAGCTGGATCATCTGCATCTGCAGTTGCTGCTGCATCTGGGCCATCTGAGCCTGCTGCGCTTCCTGTTCCGGTGTCATCTTCCCAGGAACATTACCCACTTTGCGGCAGAGATCCGCGTATTCATGCCGATTAGGAATATCGGATAACTCGATCATCGCTGGATAAAGAACCGCCTGATACGGCGGTGGAGCGGCCTGCACCATCTGACTGAAGGCCTGCAACTGCTGCGCGCGAAAGCTCGGCGTTGATGGTATGTTTTCCAGCACAACCTTTATCTGGGCAGTAGCCAGGTCATTCTGAACAACCGGACCCTGTGGCGTCATGACCTCGTGATTCAGGTAAATGACCTTCTGCACGCTCCCCTGCTTGACGGATACCTGCATAGGCTTGCCAATCATGTCGGCCTTGGCAAAGGCAAGAAGCTGTTGCCCCACAAGCCGCCGCGCATACCGGAAATTATCGTTCGGCTCGGCCAGCACCGTGGAGCCCTGCTCCACCAGATTGCTGATTGCAACACCGCTGCTGGCTTCGGTATTTGCTCCGAGCATGGCCCGATAAATCCCGCTGACCTCTTCGATCCTGCGCTTGCGCTCCTGCACCAGTTGGAACACTTGCGCGGCCAGGGCGTTATCCGTCGTGACCCTGAACCCGTTGGCGTTCCTGCGCTGGGAATTCAGTATGGTCATCGAGCGTGGGCTACTGATATTGTTCGCCACCTCTTGATAGGTGTTCTGGCTTAGGTCCAGCGCGTCGTTGTCGATCTCGACCCGCTTGGAGTTCAGCACCTCATAAAGCAGGATGTCGAGATCGATTATCTGGTCCTGCGGCCCGCGCATGTCACGGATCAGGCCGTATGGCGTGCGGCTGCGGTCCTTCCGAAAGCACCAGAATGGCACATACGGAAAATTCCCATGCGGCAACGGCGTGGGCACATCCATGAGCTTGTGCGGCCCAAGCCAGATCGATACACGCACCCGGGGAAGAAGCGCTTTCTGCACCTGCACCAAGCCCTGCGCGATCGCTTGCTCATGCAGCGGATTCTGCTCGTTGTACTCTATGGCTGTGCCGATTGGCAGCATCAATACCGGCGCCTGCTCGTGATGCCGATACCACAGCTCGGAGAGGCGAACCATGCCGGAGGACCGGTTCAAGTATTCTTCCTGGCTTTGCCCCCAGGCCTGCTCGACTTCATAAGCCCTGGCCATGTTGCTGTCGCTGCCGTCATACACGTCGAGCGTGCGCCAATTGTTCCAGCTCGCCTGGATCAGATCGGTTTGCTCTGGGAACATGGAGGTAGCCTGATCGCGATCAACCCACTTATCCCGGCGCAGGTAGCGCGCATCCGACAAATCCGGTTCCCGAGCGGTCCAATCCCAGAATATGTCGTTCCTATGTACTTCCCTGACGCGATACGGATACTTCAGCGGATCGAATTCACGCGACACTTCGACCCATCCCAGGCCGGCGCGCATCATGCTGCTGTAGGCGTCCGACATTGCACGATCAGCGCGGCTTTCGGTTTCGATCTCTTTGATCTTGGCGGAAAGCGCTTCGGCAATCTCTGCTTGCTGTTCGTCGTCGGACGTGACTTTATAATCGGTGCGTGAGCGCGCTTCCAGACCCAGCACGGCATTCAAATTTGGTTTTATTAGGTTCGAGTCCTGTGGAGGAATGCCAGCTTCCTTGAGCTTCTGGTTTACATCCGCACTCAGTTGCATGCCGTCGTAATAATCACAGTCTTGATCTGAATCAAGGCGCCATTTTGGTTGGTTACGCACATCCCTGCAGATACGATCGTAGGCCTCGACCGATATATCCGCCGTAATTGGAGCTTCCACTACTTGGCCTTCCTGAACTTAAATCCGGCAGCCTTGACCTTGCCGTTGAGATATTTCCCAATCGACTCGCAGCCGCAGAGACCATCGTAAACCGATTGCGGTACGCCTTCGTATTCGTAAACTCCGCCCGAGGAATACTCGACCCTGAGCTTCTTGCTGACAGGATCGTAGCCGTGAGCCTTCACCTGGGAGCTCTTGCAAGACTTCATAGCAATGCTCACGAGCGCCACCCGACAATCCGGATGCCGCGCGCGCTCGATGCCGGCCTGTCTTCCTCGATGGCCACAGCCAGATACCGCAACGCATCAGCAGAATGCGAAGCCCAGTCATGCAGCGGCCGTCCAGACAGCTCTTTAGTATCCGGATTGGTATCGTATCGGTAGTGTCGCAATGCCTGAATTCCTTCTGAGCACTTTTGCTCATCAAAATACAGCCTGTTAAAGATGGTTCTGACAGCGTTGATCCCGTCCGCAATAGACAAATTCGGAACGATCCGCACGTTGCGCCCGGCCGCAGTCACCAGCTCCTCTACGCTTCTCCCTGTGGCCAAGGTCTTGGCCTTGGCGTCATGCGGCAGCCACACTGTGCCGTACAGATACGGCTTATGCTGCATCACGCCCAGGTAATGCTGGAGCGGCTGCTGAGCTGCGCTGTAATGATCAATGAGCCTGATTTCCTGATTCACTGTCTGAGCAAACCACATGCTGGTACTGTCAGCCCAGCCGAGATCGAAGAAAACCTGCACTTGCCGGGCAGCATCATATGGAACTGAGCGAATCCGGCCTTCCTCTTGCGCCTGGCGCAATTCCCTGGCATAGATCGCGCCATCGAGCGTTACCCGACATTCACCCTGCCAGATATTCTGGTATCCATCCGGATCGCGCGCCTTGAGTTCGTCCTTTTCCTTGCGAAGCGTCTCGGGAAACCAAGGATTGTCATCCCAGTTGATCTTGACCACCTTGGCATCGCCCGGTGGATTCTTTACGAACCGCTGGTAGGTCTCGTCCGTTTCCAGCTCAGGATTGAACGTCAACCAGATTTCCGATCCGTCTTTCCGAATTGTCGGAATCAACGTATCCCAGGATGATTTGGAAACGGTCTGCGCCTCTTCAACCCAGACCCGGTCGACGCCTTCGAACGACTTAATCTTCGTGATGTTGTTGCGCAGGCCTGCGAACACGAATTCGGTCCCGTTCGCACCCTTGATCGTCGTGTTCTGCACCTCGTAGAACCCATCCAAACTAAGCTGGCTGATTTGGTCCTGCAACAGGTGATGCACAGACTCGGTAATCGAGTTCTGAAACTCGCGCGCGCATAAAATGCGAAGGGGGCTCGCGGCCCCCTGAATCAATAACGCCCTGGCGACGCCCCAGCTCTTCGCTCCGCCGCGACCGCCGTACGCAACCTTGTATCGGTGCGGCTCAAACAGGAACCGGAGTTTTTCCGGGAATTCGGCCCTGCTTGTGGTCATCAGCAAGTAGGTGCCATTGGAAACGGCTGATAAGGCATAGGAGCAACCATCGGCTGCACTCCTGGCCACAGGTTCGGTAACTTTTTAGTCATATCTTGAACACGCCTCATCTCATCCTGCGCTCGCCGGATCTCAGACGGTCCAGGCGCAGGCACGCGAGTCGGCGTTTCTTTCTTGAATACCAATTGCAAATGCTCCGAGATCATCTTCCACTCTTCCACGCTCGGCGGATTGTCCGGTTGCATCTCAGCCCTGCCTTGCAGCCAGTAGCAAAACTGTTCTGGTGTCATCTTGATTAATTTCTAACCTAAAAATGGAAAGCTACTATTCATGCGGGTTTGGTATTCCATACCGAGTATATACAGCGCTTATCCACAGAATCTGTGGAAAGTTTCATTGATCAAAACCGTTGCCTCGTGCCACAGTGAATACAGAATGTCCCGCTCGGAACAATCCGAAAAACATCACATCCGCAGCCGCACTGCCAGATACTTTCATCAGGCAAGGCATCATGCACAAACCGGGTTTTGTTCAGGCCGCAACTCGGGCACTCCATCCACTCAACCCCGATTGGCGCAACCGCAACATGCTCGTGTTGGCAGACTGCACAGCGCGCCTTACCGGTCAGATGCGGCTCGAACTTTTCCGGCCTTTGGAAAGCGATTACACCCATACTCTAACCCTGGCCACCTGATTTAAATCGATCACAGCGCCCCTACGATTGCGGCTTTTGGGCGACAACGAAGGAAACAGTGATATTTTGCAGGATCGGCTTGTCGGGATCGCCTGCAATGATCTGTTTGTCGTATCCAAGCAGCCTTGCCTTGCCCATCGTTCCCGCGACTGCGGCAGACGCCTGAGGCGTCGAAGCTTTTAGGGCCGCTTGCCGCGCTTCCTCCAACTCCGTCAGCAGATCATCGACAGTAAGGTTATGACGCTTTGCATGCTCCGCTTTTAGTTCCGCAAGTCTTGCTAGAATCTTGCTATTCTGAGTCAGGTTGAAAGCGTTGCGGTTGACGGTCTCTGGCTTCTGGTTCTTCGCCCCATATGCTCGACGGTAAGCCTCGCTCGCGTTGCCCGTTTCTATGTACGCTTGGCAGAACGCTTCTTGCTTAAGGGTGAGCTTGGTCTTCATGCTTTACGCTGTTGCAGCCACGCACTGCGGCGCGTAGCATCACCTCACATGCGGATCTTTCCTCGATCTCCTGACGCAACGCCCGATTGATCACAATCGGATCATCTGCAGGTGATACCCGATCTACTGCGTAGGCGTCTTTGCATTCCCCAGGCAGCACAACGGAGCAGTAGATCGGAATGGGCTTTTCTACTACGCGTGTCTCGATAACGGGCTTGGCGGCGCAGCCAAACAGGAAGGCCATTGCACTTACGGAAACGACCAGCGAGGCTGCCCGCATAAGCTTATTGATGGCGTTGCGCAACATATTCTTTCTGCTCCTCGATGATCGCCTTGCACTGCGCCTCCGGCTCCGCGGGCACGGGAGGAAGCACTTTGATAGCTGCTACCGCTGCCTTATGCTTCGCAACCAGAGTTTCCGCATCCCGCATTGCAGCGCTTGCCGCCTTCTCTCGCTCTTCCACGCCCTGAGTGATCACTCCAACCGCAGACTTCACGCCCTCGATGTCGGTAGCGCACCGGTCATTTGCTGATTTCATCGCTTCATTGCTGGATTCCAGGCGAGCTATCTCCGCTCCATCCTTCCAGTCCTTCACGGCCCAGCCAGACCCAGCGCCTACGACGAAGATAATGGCAGCGATGACAGCCTGTAATACAGCACCAGCGAACATCAGAGCCGGTCCTCGCGTTGTTGCTGAAGCGCAATCAGACGAGCGCGCCTGGCTGCTTCTTCTAAAGTCCGCCCAGCATTTGGCGATGGTTCATAATCGCGTGGCGGAGGAATTGGCCTCACAGCTGGCTTAACAGGTCCGAACAGAAACTCAAACATTTATGAGCGCCCAATAAAAAGCCCGCGCGCGGCGGGCGATAACAATTAGCCAAAAAAAATACTGTTCAGGCGGAGTTGACTAGTTTCTAAACCACTCTACTATTAAACCGGCGCTCCACTTTGGAGTTCCATGAACCCGGATTAAACCTCAACAACAATATGGAGAATACGATGTTCAAACAACCCAAATTTCTTTCTCTTGCCTCCGTAGCAACAGCGATGCTTTGCGTCCTTAGCTCTGGAAGTGCTAGTGCTGACCTGACATCAAACACTTGGAACGTGTCTGCGACGGACAGTCGAGGCGTGACTTGGAGTGGATCAACCCTTTCTTTCCTGACCGATTCACTCTCCGGCACAGATCATTCGCTGACCGGATATTTCGAGTGGACCTCAAGCCGAGGTGAATTCGGACGAGAAAACTTTACTGGAACACTTTTTGCCAACAATCACCTCGTCGTGGATGGAAACGCACTTATCCCACCAACGCAGGGACTCATATTAGGACATTATGAGGCCGATTTAGCTCCATCAGGCACAGCACTAGTCAATGGGTTCTGGACTGGTGGTATTCCGGCAACATGGAGCGCAACCGCCGTTCCGGAACCCGAAACTTATGCGATGCTCCTGGCCGGCCTGGGTTTGCTTGGCTTTATCACTCGACGGAAAAACTTTACCCTGTAAACCAATGAAGGGGCCGAGGCCCCTTTTTATTACCGCTCAAATAAAAAACCCACCGGCTTATGGGTGGGTTCGAAATAAAAAACCCGCTGGGTTAGCGGTTTTGCAGGTTTTACTGTGAGAATTTCTCACTTTATATATTGCTTTTACAGGTGCTTCCCGAAAAAAGCAAGCTGATTTTCGTGGTTGTTCATTCCAGATTCTGAAAAAAACCTTTTTAATAGGCTAGATTGAGTACAGCGGTAAAGCATTTTATTGATAACGATAAACAATATTTGCAAGGAGAAAAAAATGTTCAAGAAATTGAAAGAAAAGATGGATGAATTAAAAGAATTGTTCGGGGAAAATGCAATGTCTGTAATCATGACGGACCTTGCTGCCATAATAACTGGTTTAATAATCATAACCTTATGCTTTTTTTTGGGGGATAATCTAGAGGATTACTTCTACAATGTTCTTATAACGATACTAGGTATGTTATTGGGATGGGCGCTGGGTATGTTCTTTGCTCCCTATGACAAAACGGAAACAGACAAATTTACTGCTATTGGTCAATCGATTTCGGCCTTCGTGTCGGGGTATGTTGTGAGCAAATTAGATCGCTTTCTGGAAGCAACGATGTTTGTTGACAAGCTCCCATCAGAAGCCACATGGACTCGTTTAGGTTTGTTTTGCAGTTCTCTTGTCCTAACCGTGCTTACCGTGTTTTCTAATAGAAAATATTTTAGCGCTGGAGGGTCTAGAGATGCTGGGGGAGGTGGGAGTGGTCCCTCCGGCGCAGCCTCGCCTTCGGGCTCTACTACAACCTCAACCCCTACCACTTCAACCCCTACAACTCCTACCCCTAAAACTTCGACCCCTACAACTCCTACCCCTTGACAGGTCAACCCCCCAGTCCAGCGCTGACTTTCAAGCGCTCAGCGTATTAGCTGAGCGCCACCTGGCTTAGATTAACGTCATGCGTAAATACGCTGGCACAAAATCAACCCATGCCCTTCAAGCTCTTCCTGAATCTCCACCATCGCCCTATTTTCAACAGCGCCCAACACATCGTAAACCACGCTCCTGATTTCAATTACCTTGGCATCCCGGCATTTTAGATCGCGCCGGATAGCCCTATACCCGATGTCCGCGCCAAAATAGCACAGCAGCAATTTATACGCGCCGCGGCGCCCGTGAACCCCGGTACCCAGGCCGCAGAATATCCTGTTCATCAGCATCGTGACATGCTCGGCTCCAGTCTGGCCACCGAACCGCGCTGCGATGTATTCCCGGCAGGCTGGATCCGGCAACCGTTCAGCCATCCCGATGATCGCGGCCGCCTGGGCGTGTTGCTCGTGAACGGATAGTCCCTGAATCGCTTCAGGAGGAATTCCGCGCATACTCTGTTCCCGCATGCGGTTCGCGCCGCTCAGTTTCACGATCGGCCGATTGACGGTTTCGTATGCCCAGGAAAGGGCGCTATGGGCGGACCGGAACATCTGGAACCTCCTTTCGCTGATTCGATCGTTGATAGGACAGCCTATTCTGTTCACAAACGGGGCATCGCTTATGCGTACGCCGGCCGTATGCGTTATAGCGCCACTTCCAGTCGCCAGCATCGGGCCGCATTTGGCAACATCCAGGGCAGAATCTAAGCACGGAACCCTCCCCTCTTCGCAATCTTCACAAGCGCCTTGAAATGAACGGACTTGCTCTGCCGGTAGAACCCATCTTTTTTCGCCCGGGCGCTGGCCTTTGCCTTCAGCTTGCTCGCCTCGGCCTTCTCGCGTCGTTCGGTTTCCGCCAGGAGGCCATCCCCTATCACTTCGGGGTTCTGGTACTTCCAGGATTCCATGGGAACTGGGAATTTCATCTACCCTCCGAAATAGCGCGATTGGTCAACGCCAATAAACCGGTTTCATCCAGTTTCCACATGCGCTCGAATCCACGCCTATGAAGCCCATGCACGCCGGTCGCACCCTGGTGATGTTCAGGACATAAAGGAGAAACAGCGAAGTCATCAGCAGGCACGGTTACGTGATGCACACTTACCGGGCGCGTCTCAATCCCGAGTTTGTACATGCACACCACGCAGGGAAGCTGCGCAACTCGATCCATGTGAACTTTAGCTGCCTTGCTCATTCCCCAAACCCTTCCAGAACCGAGTCCATCATCTCGTACGCCTGATCCTTGCCAAGATGCTTCCAGAGGTATGGGGCGGCGTGCTCACCGCGTAGGAACTCGATTACCTGAGCGTGGAATTGCCGGAACTCTTCCTCGTCGGCTTTGGCGTAGGAGATGCTTTTCGGCAGAGGAACTATTCCGCCCTTGGCGCCCGGTACCCACACCACCCAGGCCGCGCCGATCTTTAACCAATCGCGGAACATTTCGAAATCAGTGAACCGCTCCTGGGCATCAAACAGCGTTTGCTCAATCTTCATGTGCCGGCGATGGAATGGACCAGAGCGCGGGAATACCATCTCCACCGCGGCCATTTCCCCGGGTTCCATGCGAGTAATGCGCTTCCAGAAATGACGCCATGCGCGACGATCCTCTTTGCAGGCACCATCCACTGCCCCGAACAGAAATGAACGCACGGCTTCCAGCACACCTTCCTTCGGCATCTCCATATCAGTGCGGCAAATGGTCATCTTGGCCATGTCAGATCGCCGTCACCTGAACCACGGCACGCGCCTGCTCGGCGTAGCGCTTTGTCACCGATAACTCCACGGCCTGCTTGTCGTCCTTCCAGACAATCTCGTTGCAGGCATCAAAAATCCCTTTAATGCAGTTGTCGAGGTCCGGCTTGGATGTAGGGAAGATTCCGCCGTTGAGCGCGTTGCGCTGCTTCTTCTGAGACCAACTGGCAGGAGGCGTCACATACAGGCCGATCCATACCGACACAGCTCCATCTATCACCGCCCTGCCCTGCATGGCTTCAGCAGCTGCCAACTTCACCAAGTTTTCGTAACTGGCAGTTTTTTCCGGAGTGTATGTAGTGACAAAATTGCCGCGGCGCGCGAACTTGGGCCTCCCCTTTCCTACCGGCGTGCCGGGAATAACGAATGAGATCTCAGACATTTGCCGCCACCCCCGGGCTCACGAACTTCACCAGCAACTCTGTCTGCTCCTGGTCCAACTCAATCGGATCGGAACTCAACCCGAATAGCATCAACGTGCCATCCGACGTGCGCGCCAGGCGGAAACGGGATTTGGTCGGCAACCGATTGGTAATGACCTTTTCAACGATGTCATTAACATGGTGAGTTACCGCATTGAAGGTGATCGGCAAAACACTTTCTATCTCATCGGAAACCGTGTCATTCGTGGATTTCAACCCGTTCGGCTTCCCGGTTTTAATTCCCTCGAATTCGGGGGAATTAACCACTCCATTCCTGCGCCCATCAGCAAGGAGCATTTCAGGCGTAACACCCGGCGCGAGCGCATAAGTTTTATTCGCAACACCACCAGTAATTACGATGAGTCCGCGATCAACGTGATTCCTGATGAACGGCTTGATCGTGTTGGCCCCGGAAATGCGAATAAGGTCTTTCCCTGAAACACTTCCTCTCTCAGAGATGGTTTCAAGGATGATGCGGGACTTGCTTTTCTGCTCCATATGTCGAGTCTCCGGTTCTTTGGTGGTTGGCGCATTCAACCCTGGCGATATGTTGTCCGTGCGCAGCGGCGCCGGCGGGCTGATAGAGAACTGCTTGAAACTCACCTTCTCCGGCACGCCGGTGGGCCACACCATGATTTGAGTTACACCATGCTTTGAAACGATGCATTTGTTTATGCTGCGCGCGGCATACATTTCCTCGACAAGTTCGAGCAGCGGGCCCATGGCCATGCAAGCCTTTTCCCTGAGAACGCGAAGTGGCATTGGGTTTTTGGAATCGGATCCAGAGAGCAGAGAAAGAATCTTGTCCGACGTCATCACCCCTCCCCTTTCTTCAATCGAAACATCGTGCACCTTATTCCCCATCTCTCGCCGAGATCACACCGCTTCGCGCCGCGTACCGAGAATTCATGGATACAGCCGGAGCAGGAAAGGATGGGGCGAGTGGTTACGAGGAAACGATTCATTCCGCATCCCCATCCCAGTCGAACGCACGTCGCCCGGCCTTGTCGAGCAAGGCATGCCATTCACGTTTCTGCAATGGAAACTCACCGGTGGTGGCTGACTCAATATTGCTCGTTGCGACATCAATTGCTTCAGCGGCCTCCTCTGAATTCCACCCAGCAATATCCAGCACCTTCCTGACCGTTTCTGGCGTCTGCTTCATCTCTAGGGAAAACATGCAGGGATGACCTGAGGTGTAGCCCATTACTCGGCCGCCTCTTCAGTTTGAGAAATGGCTTTTAGGGCGAGCATGCTTTTTAGTGCTGCGATATGCTTGAGCCCTTTTGCGGCATCTAGAGGCTTTTGCTCTTCCAGTTGCTGCTGCCTGTGCTCTAGCAAGAATGGGTGATTTACGTTCCCTGTGAGCTGAAGCAGTTGTGCCTTACTGTCGGGAGAAAGCAGGCAAAGAGAGTGATCAAGGCTCAGCTTGCCTGTACGCACCGCTTCGGCTATTGGATGAGGCCGCCCTTCCTTATCGTGGCCCAGAGAAACAAACCACTTCGGCTGAATCTTCTTTTCCCTGGCATCAGCAACAATGCGCGCATATGCATCTTTGAACGCCATCCTGGCGCCCACCTTATCGCCATCGTTCAGTAGAGGTCTCGCTACCTGCATTGCCTCGCCCATTTGCTCGGTAATTACAACCGTATCGCTTTCCGGCCTGCTCATGAGCGCCCAGGCCTCATCTGCTCCCGGCATGCCATCCGCTGCTTGAACCCTTTCAATAATCGCAGCGAGGGTCAACCGTCCGCTTAATTCGCGCCGGCACCGTTTGATAGCTGCCAGCACATCGGGTAATTGATACTCGGACAAATCCTCGGCCATCAGCATCAAAGCGGCGGGCTGTAACTGCGTTCCCATAACTTCAGCTGTCGCGCCCAGGTTTGTGAGAAGGATTTCCATTTCAGACTGTTGCATGCTGCTTCCTTTTCATCATTTCGATTGCCTGGTTCACTGAATCGAAGTTGCTTGCCGTGCGGTCAAGCTGATTTGCTCGGGTGGCTGTCATAGCTCTGCCCGTAGCCCATTGAGTTCGTAAGCCCTCGGCGTCTTTCAGCAACAGGAAGACCGGATGTGTTTTTTGAACGTAAAACTTGTCGTTGTGAGAAACGAAGAAGGCAGCGACATGCGGCGCTTCCTCGTATGGAAGTTTCTGGACGAAGCTTTTAATCGACGAATTTACGGCGGCATTGCGGACTGGTTCTACTCCGTATCGGGAGAAATAAGCATCGCAGTAGCTTTTCCATGTAGCTCTGCAAGCTGCCTGCAATTCGGTTTCAGCAGAAGCTGCAACCTCGCCGGATTTATCCGGCAGAGAAATATCTGTTAATTGGTTTGTTCCCTTGTCTGTTGCTTTTATGCGTGTAGTCGATTGGGCTACGGTAGATGTAGCCGGCTGGGCTACACTTGGAGCAGCCTGTTCGGCTACGGTAGTCGATTGGACTACGGTAGCCTGTTCGGCTACTCTTTTTGTTTTTCTTGCTTCGCTTCTTTCTTTGTAAACGATAGCCAGGTCGGCTACTGTTTCTGGAATGACAATCGTATAGTTTGTAGCTTTACCGTAACCGCCCGCCCCTTCCTTTTTAAGCCACCCAAGCTCAACAAGTTTGGTTGTTGCTGCGCTAATGTTTGACGGATGCATTCCGCAGCGTTCTGAAAGGGCTTCCCGATGAGGAAAAATAAGGCCAGTTGTTTTGTTGCGGAACGAGAAAAGCGTTACCAAAACACGCATGGTTTCCAGAGTGAGGCGGTTGTCCATCATTACCTCGACCGGGACTATCGCAAATGGATGCGCCTGCTCTGTAGCGTGCTTCATGCTATGGCCTCTTCTTGCTCGAGGCGAGTTTTGTTTTTGGTAGGATGTTTGGCTACAGATAAAATCACCACCGACACTCCCGTCCCAGCGAACTCGCCTGAATAAACGCCGGACCAGGAAAGATCGCACCCGGGTAATGAAACTTGGTTTTTGGCTGAGGCCGGCAGCACAGCCACAAGTCGACCGCCGCGTTCCAGAAGCCCATAAGCAGATTCAAGGTGTGCTTGCCAGCGCCCCTCAGAAAAAGGAGGGTTCATGACGACCCGGGTAAACGAGCACGCATGCTTTCGTTCTTCCGCCCACTTCAGAAAATCTGCCTGCTCAACGTCAAAGCCTTTGAACTCAAGAATCTTGCAATGTAGGGCAGACAGTTCTATGCAAGTGGTACGGGCTACTGGAAGAAAATCTGCTAATCCACCCTGCCCTGCGCTGGGCTCAAGTATCGAATCTGAGGGCCCAATATCAGCCAACTCGATAGCCTCTCGCGCTATCGACTCCGGTGTGGGGTAATACTGGTGCGATTTTTGATCCGGTATGCAACCTGAGTTGATGATTTCAGCGACGACATACTTCGCGTAATAACCGAACTCGATGTCACCTGATCGATTAAGAACTCCGCCGACGGAAATCAAGACGCGAAGCGCTTCCTGGTATGCCGCACAATTGCGGTCTTTCACATAGCCGAAAGAAAATGTATTTTGATTGCCGCGAGAAAACCCGCCATTGGATATAAATTCGAGTACCGCAAACGGCAGAGGACGCACCATTACAGTGAATGCCTTGATCTTTTTTTTAGGCTTGGTACGGAACTCTGACGGGATCGCATGTGGGTATAGACTGGCAAGCACTGAATTCAGTCTCCATGCCATCTCGGGATGAACTTCAAGATGCGCCGTGCCCTTCTTGTAGAGCCGAATACGCAGCGCCCCGCCATCAACCGTATGCCATTCACCGGTATTGGATTTCAATGTATCAATGAGCCGTGACGAGGCGTAATGCTTCGGCATATCCCGCCCCATGAACTTTGCTATCACGCAGCGCAAATCATTGATGTACCCGTTCTTGTCGCCGTAGTAACTGGTCATGTAGCTGATGATCATCCGCTTACCGAACGCTGCGGGAGAGTTGGTTACATGCAGTCCAGAGAGGTTACGGAAGATGCCGTCGACACGCTCAGCCAGAAACTTGGATCGCATCGAAAGCAATGATTCGATGGTGGGTCTCACCGCTTCTTCGGTGAAGTCAACGCACTTCATTTCACGAATTTGATTGTTCCATTCGTCCCGGCGCGCTTGCGGCATGCAGTCGTAAACATCCGTCATATCGAGCGTGCGGGACCAGAAATCTGAATTCAAAGCCGCATAAGCGGTCTTCTTCTCAAAAAGCTTTTGCACCGATGGCGAGTACCGAGAATCCTCCCGGCATCCATCAATGAAATACCGCATACAGCCGCCAAGATCCCCAGCCACTATTCCCGCTATCTGATCGATGTAACCGCGGCGAAGTTTGTAATCGGCAAGCAGGTTGTCCAGTAAATCTGATGATGCCGGCGCAAAGAATTCTTCTTGTTCGAACCCGATGTAATCCTGGTTCTCTGTAGGGGCACTGATCCGGCTATGCTCAGGGGATGAGCACTCAGCGCTGCGGTGTGAGGGTGCTGCCATGAGGTTCATTACGCGCCGCCTTTCATTGAAAATCCCCGAGCATCTTCGCGAGGTTGCGCAAGACTTGTGCAGGATCGGCTGTATTTTTTCTCCTCTCACCGTGTGACAATCTGGTCATCTCAACAGACCGCCGATCAGCAATGATCAGGCTTCGGATATATGAGCTATGCGATAAATCCAGTTCTTCCGCACGGGCCTTGCTCCAGTTATGTTCGTCGGCGGAAAGCATTACCGTGTCGCGAATATCGCGGTTGTCGTGTCGGCTGAACAACGGATCGTTTTCGTCAACCATGATTCAATCCTTTAAAAAACCCCTCCCCGTCGGGAGGGACAAGCTACTCCGGCACAAGAGGGAAAAAGCCGGAGCAGAACAGAAAAGGTGGAGATTCCTGCTGTGGTAGAGTCTGATTTCCACATCAACTTCAATCACGAAAGGAACCTCCATGAGCGAAAGCAAAACTATTCAGGCTCAGAATTTGACGCTGATGATTTACCTGCACGACGGGCAAGAAACGCTGCTGGCAGAATTCTGGAGAATTTGGCAACCACCCAGTCGCGTGCTGCACGAATGGCGCGACGGCGTATTTCTGCTCGCACAGAACGCAATACTTTTCGATCAAGCCAAAGCTCATGATGTGCTTGTTCGAGTATGTCAGTCTCAACTGGCGAAAAATCGGGCGTATCTCTTGATTCCGGTCTCTTCGACGGACGGCTGGATAGCGGGAGGTACACCTTCCGCAGAGTCGAAAGCCATCCTAGAGCGCCTTTCGGTTCCAAATCCGGGTTTTTACCCTTCCTCATGATGAGATACAGTTCATATCCCAGGCTCACGCAACCTCCGGGGAGTTGAGTGCCACGCATTTGAGAAAATGAATTTCCATGGATAAAAGAAAATTTTTTGTTGCTATATTCATTGATGTCCCAGATAGCTCGTACGCCAGGTTATCGGAAGCATTCAAAGCGCTCTCCGACGATGACTATGAGATAGTTCACCTTCACAGAACAGGCGCCTTTTTTCTGGTAAATACCAGACACGACGCAAACAAAATTGCATATGCAATTTCAGATTTTGTGCGCGCGGATGACCGGCACCTCATCATTGAGTGTTCCGGTGATTGGTATACGTACGGTCTGAGCAAGGCGGCGGCGTGGCTTCAGCGCCATCACACCCAAAAATGAACCGCATCTGAGCCTTCCGTATCGGATCGCTGATGAAATCGCAGAGCCGGGCAAGCCAGGCAATGGGACTGCGAAAAAGAAGCCAGCCATGAAAGCGTTTCATGCAACCTCCGGGGAGTTGGTGCACAGCTCGGTAGCGATCAACGCCTCACGATATGGAAGCCAATGCTCTATATCCGTACTTCCGGGAAAGGAAGTTGAATCTACCTCAATACCAAGGAGGGAAAACAACTTGAGAGCAGCGGACTTGTTGCGATACGGAGGATGATTGTTTTGGAACGCAAACTGGAAATACCCTTTCTTTGGAATAGCTGGGCCTCGTCTCAAATTGCAAGAACGGCAGACCGGGTCCACTTCCAGCGGCCGGTTGTAATCCCTATGGTCATACTCGACGGCTTTGTTGCCACAATCGCTACATTTAAATTGCGTGGGATGCTTGAGAGCGCCAGACTTTATGGCGCCACAAACCTGAGCCATAGCGCCGGCGCCGCCATGATCATGAAGGAAATATTTTCCCGAATAATTGATCGATGTCCTGCACGAAGAGCAACGGAAATATTGAGAACCTCCCCTAGCTCTTTCTTTTGTTCCACAAACACGGCATTTATATGTGCCGTACGCACCAATTGGGCGACCGAGCTTTACAGATGTTCCGGTCACGCGGCCACCTCTTTCCTTGCACAAACTTCGGAGTGCAAAGCCAGCAAGGCTTGCGCATCAGCGAATTTGAGATCCGTTTGTTCACCACGATAAATATCGGAGACCCATGATTGAGCTCTAGCCAACCGTGAAGCGATTTCGACTTGTGTCCAGCCTGCCGACACGATCTCGATCATTATTTGTTGAAAATTTGGATTCATAGTTATAAGAATATCGCTTACGCGATTATTTGTCAATCGCCTATGCGATCATTTTTTCTATCACAATTGCGATAATGGATACGTTAGGGAAAAGACTGAAAGCGGCTAGAGAGACTTTCAAGCCGAAAAAGTTAACGCAAAAGCAGGTTGCGGATCGGGCAGGTATCGCCCAAGCAACGGTGGCCGATATAGAGAGAGGAAGAAATGAGACTACGACAAAATTACCAGATCTTGCCTATGCGGTGAGTTGCTCGTTGAATTGGTTGGCCACCGGCAAAGGGGAAATGAGGGGTAGCGATATACCAAGTAAACCGAGCGATGGGAACAATCAAACGGAACCAAACCTCACCGATGAGCAGCAACATATCCTTTCGGTGATGGAGGCCATAGGCCCAGAGGCCAGAAAGGCCCTTCTTCAGACGGCGTCTCTTCTCGCCAAATCGCATCAGTCAGTAGTGACTACCACGGAAAAACCACATCCCGAGCGCGGTGTAATAACTCCTTCCAAGAATATAAAATATCCGCCGCTACCGGAAAGGCGGATTCGGAATAGGAGGGAATCAGATGGCTGAGAGGGAGCCACCATTAAAGCTAGTACACCCAGAAATATCGCATGATACGGTGCAAGCCCTGGAAACTCTTTTGACGAAAGCGAAGGAG
>Ga0209933_1001758_pt1 | contig 16839 bp, 19 predicted proteins | sample ThiBiot_300_biof_FD_183944 | JGI IMG/M metagenome (GOLD analysis project Ga0209933, IMG submission 183944) | Wastewater bioreactor microbial communities from Cape Town, South Africa - Thiocy_cont_300_biof (SPAdes) | ecosystem: Engineered > Bioremediation > Thiocyanate > Unclassified | place...
TCAACGACGTCCTGACACGCATGGTCGGCGGGCATCCGATCAACCGGATCGAAGAGCTGTTGCCGTGGGCTTGGAAGGCCGCGAATCACGTCAAGACCTGACCGACGTGCGAGAACCGGACGCATACGTTTGGGAGCCCCTGACCCCCTGACATCGTCACATCGTCAGCACATCCGCAAGATTCAGCGAAGAGATGCGGTAACTGGCGCTTGGCATCACGGCGACCGCGCTGTGCTTGCTTGGTGGACGAACAGTCCGTCAGCTTGAGGTGCCAATGCCGGCATGGCACCAATGAGACGACCAACTGGAGTTCCCTGGGAAGGCGTGAGAGCCGACAACGGCCTGGCTAAAAAGTTGCCCTGAACGAGCGTGGCGAATAGCGGCGACTCTAGCCAGGGAGTCACACGTCGAGTGATGCCGGCCGTGCCGCCGACCTGCACTTCGCCAATCATTGGCGTGAGAATGGCGACATAGATCTGGGTCTCAGCCGGCAGTTCCCGGCCCGTCGTCAGGTGTTCCTCGTAGCGCGCAGGACCTGCATTGTAGGCGGCCAGAAACCCTGGCGAACCGTAGCGATCGTGCATCTCGCGCAAGTACGCGGCACCAGCAAGGATGTTGTCGCGCGGCTCGAAAGGATCGGAGCCCAGACCATAGCGGGCACGCAAATCAGCCCAGGTAGCGGGCATGATTTGCATCAATCCCATGGCACCCTGCGGCGAGACTGCGCCCTCGTCGCCGCCACTCTCTGCCGTCAATACAGCGCTGATCCAGGGAGCTGGCACGCCGAACCGCTGCGCGGCTTCGTGGACGAAGCTTGCGAAAGGATCGATGACAGGCGTGCTCCTGGACTGCGTGGCGACAACGGGTTCCGCGTACACCGCACCGGCAAATCCGGTCATCGACAACGCCAGTAGAATCAAAGCCATCGACATCGCCAATTGGGTGGCAATTTGCCGGACCTTGACCGGGACGGAGGACGGGTCGCGGCGCCGGTCGAACAGCAGAACGGCCGACTGAATGAGGGGGTGCTGCATGGTTAGTCCTTCTTCTCGATCCAAACGGGCTGCGCGCGGCCGATGACGGCGGACGCCGGGATCGGCCCGAAATACCGCCCGTCCAGCGAATCCGCCGACTGCCAGTTCATCAGGAAGAGTTCGCCCGCGGCGATGATGCGGCAGCCTTGCCAGACGGGCAGCCGCCGGCCCCTTCCGTCGCGCTCGCGTGCCGCACCCATCGCGATCGCATCGACAAAGATCGTGAGTCCCTCCCTGCAGACGGTCTGCCCGGGAAGCGCCATGACGCGCTTCAGCATGGGAACGGCGCGCGGCAGATAGCTGCCGTCTGCAAGGAAGGTTGCAAGTGGCTCCGACGGCATGACAGCGACCAGTTCGGTGACGTACCGCTCGTCGGTCGACTGCAGGCGGTAGAGACCCGGGGGGACACTTGCCGAGGCATTCCACATGTAGATTGGAAGCGGGCTCATACCGAGGGGCAGCGCCAGGATGCTAACACCGGCAAGCGTTGCTACGAGCGTCGGCGCCCGGCTAGTCACGAGTCAATCCGTTGCCGAAGAAGCCAGGCTTTGTGGCGCGCCCATGTGTAGGGCCTCAGCGCTTCGCCGGCTGACAAACGATTGTGAATGTGACGCCAATAGTCAGGTGCTGCATCCGCCGCATCGATGCTTAGCGATTCGACGATGTCGATCATCTGCAGCACGTGCTTGACCTTTGGCCAGCCGGAAGCACGCAGCAGGATGTCGCCGCCGGGGCGCACAAAAGGAACCGTTGCGCAGGCTTCGCTGGGTCGCACGGCACGCAGGATGTCGATACGCGACGCGACCGTGCCGTAGTCGTTGGCCGCCCAGCGCACGAAGGCAAAGATGCTGCCGGGGGCAAAGGACAGGACGCGCCGACGCCGATCGAGGATCTGCTCCTCTGCAGCGCGACCGAAGCGGATCCAATGCTCGGCTTGCTTCTCGAGCCACAGGAGCTCGACATGCGTGAGGTCGCTCAAGCGGCACCTCCGTTCTGTTTCGGGGGCGCGCGCATGATCAGTCCCCTTACCGGGCAGCCTGTTGTCGTTTTCCCTTGAATCGGAATCTGGGCGGCACGTGGTTTTCGAGTCTTTCCGCAGGTTTGGGCATCGCCGGATTTCCCTTGAATCATAGATTTGGTCCCTAAATCGTGAACTGACCCCTACATCTGGGCGTACACTCACCTCGCACGATTGTGAGTCGGAGGGAGCGATGAGACGCATCCCGCTCAGTCGGCGTTCGCACGTCACAGGGTTCCGGCCTCTCGACGGAGAGGCGGTCGAGCACGAGAGCGCGCTCGAACGAGACTTCGTGTTGCTGGTGAGCTTCCTCGACGCCGGCGCCGAGATCACGTCGCAGCCGCTGACGATCGAGTACCAGGACGGCGCGCGGCTGCGCCGGTACACGCCGGACTTCCGGGTGATCTGGAGCGACGGCCGCTCGGAACTGGTCGAGGTCAAGTACCGCACCGACTTGCGCGCCCAATGGGCGCAGCTTCGGCCAGGCTTTGTCGCTGCGCGTGCCAAGGCGACCGCGAGCGGCGGCCGCTTCCGCATCGCGACCGAACGCGGCATCCGCGGTCCGCTGCTGGACAATGCAAGGCGACTGCTGCCGTTGCGCGGAGCGCCACTCGATCCGGCCGCATCAGAACATGCTCTGCGCGCGGCACGATCGCTCAGCGATCCGACCTTCGGGCGGATCGTCGACGCGATGTCGTGCGAGAGAGCTTCGGCGCTCGGCGCGGTTTGGCGGCTCATCGCGCGCGGCACGCTCAGCACCGATCTCGCAGTGCCGATACGGCTCGATTCCCCGGTGAGGTCAGCATGACCGGCGCGGCCGACACACCCGATCTCACGGACGTGCCGGCCGTCGACTGGCATGAGGCGCGCCGTCGCTTCGAGGTGATCGGTGTTCTGGCGAAGTCGCCGGAACGATCGCGCCGCGATGCCGAGATGGCCGCTGAGACGCTCGGATACAGCGTCACCCTCGTTTATCGATTGCTGGCGCGCTACCTCGCCGACCCGCGCGTCACCAGCCTGTTGCCGCGTCGGCGCGGTCGACGGCACGGTCAGCTCCGCCTGCCGGCCGAGGTCGATGAGGTGGTTCAGACCACGATCGACGAGGTCTTCCTGAGCCGGCAACGGCCGCGCGTCAGCGATCTCGTGACCGAGGTGCGGCGGCGCTGCTGGACGCTGGGTCTGGCGAAGCCGAGCCGCAAGGCGATTGAACTGCGTATCAATCAGCGAGCGTCCGGCGAGATCCTGGCGAAGCGCGCCGGCCGCAAGGCTGCACGCGACCGCTTCGCACCGGCGACCGGCTCGCTGACGGCGCCGTGGCCGCTGGCGCTGATCCAGATCGACCACACGCTGGTGGACGTGATCGCCGTCGACATCACGCGGCAACCGATCCAGAGGCCGTGGTTGACAATCGCGATCGACGTCCACTCGCGATGCGTCGCCGGCTTCCACCTGGCGCTCGAGCCACCGTCCGCAACGTCGGTCGCGCTGTGCATCGCCCACGCCGCTCTGCCGAAGGCCGGCTGGCTGATGGCGCGCGGTGTCGCCGGCGATTGGCCCGTCCAGGGCCTGCCGGAGCGGCTGCACCTCGACAACGCCAAGGAGTTCCACTCCGAGGCGCTGAAGCGCGGCTGCGAGCAGTACGGGATCGGCGTCGATTATCGTCCGGTGCGCACACCGCACTATGGCGGGCACATCGAGCGGCTGATCGGCACGATGATGGGCAAGGTCCATCTCTTGCCCGGCACCACCTTCTCGGACGTGCGTGCCAAGGGTGACTGGAAGCCCGAGACGACCGCGGCAATGACGCTCGACGAGATCGAATGCTGGCTCGCCCACGCCATTGTCGGCGTCTATCATCGCGATCTGCATCGCGGCATCGGCACCACGCCGCTCGCGGCCTGGGAGCGCGGAATCCTGGGCGACGGCGAGACGCCGGGACGCGGCACACCGACCGCCGTCGCCGATCCGCGCCACTTCCTGATCGACTTTCTGCCGATGGAGCGCCGCCTGGTCCGCCGCGAAGGCGTGTTCCTGCACTCGATCGGTTATTGGTCCGACGTGGTGCGCACCTGGATCGGTGAACGCGAGCGCATGATCGTCCGCTATGATCCGCGCGACCTCAGCCGCATCCATCTGCTCGCGCCCGACGGGCGCTATTACGACCTCAGCTATTGCGACCTGCGACGGCCATCGATCAGCTTGTGGGAGCATCGGCTGGCGCTGAAGCGGCTGCGCGAGGACGGGCGCGCCGAGATCGACGAGGAGGCGATCTTCGCGGCGATCGATGCCATGCGCAACATTGCCGAACGCGCGAGCGTGGAGAGCAAGGTGGCACGCCGCCAACGGGAGCGGCGGCTGCGCCTCGACGGCGTCGTGGTGGAACGGCGCGCTGTCGCGACACTGCCCGAACCAGCTCCACAGATCGAACCATTGCCCGCCGATCAGCGGCTGTTCAAAAACGTGGAGGAGTGGACATGACGGACTCGTCCTATCCGCATCTGCTCCCGCAGATACGCGCCCTGGCCGATGCACCGGCCGAGATGCGCATCCGGCGCATCCGTGCAGATCGGTGGATTGGCTATGCACGGGCAGAAGCCGCCCTGTCGGCTATGGAGGACCTGCTGACGTTCCCGAAGCGGACGCGAATGCCGAACCTCTTGCTGGTCGGCCCCAGCAACAACGGCAAGACGATGATCGTCGAGAAGTTCAGGCGCGAGCACTTGTGCGGCGCCGAAACCGATCTCCGCGAAGGTGCGATCGCTGTCCCGGTCCTGAAGGTGCAGATGCCGCCGGCGCCGGACGAACGCCGCTTCTTCTCGGCGGTGCTCGAAGCGCTTGGCGCGCCTGATCGCAGCAACGATCGGCTGGCCGCCAAGCAGGACATGGCGATGCGGATGCTTCGCGCGACCAATGTGCGGCTGCTCGTCATCGACGAGGTCCACAACATCCTGTCGGGCTCGCGCGACCAGCAGCGCCGCTTCCTCAATCTGCTGCGCTGGCTCGGCAATGAGTTGCAGATCCCGCTCGTCGCGGTCGGCACGTCGGAGGCGCTGCGCGCCATCCAGAGCGACGACCAGCTCGCCAACCGGTTTACGCCGTTCAGCCTGCCGTCGTGGCGGCACGACGCCGAGTATCTGCGGTTGCTCAACACGCTGGAGGCGATGCTTCCGCTGCGCGAACGATCGGGCCTGGAGGAGCCGGCGTTCGCGCAGAAGCTCCTGAATGCGGCCGAGGGCATTCTCGGCGAGGTCGTGAACCTGGTGACGACGGCGGCGGTGGCCGCTGTCGCCGCCGGCGAAGAGCGCATTCGCATCGAAAGGATCGACGACATCGGCTTCATCCCTCCCACGGAGCGCCGGCGTGTCGCCGGCTGAGACATACGAGGTCGAGTTCCTCGACGCGGAGGTCGTCGAGGCGCCGCGCCTGCCGGCGCGTGTGACGCCGTTCCCGGATGAGGCGCTGGCATCGTGGCTGCTGCGGTTGGCCGATCCATTCGGCGTCTCGCCGAAAGCCCTGCTGCTCGGCGACGGTGAGGCGGACCGCGCAACGCATCCGGAATGGTGGCGCAAGCCTGATCCGCTCCTCATCGCAGCGGTCGCGCGCGGCACCGGCGTGTCGGACGATGAAGTTCGCGCGCTGAGCTTTGCCGACTGGCCGGATGACGGGCGCGATGACGCATTGCCGGAACGGTTTAGCCGTCAGCGCTTTACGGTCGAGCGGCCGGCGCGCCAGCCGCGCCGCATTGGCGTCTGCCCAGACTGCTTCGCCGAAGACGACATCCCTTACGCCAGGCGCACGTGGACGCTCGGCTGGTTGGCTGCCTGTCCCATCCACGGAACGGTGCTGGTGCGCGCCTGTCCCGAATGCGGGAAGAAGCTGCGGTTGCCCGCCCTGTCGTCTCGCGATCACTTCGCGCCGGATCGTTGTCCGCATTGCGCGTTCCGGCTGGCCCGCACCTCGACCAGGGCCGCGCCGGAGCCTGTGGTGCGCTTCCAGCAGCGTGTGCTCAGCGGACGGCCGAAGGGGATTGTCGATCTGCCCGAAGTTGGTGTGCTCGCTTGGTCCGTCGCCGTCGCGCTGTTCGACGTGCTGCTCGGCACCGTCTAGATCGACACGAAGCCGTTGGGTCGCGATCGGCTCTTCACGCGGATCGCCCGTGATCTGGGCGCCGAGCCATTCGGAGAGATCGCCGACGCTTATCAGGGCCTGGCAGTCCTCGCCTGGATGTTCGAGGCGTGGCCGACGCGCGCGCAGGCTGCTCTCGCGATCCTGGGCGCGGTGAGAGCGCGACGCCAAATGCAGCGCTGGCCCGGCCTCGACACTGATGTCCACGCCCAGGTCGAAGCGCTCCTGCTCGCAATATGGCCGGATCAGCAGCACCCAGCGGATCGGGCATGGTGGCGCGAATGGATTGAGAGCCTGCCGGAGACGGGGGACGATCTGCGCGCCCAGGCCGCTCGCGAGCAGCTGCCCCATCGACGCGCCCGTTTGATGGCGCTCGCCGATGTGCGCGACGGCCTGCCCGTTGAGGTGGCCGCCGAGGCTGCCGGCGTGATCGCACGAACCATCTACATCTGGCTGAGGCACGGTGCTGCGAATGGTCTCGATGCCGCGCTCGAACGGCCCAGGTGGCTCTACCTCACGGAGCCGCAGGTGATGGAACTCGCCGCATGGATTGCCGCCGCTCCACCCGATGGTCCCCGCTGGCGTTCCAACCGCGTGCAAGGCGAAGCGCTGCGTCGCTTCGGCACCGAGATCAGCATCCACGTCGCTGACCGCCTGCTGCGCCGGCATGGTCCTTGGCGTCGGCGGAAGGTCCTCAAGAAGAGGAGGCTCAGCGTTGCGCCGGTCTACGATTAAAGGGACACGAGTCCACGATTTAAGGAGCCGGTCACTCATTTATCGGCCCCAGTCCACGCTTTTGGGGGAACCGACACCCGTTATCCCCGACGGTGGATGAGTGGGGTCCGTTAGACAGATTCCGAAGGAATCTGGGTTAGAGAAGTTACGGCCGCACCAAGCCGTTGAGCGCCAAGGGAATTCCGGCGATTGCGGTCCCCGATAGCACGAGGATGGTGTCCCCGATGGCACGATGGTCGTCGTCCCCGATAGCACGAACGGAATCACAGCTTGTCCCCAGAACGCGAGCTCCGACCATTCCGGTGCAATGCCTTTGCAAATGAGTTGCCCAGGATGGGCGCGAACGCCAGCCGTTCAGCGCCGCGCGGCCCGCGCTCGATGACCAGCCGGTAGCCCGGCAGCGTCTGGCGGCGTACGATCTCGCGCACGTCGTAGGCGAAGTGCTTGAGGGGCGAGAGGCTGCCGGATTTGGCATGGAGATGCAGAAAATCGAAGCTCCAGCCGCCGGCCTGTCGGCCACCGTGCTTGCGGACGATACGGTAGAGCCAGCGCTCGAGCCCGCCAGTCAGATCGAAATACCCCCGGTCGATCGTGAGCACGAGCGCATCGTCCATCACGCCGGCATAGAACCAGTCCGGCAAGATCAGCTCGAGCCCGAGTGGGCGGCCGTTCGCGTCGGCGGTCTCCTTCCACTCGTTGATCCAGGAGAAGCGGTGCCGCCGGCGTTCCGCCGGCTGGCGAATAGAGGTCTGCACCGTCGTCGATTGCAGCCGGTCAAGTGCGGCCTTCAGGCGATCGTAATCTCGTGCACCGGTGCCGCGGCCGACGAAGGTCAGGATCTCGTAGGGTGTCGCCGCCATCAGCCGAGAGGTCTTCATCCCGGCATCCCGCGCCTCCACAATCTGCGAGGCAGCCCAGATCAGCACGTCCGCGTCCCAGATGGTCGCCATGCCGTGTTCCGGCACAGCCTCGACTCGGATGCTGATGGTACTGACGCGGAAATCGATCGGCACGACGCGCTTGGACTTGGCGAGCGAGAAGAACGGGTAGGCCATGAGATCCTGCGCATCGCGCGGTGCGAGATCGCCGGGCAGTGCCCGAAACAGGTCGAGCTGATCCCGCTCAGACGTCCGTCTGCGCTGCAAGGGCACGTCGCTCTCCCAGCCGATCAGCGCCGAACGCGGTCAGCATAGGCGGGCGACACCGCAATGTGCCGCTTGGCCGGGAGCACGGTCCCAGCACCGGGATCCGACGTCGAGGTCTTGGTACCGCGATCGGCCCAGGCCCTCAGGTCATCCAATGCGTAGACGACGCGACCGCCGATCTTGCGATAGGCTGGACCCGTGCCGTAGGTCCGATGCTTCTCCAAGGTGCGTCCGGAGAGGCTGAGAAAGCGTGCGGCTTCAGGCGTGCGCAGATAGCGTGGCGGCAGGCCGGCGGTGGGATCGGGCATGCGAGAGGCTCCGTGGTCCTGACGAAGGCCGTCGACGGCGGCGGCGGGACATTGGCCACGGTGGCGAAGAACGATGGCGAAGAGGGATGACGGAGTGGGATGCCTTCCTTGGCGGCACCCTCGGGTCAGGACAGATGCCGCGCTAGCGACCGCCGCGCAACAGCTTGCGGTAGCCGCCTTGCATGGCGACGACGGCATCCTTGACGAGCCGGATGGTCTGGCCGCGGATCGAGGATGTCTTCCAGGAATACCGGACGACCGCACCGTGCCCATAAAGGGCGTCCGCTATCTCACGATAGGTAGCCTGCGCCATGTGGCCGTCGAGAGCGCGGACCATCAGCACGAGGCGCCGGCGCAAGCGTGCAGTCAGCGCCCAGCCCTTGGGAAGAGGCACCAGAGCCTCGCCGGCCAGTCGACGCTGCAGTCGCAACAGTCCACCGACACGGAGCAGGACATGCTCGTCCAAGGGGATCAGGGCGGCCATCGGCTGCCCAGGACACAAGCCGTGCAGCCACAGTTGGTGAGCGCCCGCGGTGCCTTGGAGCAGGACGTGAAGGTCGTGTGAATGACGGAACGCCAGGGATAGAGAGCCGAGATCGGCAAGGCGAAAGCGACGCACTTTGTCGAAACCGTCCGGAGCCGGAACCAGAATCACACTGTGAGGCAGTAGCTCCGGCCGCCAGACTACCGGAGCGTCCGCCGCTGGCAATTCGGGAGGTAGACGAAAGACCAGTCCCCATCGTTCTCCAATGGTCGCCGCGGCCTGCGCCCCTCCTTCGGCGTCATCGGCAATTCGGCTGTAGTCCTTGCGGTAGTCGGGATTGCGCCGCAGAAACTCCCAGGCGAAGCCCGCGCGGTCGAGCTGGCTCAGCGTTTCTGCAGCGCTTGACGATCTCCAGTCCGATCTCCCTGGCATGCGTGACCTCCGCGATCCAAGAGCCTGCGGGGCGAGAGAGTTCGGACATATTCACGCTTGGGTGGAGATAGGAAGACCCTAAGGCTCGAACGCGCGATGCATCGAGATGCAGAGAATATATTTGCCAACGAGTCGAACTTGCGACCCTGCGGATCAATCCACAGGCGGCCGCAGCAGGTCACGGTAGCCAGTCTCTGTCATCCAACGTGCACGCGCCAGATGGCTATCATGTACAATGCGCGCGCGCTCGGGTTCACGCGCGGGGTCAAGACCAAAGACGATCCATACGGCTTCATGCCAATCGGCACCTTCCTCAGCGGCATCTAGCAGACGAAGATACGTCACGAGATGCCGTTCATCGTAGGGCGTGAGTTTCGTGCTGATCGGCGGGCTGTCGTCGAAGGCTGGTGTGCTCATGGAAGGCACCTCCAAGCATCCAGATTGCGATTATTCATGAACGCTGGCCACAGGATAGTCACAGCCAAGCTCGTTCTCTTGATGCGAACTGTGCATCGCGCGGTTCTCGAGCGCGCACCACCGACGGCTGTGGAAGCTCAATCGATAGCACACTTGCGCCATGAGCATGGCGTAGAAGAACATCGATCGGGGCCCAAGGCGACGCTCCATGTCGGGGCGCCTATTATAGTTTGGACCAGCCGCCCCCGACCACAGGTTGCGGCGGCTGAGCGTCGACCACGAAGAGAAGTATGAACCTGAGCGTATGAACCTGAGCGGGGGTCTTCTTTCCTTCTGGTGCATTGGCGTGGCTCTCCTGAGTCGTTTGTCGAGAATACTCCGTGGTGAAATACTCGACAACGGCCGTCTCTCGTGTCCATGGAGATACGAGAGGTTCTGGCCGCCAACCTGAGGCGATGCCGGCGCGCTGCTGGTCTGTCGCAAGAAGAGCTCGCGCATCGCGCCGGGATCGACAGGACCTACATCAGCGCGCTCGAACGATGCCAATACGCGGCCGGTATCGATGTGGTCGATCGGCTTGCCGGTGAGCTCGGTATGGAGGCCGCCGATCTCCTGCAACGCCCTGCAACGGCCGAGAACACAGCGCGGGGCAAGGGTAAGGTTTGACGAAGCGAGAAATACGTAGTGCCAAATTATGCGACTGTCTTCTATCTTGCGGATGGACATCCGTAGGGTCTTCGGAGCCCATGTCATTGCGATCGAGCGCGGCCTGTAGAAAGCGACTCTCCTCGAGATCTAGCGGGCATCGCAAGCGCTGGGAGGTACGGCCAGCCGATCTGCTTGAAGCGAATGCGCCCAAAGCGATAGACTCATAGCGCGACGGATCGTTACCGAAAGGCGAAGACGCCCTTCCCTCCCTTCAACCGAAGGGCGGCTTCGTGCGGCCGCCAGCCCCTCCCAAGCGGCCGCATAGAGCCGGGTCCGGCGCAGCCGGACGCGCCCGCCTATGCTAAATTGAATATCTGCTCGGACGAATGATCCGTCCTTTGTGCGGCCCGCAGCAGCATTCGAAAAGTGAATACTCTGTCGGCGAGGCTGCTGTTCTCATCGGCGTCACGGCCTTCACGCGCATAGCAACAAAGACGCAGAAAACCCCGCCCGGCGGACCGGGCGGGGCCTCGGGGGCGTCGGCTTACTCGCCGTTCTTCTTGCGGCTGCGCGACCAGATCAGGGTAAAGCCCTCGCCGTCCTCGTCGTCGAACAGGTTGGCGAAGATCGGCGCGTTGAAGCTCGGATCGTCGAGCTTGAGCGAGAGGTAGTCGCGGCCCTCGTTGGAGCGCTTCGACCAGGCGGCCCCGATCTCGGCGCGACCGACAAAGACCCGGTGGCTCGGGGCGGCGTCGCTCGAGCGATTGGCCTCGGGGACGATGCGGACGCCCTTGGTCTGGACGCTCAGGGTCACGATCTCGCCCTGGTACTCGTTGCCGGACTTCTTGAAGGAACCGATGTTAGCCATATGACTTCTCCTTGCTGTTTCGAGCCCCGCGACCATCGCGGCCTCGATGGCGATCGTTTGCCGGAGGCGATCGACGCTGCACCCGCTCGCGGGCCGGAGCACAGCGGAGGATGGCGGCGGAGCGACTTTCTTGCCTCGCGAGGAATGGGCAAAGTCCAGGGGAAGAAAGTCGCTCCGCCGCCGTTGCGGCTCAGGCGATCGAGGCGCAGCCGTCCTACGGCTAGATCAAGCCAAGGAGAGGCCGTGGGTCGCACGCCGAACAGCATCCTCACGAGAAGTCGTGGCTAACCTGAAGGGTCCTGCACAAGAGGGCTGGCATGCCGGGCGAAGAGAAGGCGGCCGTGACGTAGAAAAAGGACGGCATCGGCCCAGCCAACCGGGCGCAAACGATGAACCCGCCACAGCATCTTGTCGGCCGTGCCGAAGACACGGGCTCATCGAAGCACTATCGAGGGCTGCGTTCGTGCCACCGCATGATAACGAGCATTCACCACCCACCTTCGCCAACTTGTTTGACGATGAGGATGCGGAGAGCGTCATCGTCTCTGGTCGTGCGGCCGCCAGCCGATCGGCGAGTGAGCTCCCTCGGTGCCCTGTCCGTCCGACGGCGGAACAAGCAGCGCCATGCGCGAGAAGGCCGTGACGCCAGAGAGAACGGCGCCGACAACGGCAAATGCCACCTGCCAGCCGCCGGCGGACATGCCGATGCCGGCCAGCGCAAACGACACCTGATAGCCAGCGACCGTTGCCGGCACGGCATAGAGCAGACCGATGATGGCCCGGATCCGCGGCGTGCGGGTGGCGGCAAAGGCTATCTGTCCAAGCGCCAAGGTCGCGCCGCCGATCACAAGCCCCACGATGATCGCACCGATGACACCTGCCCCGCTGTGAAAGGCAGCGAGACCCGTGGTCAGTCCGGCAAGGAAGGGAAGCGCATAGATGGCGAGCGTGAACAGGAGCCAGCAGAACGAGCCGAGGCCGAAGACGCTGAGAACGATGCCGATGACAAGCATGGTGGATCTCCGTGACATGGGTCGAACGGCTGCGCCTTCCACCACCACCATGGCGCGATCTACTTACTGTCGAATGTGAAGTTGGCCAAAAGGCGGCGCTTATGCGCCGCCCGTGCCGAAGCGCCAGACCGGGATGCCGAGCTTTCTGGCCTTGTCGGCGAGGTTCTCCTGGATGCCCGAGCCGGGGAAGACGATGACGCCGGTCGGCAGGACCTCGAGGATCTGGTCGTTGCGCTTGAAGGGCGCTGCCTTGGCGTGCCGGGTCCAGTCCGGCTTGAACGGGATGTGCAGCACCTTGCGGGTGTCGGCCCAGCGGGCGGCGATGCGCTCGGCGCCGGTCGGCGAGCCGCCGTGCAGCAGGACCATGTCGGGATGCTTGACGCGGACCTTGTCGAGGGTGCTCCAGATCAGGCGATGGTCGTTGAAGTCGGCACCACCGGTGAAGGCGATCTTGGGACCGGCGGGCACCAGCAGTTCGGTCTCGGCCCGGCGGCGGGCGGCCAGGAAGTCCCGGCTGTCGATCATTGCCGCGGTGAGCGCGCGATGGTTGACCATCGACCCAGTGCGCGGCCGCCAGGCCGAGCCGGTATGGACCTCGAAGCGATCGGCGGCCTGGTCGCGGAAGACCTCGATGGCGTTGCGGCGTTCGATCAGGGTCAGGCCCTCGGCGACGAGACGCTCCAGCTCGACCGATCGGACCTCCGAGCCGTTCTGCTCCTTCTGGCTGCGGCGTTGCGACTGCTCGTTGCCGTCGAGCTCGCGTTCGATCCGGTCGGTGGCGCGGTGGAACAGGTTGACGGCCGACCACAGCAGCTCTTCGAGATCGGGCTCGAGGCGGGTGTCGGTGAGTGTGGAGACGAACGCATCGAAGATGTCGGCGACGGCGCCGGCGATGGTCGGCGCTTCCGGCAACGGCCGGGGATCGGGCTCGTCCTGGAAGGGACGATGACCATAGAGCTGCAGCTCAGCGAGGACGTGATCGGTCGGGGATGACGCGTGCACGGGCTCGAAGTCGGGATCGTCGCGGTCGGTCGCCATGATGATGTCCTTTGTCGGATCGGCCGCGCCCATCGCGGCCTTCGCGGGCGTCGACAAACGGCGGGCAGAACGGGCCTGCACCGCTTGCGGCCGCAGCGCAGCGGAGGACGGCGGGCCGAGGCTTTCTTGCCTCGCGAGGAATGCCGGCTTCAGCCGGCAGGGGAAGAAAGCCGAAGGACCGCCGTTGCGGGACCGGGCGGCCTGCCGTCCGATCGCCCCTCTAGAAGGCCGGGGCGCGCTCTCGCCCGATCCGAAGGACAATAGAGCGACCGGCCACGAAGCGATTCGCCGTGCCCGTGCTCATCCCGTCGCGGCCGTCGCCAAGTCCAGGAAGCGAACGATGTCCTGCGGGGCGAGCTGCCGGCGCAGGGATGCCCGGAGCCTTTCGACGCCCAGGCGGCGGAGATCCTCGTTGAAATCGTCGAAGCAGGGCGACAGCGTGAATGTCTCGATCCCGATGGCTTCGGCACAGCCGTTCAAGCTCGCCACTGCGTTGTCCCCGGCCGGATCGGCGTCGCGTGCGATGTAGAGACGGCGCAGCGTCGGTGGAAACACAAGCGCCGCCAGGTGGTTGGCCGAGAGGGCAGCCACCATTGGCAGGGTCGGCACGGTGATGCGCAGCGACAGCATGGTCTCGATCCCCTCCCCGGCGGCCATCACATCGTTTGCGACGCCGAAGCGGACACCATGCCCGAGGAGATGACCCATGGCCCGTCGCGGCGAGCCGATGGGCGCCTTGTCTTGGCCAGACCGGTCGAGCCAGGTGCGGTGCACTCCGGTGATCCTGCCGCCAAGGTCGGTCACTGCGGCGATCAGTGCCGGCCAGGTCTCGGTCGGGCTGTCCTCGTCGGGCCTGTAGTAGCATCGTGGATGGAAGCGCAACGCGGTGGCGCCGGCGAGCGAGGTTATCGCCCTTCCTCCAAGGTAGACCTCCGCAAGAGTGCCGCCGATCGGCTGCGACATGGCGAAGAGCCGACGCGCTGCTTCGGGCGAACCAACGGCACTACCCCGCGTCCTGCCAGCCGGCGTCCTTGTCTTCTCCGGTTCCGGACGCGGCAGCGACAGGAATCGACGTGCTTCCTCGGCAACGTCCTTGAACTCGAGAAGGCCGCAGCTCTCACGGATGACGTCGAGGAGATCGCCATGTTCGGCCGAGGCAGCGTCGGTCCAATGCCCGGCAGCGCCACGACCGGAATCCGGTCCGCTGAGGCGGACGAACATCGACCGCCCGGGCGTGTTGCGCACGTCGCCCACCGTCCAATAGCGGCCCTGGCGTCGGCCGTTGGAGAGATAGTGACGGCATACCGCCTCGGCATCACGGGCGAGGCGGCGCGCCAGATCGGAGGCGTCGCGGGGCATCACGCACCTCCCCGCGTGCTGGCGTTATGTTGCGCAAAGGTTGTCGATCGTCCGCAGGCCAGCGCCCAATCGCGGCTGCGCAACATAACTCTCGACGCAACATAATCGGTCCATTTGCCGGCGGCACCCTTGCCATGGTCCGGCCCGCTCAGGCGGACGAACAGGCTGCGGCCTCGGTTGTTGGCAACATCGCCGACCAGCCAGTAGCGGCCTTTGCGATGGCCGTTCGAGAGATAGTGACGGCACACCGCCTCGGCGTTGCGCGCGAGGCGGCGGGCCAGGTCGGCGGCGGACGACGACATGGCCGCCCCCTCACGCTGCGGCCCGATCGGCGATGCGCACGATCGGATGGTGTTCCATCAACCCGGCGAGAATTGCGGGACCGGCGGCGCCGGTCGGCACGAACAGGCGCAGCTTCCAGGCGATGATCTCGGAGATCAGCCCCATCGCCTTCAGGCGTTCGACCATGCCGTCAGTGAAGCCGCAGAGTTCCACCCGGAACAGGCCCATCACCCTGGCGCGGCGAAGTGACAACCCGTCCTGCAGCTCGAGGATGGTTCGACCGTCGAGTACGGCGGCCCAGGCATCCGCCGGTGTGATGCTCACGCCATCGGCGCTGACGGCTTGCGCCACCCAGGCCGGCGACACCAGCCGGCCGATCACGCGCTCGCCGGCATCCGTCTGCAGGCGGTAAACCCGCATGGAATCATCCGGCAGCCGCTTCCAGATCGGCAGCAACAGTCCCGTGACGACGTGGAGATCGCTCTCGGTAAAGGCGGGAATCTCGACGAGTTCCCGCTCCCACGCTTCAGTGAACGCGACGCGATCGGCCTGCTCCCAATGCGTCTGGTCCAACGTCGCCAACGGCATCGCTGTCCGCTCCATTGGTCGCAGCAGGCGGACACGGCGTTCGACCTCACCATCGTCGAGCATGAGGCTCGGCGCTGGAACCTGCACGGCCGCGCGGCCGGACTGCGCATTGGCCAGCAGCATGGTGCGCGGATCGTCCGCGCGATCCAACGCCTCGGCGAGTGAGAACGGCCGATTGCGCTCCCGCCGACGGATGGTGAACACCTGGGTCTCCGCGCCGGTCTGCGGATGGGTATAGAGCGAGCGCCGGTCGGTCACGACCAGGCTCTCGGCGGTCAGTGTCTCGACGCCGACGTCGTAGGTCCCGAAGGCCCGCGCCCCCTCGATCTTCGCCCGCAGAAGATCCTCGAACACGCCGAACAGCGTGTTCTGAAGATCAATTGTGAGCGCCAGCAGCCGATTGAGGAAGGTCGTGATCGGCGGCAGCTCCTCGCGCAGGCTGCCGTCCTGGTTGGTCAGATGCAGGCCGGTGGCGTCCTCGAAGGCATATAGCGAACAACCCTCGACCTTGCCGGCGAACAGCAGGAGGTAGAGCTGGCGCAAGGCCGCACGGCCATAGGGGGATTCGAGATTGTCGTCGGCCCGGAACAGGCCCTGGCCACCGGTCTGGCGCTGGCCCTTGGTGATGGCGCCCAAGGTGTCGAGACGGCGGGCGATGGTCGACAGGAAGCGCTTCTCGGCCTTCACGTTCGTGGCGATCGGCCGGAACAGGGGCGGCTGGGCCTGGTTGGTGCGATTGCTGCGACCAAGTCCCTGGATGGCGGTATCGGCCTTCCAGCCCGCCTCCAGCAGATAGTGCACGCGCAGGCGCCGGTTCCGGGCGCCCAGGTCCGCATGGTAGGAGCGGCCCGTGCCGCCCGCATCGCTGAACACGAGGATGCGCTTGTCATCATCCATGAACGCCTGCGCCTCGGCCAGGTTGGCGGAGCCCGGACGGTTCTCGACGCAGAGCCGCTCTTTCTTGCGCACGATCCGCCGCGACCGGCCCGTCACCTCGGCGACCAGATCGGTGCCGAAGCGCTGCACGATCTGGTCGAGCGCGCCCTGCACAGGAGCGAGCGAGGCCAGCCGCTCGATCAGGCGGTCGCGGCGCTCGACGGCGTCGCGGCACTGGACCGGCTGGCCGTCGCGATAGACCGGCCGCGAGGAGAGATTGCCCTCGCCGTCGGTGAAGGACTCGAAGAGCTGGGTTGGAAAACTGTGCGCCAGGTAGTCGAGCACATAATATCCCAAGTGCACGTTATGCTGAGTTGGTGTGGTCAATGGCTTGATTCGGCGCGTCATTGGCTACCTCCGCTTGGCATAATCTGAGAGCCCTCCGGCTCTCTCTTCGACCGGATGCCCT
>Ga0209933_1001761_pt1 | contig 16804 bp, 13 predicted proteins | sample ThiBiot_300_biof_FD_183944 | JGI IMG/M metagenome (GOLD analysis project Ga0209933, IMG submission 183944) | Wastewater bioreactor microbial communities from Cape Town, South Africa - Thiocy_cont_300_biof (SPAdes) | ecosystem: Engineered > Bioremediation > Thiocyanate > Unclassified | place...
AAGAAGAGATTATCGCTAATGTGAAGGGAAATCCACGTAATTCAGCCAATCAGGAATCCCAACCCTACGAAAGCGGCACTCACGTTTTTGACGGCGAACTTTACCAAGATCGTTCAGTGATTGAACACGCTAACGCTTGGATTGATGGCTTCAAATCACTGTTAGTGCGATTTGAGTTTTCAGTAAAAAATTGGATGAGTCTACATTTTATCGCATTCTCGGTCATTTTCCTACGAAAAATCAATCGAAAACAGATAGTTTAAACAGCTTCAATAATTTAAATCTTATGGGAGCTTTTTAAAGGCAGTACTAGCATTGAAAATGCTCAATAATAAGTTTTCCTTACTGACTAAATATTCAGCCAGTAAGGAAAACTTACAAGGTAAGGGTTTGTAACTTTACATATCAATCGAGCGGCCTTCATCGACTACTTGGTTTGGTGAGAGCTGGGCGGGCAGTTCCTCCAACCCGTTTTTTAAGCCGCCTTGCATATATGTTACTTGATGGATGGCGGTTGTTCCTGTAACAATAAGCCGATAGGACTGCAAATTCTCGTACATATTCATCAGAAACTCGGTGTACTGCCGAGTAGCTAATTGATTCGGTGTCTCCTAATCGTATGCCACACTATTATCGTAACAACATCTTTTCGGAACTATATCGGTCATTAGAGGCCCCATTTTAGTGTTGACGGTTTTAGTTTATTTACTGTAAAATACAATAAACAAAAAAAACGCTAACTCGTTGAAAGTTAGCGTTTTTTACAATTAGCCGTATCAGGTAAACTACGGGCTTCGTGCTCCCGAAGGGATTCGAACCCCTATCGATGGTACCGGAAACCATAATTCTATCCATTGAACTACGGGAGCAGACGTTCCAGTTTCGGAGTGCAAAGATAGCACATTGAATCGCTAAAAAGCAAGTTCACCTCTGGAAGTCTTTAGGCATTTTTGGCCTTATCGACGGCCACGGCCACCCCGGCGATTCTGTCCTTTGGCTGCCGTACCTTCCTTCCGCTTGGCTTTGATAGCCGGTTTCTCCGTGCTGCGCGAACGACCCGAACCCGACGATCGGCTGCTTTCACGCGCTCGGGCGTCAAAACGGCCTTCCCCTTCTGTTCCACGATCCGACTTATGATTCACCAGAGCGAAATCCATACTTCGGCGGGCCAGGTTCGTTTCTTTTACCCGGATCACCACCGGATCGCCAAAGGTGTAGATCTTCTTGTGCCGAACACCTACAATCCGGTAGTTGTCCTTATCAAACTCGTAATAGTCATCGTTCAGGTCCTGCATCCGAACCAGTCCTTCACAGCTATTTTCAGTGATCTCGACAAAAATACCAAACTCGGTAACGCCGGAAATAACGCCCTCGAAGACCTGATCGGGGTCCATACGGCTCATGAACTCGACCTGCTTGTATTTGATACTAGCCCGTTCGGCTTCGGCGGCCATTCGTTCGCGCTCCGATGAATGACGGCACTTTTCTTCATACTCTTCGCGATCGGCCGGTTTGCCTTTATCCAGATAATGCTGAAGGAGCCGATGCGCCATCATATCGGGATACCGACGGATGGGTGATGTAAAATGCGAATACCGACGGAAGGCTAGTCCGAAGTGCCCAATATCCTCGGTGCTGTAGCGGGCTTTCGACATCGTTCGAACGGCCAGTTGCTGCAACATACCTGCTTCGGGCCGCCCTTCAATGCTCTCCATAAATCGGTTCATGGAAGCCGATAGATGATCTTCATCGACAGCCAGTTTATAGCCTAGTCGACGGGCAAAATCAGAGAACACTTTCAGTTTATCTTCGTCTGGGCCTTCATGAACCCGGTATACCATCGTATTTTCTTCGCCGTTCTTATTCCGCTTCGACAACGAGTGTACATATTCGGCTACACGCTTATTGGCCAGCAACATGAACTCTTCGATGAGCTTGTTGGTATCCTGCCGAATTTTAGGGTAAACCGCTAAGGGGACACCATTTTCATCTAATCGGAAGCGAACCTCAACGGTCTCGAAGTTGATGGCTCCATTTTTGAACCGTTCGTCGCGGAGTTTATAGGCCAGTTCGTTCAACAACCGCAACTCTTCCAGAAAATCGCCCCGGTCGTTGTTCAGGATTTCCTGGGCTTCTTCGTAGGCAAACCGACGATCCGAATGCGTAACTGTCCGGCCAAACCATTCGTTTTTGATTTTGGCATCGGGAGTCAGCTCGAAAACGGCCGAAAACGTGAGCTTGTCTTCGTTAGGACGAAGGGAGCACAAGCCATTTGACAGCTTTTCGGGAAGCATCGGCACGACCCGGTCGACCAGGTATACCGACGTTGCCCGTTTATAAGCTTCGGCTTCCAGTTTCGAACCGGGCCGGACGTAGTATGTAACGTCGGCAATGTGAACGCCAATTTCGTAATTGCCATTGTCGAGCACCTTTACCGAAAGAGCATCATCGAAGTCTTTGGCATCGACGGGGTCGATAGTGAAGGTTGTCACCTCACGCATATCCCGCCGTTTGGCAATTTCATCCTCCTGAATCTGCGTTGGAATCGATTCGGCTTCCTGCTCTACCTCGACAGGAAAAACGATTGGCAAACCAAATTCAGCCAGAATGGCGTGCATTTCGGTATTGTTCTGCCCAGCCACACCCAGCACCGTAATCACTTCGCCTTCAAACTGTTGTTTGTGGCTGTCGGTATCCGGGTATTTCGTTAAGCGAACAATTACTTTCTCGCCATTCTTGGCTCCGCCTAGTTTATCATTGGGGATAAAAATGTCTTCGTAAATCTTTTTGCTATCGGGCGAAACAAATCCGTAGGTCGGCCAGACTTCAATGCGACCAACCAGTTCGGTACGGCCCCGTTCAATAATACTGACTACTTTTCCTTCAATACGTCGGCCGCGATTACGCGAATCCGTAAAACGAATAACCCGCACCCGGTCGCCATCAACGGCCCCGGCCAGGTCGTCGGTCGATACCCAGATATCATCGTCGCGGTCGCCCCGGCTGCCATCTGCCGTAGCAGGGAGCACGAAAGCAAAGCGGGAATTGACATGGTCGACTACACCTTCAATCAGATTAGCATCGGCATCGGCCCGGTAACTCCCGTTAGGCTGACGCACAATAGACCCTTCTTCGGCCAGTTCACCCACCAGCCCATGCATAATCAATTTCATACGCCGGTCGTGCACACCGAAGTGTTCCAACAACTCATCCTGCGTGAACGCCCGGTCGTCGTTAATCTGAAAAAACGCCATCAGGTCGTTTTTCAATTCATCCAGAAAAGAGTCGGCCTGATGAATGGGCCTCGTCTTCGATTTTTCCAAACCCTTTTCACGAGGGCGCGCCGTATACGACGAACCCGAGCTGGGCCTGGCATATTTATTTTGTTTTGATTTTCCGTTTCTCATACTGTTTGCCTAACTCTAAAAGCAGGCGTAAATGTTTGTAGTGATTCAAACTCAGAGACATTGAGTACATAGAGCGATCAGAATACGTATCGACATTCTCTTTATTATCAGTAGCCTTGGTTTGGCGGTCTGACCTGCTCAAAACCCATTTTAGTCGCTCAGCACAATGTGCTCTTCCGCTACGAGCGGTGCCCCCAGCATTTTTAAATAAACCTGAACAAGCATCACCATCGAATCACGGGCATACTGCTCGATGCGTGCCCAGTCGTGTTCGCGGTAATACACTTCGCTGGTGCGGTCGCCGGTCCATTCCAGTGGACGTGTAGGAATATTTAACACGGCCGCCAGCAAATCGAGAGGCACAAAATGCCGTTTATCGCCAAACTGCCACTGCTCCATCGTATCGCGATGTGGAATTTCCCAGGGTTTCTTTCCAGCAATCTGCAAAGCCGGTGGCAGGGGCAGGCCATTTACCATCAGCCGACGACACAGAAAAGGAAAGTCGAACTCCTTGCCATTGTGCGCACATAGGGTAAGTTCGCCAGGCGGATAGCGATTGACAATCGTCAGAAACTCCTGAAGAATGGGCAACTCGTCGTCGTTACTGATGAGCTTGATTTTCAGATGGGGTTTATCGTCGTCATCGAAAAAAAGCCCACCGACGCTGATGCAGATGATCTTACCGAATTCAGCAAAAAATGAAGCCCGTCGATCATACCAGCCAGCCGCCGATAATTCGTCGTCGTTTTTAAAGAACCGGCTTTTTTCTTCCCACTGACGCTGTAATCGCGGATCGACGGCCAGCAGCGACGGCTCACCCGCTACTGTTTTGAGATCAATAAACAGAAGATTTTTTAGACGACGTTTCCAGGAGACGGGCTGAGGCATATAGTAAGGCGGACATCCTGTCCGCAATGTTAACGCTAGGACGATACGGCGGACAAGATACTGGTTCGCCAGCCTACCCGCGCTACTTAATCGTGCAAAATCCCTTCCAGACCCAAAGCAGGAATGGTGATGAGATTTTCTTCCACGATACTGTCGGGCACGAAGATAAACTTCTTATCGAAAATCTGATCACCAATGAAGTAGCTCACCCAATACTCATTGTTGAGGTGAAACACATCGGGCATGATCGTTTCAACCACTTCATGAGCCCCTGGCATAATTTCAACAAAGAAATGCCGCAGGGTTGATGTCTTTTGCTCCTCCTCATCTTTCTTTCCATACCCCCGCGATGTTACGAACACCGTTTTGATGGGTACGTCGTTCTGGTTGATCAAAAAAACCTGCCAGTCATAACCACCAGTCAGAGCCTCTTTCCGGGCGATCACAACCTGTACACCCTCAACGGGTAAAAAATTAATGTCTTTTTTCATACTTATCTACTCAACACAGCGCAATAGAGTCGCTTTGGCGGTTAATTCCATACTGTGTTTCAATCAATTCCATCTCAAATAAGGTGGCCATGTGGCCCTGAACACGCGCTGCAACTTCGGCTAACGGCACCTCATGACCCAGTTCGAGCGCCAGCGAGGTGACGGCCTTATCGGCAATACCACAGGGAACAATATGGCTAAAAAATCGCAAATCTGTATTCACATTGAAGGCAAACCCATGCATTGTTACCCAGCGGCTGGCTTTTACGCCCATTGCACAGATTTTGCGGGAATATCCATCGTTTTCGTCCCCAGTGGCTTCCTGACCCAGCCAAACGCCCGTCAACCCGTCGATCCGTCCCGCTTTCAATCCATACTCAACCAGTGTTCGAATGATGCTTTCTTCCAGCAACCGCATGTAGTGATGAATATCGGTAAAAAAATTGTCCAGGTCCAGGATCGGATACCCAACGAGCTGTCCTGGCCCGTGAAAGGTAACATCGCCCCCTCGCCGAATTTTAAACAACGTCGCCCCCAGCTCGGTAGCCAGTGTTGCTTCGTCCATCAGCAGATGCTCGGCATGACTGCTGGTGCCCATGGTGTATACGGGCGGGTGTTCACAAAACAGCAGGTAATTGGGCGTTAGTTGCTGTGCATCGGTGGGGCAAACTCGGTTAGCTAACTTCTGATCAACAATGGTTGCAAACAACCGTTCCTGCTCATCCCAGGCTGTCTTGTACTCAATCATCCCCAGGTCACGAACCTCAACTTGTTTATTAATTCGGCTATTCATCACGTTCAGGACGAAAAACTATCCATCAATTGGTTAACAACCGTCTCCCTCTGTTTCGTTCGATATGCCCCGATTTGGCACTGTTCAGAGAGGGGTATTGCTATTTTCTATGGGTTTTAGGTGTCTAAAGAAGTCATACTTCGTCTAACAATCGCTCAAGAACAATATGGTAGTCAATGGCTCAACACAATGAAACCGGCAAGCAGGGCGAAGTAGAAGCCGCCCGTTATCTACGCGAAAAAGGCTATGAAATTATTGCCTGGAATTATCGGTATCAGCATGCAGAAATTGATCTGATTGCGCAGAAAGGTAAACTGCTGGTTTTTGTTGAGGTGAAAACCCGAACTAATGTCAGCTTCGGCAATCCCGAAGAATTTGTTTCGTATACCAAGGCCAGACTGGTTATGAAAGCCGCCGAACACTATATTTTCAACACCAATTGGCCATTCGATGTCCGGTTCGACATTATTGCCGTTACACTTTCCGGTAATCGATTGCAGGTAAAGCATATTGAAGACGCGTTCTGTTGACATCTTTATGAAACCGCGAGGACGCAACGGACGTCAGGAAAAAGTTTATGTACGCTGGGATTCATAGCGTTCTTGTAATTTCGTTTTGTCGAGTGAAAATTAAGCCCCTAACGACCTTTCAGTAAATCATTTAGGCATAATTTTCGTTAGATAGTAAGAACCTAAACAATTCATCAACACATCTCTATGAACGTATTTCCCATCGGGCGAACGGCACTGCTTTGGCTGGTTGCTGGCACGTTTTTGATGACCTCCTGCAAAAAGAATACAGATGTTACACCATCGGGCTCTGTTAGTAATGGCGAGGTAAATAGTTGGGTACTGGCGAACATGCAGCATTCTTATTTCTGGAATGATAAAATTCCCGCTACGACCGATACCTCGTTAACGCCCGACAAATATTTTCTAACCCTCCTGTACGACCGAAACAATACGGCTAATACCGACCGGGATCGGTTCTCCTGGATTCAGCAAAGTGCCGATGAGTTGAAAGCATCGCTGAATGGGCAGTCGAAAACAACCGGGATGGAATACAGTCTGTATTATCGGGACGCATCGAACACAGGCGTCATTGCCGTGGTGCTTTATGTGCAACCGGGTTCGCCTGCCGCCAAAGCGGGCATCAAACGGGGGGATGTGATTTCAAAAGTGAATGGCGAGTCGCTGACGGGTACTAATTATCAAACCCTGCTTTCCAGCAATGCCGATTCGTATGTGTTTGGCTTTGCCACGCTGGTGAATGGCACGCTGACCGATAGCAACCAGACCAAACAGGTCAATGCCATTGTGTTCCAGTCAGACCCTTTTCTGCTCGACACCACCTATACCATTGGTAATAAGACGGTTGGCTATGTTGTTTACAACCAGTTTGTCAGGGGTGTCAACAAAGCCGATGGTAGCTCCGACAATGCATATGACTTGAAAATGGAGTCGATCTTTGACAAATTCAAGCAAAAGGGCGTTAACGAACTGGTTCTCGATCTGCGGTATAACCGGGGCGGTTATGTCAGTTCATCCACTAATCTGGCGAGCCTGATCGGTAAAAATATCGATGCATCGAAAGTATACTTCACCCAGAAATGGAACAGCATCGTTACCGACGAGAACGACAAAAAATACGGCAAGGGCTGGAACAACCAAACCTTTCTAACCAAGTCCACCGCCATTGGGGCTAACCTTAGCCGTGTATTTATTCTAACCACCGGCAGTACGGCTTCGGCCAGCGAGTTAGTGATCAATGGGCTAAAACCCTTCATGACGGTTAATACCATTGGCACCACAACCGTTGGTAAAAATGTGGGTTCAGTTACCATTTCCGACAATTTGGGGCGGATCAAATGGGGTATTCAACCCATCACCTTTAAATCGGCTAATGCACAGGGTTTTACGGATTATGCCGGAGGGTTTACGCCAACCGTACGAGTAACGGAGCCTGACCCACGCAAAAATAGCTGGAAAGCGTTGGGTGACCTGACAGAACCGTTGCTGGGTGAAGCTATTTTCCAGATCACAGGTACACGTATGGCCCGCCGGGCAGCATCGACCGACAGTGACGTGGTTCCTATTGGTTCATCAATAGACAGCAAAGCTGGCGGAGGAAATATGTTTGTTACAGACATCCTACATAAGCAATAGTACAATTGCAGGATGTTTTTTAGTTATTGTCAGATAGGTTACTATCGACATAATTTCTTATGAAAAGCGCTTCTGGTGGAAAACAGTTAAAATTGGATTATTTTACAGCAAAAGCGGCTTCTGGGGCTGCTTTTGCTGTTTAATACTGTAACTTTATCATCAGGCAATTCGCTACAACACCATGTACGAGAAGAATATAGGTACCAAACAGAAAGCACTACGAATCAATCTGGATCGTCGTATTTATGGATCGTTTGCCGAGATTGGCGCAGGTCAGGAAACGGCAGCTATGTTTTTTAAGGCCGGTGGCTCGTCGGGAACCATTGCCAAAACCATGTCGGCCTACGACATGACGTTTAGTGACTCAATCTATGGCGTAGAAGAAAGTGGTCGGTATGTGGTAGAGTCGCGACTCGTTAAAATGCTCAACAAAGAGTATAGTTTGCTGGAAAAACGACTGGCCGACAAACGGGGTCCCGACACTACGTTCTTCGCCTTTGCCAATACCGTTGTTGCCCTCAATTATCAAAAGACCAACGAAGCACACGGCTGGATTGGCTGCCGGTTTCAGCTAAACCCACAAGCGGGGTACAACGACGTGATTATTCACGTCCGAATGCTCGATAACGAAAATATTCTGCAACAGCAGGCCCTGGGCGTTATTGGTGTAAATCTCATTTACGGATGCTACTATTACGCTAAATCGCCCGAAACGCTTGTATTATCGCTGATGGACGATCTGGCTCCCGAACGGATTCAGATTGATATGATTCGATTCAGCGGCCCCGATTTTGTAGACGTAGATAACCGGCTGATGAGCCTTCATCTGGTCAAAAACGGCTTTACCGATGCCGCTTTGTTCGGCCCGGATGGGCAGGTACTTCAGCCATCCGAAGCGCTCTACAAAAAACACATCCTCGTGATGCGGGGACGGCTACGCCCTCTAACGAATGTACAGTTAGACATGATTGAAAATGGGCTGAAGCAGTTTAAGGATGAGCCCGACGTAGACGAAAACCGCGTTGTATCCCTGGCCGAGCTGACCTTGCATAACCTGAAAGCGAACGAACAGGGAATTGATGAAAAAGACTTTCTGGACCGGGTCGACATCCTATGTTCAATGGGTCAGGCCGTTATGATTTCCAATTACCTGGAATACTACAAACTGGTAGCTTATCTGGCCCGGCTCACGCGACTAAAAATTGGCCTTGTTGTTGGCATTCCGAATCTGGAGTACATTTTCGAAGAAAGCCACTACGAGTTTCTGCCCGGTGGTATTCTGGAATCCTTCGCCACGTTATTCAGCCGAAAAGTGAAGCTATTCGTTTATCCGACCCTGAAAGAAGGCGCCATTTATACCTGTAATGAGTTTAAGCTCCCCCCTACGCTGGAGCCGCTATTCCAATACCTGGTTCGCAATGACAAAATCGAGGATATAACCGACTATAAAGAACAGCATCTGCATATCTCCACCGACCATGTACTCGAAATGATTCAGCAAGGTGAAGACGGCTGGGAAGCTATGGTACCTGAACGGGTAGCCGAACAAATTAAAGCGAACTGCCTGTTTGGTTACCCTTGCGAAATTGAATACGTACCTATCGGCCAGCAGGTTCGTCAACAGCAGGTGGAAGAGCAGGCAGCCTCAAACTAATTGCCGATTATATAACTGATAAATTTTGTCGCGGCTTCGTTTCAATCGCATTTTAACGGCACTGGGCGTTAGCTGATGTATCAGAGCGATTTCATCAATACTCATATTCTGTTCATACTTTAGTTGCAACAGAGCTTGCTCAGTAGCCGATAAGGTGCTTATTGCCAGCTTCACGAACAAGGCCGTTTCCTCATGAAGCGAAGTTTCTCGTTCATCGGCAATGTCCTGCTTTAACCCTTCGTCTACAGAGGAAAATGTAAAACGTTTACCCCTGCGAAGCTGGTCTGAGCAATAATTATAAGCAATGGAATAAAGCCATGTAGAGAAGCTGGACCGTTCCTGAAACGCGTTGAGTTTGGTAAACGCTTTCAGGAAAATATCGTGCGTGAAATCTTCAGCTTGTTCAGTGCTTTTGGTCATCGACAAGCAACGTCGATACACTTTGTTCACATAGCGACTGTAAAGTGTTTCGAAGCACTTCTGAGGGTGACTATTCAAGTACTGCCGAATCATTTCCTCGTCTGTCAATAGTGTATTCATTAACAAATAATCTATTTGATACCTGTAAGAGACCTTTCATCGAGTTTATGGGTTTTTGTAAATAATGAGTCTATGACGACGAAGGCTTCAATTGGATACAAAAAATATATTAAATGGTAAACCTAACTCGATCAAATTGGCTGTAGCAAGCCCATAACCATTCATTAAACCACTCTATATCAAATACTTACAACAAGTAACTACTTCATCAATCGTGCATATCAGAAAAGACAAGAGCTGTTTCTGTAATACTATTTACACGACCAGCTAGCTGTGCGGCTCCCAGAAAGCCACACAATCTGAAGAAGCCGAGCGCTTGCAAGACTAAAAGTTATCAATTTTCCGTCGGCAGAATCGGATACCTAAAACGGTGTACAATACCAAAAAGAAAGTTTCTGCAATAAACTGAAAGGAAGGATAGTATCTGTCGATCCCTGAAATGGCTTGCACCCAATGAATCAGAACGCCACAAAAGAGTATAAAACCAGCTAAAAAACCGGCCAGAACAAACAGCGAGATCACGAGTCGATTTCTTTTCTCTGACACCATTTTACCAATTACCAGTAGTTGATGCCCCTAATTTGAGCCGACATCCCGTCAAACGCTACCCAGAGTGTATAGCCAGTAGCATTTACACGATAATAGGCTGATTAAATCCGTTATCATACATAACCTAAATAAACTCGTGCGTCTTCACAAAAGGTGTCTCATAAACCCTATTTATGACTATACACTATTACAGGCAATTTCAACTTTAAATGATCAAAGAATAAACTCACAAACGATATACCATCCATTCATTCATTTTTCCTACATGTTACTTTTCCAACTTCATCAGTCTTACTGGTCATTAAATCTGTACTTGTCTATTGTCTAATAAAGCCGTTCCAGGGCTGAGAGTAAACAGCTAGCAACCGAACCCCTACCAGTTTGGCGTTGGATTTGCTTGTGTTATTCTAAGACAAGGCCATTGATGTGCTATGAAAACGAATCAGTCAATACCCAAAGAAGTAACCCAAATTCTGCATCACCAACGAAAACGCCTGGCTGAACTATATTCGCTCGAAAAATGGAGTGAGTCTGATTTTGAGGAGATTATGCGCTGCTCTAGTGAATGGAACGCGGATATGCAAGGCTGGATACTACCCTTGTCGAGCGTTGAAAAACTCGCCTTTGACGCTCGTACGCCCGATCGCCAAGCACGCAGTTTGCAATTCATTGCCCGACAAATGGGTCAAAATGTTGTAAGTTAACACTCAAAAACTCTATTAACTTATTAGCCAGTTAACAAAACCGTTCAATAAATTATTATTAGTCTAATATACTATTTCAATAGAATTAAAAACAAAAACTAATATTACTCCTAAATTTATTGCTTAAAATGTAACTGCAACTTGTCTCTTGTACTATGAGAAGCTCTTTTCCGACGAAAAATTCTTTATCTGATGAGGAAATGATTCGGGCCCATCTCCTCACTCAACCCGACCATTGTTTTGAAACGTTGTATAATCGCTACGTTGGTAAAGTCTATCAGCAATGCCTTCAAATGACGAAACACTCTGAGCAGGCGGAAGATTTTACGCACGATATTTTCCTGAAAGCGTTTACCAAACTCAACGCATTTCAGGAACGATCCAGCTTCTCTACATGGCTTTATTCCATTGCGTTCAACTACTGTGCCGACCAGATTCGACTGTCAAAGCGGATGAACGTTACCACTATTACGGAAGGCCATGAACAGTCAATGGCTGACTCGAAAGACAATAACGTACAGGAAGAAACACTCCAATTAGTGAAGCAGGCACTGGAAACCCTCACAATCGATGAACAGACGATTCTTCGAATGAAGTACGAAGACGGAAGAACCATTGACGAAATTGCCCATGTCTACCAAATAAAGCCAAGTGCGGTTAAAATGCGGCTAAAACGGAGCCGGGACCGAATCTACCGTTTCTGCCAGCAACCTAATCAATGCTAACTGTTTATCAACGTTTGACAGGTACGCAATCAGTACCTTTCCGACTCCGGTAAATGGCCTATTCACGTACGGATTTTTCCAGTAAAAGATCCTGATACCAAAAACCACTATCCCAGGTTTGATCTGTACCGACGGAAGGTAAATAGGTTCGTCGGACAACTTCTCCTTTTCGAAATCCAATTGGCTCTGAAAAAATGGGGCCATCGTACACAAACGAATGATATTCCCCGTTTTCTCCACAGGGATCAACGTGTTTGGGCAGGTCGTTCAGCAAGTCCATATCCAGCTCTCGGCCCAGAAACTCGACTGGTAAATAGGCTTCATTGATGCAAACTAATACGGCCCTGAATCCCAGATCGACAAACTCACGGACCAAATCGGTTGAGTTACGCTTCCACAAAGGAAATACGCCCTTCAGATTAACCTTTGCCAGTTGTGTTTCTCGGTAGCTCCGTAAGTCTTCCAGAAAAATATCCCCAAAAATGGCATGCGTAGTGCCCTGATTTTGTAACGGTTGCAGGACGTTATACATCCAGGTATTATATTCTTCCATCGAAACATCCCCAGGCAATTGTAGCATGTGGAGGGGTAGCCCCAGGCGTTCGGCCTGTAAGGCAAGAAGTTCGATCCGAACGCCATGCATACTTACCCGACCGTATTGCTCATTTATGGAGGTGAGCAATCCTTCAATGGCCCACTCGCCGGAGCGGAGGCTATGATACAGCGCCAAAGCTGAATCTTTTCCCCCGCTCCAGTTCATAATCGCCCGCTGTCGACTCATCGGAAGTAAAATCCAGAGGGTGCAATTTCAGCTTTTATGGAATCCACCAATGCACCGGACGATTCGTATCGAATCACATACCCCGCCTGTGTATAAAGTAGCGGATTCTGCGTACCATAAATGCGTTTGGTTTGTGGATCGACTCCTAACGTGCTGAATGACCGAGAAATGACCACAGTCCCCGTGGCATTTGTCGCATTGATCGAAATCTGGTAGGTTTTGCCACCCAACGTATAGTAAAAAGCTTGTTTATCAGTACTGATTACTACTGAACCGGGCGTTTCGGAAAACGTTAGTCGCTGTTCCGTTAGGCGAGTTGCCGGATTCACCCGAACCAGCGCACTACCCGCCCGAAGCCATAGTTTATTATTCGCGTCAACGGCTATAGGCTCAGGCGTTGATCCAAAATCAATCCGCTCCTTAACCGAATCGGTGTTAAGGTCGATCACCATCAGGGTTTTATTTCCACTGTACGCATTACTGCCGACAAAGACTTCCGTTCCGACTACCACCATATTTTCTACCCCCTTCACAGCCGCTATTTTCTTGGTGACGGTACGGGTATTCAGATCGACCACAGCGATGTAACCCGGATCTTTATAAAATGTCCCCGCGCTAAAATCACCGGATACGTCCCAGCAACTTATATAGGCTTTGTTGGGACCTGCCTGAATAACCTGACGTGGATTTTCAATATCAGGCGACTTTAGGGTAGCCAGCGATTTAAACGTAGCATAGTCGACAATCTCAACTTTATCCTGCCCTGCTGTATTATTATCGACCAGAATCAATCCTTTCCCATTTACTTCGGTATAACCTTGTACACCGCCACTCAAAACCAGTGATGGATTAGCCGTCTGAAAAATATTGGTGGCAACGGTCTGACTCGCGCGTGATAAAAACGAAACAGTGCCATTGTTGCTGGAAAAATTACCCGCATTGAGAATAAACACACCTGATTCATAAGGAGTTGGCTCAGGATCTGAGGTCTTACAGTTCCAGACACTCAGGGCCACCAGCCCAACCACTATTGACTTAATCCATTGCTTTTTCATTGTGTATTAGAAGGAAAATTAATAATCAGATTGATTGCCCAGTTTCGGCCTGGCATGGCATTCCGTTTTACGCCCAGCACAAGCGTATCGAATACATTATTCACCTGCCCCTGTATCCGAACCAGCATAAACCGCCAGTTGACGGAATGTTCCAAAACCACGTTAGCCAGAACACTACCCTTAAAAAACTGGCTATTGTCGAATGTGGTATACCGACGCGAATTAGCCTGCATTTGCAGACTGATTCGACTTCGCCCCTGCTGTAGATAGGTGTTCAGTGTTCCCGAATGCAGCGGCACATAGACTAACTGCTTACCGATGACATCCTGCGAATAGGCATCGTACGCCCGCTCCTGCGATGAACGTGTAAACGCATAGCCCAGTCGTATACCCGCTTTCCAGTCTGCCTGTGTATAAATCAGCCCCGTAGTCAATTCAAGGCCACGTGCAACGACCAGTTGCAGATTCTCGACATGATAGTTCGTCGTTGGATTCCAGTATGTCCAGTTATCGACCCGGTTACGGTAAGCACTCAACTCGGCCGTCAGGTTGAGGTGATCCGATAACGCACCTGCTGTTGCCAGCCCGGTCTCCAGATTAAAGCCGTTTTCGGGCAGGAGGTTCGGGTTACCTAAATCGGCCCAGTACCGTTCATTTAGCGTTGGCACGCGATAGCTCCTGCTTACAGCTCCTTTGGCCGTCAGTGTAAAGCGTTTCTGCTGTACAAGCCTGTATTCTGCCCCAACCGATGGTGTAAGAGGAGGATTGAAGCGTGTTACAAACGCCTGTCGAACATTGGCCGATAGCAGCCAGCGGGTGGTCTGAAAACGGAGCAGGGCATACAGATCGGCCCGATCTTCCTCAATTAACTGACCACCGTAGCCATCTGTCCGGGTCCCATAATGCGACCATTCGGCCCCGGTTCGTAACGTCAACTGGTAGGGTCGGTTCGAGGCCAGAGCAAATTCTCGTTCAATCCGAGTAATGAATCGGTTGGTCTGCGTATGGCTAGGGTTATTTAGGTTGCCTTTGGCATAATCCAATATATCGCGAATCCAGCCAACTCGAATAGTCATTCGATTGGCTTCGTAAGTCGCCAGCAGCCGGGCCGATTGTGTGCGGGTCCGTTCACGGGCCAGGGTATCCTGTGGCGACTGGATCAAATCATTATCCGTGAGCCAGGCATTGATGGATAACTGCCGACCGCTTTTATGCAGAAAAGTCAGGTCTTGAATAAGTCCCCGCTGGCTTGTTGTAGATGGTTCCAGAAAATAGTGCTGGCGTTCAGTATAGGGATATTCGTTATTAAGCTGAGACCGATAAATCAGCGACTTACCCGATAGTTTCCAGCTTGCTCCTAAAGGCAATGCATACTGCGCACCCAGATGCGTCTGGTTATTCCGAAAGCTGGCGATCTGCTGGCCTACCATTAGGCGAATACCCGGCTGCCAGCTGGGCGTACTCCCCAGCAAAATACTTCCCCCAACCGCGTCGGACCCAACAGCGCTGGACGAGGAGCCATATTGCACAGCTAATCGATCAAAACCAGCCACAGGAATAGTTGAAAAGTCGGTTAGTCCCAGATTGGGTTGATTGATATTGATGCCATTCCAGAGTACTGCCGTATGACTGGCCGATGTGCCCCGAAACGATACCGTTGCCAATTGACCCGGCCCATAATTTTTGAATGCCAGTGGCGTGTTAAAGGCCAGCGCATCTGTAATCGATGCAAACCGGAACTGAAGCAGCGTAGTGGAATCGATGCGCTGAATTTTCTGACCAGCCAGGAACCGCTCAGGCGCGATAGCCCGTACAGTCACCGCCGACAGCGATACCGCATTCGATAATCGACTCGTTGTGGCCGAATCGGATTGTGCAGTGGCTTGTTGTCCGGCTATGAAGCCGACAAACCAACCCAATACCCACCAGCGAAGGGATTGCGTTTTCAATATAACTAAATTAAGTGTGCACTATCAGCACGCGGCCAGGGCGTTTCCTCCGAACGCCAGAACAGCGGATGGTTGTCGGCAGGTCTCCTGGCTCGTCTCATCGATTCGAACCTTCCCGCACTGAGTATCAGCGCAGTGGCCACGGAGTATGAATCGACTTTTTGAGAGACTTACAGTTGCGGGGACAGCGTTGGTATTTCACCAAACTTCCCTTTTAAGCCTTGAAAGTCGCCACGAAACGACATCAGGCACCGAAAACTCAGGGCAAAGGTAAGAGAATTTTGCAAAATGTAACGCGGGTGGTAACCCGCGCAGCACAGATACATCAGGTATTTCCATCGTACTCTGTACTGCGCGGGTTACCACTCGCGTTACCTTAAAAACCGTCGGCTTTGATTTCTTTCTCGGTAATAACTCCGTACTTTTTCACCTTGTCGCGGATGGCGTCGGCTTTACCAATCAACACAAACTGAAGGTTATTTTTCGGGAAATACTGATCGATAATCTGACGGGTTCTGGCTACAGTCAGTCCATCCACGTTCTTCTGGAAATTGTTGATAAATGATTCGTCGAAACCCAGACTGAACATATCCGTCAGCAGATTGGCCAGTTCAGAGGCCGATTCGTATCGGGGAGGGAAGTCAGCTTTGACGTAGTTTTTGGCTGACGAGAGCGTTTTCTCATCGATTCCCGTCTTATGCAGGCTATCAAGTACCATCAGCGCCATATCGATCGCCTGGGTCGTGGTGCTGACTTTGGTAAAGGTCGAAATGGCAAAGGTGCCGCTGTTCCGAAAGGTCGCAAATCGGCTACCGGCCCCGTACGTAAGGCCCGAATTGACCCGAAGCGCATCGTTGAGCCAGGAAGTAAACCGACCGCCCAGAATGGTGTTCACCACCGTAACCGGAATAAAATCGGGGTTATTTTGCGTGATCCCTTTTCCACCAATCAAAAATGTCGTTTCACGGGCATCGTCTTTGTTGACCAGCAACACCCGACTTTTATCGAAAACTACTGTCGGATCGCTTAGTTTAGGGGATGTAGCTGCCGCAGTTTTCCAGCCACCAAACAAATCGGTGATGCGTTTCTTCATGGCGGGGGTG